>Ga0180432_10002856_pt1 | contig 25473 bp, 20 predicted proteins | sample SS_ome_10_FD_132414 | JGI IMG/M metagenome (GOLD analysis project Ga0180432, IMG submission 132414) | Hypersaline lake sediment archaeal communities from the Salton Sea, California, USA - SS_1_MS_2 metaG | ecosystem: Environmental > Aquatic > Non-marine Saline and Alkaline > Hypersaline >... | reverse complement strand
CAGTCTCATGTTGAAGCACGACAGCATATACTCGCCGTTGCTTCGTTTCGACATCTCGGATTTGCCGCCGAACGGTGTGGTGAAGTCGGCCTTGCTGGATCTGTACGTGACCGGATGGAACTACAGCGACGTATCCATAGACGCAAGGGTCCACAAGATGCTGACCGACTGGGTGGTCGACGAGGCCACCTGGAACCACGCCAGCACAGGGGTGGAGTGGGATGCGGCGGGCGCGAAGGGTTCCGAGGATCGGGCGGATGCTGCCGCGGCGAGCTGCACCCTGGACAACCAGGAGGGGTGGGTGAGCCTGGATCTGCGATCACTGGTCCAGGGCTGGATCGGTTCGCCGGGGACGAATCACGGCATCACGCTGAAGGGGGCGAGCCCGCACGCGAACTTCTACTATCTGGCGTCGTCGCAGCACTGGTCGCAGAGCAAGCATCCCAAGTTGACGGTCAAGTACTCTATGCCGACGCCCACGCCGTCGCCAACGCTATCACCGACGATCACATCGACTCCCACGTCGACGCCAACGGCAACATTCACGCCTACGCCGACGTCCGAGTTCACGCCTACCGCGACGGCAACGCCTACGTCGACCGGCAGCCCCACGAGCACTTCGACCCCCACACCGACTGTTACGACCACACCCGGTGTGGGAATGGTGCAGGGCTTCGTCTGGAACGATGTGGATGGGGATGGCCAGTACGATCTGGGAGAGCGTATGCTGGCCGGAGCGACGGTGGTCGTGACCGATGCGACCGGACACCAGGTGGGCCACGTGGTCACGGGCATTGATGGTGTCTACGGAGTGGAGTTGCCCGCTCCAGCTAGCTATACTGTCACCGAGTACGATCCGCCTGGGTACAGCTCCACTACGCCGGGGTCCTGGCAGGACTACCTGGCTGCCGGCGGGAGTATCGAGCGGAACTTCGGGGATCGGCCCAATCCGTGCTTCTTGCCCGTCATTCAGAAGCGATGAGGAGCCCAGTTGTTGGGTCGGTAGCGCCACGCGATCGGTGGTCTCGTCGCTGGGAGGCCGGTCGCCGGTGGCCGGGGTTTGCCTGGCAGACGCATCCTCTTGGCCCGAACCGCCTGGACCGGGCAGGGGAACTGGATAGGATATGAGGGTTCTACTGGTTTACTCGGACGTTAGCGGTGTCGAGCGATACGGTGCTCGAAAGTTCTATCACGGTGTGGCCTACCTTTCCGCCGTGCTGAAGCACGCGGGTCATGACACCGGCCTGCTGTACATGCAGAGGGAGCTTTCGCCGGAGGAGTTCCTGTCCGAGATTGACGCGTATTCCCCTGATCTGGTGGGGTTTTCCTCTACTACTCACCAACATCCTTTCGTGGAGCGGTACGCGGGAGTACTCAAGGAGCGACGGCCCAGCATCCTCGTACTGGTGGGGTGTACTCACTCCACGCTGAGGCCGGAGGGCGTCGCGGCATGCGACTCCATCGACGCGGTGTGTGTTGGAGAGGGGGAGTATGCCGTACTTGAGCTGGTGGAGCGCCTGGAGCAGGGACGAGAGTACTTCGACGTGCGCAATCTCTGGATCAGGCGAGAGGGCGAACTGGTTCGCAACCCGCTGCGACCGCTGATCGCCGATCTCGATACTCTACCCTTTGCCGACCGCGAAGTCTTCGACTATGAGGAGATGTTGGCCCGGAACGATGGTTGGATCGATATGATGAGCGGGCGGGGATGCCCCTACAGTTGTTCGTATTGCTGCAATCCGGGGTTGAAGAAGCGCTTCGCCGGCTTGGGGAAGTACGTTCGCTTCCGGAGCGTCGGCCACGTGATGTCGGAGATCCGCGCGATCCGCCAGAGCTTTGCGGTCAAGGTGGTTAACTTCCAGGACGATACGTTCACCCTGGACCGCAACTGGACGCTGGCATTCTGTGACGCGTACGGGCGGGAGTTCGAGTACCCCTTCTGGATCAACACGCGCGTGGAGCGCATCGCGGATGACGAAGAGGTCGTGGCTGCTCTGGCCGGAGCCGGGTGCCAAGGGATCCGCGTCGGCATAGAGTCGGGCAACGAGTGGCTGCGCACCAATATCCTTAAGCGTCGGATGTCCAATGATGACATCGCGCGCGCCTTCAGGCTGGCCAGGAGCTACGGGCTGAAGCTATATTCGTGCAACATGCTAGGCCTGCCCGGTGAGACGGCGGAGATGGTTCAAGAGACCATTGAGCTCAACCGACGGCTGGAACCCGATGAGTTCCAATTCTCGGTCTTCTACCCGTATCCCATGACCGAACTCTATGAGCAGACGGTGGGGAAGGGCATGCTGCGTGAGGGGGCCTCGCTGACCAGCTACTATGCCAAGGGCAGCGTGCTGGATCTTCCGGATCTGACTCCGGCGGAGCTCGAAAGGGGCTATGAGGGCTTCGTCTCGCTGAAGCGCGAGCTGGCTCTGAAGCGACGGAGCCCGTTGAAATACCGTGTCTACAAGCTGCTCAGCGTCTTCGTGGGTGGGGACATCGATCGCGTTCGAGAGACGTTGCACAGGCTGAAGGCGCGGCTGCGCAGGCAGTCCTGAGGTTGGACCGTTTCCTTGGGAGATCCCATGTCCTTGTGGGGCAGCTCCAAGGAGGATGATCGGGCGTCCGTCTTCTGGGTGGGGAGACTGTAATGGATCTGGTAGCCTACTACGACGCATACTGGAGTCAGGCCGACGACACTTTCGACATGGAGCGCCTGGATCTGCTGGCCAAGCGGGTCGAGGCGGGCGAACGTGTGCTGGAGGTGGACTGTGGTCCCGGCGTGCTGGCGGCCAAGCTGCGGGACGAGCGAGGGGCGGATGTCACCGCCACCGATCTGTCCTCGGTGGCCGTAGGGAGGGCTCTTGCCAAGGGCATTCCGTGCAGGCAGGTTGTGATCGATCAGGAAGAGTTGCCCTTCGAGGACGGGGCGTTCGACACGGTGGTCTCCAATTCGGCTATCGAGCATCGCTTCCGGCACGAGCATGCCCTGGACGAGTGCATCCGGGTTCTGAGGCCCGGAGGAAAGCTGATTCTGTGTCTGCCCAACGTGGCCCATTGGCTTTGCCGCTGGTGGCTGCTCAGGGGGCGGTTCCCGTACGTCATCAATTCGCCCACGGACGCCATGCACATTCGTTTCTTCACGATCAGGGAGGCGAGCGCTCTTTGTGAAGAGCGGGGCGTGAAGATCGTGGAGAGAGACGGGAGCGTGAGCCTGTGGGCCAGGGAGTTCTATCCGGCCTTTGTGCGGAAGCGGCGACTGCGCCCGCTCTGGAAGTGGCTCGGGCACATGTGGCCGTCGATGTTCTCGCGGGATTTCGTCTTGGTGGGCCGCAAAGAGGATTCGAACTCGTCTGGTAGCGGTCGAGAGTAGACGAGTCTGAAGAGACGGTCAGGGTATGCCCTGACCGCAACAACTGTGATCATCGGAGAGGTCAGGGGGAGTACGTGGTAGAGGGTCAAGGAGGTAACGGTACGAGCAGCTTGAGGAAACAGGCGACAGAGGGCTTCTTCTGGGTGACGGTGGCCAGAGTGCTCAGCAGGGCGCTGTCGTTTCTTTCGACTCTGATCCTGGCTCGAATCTTGGTGCCGGATCAGTTTGGGTTGGTCTGGGTGGCCGACCTGGCGGTGAACGCATTCCTGCTACTCCAGGAACTGGGCCTGGGAGCGGCTCTGATCTACCGAAAGGATCGCGTCGAAGAAGCTGCCAACACCGCGTTCTTCACAATGATCGGCTTCAGCCTGGTTCTGTATCTGGTGGCCTTGATCACGGCCCCCGCCACGGCGGCGCTCTTCTCCAGAGACCCCAACACCATCCCTCAGATAATCCCGATCCTGAGGACCCTCTCTCTGACTCTGGTCATCTCTGCCATAGGTCGAGTGCCCCAGGCTCTCCTGGCGAAGGAACTGGACTTCAGGCGCAAGACCATGCCTCGGCTAATGGGTGGCTTCGCTGGGGCAGCCGTCTCAATAGGACTGGCGTTGACCGGGTTTGGTGTGGCGTCTATCGTTCTGGGGCGGCTGTGCAATTCGATAGTCTCGGCTGCCAGTGTCTGGTTCTTCGTGCGCTGGCGCCCGACTCTGAGCTTCGACTTTGGGCTGGCCCGCGAGATGGTGGACTACGCCAAGCATATCCTGGGCAGCCAGGTGATGGTCTTCTTCATCACCAATATCGACGATGCGTTCGTCAGCCGCTACCTGGGAGCGTGGGCCCTGGGGGTGTATGGGCTTGCGTACAAGATATCGAACACGCCCGCTACCGAGATCAGTAGACTCATCGGCGAGGTCATGTTCCCCACGTTCACGAAGGTGGGCGAGGATCGCGAGCGCATGAAGAGCATGTACTTGCGAACGACTCGGTACGTGGCGATGCTGTCCATTCCGATCTCACTCTGCATCATAGTCTTCGCGGAGTACTTCGTCTACTCCGCCTACGGGAAGAGGTGGGCCGGGGCGATCCTGCCCATGCAGCTTCTGGGCGTCTACGGAATGCTGCGCTCCGTTGCGGTGAACATGGGAAGCGTGTTCAAGGCAGCCGGCAAACCCAAATGGCTGCTCTACATCGCCACCTGGCGACTGGCCACCATGGGCATTCTCCTCTACCCTGCGACCATCAGGTGGGGAGTGGTGGGCGTCAGCGCTCTTTCGGCCTTGGTGTCCGTGGTCGATTTCGGTATCTCCGTGGCTCTCGTGAATCGAGCGATAGGCACAAGAGTGCTGGACTACGTGAAGATGCTTTCCCCCATCTTTGTCTTTTCCTGCATCGCAGTGACCATATCCCGGGCCGCGGCACCTTACCTGTACGACATTCTGGGAAAGACCTACTTCTCGCTGCCCGTCTGTGCCGTGATAATCGCCGTCGTCTACGGTGGCCTCCTGTGGCTCACCGATGCCGAGCTTCGAATGATGGTGCGCACGTTCGTGCAGGAGTGGCTGGTGAGGCGAGGTCGGGTGACCGAGGAGGCAAGCGGGAGCTAGGAAGATGGACGGGACGAATCACGAGAGTGCTCCTCGGGTATTCATCGTCTCCAAGGTGCTGTTGAATCCCTACGTGCAGTTGCTTCGTGGCGCGATTGGGGAAGCGGGGATACAGTGCCAAGTTGTTCGAGACTTCGGGCTTCCGTGGCTCCGAGACCATCGCGGGCAGGTGGACGTCGTGCACCTCCATTGGCCGGAGATGCTCTATCAGTACGACGATCTGGGCCAGCGTCTACGTCGCACCGTTTCGGTCATCGGCGCGATACTGCTCGCGCGCGTGTGGGGCGTCCGCCTGGTCTACACCGTGCACAACCTGACGCCTCACGAACGACCTTACCCCATCTGTTCGACCCTCGTTGACTGGTTCCTCTACCGTTGTGCCGACGCCATCCATGTGCACGATGCCATGATGGCGGAGCGGGTCGCTCGGCAAAGTGGCCGACGGAGAGGCATCCACGTGATCGACCACGGGAACTACATCGGTGCCTATCCCAACGAGTGCACTCGAGAAGATGCGCGACGGATGCTGGACCTGGACCCGTCCGCTCTTGTGTATCTCTTCTTGGGGCAGGTGCGCGAGTACAAGGGCCTCGAGCTGCTGCTGGATGCATATGAGGCCGTCAGGACCGAGACGTCGGTGCTGCTGGTGGCCGGCCGCGCGCGCGACGAGAAGTACGGACGAGAGGTGCGGGCGGCCGTGGCCGGGAGGCCCGGTGTTCGTCTGCATCTGGGGTTCGTTCCGGACGATCGGGTACAGTACTACATGAAGGCGTGCGACGTGTGTGTCCTGCCCTATCGACAGGTCACTACCTCCGGAGCCGCGATTCTGGCTCTCTCGTTCGGGGTACCGGTTGTGGCACCGCGAATGGGCTGCTTCCTCGGTCTGATCGGGGAGAGCCGGGGGATTCTGTACGACCCCGATCGGCCGGGATCTCTCGCGGATGCCCTGGTGCAGGTAGGGGATGCGGACCTCGCAGCATTCGGCCGAGCCGGTCTCGAGTACGCCCGAACGCTGGACTGGGGCCCAATAGGGAGACAGCATGCCAGCCTGTATCGTGGCCTCCTGTCCCACTCCTAGTCGAATCTCGGCTCCTGCCGGTAGCTCGACCTCCCCTCGCCAATCGCGCCTGTGAGGCGCGGATCACCTGCGATGGCCGTTCGCCGGAGCGGTCTGGTCGCTCCTTCCGGCTCGTGAGCGGGCTCGGCGGGTCTCCTGGGCAGACTTCGCGAGTGTTTTTTGCAGTCCTGTTGGATTACTGTATACTTCTTCGAGATCCGGACTATCGATGAACTCATTGTAATCTTGCCGATTGACCTTTTCATGTGGGCTTCATCTAACTGGTGTATAGTATCTACATCCGGGCACGCCGCTGCTCGCGCTTGCCTGCGCTTGAGCGTCAAGGCCTCGAAGGTGGCGGGCCGAGAGACCCGGGTTAGGGAGGAGAGTCAGCCTGTTCGTACTCTGCAACTTGCGACTGTGGAGTGATATCGTCTCGTGTTCGGGGTGCGAGCTCATGCCGCGGCGGCGATCGCTCGCCGCAGCGGCCCTACTGACGGGCGTGGCTTGAGGACATGATTCACGGGCGTGATCTCCTCGTGTTCGCACCTGGTCCCTGGGACGACATCTGGCGCAATAGGCATCAGTTGTTGACCATACTGGCGCGCGAGAACACGGTGCTGTGGATAGAGCCGCGAGTCTTTGCTGGGGACGCTCTCCCGCAGTCGGGGCGCGCGAAGCTCTCGTGGAGGCGAGGCATTGGCCCACGAGTGGAGCAGGTTCGCCCTGGTCTGTACGTCTACAGTGATCCTGTGCTCCCTCGTGCTGTGACCCGTCGACCCCTCAGGGATCCGATTCGCCGGATGAGAGAGCGGTCGATACGAAGGGTCATGAGCCGGTTGCGCATGGAGGCTCCGGTACTCTGGTTGTTCTGGCCCGGGCAGCAGGATGCGATCGGGCGTTTCGGCGAGAGCTTGACCATATACCACGTGGTCGATGAGTACAGTGGCTACGGAGGTATGGGTGCCGAGTACCGGGAAGCACTTCGACGTGAGGAGGAGCGCCTTCTGCGCCGAGCAGACCTGGTGTTCGTGACCTCGCCGGCGCTGTACGAGTCCAAGCGCGGGTACAACCCGCACACGTTTCTGGTGCCGAACGGCGTGAACTACGCGGCATTCGAGAGTGTGGTCCAGGGCAAAGACGAGGCTCCGGCTATCGTGGCAGGCGTCGAACGTCCGATCGTTGGCTACGTGGGAGCCATGAATGCGAAGATCGACCTGTCTTTGATACTGGGCGTGGCGGAGCGGCGCACCGACTGGACGTTTCTCATGGTGGGACCGGTGTTGTCCGAGGAGCCCGAGGACCGGCGGGCGTACGCAGGCCTGAGAGCACTTTCCAACGTGTTGTTCGCGGGTCGGGTGGACGTGGGTCAGGTGCCACACTACGTCAATGCCTGCGATGTCTGCTTGATGCCCTACAAGATCAACACGTGGACGCGGCACGTGAACTCGCTGAAGCTGTTCGAGTATCTGGCCTGTGGGAAGCCCATCGTGGGTACTGATATTCCGGCTTGTCGCCAGGTGGCGCCGCACGTGCGAATAGCTCGAGGGGTGGAGGAGTTCGAGCGGCATATCGAAGAAGCGCTTCGGGAGGACGATCCTGTGCTGGTACGATCGAGGCGTGCTCTCGCCGCACGAAACACCTGGGAGCAGCGGGTAGAATCGATCTCGCAGGCTATCGAGAATAGAGCGACTGAGCCGGGTCACGCAGGCTATCGGGAGTGAGTCGTGCGGCCGAGCCGGTCGTGGATGAGCTGGGATCACGTGTCTGTCATCTCAGGGGGAGTTGGGGGGAGGTTGTTCAATGGGAGTAGATGATTTCCTGGTCTACCTGAATATCATACGTAGGCGGCTATGGCTGATCATCTTGCTGTGCGTTGCGACCATCGGCGGTATTCTCTTCTTGTCCGCGACTGCCGATCCGGTGTACAGGGCCTCCGTGCGACTGCAGGTGGTTGCATCGGAGCCGCAGGAGGTGGCGCTCTTCTCGTCGTTCAAAGCGGGTGCCACCACGACGGAACTGGCGGCGGCACAGACGGACTTCATTCGCGCCGTGCAGAGCGGCGTGGTGGCGTGGCAGACGATCGCCGAACTGAATCTGGGCATTGGGGCATACGATTTGCTCAACAGCCTCAGCATCACGACGGAAGGGCCGTTCATCACGGTTCAGGTCGAGGCGAACGATCCGGCCGTGGCGGAATCGCTGGCCACGCAGCAGGTGGAGAACGCCCTGGTCTACTATCGCACCACTCGTGCCCGGCCTTCCACGGTAACCAGAGAATTCATCGGGGAGCAGTTGAGGCAGGAGGAGGAGGCGCTGAGCACTGCCAAGTCCGCCTTGCTGCAATTCAAGCTCTCGCACAACCTGGATTCGCTGGAGCGAGAGATAACCGCGTTCCAGGATCTGATCCGCAATCTGTTGAATCAGAGGGATCAGGCTGCGCTGTCCGCAACGGTTGCTGATGCCAGGGGAGCTCAGTATCAGGCGGAGATAGACGCGGCGCTGGCCAAGGCGGATGAGGCTGCAGCCAAGGAGTACACGGCAACGGCCGATCACTACAAGGGAGTGGCCCGTTCGCTGGGTATCTCGGTGGTCAACGAGGGGGCCAATGCAGCGGGAAGAAGGGTGGAGGTGGCAGAGCTGAACCGCCTGATCGGGGAGCGCGGTGCCGAGCTGTCTTCGTTGCTGAGCTTGTCCACCGAGTACGATCAGCTTGAGAAGGCGGTGTGGCAGGCTGATGGCAACTACAACTTCCTGTGGAGCAAGAACAACGAGGCGGTGCTGAAGGAAGACCAGGCGATGAACGTCGGCTTCATGCAGATAGTGGAGCCTGCTCGCCGGCCCGATGCTCCGGCCGCATCGAAGATGAAGCTCATGCTCCCCGTGGGAGCAGCGGCCAGCATACTGGGAGGCATCATCCTGGCCTTTGTACTCGAGTTCGTGCAGTCTCTGGGGAAGGCGCTGCGCGAGCAGCGTGCCGCGTCCCGCAGATAGGGTCAGCTTCAAGCCTCTCGCCTTCCGCTTCGCCGCAGCTACTGGTGGCCCGGTGTCGGCGGGAGGCCGAGGGCTTGTGCTTTCAGGTGGTTCAGAGTGCATCGAATCCTGTTCGTCGAGCCTGCATCGGTCCCCGGCGGGTCGGTCGTCAGCCTGTACTATCTCGTACGCGGGCTGGACAGAAGCCGCTACCAGCCTGTGGTGCTCCTGTCGCCAGGGAATCCCTGGTTGGATCGCTTCCGCGCTCTGGGAATCGAGGTTCTGGCCCAGGACACGTACCGTCGACCGGACGATACCTCGACGATGAAACGTGTCAAGCGGGGAGTGGTGTCGCGCGGACTGCGCACGTGGCGCTGGGGCCGTGGGCTGTACCGCTCCGCGGGCTTTTGGTGGAGGATCTTGGGTCAGACGTGTCCGCAGGCCGTCGGTATCGGCCGGCTCATCCGGCGGCAGCGAATCGATCTGGTGCACACGAACTGGCGCCTGGGGTGCGACCGGCCGGGAATCCTGGGCGCGCACCTGGCGGGCGTGCCCTGCGTGGCGCACATTCGCGCCTTCGAACAACTGAATGGTCTGGACCGCTTTCTGTCCAGGTGGGTCACGGTACACGTCTTCATCTCGCGTTCACTGGAGAAGAACCTCAGGGAGCAGGGCGCGCACCTGCGGGACTCCGTTGTGGTGTACAACGGGCTGGACCCGGCGGACTTCGCGGCCGACAACTCTGCCGCCGAGGTGAAGGCCGAGTTCGGGTTCGACGTTGCCGACCAGGTCGTTGCAGTGATTGGGCGGCTGGATCGCTGGAAGGGCCAGGAGTACTTCTTGCAGGCCATGGCTCAGGTGATCCAGAGTGTGCCAGGCGCTCGCGCTCTGATCGTTGGCGATCCGGAGCCCTACTGTCCGGACTATCATCAGGAACTACGGGTTCTGGCGGAGTCCCCCGGACTGTCGGGGCGCGTGGTGTTTGCCGGTTATCGCTCCGATACACCTCGGCTGATGCGGGGTGTGGACGTGCTGGTACACAGCTCGTCGGAACCGGAACCCTTTGGTCGAGTGATCATCGAGGGAATGGCAGCGGAACTGCCGGTGGTGGCAACCGATGCAGGCGCCGTGCCGGAGATCATTGAAGACGGCGTAAGCGGGGTGCTGGTCCCAGCCCGAGATCCCGGTGCCATGGCGGATGCTATCGCCGGCCTGTTGAAGGACCCCCAGCGCCGGTCGAGGATGGGGGCGAAAGGTAGAGAAAGGGTGGAGCGACAGTTCACCGTGAAGCAGTACGTCGACGGGGTAGAGCGCGTATACCGGCGAGTCCTGGGAGATGAAGGTTGAGTCTCCGAGGTGCGGGGCGGTCTCTGCACGCGTTGAGGAGGCGCTCGTGGTTCTACTTCGAGCATCTCGAGAGGGTCATGCTTCGGGATCAGTTGCGCGCGGCGCGCTCGCACGCAACGGGTGTGTTGCTCGATGTTGGATGCGGCGGCAAGCCGTATCACGATCTCTTCGAGGATCGGGTCACGGCTCACGTCGGCTTGGACTATCCTCCCACGCATCTGGCCGTCGAGGACGTGGCGCACGAAGCGGTGGCGGACGTGTATGGGGACGGAGCGCGTTTGCCCATTCGTTCCGGCGCGGTGGACACGGTTCTTTGCACCCAAACGCTGGAGCACGTCCCGGAGCCCTGGGTGGTAATGGATGAGATCGCCCGAGTCATACGCCCCGGAGGCTGCCTGATCCTGACGGCGCCCATGGAGTGGGGTTTGCACGCCGAACCCCACGACTACTACCGCTACACGGAGTATGGGCTTCGGCATCTGGCCGAGCGGAGTGGGCTGGAAGTAGCCTACGTTCGGCCCCGGGGTGGATTCTGGGCATTGATGGGACAGCTCTTCAGCACGCACGTGTACCGGAAGTGGTGCACGCCGCTGAGCCGCCGAGGGGCCAACCTGGCCTATGCTCTCGTGGGGCTATTCGTGTTGCCCGTGTGCGCCCTGTCGCAGGTAGCGGGGGCTTCCATGGATCGAGTCTGCCGTGATACCCACAACACGATGGGGTACATAATGGTGGCTCGGAAGAGTGCGGTCCAAGAACGGTCTTGCGCAGCAGGAGGAACGGTCGATTGATCCGCACGTCGCACGATGTGGGTGATTTCGTCAGGCACAAGCTTCTACCCGTGGTGGGGAACCTGTTCCTTGCGGCGATTGTGGTTGCGCTTGGCTTCGCGCTGGCCACGGTGATCATGACTCCTAAGTATACTTGGGCTCTGACGGTCACCGGGGTCGGCTTCTACTTGATGTCGATATCCGTGAACCCACTCCTTGGGTTTCTGCTCTGGATCACAACTGCTCCGTTCTCTCGGTTCTATTACCTGGACGTCAAGATGGGGAGGGGCATCCCAGACCTGACTCTCAGCAGGCTGTGCGCGGCATTCATCATGGCCTTCTTGGCGGCACAGATAGCCAGCCGGCAGCGGAAGTTCCCTCGGATCGGCAAGCTGGACCTGGTCATGGTGCTGTTCTGCCTCGGGTTTGCCATATCCACCCCGATGGCCGTCAGCGGCCCCAAGAACGCGGTAGTCCATTTCGCCGATGGGTACGGTGTACCGTTCCTGATCTATCTCTTCGCGCGCATGCTGGTCACCAATCGGCGAGAACTGAGGTCCGCCACGGTCGCGCTCTTTGTGATCGGCGGGTATCTATCGGTTGTGGCGATCCGGGAACAGCTCACGGGCGAGGTACTGTTCTGGTTCCGTGACGCGAATTGGTACTATCAGGGGGGAGTACGCAGCCTGGCCGGACTGCTGGGGAACCCCGCGTTCTTCGGTGCGATCATCTCCATGATCATTCCGTTCACGATCCGGGCGGTGCTCAACAGCGATAACCCCAGCAAGAAGGTGTTCGGCTTGGCGCTCGCTGCAACGGAGACATGGGCCGTGTACCTCACGTACAATCGCGGTAGCTGGGTGGCGTTCATTCTGTCCATGGTGTTCTTGATAGCGTTCTACCCTCGGTTCCGTAGGGCGGTCATTCCCGTTTTGCTGGTGGCTGCTGTGGTGGTGGTGGTGAGTTGGCCGGCAATCTCGAGCAGCCGTATCTACAAGGAGAGAATAGGGGCCGGGATCCCCGTCCTGTATCGGCTGGGGGTCTACGGGTCAGTTGACGACATCATTCAGGGTAAGTACCTGTTTGGCCTTGGGCTGGGCCAGTACCACTACGCGTACCTCCGGGTGATGAAGGGCATCTATGGTGATAGCCCTTGGCCTGCCAAGATGATGCCTCACAACGCGTTTCTATATATCCTCTTCACTGCCGGGCTGGTGGCCATGGTGCCATACGTGCTGATCTTCGTGTTCATCGCGGTGGATGGGTACTTCCTGTGGCGCAGAGCCAAGCGGGGAGCTACCTGGTTCGAGCCTGAGTTGGTCGTCTGTTTCGGCGCGGCGTGGGTGGTCTACGTCGTGCAATCCATGATCATCGACATGATGTCGTCCTTCTATCCCAACATGGTCTTCTTCCTGATCATGGGTTTCATGTACGGGATCAGGGACGCTTTGCCCAAGGAGCCAAAGGAGGCTGAAACCAGGGAGCTAGCGGAGGTCCAGGCCCCGTGAAGGTCGCCATGCTTGGTCCCTACCCCCTGCGGCCCGGGCACCTGGGCGGGGGTGTCGAGGCAGTCGTGGTGCGGGTTGTTGAAGGCCTGTCACGCATGAGTGACCTGAAAGTCCACGTGGTGACTTGCCAGCGGTCTGTGCGTCGTGCGTCGACTCGGCAAACAGGAGGGGTCACCGTGCACTACCTGCCGAGGGGCCGCATGGGGCACATCAGCTTTCATCTTCGTGAGCGTCGTCGCATGATGGGGCTCCTTCGAGAGCTGTCGCCCGACGTGGTCCATGCGCAGGGCGCCGGGATGTACGCTGGAACAGCCCTGGGGAGTGGCTACCCGGCACTGATTACCTTGCATGGCATCATTTTCCACGAAGCGGCTCTGGCCCGAGGTCCGTGGCGACGTCTCCAATGGACCATGGCCTCCGCGTACGAAAGACGCAACGTGGTCAAGGCGCGTGACGTCATATCGATCAGTCCGTATGTGGTGGAAGTGTTCTCTCGCTGGCTGGGTGCGACAATCCACCCCATCGAGAACCCGGCGGACGATCGTCTGTTTGAGCTTCCCCATTGTTCTGAGGGTGGCAGGGTCTTGCTACCCGCGAGGATCATCCCGCGAAAGAACGTGCTCTGGTTGGTCCAGGTCTGGGCTGAGGTGGTGAGGTCGATCCCCGGCGCGCGTCTACGTGTCGCCGGGGAGATGGACAGCAGCCCAGACTACGTTCGTGCCGTTCGGCGGTATGTGGAAGAGAACGGACTTCGAGACAGCGTGCAGTTGCTGGGCCCCTTGGACCAGCAAGAGATGATGGAGGAGTACGCACGTTGTGCTCTGGTGGCTCTGCCGTCGCTTCAGGAGACTGCCCCGGTGGCTGTCGTGGAGGCGCTCTCCGCGGGGCGGCCGGTGGTGGCGACCCGCGTGTGCGGGCTCCCCTATATGGTCGCAGAGGGTGAGACCGGACGTCTTGTGGAGCGGGGCGACGCTGAGGGTATGGCTCGAGCCATGATCGAGATCCTGGCAGACGATGACCTACGTCGGCGCATGGGGGCGAGAGCGCGCCGCGACGCCTCGACGAGGTACAGCACCGATGTCGTGGCAAGCCGAACGCGAGAGGCGTATCGGCAGGTAATCGAGAGAGCTGAGGCCTAGCCCAGGAGCGTCTGGTCGGTGGCCGGGAATGGTGGGGTGCCCCGCTGCGCAAGAGCGGCGCTGTGGGGTTTGAATGAGGTCACGAATCGAGGAAGCAACACTGATGAAATCGTCGAGTGTGTGGAGCAAGATGCGGAGCGCGGACTGGGGCGGATTCCTGCGTGGGGTGTACGACTATAATGTAGGCAAGCATCTCAAGACCCTGCCTCCCCGGGCATTGATGGTGCCGATCACGTACCGGTGCAACTCGCGTTGTGTGATGTGCAACATCTGGCAGTGGGAACGGAAGCCGGAGCTGAGTCCGGCCCAGTGGGGCGATATCCTGCGGGATCCACTGTTTCGCACTATCGAACGCCTGACCTTCACCGGGGGCGAACCTCTGCTACGCAAGGACCTGCTCGAGATGACCGACGTCTTCATGGAGGCCATGCCGAGCCTGAAGAGCTTCTCGTACGTGACCAACGGCTTCCTGCCTGAGCGTGCGGAGGAATACACACGTGCGGCAATCCAGCGCTGCGAGGCTCGGGGCATCGGGTTGAGTGTGTCGGTCTCGTTGGATGGGGTTGGGGAACTCCACGACAAGATCCGTGGCGTTCCGGGTGGGTTTGAGAAGACCGAAGAGACCCTCATGCGTATGAGATCTCTCCGTGCCGACCACCACTTCTGGCTAGGAGCGAACTGTGTGGTGTTCCAGGCCAACCTGGGCCATCTTGATGAGCTGAAGGAGTGGTGCCGGGAGCGAGACATCTCGCCGGGGTTCCAGATCATCGGATTCCACGATACCTACGTGTCCAACGCGGACCGTCAGGAAGAACTCGACTTCGACGAGGAAGGCAGAAGGCGCCTGTTCCAGTTCATCGAGGAGTTGGCCAGACCGCGGTCGGTGGACGACACGAGCTCGTTCTACTGGAATGATCTGCTGCACATGTACCGTGACGGAAGGGCGAGGCGGACTCCCTGTCCATTCATGTGGGACGCCCTGGCACTGGACTGCTACGGTGATCTGTATCACTGCCTCAACGTGAAGCCGTTTGGCAACTGCCTGACCGATGGAACGTGCAGCCAGCTTTACTACGAGCCAGACAATCTTGCTCGCCGCCGCCGCATGTACTCCAGCGTCTGCCGCACTTGTGACAGCGGATGCATGGTACGAGTGGGTCTGAAGAAGGACTTGAAGCGCTATCTCTGGTTCCTGCTGACGAGACGCTGAGGAGGCGACGTGCGAGTTGCGCTTCTGACTCTGTATCCGGTTGGTGACTCGGGGATACAAGGAGGAGTACGTGCTGTAACCTTCAACCTGGTGAGCGGGCTGAAGAGCTATCCCGAGCTGGACATTCATGTGGTGCACTGCCACTCAGATGTGCCCGTCGACAGAGTTCTGAGGGATGGCAACGTGACGGTCCACTACCTGGCTCAGCCCCGCAGGCACATCGTGCCCAACCTGATGCGCGCCGTGGGGCAAGTACGGCGCAAGTTGCGAGAGATCCGGCCCGACGTGGTGAACTCGCACCTAAGTCAGTACACCGTGGCGGCGATGGGCCGCTATCCTATGGTGTGGACCATCCATGGCATTGCCTTCCGGGAGGCAGAGATCTACAATCGGCGTCTTTCGGACCGCATGCGCCACATGCTGATCAAGCACAACGTGCGCCGGGGCCTGCGTGGGGCCAGCGACATCATCGCGATCAGCCCCTACGTCATCGAGGAGTACGGCAGCATGACCGGTGCCCGGTGGCACCGGGTGGACAATCCCATACCGGAGGCATTCTTCGAGCTGCCCGATCGGGAGCACCCACGGCGCATACTGTTCGCCGGTTCGGTCGATGAGCGCAAGAACGCCTTCGATCTGCTGAGAGCGCTGGCGCGAGTGCGGCGGCGATTCCCGAAGGTGGAGCTTCACATTGCCGGAAGGGAGAGCAACCCCTCGTACGGACGCTTGCTGCGGGACTACGTGTCAGAGCAGGGCATGGGAGGCAACGTGGTGTTCCGGGGACTGCTCACCCACCGGCAGATGCTGGAAGCGTATTCCGAGTGCGCCATCATGGCTTTGACCTCTCGACAGGAGACCCAGCCTATGGCGGTGATAGAGGCCATGGCGGCGGGCAGACCCGTGGTAGCTACCAGGGTGGGGGGTGTGGCCGATCTGATCGATGACGGACGGACCGGACACGTCGTGGAGTTGAGCGACATCGAGACGCTCGCGGAGAGGATCGAGTCGTTGCTGGGAGATGCCGAGCTGCGCCGTCGAATGGGCGTCGCCGCCAGAGACGCGGCTTCGGGCCGCTTCCGCATCGCGACGGTGGCGGCCAGGTACCTGTCGATCTACCGTGAGATGCTCCAGGTTCCGGCATCGTGAGACTTGCGTCGGGGGGCGGGAGCATCCTGAACAGGAGACGGAGACTCCGGTGAGGTTGCGCACCAGATTGGGCAATGCGTACGCAGAGACCCTCTTTCGCACGGGCCTGCTCTCCGGGCGGCGTCGCGAATGGCCGGTGCTGCTGCACTATCACCGGATCGGGTCCGAGGCCTTCGGTCGCCAGATGGACTATTTGACGAGCTGGGGGACGGCCGTCTCGTTGGATCAGGCGCTGGCCTGCCTGAGAGGAGAGACTCCGCCGATCCCTGGGGCCGTGGTGATCACCTTCGATGATGCCTATCGCCGGGTCTGCGACGAGATTCGGCCGGTGCTGACCAGATGCAAGGTGCCGGCGACCGTCTATCTGGTATCCGACATCATGGAGAGTAAGGCCGTTCTGTGGTTTGATCTGGTGGAATGGGCGATCTTCAGTTGGCGGAGCGGCTATCACGAGTTGTTGCCTGCGTCGTTGCACGCTTGCGCGACGCCGGGAGATGCGCTCGCGACCAGGCGGGCCGTCCTCAGATCGCTCAGGCTCTGTCAGCTCGAGGAGCGGGAGCGGCTGGTGGCCGAGATTCTCGCCCGCGCGGGACTTGTCGCCACCGACGCCCCTGATCGCTATCGGCTGGTGGATTGGGACGATGCCAGGAGTATGCAGGAAGACGAGCTGATCAGTCTGGGTGCGCACACGCGTACGCATCCCGTGCTGACTCGTCTGAGTCGGGAGCAAGCGTGGGATGAGATCGCCGGGGCCAAGGTGTGCATCGAGGAGAGATTGGGCTGCGCGGTTGACCATTTCGCCTATCCAAATGGCAAAGAGGATGATTTCGACGATCAGATCGGGCGCATGGTGATCGAGGCCGGCTACAGGTCTGCTGTGACCACCATAGCAGCGCACGCCGAACCGCGTGTCGATCCGTACGCTGTGCCGCGCTGGGGGGTCAGCGAGGAAGACACGCTGGCCACATTCGCGGTCAAGATCGCGGGCTTGTGGCCGGTAGAGCGAGCACGTCGCCGTAATCGGGGTGGGTGAAGGGGCCGCAACGGTCTGAGTGGCCGCGAGCTGCCCTCGGAGTCGTCATTCTCTGCGGTGAGACTGCTGGGCATGGAGGTTCATCATCGACTACATCGTGCGAAAGTACGAGGAGTGTGACCGGGAGACACTGGTGTCGCTGCTGGAGACCGGATTCGACTACGAGAACGCCGGCGAGCGGTTGAGCAGTGTGTACGAGGCGAACCCGGCCGGTCCGGCGCTGGTGTCGGTGGCCGAGGAGCAATCCAGCGGCAGGGTGGTCGCTGCCTATGCGGTCTTTCCTTTCCGCCTCCTGATTCGCGGAGAGGCGATCAAGGCCGGGCAGCGAGGTGACCTGATCGTGGAGAAGCGATGTCGTGGGCAGGGCATCTTCAAGGCCTTGCGGCCGCATGCAGAGGCGCAATCGAGAGAGGCGGGCATGGCCTTCACATTCAGCATGCCCAATGCGGCAGCCTGGGCCGGTCATCGAAGGATGGGCTGTGTCGAAGTGGGGCGCTTGGTGACCGTGCTGTTGCCCCTGGATGCGGCGCGCATCGCGGCCGGCTTCCTTCCCGACAACGCGCTGGGTGCACTGGCGTCGCGTGTGATTGGGGCCGTGGGGGGTCTCGTCTGGAGGGAGTCTCGACGTAGAGGCCTGGAAGAGTACGTTTGTCGGCCGGTCTCGAGCTTCGATGAGCGATACGATCGGCTTTGGCAGGAAGCCCGGGGCCTGCGCGATATCATGATCATCCGAGATCGGGCCTATCTGCAGTGGAGGCTATCCGTACCCGGACGGGACCTGCGGGCTCTGTCCGTCGAGAGAGACGGACGGCTTCTGGGCTATGCTATGGTATGCAACAGAGCGGATGGCGCTGCCGAGATCAAGGACCTTCTCACGGCTAGGGACGAGGGCGCGACCGCATCGCTCATCCACGCCGTGGTGGCTCAAGCGAGGGACGAAGGCATGATCGGGGTGATATTCCAGGGTTTGGAGGACGATCCCTACTTCGGGGCTTTTCGCAGTTGCGGATTCCGCTTCATGCCCAGGGCAAGCGGATCGGGCCTGGTGCTGGTGCCCGGAGTCGTAGAGGACATGCCCGAATTCTGGGGCCAGGCAAGCCGCTGGTTTCTCAGGGCCGGTGACCGAGAGTGATGGTCTGCAACGTCGACCCGGCGGTTGGGAAGGCGCCTGGCCCAGTGGCGGACGCAGAGCCACGCTTGCGCATCTGCGTCTTCTCGGAGCGATTGAGCCCGCCGTTCGACGAGGGGATCAAGAACCTGGCACTGGCCGTGATTCGAGAGCTGTCCCACCGACACTCCGTGCTGGCCCTGACGGCGTTCGGCCAGGACGTGCCGGAGTATGGGATTCGCAACATCCGGGTGGGCAAGAGTCTGATAGGCCGGGAGTTGAGGAGTGCGATCCGAGCCTTCGACCCCGGCATCATCTGCTACATACCTACTGCCAGCCATACGCTGGCCAGTTTCCTGCGAGCACGGGTGCTCGGCTGCTACGCTAGGGGGGCTCGAGTTCACATGATCGCCCTGCAGCCCCGGCCGCTGGGAAGCGTCGCGCGGGCGCTGGTTCCGAGGCTGTGCCCACACCGCCTGTGGGTGCAGTCTGACCGGAGCGCGGAACTGCTCCGCTCGCTGGGCTGCCGTGTGGGGATGCTGCCGGGTGCGGTGGACACAGGCCGGTTTCGGCCCGTCTCCGAGGCGACCGGGGCAAGCCTGCGTGCTCGCCACGGGGTGCCGGAGGATCGATTCGTCGTCCTTCACGCCGGGCACATCAACGCCAACCGTAACGTGGAGTTGCTCAGTAGGATCCAGGCGCTCAAAGGCTGCCAGGCGGTCCTGGTGGGCAGCACGAGCACGCCGCAGGATGCGGGGCTGGCCCAGCGTCTCCGGGAGAGCGGAGTTCTGGTGATCACCGGATTCCAGGAGCACATCGAGGAGTGGTACCAACTGGCCGATTGCTATTTCTTTCCGGTGTTATCGGCTACCGGAAGCATCGAAGTCCCGCTCTCGGTTCTGGAGGCCATGGCTTGTGACCTTCCCATCGTGACCACTCGCTACGGAGGGCTGGCGCGGCAGTTCCCCGAGGGAGAGGGGTTGCTGTATGGCGATGACGCGGGGGCTCTGGTTGGGCTGGTGGTCGAGGCGATGAGCATTCAGGATGCGGGAACTCGTGCCCTCGTAGAGCCATTCACGTGGGAGGCTATCTTGCGCAGCACCATTCTTGGCGAGGATCAGTGAGAACCATGGGAGACATCATAGCACCGGCGCCGTACGTTGCCCTGGCCGCAGCCCTGGCCAGGTCCGGAGGAGCTCTGCGACCGGTAGGGTTGCACGAGGCCACCGAGGCGTTGGGAGTGCTGAGGCGTAACAAGGTACCTCTTCTGTCGCTGAACGAAGCGGCCCGGTCGAGTGGATTCCTGGATCTACCCGAGGTCGCCGAGGCTTTGGAGGCAGACCGGATCCTGCTGGAGAGGCTGCGGTCGGAGTACCATCGTGTGCTGGAGGCATTCGATGCGGAGGGCATTGGAGGAGTCTTCATCAAGTCGGTGGGGATTCCGCCCTCGTTCCCCTACACGAGCGACAATCTCGACGTGCTGGTTCGCCGAGACGTGGGCATCAGCGCCAGACGCGCGCTCAGGCGAATCGGCTACTGCGAGCTGACCAACCTGGAGGAGCCAGACAAGTTCTTGCTGCGGCGCTTTCACGCCGGAGTAGAGGTCGCGACGGTACACGTCCACACTCACGTGGGGTGGTGTGTCTCCTTCTTCGACGAGGAACTCTACCTTGAGAGATCCCGTCCCTCCGCAGACGATGCTCCGATCTGGATTCCTTCGCCGGAGGACGGGGCCCTGACCAACATGGCCCACTCAGTTTACGAGAACAAGGCGGTCAAGCTCTCCGATCTGCAGAAGCTTGAGCATTGCTGGCAAGAAGGTCTGGACTGGGAGTACATGCGATCCGCTGCGGACCGCAAGGGATGGCTGGACGGACTCCTCTTCTGTGTGCTGCTCTACGATCATCTGGAGCGCAGCCTGCACGGAGTGTCCCTGGTGCCTGACGAGGTCTTGGAGCAAGCCCGCCGTGATGCGCCCGGATCTCAATTGGCCTACCTGGGCCGGCTTCAGCAGAGTCGGGTTACGATGCCCTTTCCGGTCTCCTTCGTGTTCAGCAAGCGGTTGTACTATCGCAAGGTGTGGCACAACCGGACCATCGATACCCGGCGCAAGATCGGCAATACACTGCGTCACAGCGCCAATGGCCTTCGATTGAAGTCAGGGGTGCGAAGCCAATCGCCCATGCTGATCGCTGTCAGTGGCATCGATGGGTCCGGCAAGTCCGCACAGGTGAAGTTGCTGCAGCAGGCGTTCGACGCCTGTGCGATTCGAGCGCGGAGCGTCTGGAGTCGGGGAGGGGCATCCGCCTTCACCGATGCCTGCCTGAGAGTGGCTCGCCGGTTCTGGGGACCGAGGAAGGCTTCCGAGGGAGAGGTCCGGGGCAGCCCGGCGTCTTCGGACGCCTTCGATTCACGGCGCGCCATGTTGAGGAATCCCGTGGCTCGCTGGGGGTGGGCTGCCGTCGTGACCGTGGACTTGCTGGTTCGCTACTGGCTGCGGGTGGCGTGGCCATTGCTGAGAGGATACGTGGTCATCACCGATCGGTACACGTCGGATGCCGAGGCCGAGCTGGCCGCCTATCTGGATCTGGACTCCGGGCGTCGCTCGCTGGCCGGGCGGATATTGTCGGCCCTGACTCCGCGCCCAGACGTGGCCTACCTGCTCGATCTGGGCGCCGAGGCGGCGAGGTCGCGGATGGGCGAGGGGCGCGAGTCGGTGGCCTATCTGCGAAGGCTGAGAGCAATTCATCTTGAGCAGGCGCGAAGAACAGGGGCAATCGTGTTGAACGCTGAGCAGCCGCTGGGTGACGTGTCCGACGAGATGGTCTACGGTGCGCTGACCGAGTATTTCGACCGGTACCGCACGCTGGTCAATGCGCTCTTTCTCGCGAATCCGTCGCGTAAGCTCAGCTCGCGGCCGGACGGCGAGGGCTAGCCATGCTGTCGGGAACTGGTGTGATGGCGAAGGTGGCCGGAAGCTCCCTGAGGTGGGCCTCGGAAACAGGTGGGGCAGCCCAGGTCTCAGGGGCTGCCGGGCGTTCGGAAGGAGAGACGCCGCAGGCCTCTGGACGAGACACGAATCGTGGGACCGAGCCGATGAGGGTGTTGGTCGTGACCAACATGTATCCCTCGGGCGCGAGTCCCGCGCTGGGCACCTTCGTTCGCGATCAGGTGGACTCTCTGCGCGCCAAAGGGGTGCGAGTGGACGTGCTGTTTGTCAACGGACCCGAGCGCACGCTGAACTACCTCACGGGCATCTTGCGCTACGTGTGGCGCATGCTGCGGCATGGGCGTGAGTACGATCTGGTTCATGCCCACTACGTCTTCTCGGGACTGATCGCTCGACTGCAGTGGAGTCTGCCCGTAATCCTGACTCATCACGGCATCGAGGTGGTTTGGGGCTGGCAGGGTCCTCTCTCTCGATGGGTGTCGCGGTGGGTGGATCGGGTGGTTGTGACCTCTCGAGCCGTGGCCGACTCTCTGGGCCAGACCGGTGCGACCATCATCCCCTGCGGCATCGATCTGGATCTTTTTCGGCCCATGCCCCAGGGGGAGGCTCGCAGTAGGCTGGGTCTCGATCCGGGCGGCCGATACGTGGTCTACGCTGGCCGTACCGGTCCTGAGAAGCGACTGGAGATCATCGAGGAGGCGGTAGCTCGCCTGCAGGTGAACGATCCGGGGATTCGACTGTTGCTGCTCACCAAGAAGGCCCATCGAGTCGTGCCGCTGTATCTGAATGCCGCCGACGTGCTGGTGCTGGCGTCCGATTTTGAGGGCTCTCCCATGGTGGTCAAGGAAGCCATGGCCTGCAATCTTCCCGTCGTCTCGACGGATGTGGGCGATGTGGCCGATGTGATTGGAGAGACGGAGGGGTGCTATCTGTGCCGGCAGACCCCGGAGGACGTGGCAGACAAGCTGGCGCTTGCGCTGTCCTTCGGGCGGAGAACTGAGGGTCGCGCAGCCGTGAAGCAGCTATCTCTGCCGGCAATCGCCGACCGAATCATCGAGGTCTATCGCGAGGTGTTGGCGTGAAGCTGATGATCGTTCTGGGCGAAGGGGGACACTCGAAGGAGATGCTGTCTCTCGTCGATCTACTGGGCCCACGCTACGAGTATAGCTACCTGCTGGTGAAGGGCGACGAGCTTTCGGAGAAGAAGATCGCCACGCCCGGTAGAGTCTATCACGCTCAGAGGCCCCGCGACAAGGCTCACCATCTGCTCCTGGATGTCTTCAAGACGCTGCGGTGCGCCTGGGACTCCCTGGTTGCGCTCCTGCGCGAGCGCCCCGCAGCAGTGATCAGTTGTGGTCCGGCGGTAGGGGTGCCGCCCTGCGCGATGGCCAAGCTCCTGGGAATGCGCGTGGTCTTCATCGAGACGGGCTCGCGCGTGCGAAGGCTCTCGATGACCGGGCGGATCGTGTATCGCTTCGCCGATCTGTTCGTGGTGCAGTGGCCCCAGTTGCTGGCGAGCTGCCCCAGGGCCGTGTACGCCGGGAGGTTCTGGTAGTGATCTTCGTCACGGTCGGCACGACCGATTTCGACGCGCTCGTTCGAGTCGCTGATTCCCTGGTTCCGGAACTCCACGAGGAGGTGGTGATTCAGATCGGAAGGGGCGAGTACGAGCCGCGCAACTGCCGGTGGTTTCGGTTCGCGCCCTCGCTCGAACCGTACTACGAACGCGCAGACCTGGTGGTGGCACACGGGGGGCTCGGTACGATCATGGAGGTGCTACGGCGCGGCGGGAAGCTCATCGGGGTGGCCAATCCGGATCGGTACGATCAGCATCAGGAGGACCTTCTCAGCCATCTGGCAGAGCAGGGTTATCTGATCTGGTGTCGTGATCTCAAGAGTCTGGCGGCTGACCTGGAGCGCGGGCGGGCAGCGGTCTTCGAGCGGTACTCGTCGCCCGAGTGCCGGATCCACGAAGTGGTCGCGGAGTTCCTGGATGGGATCGGGACATAGCGTTACATCGGGCGGACGACCCAGCGAGGACGACTGGGTCGGGCAGGGGCCGCGCGTCTACCGGGGTGGTACCGGAATCAGAAGACCCGCCGCCTCGTCCCAACGGTAGTGGAATTCCGCAGGGGGCGCGGTTCCGGCGGGCGCCGGTGCGAAGGCACTTGGGTCGGCATCGTAGAGGGTCTCCACGACGGCCTGAAGAACGTCGGGGACGTCGAGGTAGAACACGCCGTACCTGACCGCGTCGACGTCGTGGATACGTATGATTTGGTTGCCCTGATAGCCCTGGGACTGACTAACGAAGGCCCAGGCCAGGCGCTGTAGGAATCGACCCGATTCCAGCCAGGCGAGGCTGTTCCAGATCGATCCCAGGACGAAGATGGTGAGCAAAGCAAGGATGACCAGCACAAGGACCCATCTTGCTGCCTTTCTGCGATTGCGCAGGGCAGCGCGGACAAGCGTGGCGATGAACAGGGCGTAGCCCACGGCCGAGATGTAGAGGAAACGCAGCGGAAGATGGTCGAGAACGCGGGACATGCCGGTCGGCAGCATGAAGAGGATGGCCCAGGCTGTGCCGAAGAGCAGCAACTTGCCGTCAGATCGGGTCAGGTATTTCGCTGCCAGGAGGCCCAGGACGATCATGATCGCCAGGGCCACCCACGGTGGCACAGCGTCCACGTAGTAGTCGTTGATCGGGAGAAGCAGCGTCCTTCCGGTGTTGCGAAGAGCCCGGGGCAGGGTCAGCAACTTCCGGACGACGAAACTCCGGGTGTCGTGTTCGCCGAAGACGCCGACCGATCTCGATCTGATCAAGAAGTATCCCAGCAGGAGGCCAAGGGAGGGAAGGTACTCCACCGCTCGGCGGCATAGGGTTCTTAGCCTGCGATCATAGACGCCACCGAGCAGCAGATCGTAGGCGACGATCATCGGGAGGAACATGACCGCCGTCTCCTTGGTGGCCAGAGCCATGATCCAGGCGGCCAGGGCCGCGGCATGCCACCGCAGACGGTGCGAGGTGCGCCATTCGACGAAGGCCATGAGTCCAAGCAGCAAGAAGGTCAGGCACATGGAATCGAGGCGCACGCACAGCCAGGTAACCGTCTCGGCGCCGACCGGGTAGACGGCGAAGACCAGCGCGGTCAGAGCCCCCAGAACTCGGTCCTTGGAGAGGCGCGCGATGGCCAGATAGGTCGTCACACAGGCTATGGCCTGCCAGATGATGTTGGTGAGATGATAGCCGGCCGGCGATGTCGCGAAGAGCGCGTAGTCGAGCACCCAGCTCGCCTGGCCCAAGACTCGGATGCGTTGGTTTGCCCGGGACATGCCTAGCAGCGCGTTGAGCCTTTCGAGCGGGGAGAGTCCGGGCAAGAGGACGCGGTGGGCCGACCAGAGGAAGTGGGCGTCGTCTGCGATGAAGAAGCCCGTCAGTGTGTGGGCGTAGAGCGCGAAGGTCACGATGGCCAGGATCGCTGCGACGGTCCAGCCGTTCTTGGACCATCGGAGCAGGCGATCAGCGATGCTCGCGCGTGGTGTCTTGACTGTCGAACTGGTCACGATCCACTCCTCGTTTGGTTTGCGTCGAGAGCAGGAGGGCGGGCTTGATTCGCCAGAGCGGCGGCGAAGCAGGTCCGGAGAGTCACTGGGCTTCCGTGGTGCAGTATGCGAGAGTATAGATAGGCCAGGGAGACGTGTCAAGTGTGCTCCGCGGGATGTTCCGGCTGGCGGTGTGTTCACGGATCGTGCCGGACGGCCCGGGGCGTAGCGCGCCCGTATCTTTTGAAATGGCGAGGCGTCGTAAAGGGCGAACTGACGGGTGGGGCAGAGCCGTCATTCTGAGGAGCGTACGGATACGAAGTATCCGAGCGACGAAGAATCTGGTCGACGCTGAGGTGGGGGGAGAAGATCCTTCGCTCCCTATGGTCGCTCAGGATGACGGGATGGGTTGAGGGGGAGAAGATCCTTCGCTCCCTACGGTCGCTCAGGATGACGAGATGACCCCCCCCTCAGTCCCCCCCGCCCCGCGGGGGGGAAGCTGGTGGTCTTTCGGCGAAGAGGTGGGTTAGGGGGGATGGGCCGGATGACGAGATGGGTTGGGCGGAGAAGATCCTTCGCTCCCTATGGTCGCTCAGGATGACGAGATGGGTTGAGGGGGAGAAGATCCTTCGCTCCCTGCGGTCGCTCAGGATGACGAGATGACCCCCCCTCAGTCCCCCCCGCCCCGCGGGGGGGAAGCTGGTGGTCTTTCGGCGAAGAGGTGGGT
>Ga0180432_10002853_pt1 | contig 25494 bp, 17 predicted proteins | sample SS_ome_10_FD_132414 | JGI IMG/M metagenome (GOLD analysis project Ga0180432, IMG submission 132414) | Hypersaline lake sediment archaeal communities from the Salton Sea, California, USA - SS_1_MS_2 metaG | ecosystem: Environmental > Aquatic > Non-marine Saline and Alkaline > Hypersaline >... | reverse complement strand
GGTCAGTCCTTCGTTTTTCGTCCTTGTTCTCTTCGCGAGGACGGGTTTCCTCTCGCAACGAAGGACGAAAAACGAAGGACTGACCCCATTCCTGTTGACGTGAGCGAATCTCAGACACCACCGGCGATTTCATCCGTCAGAATTTCGTAGATTTGCCGTAGTCCACGCACGGGCAGGGCGGCGGCGGGCATCGTCAGTCCGGATCGCGGACTTCCAGCCCGCAGCACGGAAACCGGTGGCGGGGGAGAAGAGAGGAGAGCGAGGGGCTTCTGGGACGGGATCCTGTTCGCTTTTCGCGTTCGAGGTTCTTCCAGCGCAAAAGCCTCTTTCGCCCGGACGTTTGCACGCAATGCTTCGATGTGCTTGAATATCCGCTCTCGTCGGGGCGTTCCCCCCAAGAAAGGAGGTTTTCATGGCCGCGGAGACCCAGCCCAAGCGGAAGAAGATCAAGACCGCGGGCACGATGAAGAAGCTCATGGCGGACTACTTCCTCGAGCTGGACCGGGCCGCCGCGGACCCGAAGCGGAAGGTGGCCTGGTGCACGAGCGTGGGGCCCGCGGAGATCCTCTACGCGCTGGGCTTCGAGGTCCACTTCCCCGAAAACCACGCGGCCATGATGGGCGCCACGCGGACCGCCATGGACCACATCCCCGCCGCCAACGCCGTCGGCTACTCGCCGGACATCTGCTCCTACCTCACCTCCGACGTGGGGGGCTACCTCCAGGGCGTCACGCCGCTGACCCAGGCCTACGGCATCGAGAGCGTCCCGAAACCCGACGTGCTGGCCTACAACACCAACCAGTGCCGGGACGTCCAGGAGTGGTTCTCGTGGTGGGGCCGCGAGTGCGACGTGCCCGTCGTGGGCATCACCCCCCCCCGAAGCGTGGGAACCCTCACCGCGAAGGTCCTGGACGACGTCGAGGCCCAGTTCAAGTGGGCCGCGGCGAGACTCGAAGAGGTGGCCGGGCGCACCCTCGACCCGGCCCGCCTGAGGGAATGCGTGGCCCTGTCGCTGGAAGCGACGCTCCTGTGGGAGGACGTGCTCAACGCGGCCCGGAACGTCCCCTCCCCCCTCACGTTCTTCGACGGGAGCATCCACATGGGCCCCATCGTGGTGCTCAGGGGCACGCAGAAGGCCGTGGACTACTACAAGGAACTGAAGGCCGAGATCGACGGGCGGGTGAAGGAGGGCGTCGCGGCCGTGGACGGCGAGGCGCACCGGGTCTACTGGGAAGGCATGCCCATCTGGGGCAAGCTGAGAACCCTCTCCGACCTCTTCTCGAGCCTCCGCACCTGCGTGGTCGCCTCCACCTACTGCAACTCGTGGGTGTTTTCCAGCTTCGATCCGGACGATCCCTGGCGGAGCATGGCGAAGGCCTACACCGAGATCTTCATCAACCGCGACGAGCCCTTCAAGGAGGCCTACATCGAACGGCTGGTGAAGGAATTCAGCGCCGACGGCGTCCTCTTCCACGACGCCAAGACCTGCCCCAGCAATTCCAACTCCCGCTACGGCATGCCGCAGCGCCTCCGGAATCACCTCGGCGTCCCCACCCTGGTGATCCAGGGGGATCTCAACGACCTGAGGCTCTACTCCGAGGAACAGGCCACGACGAACATCGAGGCGTTCATCGAGGGAATGGAATGAGGAATGCGGAATATGGCCCCCTACCCCTTGAAGGGTCCTTTTCGCGGGAACCTTTTGTCAGTTCGCTGTAGGTGGGAGGCGTGCGTCCCGGGCCACGCGGGCTTTCGGCCCGGGACCACGGAGATCCGCCGGCTCTGGACCGCGGGCTTCCAGCCCGCAGCACCTCGGCGGCGCGGTTCTCCACACCAAGGCACGAAGAAATCTGGAACGCAGTCGATCATGGTTTTCCCTGAATTTTCGGAACAGGAAGATGCGTTTGCCATTTCAACCGCCGATGCACGCCGTCGCCCTGCTTGGCCCTGCAAGTTCGATGGAGGAGCGATCGAAAAGAGGGAATGATGATCGCGGATGCGGAGGAGGAGTTTGGGGTTGCGAATGAAGGGATTGTAGATTTCAGGTTTTAGAGAAGAGCCGCGGCATCCCCGCCCCGTCATGATCGTTTTCACCCTTTCCCCCCGTCCAGCGTCTCGCGGACGGCTTTCGCCAGCGACTCCGTGGTGAACGGTTTCTCCAGGTAGACCGATCCCTCGGGCAGGCCGTCGGTCTGGAGGACGGTCGCTTCCGGAAAGCCCGAGATGAAGACCGCGCGGAGATCCGGCCGGTCGCAGACGAGCTTCTCGAACAGCTCGGCCCCCCCCATGCCGGGCATCATGATGTCCGTGATCAGGAGATCGATCGTCTCCGCGCACGCCCTCGCCCGGTCCAGCGCCTCCAGGCCGCCCTCCGCCTCCAGCACCGTGTACCCCAGATCCTGGAGCTCCAGGCGCGTCATCTCCCGGACGACGTCCTCGTCCTCGGCCAGGAGGATCGTCTCGACGCCCCCGGGCCCCTCGGACGGGGAGGCGACGGCCGTCTTCTCCCCGGCGTCCGCCTCGACCCGCGGCAGGTAGACGCGGAAGGTGCTGCCATGCCCGGGCTCGCTGTAGACCTCGACGTGTCCTCCCAGCTGCCTCACGACGCCGTAGACGGTGGAAAGCCCCAGGCCCGTGCCCTTCCCCGCTTCCTTGGTCGTGAAGAAGGGCTCGAAGAGGCGCGAGCGGACCTGATCGTCCATGCCGACGCCCGTGTCCGTCACCGAGAGCACGACGTAGGATCCGGCCTCCATTCCGGGTCGCCTCGAGGCTTCCGCCTCGTCCAGCTCGGTCAGCGACGTCTCGGCGAGGAGGCTCCCCCCTTCGGGCATGGCGTCGCGGGCGTTCACGGCCAGGTTGATCAGGACCTGCTCCATCTGCGCGGGATCGGCCTTCACCAGGCGCGAATCGCCGGCCGTTCTCGTCTCGAGAACGATGTCGTCCCCGAGGAGCCTCTCCAGCATGATGGCGATGTTCTCGACGACCTCGTGCAGGTCCAGAACCCGCAGATCCATCGTCTGCCGGTGGCTGAAGGCGAGAAGCTGGCGCGTGAGAGAAGCGGCGATCTGTCCCGCCTTGCGGATCTGCTCCACCTCGACCCGGAGTGGATCCTCCGGCACGGTCTTTCGATGCGCCCGCTCGGCGTGGCCCAGGATCGCCGTGAGGAGGTTGTTGAAGTCGTGCGCCACCCCCCCGGCGAGCTGGCCCACCGCCTCCATCTTCTGGGCCTGGAGAAGCCTCTCCTCCAGCGTCTTGCGGTCGGTGATGTCCACCGCCACCTCGAACCGGACGTCCCGCCCGTCCGGCCACTGGATGATCTGGTCGGTGACCAGGAAATGGCGCTTCAGGTTCTCGTTGAACTGCTCCCAGACGTACGGCTTGCGCTCGCTCAGGATGATCTCGTTGGTGCAGAACGGGCACGGATCCGTGAAGCCCTGCAGGACCTCGTAGCACTTCTTCCCGACCGCGCTCTCCCCGATCGCCTCCTCGAGCCGGCGGTTCGTGAAAAGGACCTCGTTCGTCCTCGGGTCGGACACGTAGAGGAATTCGGGGAAGTTCTCGAAGATCGCCAGAAACCGCGCCCACTGGACCTTCCGCGTCTCCTCCGCCCGCCACGTCTCCGTCACGTCCTGCACCGTCCCCACCATCCGATGGGGCTTCCCGCCCTCGTCCCGGAAGACCCGGCCCTGCTCGTGCACCACCCGCTCCGTGCCGTCGGGACGCACGATCCGGTGGTCGATCGCGTAGGGCTTCCTCCCCGCCAGCGCCTCGTCCACCGCGCGCTCCACCCCCTCGCGGTCGTCGGGATGCACCGCCTCGAGGAACGCCTCGTACGTCCCCTCGAACGCCCCCGCCTCGAAACCGAACAGACGATGGATCTCGTCCGACCAGAAGAGCGTGTTTTCCCCGATGTTCCAGGCCCAGTGCCCCATCCGGGCGATCCGCTGGGCCTCCGCCAGCCGGGCCTCGCTCCGGCGAAGCGCCTTTTCCGTGCGGCGCCGATCGGCCAGCTCCTTCTCCAGCCGCCCCATGGTCTCTTCCAGGGCCCGCGTCCTCTCCCGGACCATGCCCTCCAGCCCGTCGCGGCTCTCCCGCAGGGCCTCTTCCACCGCCTTGCGTTCCGTGACGTCGATGGCGTAGTGGAGATAGCGGTTCTCGTCCACCGGGATCCAGTGCATGTCCCACACGGTCTTCCCGACGCGGACCTCGGGATGACGCACGGACATCCCGCTCGACAGGGCCTCGTGCGCGCAGCAGAAGCGACAGAAGGAGGTGATCGCCCCGGCTTCCTCCGGCCCGGGCAACGGCCCGCTCTCGGGCTCCTCGGGGCTCTTGCCGAATTCCTTCCAGCACGAAAGGCCCACCCGCGCCCCCATCTCCACGGCGATCCGGTTGGCGGCCAGCACGATCCTGTTGCGGTCGATCAGAAGGGCCGGAAAGGGCAGGGAGTCCAGCAGCGTCTGCCTGAACGCATCCTTCTCCGGTTGGCCGTTCGTCTTCATCCCGACATCCTCCCGCAAGCCGCCGCCGGGAGGCAAGGATTTTCGATGCCGATCGGCGCCGCCCTCCGCGGTCCCGCCGCGGCGTCACCGCGATGCGCCGTCCAGGGCCCCGAGCGCCTTTCCCGCGTACTGGCGGACCTGGGAAGCGGGATCGTCCGCCAGCGCCGCAAGGGCCTTTCGGACCTCCTCCAGGCGGCCGTCGGCGCGCGGAAGCCCGCGCGCCGCCTTGCCCAGCGCGGAAGCGGCCAGGCGGCGGAGGTCGTCCGATTCGCTCGAGGCGGCCCGGCAGAGAAACGAAAGGCCCTCGGCCCCCGCCAGCTCCCCCGTCGCCCACACCGCCCGCGATCGCGCCCGCGCCCCTCGCGCGGCCTCGTACCTCGCCGCCAGCCGCCGGGCGAGCTCCCCGGGATGGAACAGCCGGAGCGCCGGCAGCATGCGCTTCGCCTCCTCGGACCGCGCCGAAAGGAGCTTCTCCACAAGCCCCTCCAGGATCCCGGAAACGGTCTCGTGCGCCTCCCCCCCGTCCGCTTTCGCCCCGTCCCGCCCCGCCTTCTCGCTTTCCTCTCCACCGCCCGCCTCGGGGAGACTCTCCGCATGCACCCCCCGCACCGCCTCCGCCCCACGCTCCGTCAGCGCGAGAACCGGACGGCCCCGCTCGCCCTCCCGGCACAGGTACCCCTCGCGCGTCAGGTCCCCGATCACCGCCTTCACCTCCTCCTGCGAGTCCTTCACCCGCCCGTAGGCGGGATTCCGGTCCAGCGACCACTGGAGGATCTCCTTCTGCCGCGACCCCGTCACGACCTGCGCGAGGCGGACCTTCCCGACGGGGAACCGGAGATGGCGGACGCAGACCAGGACCGCCCGCGCCGTACGGGGTTTGCGCTCCATCACGCCGGGGCCTTCCGGCCCTCCCGCCGCCCCCGCGCACAGATCGCAGGTCCCGCAACGAAACGCGTCCGTCTCGCCGAAGTAGGCGAGGATGTAGCCCCGGCGGCACGAGGCGCGCAGGATGTAGTCCTCCATGCGCGCGAGCTTCTCCTCCTCGGCCTTGCGGAGGCGGTCGTGCCGCTCCCAGTCGAGGGGAAGCTCCGCGAAGGGCAACGGAGGATCGAGGCGCTTCTCGATCCCGCGCCCGCGGAACGGCGGCTCGTAGTCGATCAGCCCCGCCTTGTCCAGCGTCGAGAGGGCCCGGCGGACCTGCTCGTCCGAAAGACCCGAGGCCGCACAGAGCTGGCGCAACGGGATCTCCTTGCGCCCGGTCTCCCCCAGATCGGCCGTATAGGAGAGACCCTCGAGGACCTTCAACTGCATCGGCCCCCGGACCGCCGGCAGCAGCTCGGGCGCGGGCTGCTTCAGCGCGATGGCCACGCGGGGCGCGCCCGTGAAGGCGCTCGTGACGCCCGCCTCGTCGAACAGGCGCACCGCCGCCCCCACCTGCCCTTCCTTGACGTCGCCGCACCGGGAAGCGATCTCGCCGTAGGTCATCATGACGGGGTTGTCGTCGATCCCGAACAGCGTCTCGTAGACGGCGCGCACGCTGTCGGGCGGGGGATAGTTGAGATCGATGAAGAACTGCCTCAGGTGGTAGTCGCCCGGCGCGTAGAGCAGCACCACCTTCGAGGGCTTCCCGTCCCGCCCGGCCCGGCCGATCTCCTGGTAGTACTGCTCCACCGATCCCGGGAAGTTGTAGTGCACGACGAACCTCACGTCCGCCTTGTCGATGCCCATGCCGAAGGCGGTCGTGGCCACCACGATCCGGTGCGTCCCGGACAGGAAGGCCTCCTGGGACGCGGCGCGGTCGCCCGGCTCGAGCCCGGCGTGGTAGACGCCGGTGCGGGGCTCCACCGCTTTCAGGAGGTCGGCCACCTCCTCGGCGGAGCGGCGCGTCCCCGTGTAGACGATGCCGGCTCCCCTCTCCCGGGCCGCGAAGTCGAGCAGGAAGGCGGTCTTGGCCTCGGCGCCGGGAGCCTCCGCCACGCGAAGGAGGAGGTTGGGTCGGTCGAAGCCGCGCACGTGAAGGTCCACGCCGGACGCCCGAAGGCCCAGGTGGTCGAGGATGTCCTCCTGGACGCGGCGGGTGGCCGTGGCGGTGAGGGCGCTGACGCGCGGCGACCCCATGCGTTCCCGGAACGCCTGGAGGCGGAGGTAGTCGGGCCGGAAGTCGTGGCCCCACTCGGAAATGCAGTGGGCCTCGTCCACCGCCATGCGCGAGACGTTCACCCGCTCGAGCATGGAGAGGAAGGACGCGTTTCGGAACCGCTCCGGCGCCACGTAGAGAAGCGGGAACGCCCCGGAAGCGCACTTCGCCATCCGTTGCCGCTGCTCCTCGACGGGAAGGCTCGAGTTGACGTAGGTCGCCGGGATCCCCTTGCGGAGAAGCTCGTCCACCTGGTCCTTCATCAGGGAGATGAGCGGGGAGACGACCAGGGTCAGGCCGCCGGCCGCCAGCGCCGGCAGCTGGTAGAGAAGGGACTTCCCCGCCCCCGTCGGCATGACCACCAGGACGTCGCGTCCCGCCAGGATGGACGCCAGCGGGGGGATCTGGCCCGGCAGGAAGTCGGCGTGCCCGAACCGGGTCTGCAACAGCTCGCGGGCGCGCCCCAGGGCCGCTTCCGTCTCTGTCCGTCTCGCCTCCATGGGAAAAGGAGGATAGCACCGGAGGAATATCGAGGGAAGAGGACAATTCCGGAATGCGCCGTGTTTTGCCGTGGGGCAACCCGGGGTATTTCCCAGAAGCGGGATGATAGAACGTGGGAGAGATTCAGGACTTGCTTACAGCGCGAATGCCTCTAAGCGCGCTCTACAGGCGCGCGTACTGTATAGTGGTGTAGTCGTGCAGGGCCTTGATTCCGGGATCCGAATCCACGATGCAACGACGGCAAGGAGCAACGATGGCGGACGACCTCGCGCTGGCGATCGAGATGGCCCACCGGGCGGGGGTGATTCTCGAGGAGGGGTTCAGGAAACGGGAAAACGTGTCGGTGGACTACAAGGGCGCGCGCGATCCCGTGACGGAGATCGACCGGGCGTCCGAGGCGTTCCTGCGCCGGGAGATCGGCCGGGCCCGCCCCGGCGACCGGGTCCTGGGCGAGGAGGAAGGCGAGGGGGATTCGTCGGCGGAAGGCGCGCGCCGCTGGATCGTCGATCCGCTGGACGGGACGGTGAACTTCATGCACGGGCATCCGGTGTTCGCGGTGTCGATCGCGCTCGAGGTCGAGGGGCGGATCGAGGCCGGGGTGGTGCACGCGCCCCTTCTGGGCGAGACCTTTTCCGCCGCCCGGGGAGACGGGGCGTTCCGGTCGGACAAGCGGATGTCGGTCTCCAAGACGCCGGCCCTGGAAAAGGCGCTGCTGGCCACGGGGTTCGCCTACCAGCGCTCCAAGACCGGCGGGAACAACCTGGACAATTTCGGAAGGCTCAGCCTTGCGTCGCTCGGTGTCCGGCGGATGGGCGCGGCCGCCCTCGATCTGGCCTGGACCGCCGCGGGGATCTTCGACGGATTCTGGGAACTGGGACTCGCACCGTGGGACGTGGCGGCCGGCGCGCTTCTCGTGCAGGAGGCGGGAGGCCGCGTGAGCGCGTTCGACGGCGGAGCGGCGTGGCTCTTCGGCCGGAATATCGTTGCAAGCAACGGGGCGATCCACGACGATATCCGAGGGAATCTCTCTTCCGTCTAGAAAGCCGTCAAGGCCGCAAGACCGGGTTGACATACGTCTGAAATCTCCAGTCTGGAACCGGGAATCCCCGGCGAATCCCCTTCGCCGCGACGGACGCCTGTTTTGGAAAGGGACGGAGAGACAACCATGTCCGAGCGCAAGAGGCTCGAGGTCGGAACGGCGCCCCTCTTTCTCGGGGCTCTCGTTGCGCTCGTCACGCTGGCGGTCCTCTGGTGCCCGCAAACAGGCCTGGGGGAGGACGAGGACAAGCCCCGCGAGAGGCCGGCTTCCCGGATCGACAACCAGGAGATCACCAAGGAAACGGAAGCGGCCACCAAGCGGGGGCTTTCGTGGCTGGCGGCGCAGCAGAAGGAGAACGGCTCCTTCGGCGACCGCAACGTCCTCGCCGTCACCTCCCTCGCCGGCATCGCCTTCCTCGCCTCCGGAAGCCATCCGAACCGCGGCCCCTACGCCAACGAGGTCCGCGGCGCCCTGGAGTACGTCCTGAAGGCCCAGGATCTCCAGGGGCTGATCACCGACGACCGGATGTACACGCACGGATTCGCCACCCTCTTTCTGGCCGAGCTCTGGGGCATGACGCCGAGCCTCCACGGAAAGGAAACGGTCCGCCGGGCCCTGGCCGAGGCCGTCTCCTTCCTGGAGAGGATCCAGCTCCCGTCGGGAGGCTGGTACTACTACCCCAACACGAACAGCAACAATTCCGACATCTCGGTGACCATCTGCGAGATCATGGCGCTTCGGGCCGCGCGGAACGCCGGCATCAGCGTCGACGGGGAATGCATCCAGCGGGCGCGCGCCTGCGTGAAGAACGCCTTCTACCCCAACTCGGGAGGATTCGCCTACCGCGTCTTCGACGACGGATTGAAGAGCGGTGGGCACGCCTTCCCCCGGACGGCCGCCGGGGTCTGCATCCTCTACTACCTCGGCGACTACGAGGCGGAAGAGGTGCGTCTCGGCATCGACTACCTGCTCGCCCGGAAACCCGGACCCGGCCTCGAGTCGCGGGACCGGTACTACGAGTACTTCTACTTCTACGGCATGTACTATGCCACGCAGGCCATGTATCAGGCCGGGGGCCGGTACTGGGAGGCGTGGTTTCCAGCCGTTCGCCGGGACATCCTGTCCCGGCGGGACCCGCGCACCGGCATCTGGCGTCATCCCGGCGGTCACACCAGCAATCCGGTCTACGCGACGGCCATGGCGCTGATCACATTGCAGCTGCCCAACCGCCTCCTGCCCATCCTCCAACGCTGATCCCGGCCCGGATTGTACGGATGACGCGAGGGGCGGGGCCCCTGACGACCAGCTCGCCTGCTTCGCCGCGGGCGCCTGTCCGGGGCGAGGTCGTGTGCACGATTGTACAACCGGGTCGGATCTGTGTTTGTTCCAGAGGCATAGCCGACGCTGAAATCTCCAATCTCCAATCTCCAATCTGGAATCTGCAATCCCTCCATCCCCTCTGCGCTCTCTGTGTCGAAACGGTGCCCGCTGTGGTTGCGGCTTGGCTGCTTTAGGATGGGGGGGCGAAGGCACGCCCCTCGCCTCCGCTCGTCCCTCCCTTGCGTCGGGGCCATTCGCTATACTGGCATGGAACCGCATGAACCGCCTCCGGGGTCCCCGGGCATGTCGCCCGAGGCGATGCCGGAGCCAGCCGTCGAGACGGGAGAGAAGATGCGCATCGTATGGAGAATCGCGGGGCTCGCCCTCCTGCTGGCCCTGTGCGCTTCGGCGCAGGCGCGGGATGCGCAACGCACGCTGGACCAGGGCATCCGCCGCTTCCAGCGCGGACTGTACCGGAGCGCGTTGCGGAAGTTCGAGAAGGCCGCCGCGCTGTTCGAGAAGGAAGAAGAGGAGGGCGAGGCGGCTCTGGAGGCGGAAAAGCGCCTCTTCGAGTCGCAGTGGTGGGAACTCAGGACGCTCCGGGTGACGGGAGCGCTGGATGCGTGCATCGACAAGGTCGGCGCGATGCTCGAGACGCTCGAGGCGGGGGCCCCGGCGCGGAAGCTCCGGACGTTCCGCGCCGGAGTCCTCCTTCTCTCGGGCCGACCGGAAGAGGCGCTGAAGGACGTCGACGAGGTTCTCGAGGTGGAAGAGGACCATCTCCGGGCCCGGCTCGTCCGGGGGTACGCGCTCCAGTCCCTCGGGAAGAAGGAGGAGGCCTTCCAGGCCTTCGACTGGTTCGTGGAACACTGGGCCGCCCACGACGGCGCGGTGGACGCCGAACTCCTGGAGACGACGGCGCGGGCCGCGATCGAACTGGGGGTCCAGGACCAGGACCTCTACCTCGACGCCCAGCGGCTCCTGGAGCGGTGCGAGAACGAATTCCCGGAGAACCTGAGCGCCCGCGTGGCGCTGGCGCGCCTCTACATGGACCGCTACGCCAGGAACCAGGCGGCCGCGCCGTTGAAGAAGATCTTCAAGGAAAACCCCAACTACCCCCCGGCGCGGGCAACCATGGCGGCGTATTTCCTGGCGTCCTACAACAACAAGAAAGCGGAGGAGGAATGCGAGCGGGCGCTCGCCGTGAACCCCAACCTGGTGGAGGCGCTTCAAGCGAAGGCGCGCGTGAGGATCGCGGACCAGCTCTACGAGGAAGCGGAGGCGCCCCTGAAGAAGGCGCTCGCGGTGAACCCCCGCCGGGTGGACGTGATGAGCCTCCTGGCGGCCTGCCGGTTCATGCAGGGGGACGAGGAGGGGTTCGCGGCGTACGAGACGAAGGTCCTCTCCCTGCGGCCCGGGTACGGGGAATTCTACGTCGTGACGGGCCAGCTGGTCTCGGGAAGGCGCCGCCTGGAGGAAGCCGTCGCGTTCTTCCGGAAAGCGATCGAAGTCGATCCCCGGCTCTGGGCGGGCTACTTCGCGCTGGGCATCAACCTCTCCCGGCAGGGCAAGTACGAAAAGGCCAAGGCCTTTCTCGAAAAAGGGTTCGCCGGGGACCGGTACAACATCCAGGCGGCCAACCTCCTTACGCTCTTCGACGGGTACGAGCACTTCGTCCCCCACGAGACCGAACACTTCAAGATGCTCTTCCACCGCAGCGAGTTCACGGTGATGTCGAAATACTGCGGGCGGATTCTCGAGGAGGGCTGGCGGAAACTGACGAAAAAATACCGCTTCAAGCCCTCGACGCCGGTCCGCGTCGAGATGTTCACCCAGCACGACGACTTCGCCGTCCGGACGCTCGGCTTTCCGGGCCTGGGCGCGCTCGGGGCCTGCTTCGGACCGCTGATCACCCTGGATTCCCCCAACGCGCGCCCGCCGGGCGCATTCAACTGGGCCTGCACGACGTGGCACGAGTTCGCCCACGTGGTGACCGTGCAGCTCTCCAAGGGCCGGGTCCCCCGCTGGTTCACCGAGGGGCTTTCCGTGTACGAGGAGAGGAACGGGCGTACCTACTGGGTGAGAAACTACCACCGCATCCTCCTCGGAAGGCTCCAGGCAGGCGGCCTGACGCCGCTGACGCGCCTCAACGCCGAGTTCACGCGCGGCGACGTGCTCCTGGCCTACTTCCACGCCTCCTTCGTGGTGGAATTCATCATCGACACCTTCGGGTTCGACGCCATCCGCAAGATGCTCCTGGCCTACGGCGAAGACCTTGACGACGAAGGCGTGACGCAGAAGGTCTTCTCCCTCTCCCTGGAGGCGCTCGACGGGCAGTTCAAGGCGTGGCTTCGCGAACGCTTCGCCGACGTCCACGTCTCGGCCCTCTACACCGACAGGGAGCGAAAAAAACTCCTGCTGGAAGCGGAGAAGCATCCGCGGAACGCGGAGGTCCTGGCGCGCTACGCCCGGGCCTGCCTGCAGAATGGGAGGCTGGCCGACGCCGAGATCAACGCCGGCAAGGCCCGGCGCCTCGATCCGGACCTCGGCGAGGCCTCCTGCATCCTGGGCGAGATCCTCTACCTGAAGAAGCGTTTCGAGGCCTCGGAGACGTACTTCCACGAGGCGCTGTCCAAGGGCGTGCAGGATTACAACGCCTGGCTGCGCCTCGCCGACATGGCGCTGAGCCGGGGCGAGGAGGAGAAGGCGCTCCGTTTCTACGAGGATGCGCGGGAGGCGTATCCCCAGTACGTGGGGCCGGGAAACGCGTACCAGAAGCTGAGAGTGCTCTACGGAAAGCGGGGCCGGGAGGACGCGTCGCTGGAGGCGCTGGAGACGCTGGTCTCGATGCTCGAGCACAACCTCGTGCTGCGGCTGGAGCTGGCCGCGATCTACCGGCGACAGGGCGCCAAGGAGAAGGAGATCGAGATCCTCCGCCAGATCCACGAGATCTGGCCGTTCCGCCTGCCCAAGGAGAACTACCCGGGCGAGCCGGTGAACACGCACCTGAGGCTGGGTCGCCTGCTGGCGGACCAGGGCGACTGGGAGGAGGCCCGCTTCGAGGCGGAAACGGCGCTGGAGGAGGGTCTGATGGGCCGGCTTCCGCTCGAGAAACCGGACGAGATCGAGATCCGGGTGTTTTTGGCGGAGACGCAGGTGGAGACGGGAGAGGAGGAGGAGGCCCGGGCCCAGCTGGAGGAGGTGCTGGAATTCCTGGATCCGGGGAACGAGAAGGCCCGTTCCTTGCTGAAAAAGTTGGAATCCCGGCCGAAATAATGTTTGCAAAGGCGAAACGAGGACGTATGATATAAGAGAACATGTTCTCACCCCTTCTTTTTCGGAAAAAAGAAGATGATCCGGGAACAAGTGATCGAAGAGAGGGAGACCCATGGGCCTGGCCATTCGGTACTGCGATCTGTGCAGAGTCCGCATCTCACCCGGTGATCTGGAATCCGGGAAAGCACTGGAACACGGCAACAAGGCGTACTGCAAAGAATGCGCGGTGAAGGTTCGCGCGGCGCTCGAAAAGAAGGAAAAGAAGAAAAAGAAGACCTCGCCCCCCCGTTCGCCGAAGACCCGGAAACCCACGCGGAGGTCCGGCAATCCTCTCGTGGATTCCAACGCCTTCAACGTCTTCGACCCGCTTCCCAAGGACGCCGAACCCGCCCCCCGCGCCCAGGGCCCGGCGCGAAAGCCCGAGCGCAGGAAACCCACCGCCCTCAAGCGAAAACAGCCTTCCGACGCCCCGGCCCCGGCCAGGCGCCCCCCTTCGGCGAGGCTTCAGCAAGCGGCCGAGCGCAAGTCCAGTACACCCTGGATCATCGGCGGGGCCATCGGCGCCGGCCTCGTGGTCGTGGTCGTGCTGGCTGTCGTCTTTTCGGGGGGAGGATCGCCGGGGAAGGCGAAGGGAAGAAAGAACAAGACATCGAGCGCGGCCGGCGATACGGGAAGCGAGGCGGAAAACGCCTGGCGGGAAGCCTCGCGTTTCGAGAAGGAACACCCGGACGACTGGGAGGCTGTGCGCGCGCGCTGGGAGAAGGCCCTCGAAGTCTGCCGGGGCACGGCGTTCGAGGAGAGGATCCGCGCCCGGATCGAGGAAGGAGATGGGGAGGCGGGCCACGCGGGGAAGATCGCGCTCCAGACGTTCGCGGAGGAGATCGGGAAACACGTCGCCGTCCGCGATTTCGACGGGGCCATGGGTCTGGTGAAGGAACTCGACCTGGAGCCGACGCTCATGGACCGGGCCATGGAACTTCACGCGCGGGTGGGGCACCACAAGCGGATCTGGGAGGAGGCGCGCATCTTCCACGAGACCGATGATCTGACCGTGGAGAACAAGGCCGCCCGGCTCTCCCTGCTGGGGGAAGCGGGCCTGGGCCTCGGGAACGCGCCGCTCTCGGAGGATCTCGACGGGTGGCTCGAGAGGGGTTTCGCGTCCTGGTCGGTGTCGGGGGGCGAGCTGTTCGGGAAATGCGGCGAGGGTGAGGAGGGGGAAATCCAGTACGGGGAAAGCAGCTGGCGGGACTACGTTCTCGATTTCGATTTTCGGGTCCTCAAAGGGCGCGGCTTCAAGCTCCTCCTGCGCGTCGGGGAGGAGCGCAACGCCATCCTGCTCTATTCCTCGAAGGGCTGGAAAGCCGAGCAATGGTTCCACACCGAGTGCGTCGTGTGGGGGGAATTCGCCTTCGTCAAGATCTTCACGCACGTGAAGTCCATCTATTCCAAGGAGTTCAACGCCGCGAAGAATTCCCTCCAGGGCGGGTTCGGATTCCATCTGTCGGACGGCGCGCAGGTGCTGTTCCGGGACGTCTCGTTCCGGCGCCTGGACCGTCCGGGCCAGCCGTTCATCCCCCTCCCCGACCGCTGGTTCTACCTGTACCGTTCCGGGAAGAACATCACCGGGGCCTTGGCCGTGCCCGCCACGGCGGACAAGGGGACCTGGACGGTGAAGAGCGGGGTGCTGAAGGGCGAGACGACGGAGGGGGGCATGTTCATGCTGCTGGGCAGCCCGTCCTGGTCCCGCTTCGAGTTCGCCTTCGACATCCGGGAGCTCAAGAAGGGGATGATCCTGGAGGTCCGCCTTCCCGAAGGGCCGCGGGGTCTGGTCTCGGGCCGGTACCGGACGGCGGAGGTGGAGATTCCCGAAATCCTGGCGATGGGATCGGCGTGGCGGAAGGCCCTGCTCCGCGTCGGGGAGACAGAGGTCGTCCTGGAGATCGACGCGAAGCCCAGGGCCAAATCCGCCTTCGAGCCGATGGAATCGAACGAGCCCCTGAAGCCCATCCGTCTGGGATTCCGCGCGTCCTCCCATGCGGGGGGCCGGGTGGAGTTGAAGGGCCTTCGCGTGCGCGTGCACGAGCGCGGGGGCGGCTTCTAGCCGACGCTCTGGTATGTCGTTTTCTCGGAAACCTATTCCGGGGTTGCTGTTTGTGGGAGGCGTGTGTCCCGGGCCACGCGGGCTTTCGGCCCGGGACCACGGCGATGCCGCGGCCGGGGGTCGCCGGACCTCCGGTTTCACCGGAGGATTCGCCTCCCACAAAAAGGTACCCTTCTTCGTGTTTTCGTGTTGAAGGCGCTTTGGTTTCGGTTTTGCTGCATCAGGATTTGGACGATCCGGGAAGCCCTCGGTCTTGCAATCGGGATTCCAGGTTGTAGCTTCCATGGCATGGCGAAGACGCCCGAGAAGCTCGGTATCCTCGGCGGGACGTTCGATCCCGTGCACCTCGGCCATCTGATCATCGGCGAGGCGGCCCTGGAGCACGCGGGTCTCGATACGCTTCTCATGCTCCCCTCCTCCTCGCCTCCCCACAAGATGGGCCCCTGCCGGGAACCCGAGGCTTCCTTCGCGCACCGACTCGCCATGACGGAGGCGGCCGTCGCGGGCGACGGCCGCTTCGAGGTGTCCGACCTCGAAGGCAAGCGCGCCGGCCCTTCCTACACGGTGGACGTGCTCGAGCAGGTGCGCCGGGAGAAGGGCGCGGGCGTTTCCCTTTTCTTCCTCATCGGGGCGGACTGGATCCACCGGCTCTCGACGTGGAAGGAAATCGACGCCGTCTTCGAGAAGTGCACCTTCCTTCTCGCGCCTCGCCCGGGCTACGACCGCGGCCGGATCCGGGAAGAGGCGAAGGGCCTCCGTCCGGCCTGGGTGGACCAACTGGAAGCGGGATGGTTTCCGGCGCCGCGGATCGAGATCTCCTCCACCGACGTCCGCCACCGCCTGGATCGGGGCCTCTCCGTCCGCTACCGTGTGCCCCCGGCGGTGGAGGACCACATTCGCCGGCACGGCCTCTACGGGACGGGACGGCCCGATTGCACGCCTTCACCCTGAGAGGGGAGCGAAGTCCGGTGCTGCGTTGCTTTCTCGGGCCTGATGTACATGATCCCTTTCTGATCAACATGATTCTTGCTGGAAAGGAATGGCCCAAGTCCAGATCATGTAGATCAGAATGGAAATCATGTCGATCAGGTTCGAAAGACTTTCCGGTTCGGGTTGCAGGCTCGTTTGGGGGGCTAGCCGTCGGTCCAGGTCTCCGGCCGGCGGATCGTCTCCTCGAGCGTTTTCACGAGGCGGGCGAGGTCGGGATCGGCGCCGAGGTTCTCCTCCACCTTCCGGATGGCGTAGAGAACGGTGCCGTGGTCCCGCTTTCCGAAGTACTGGCCGATCTCGCTGAGCGAGTGGGAGGTGAGACGGCGGGCGAGAAACATGCAGACCTGGCGGGGAACGAGAAAGCACCGCTTCCGGCTCTTGGAGTGGAGCTCCGTCGAGGCGATCCCGAAGCGCGCGAGCACGGCGTCCTCCACGTCCCCCAGCGTGAAGATCTTCTCCGTTTTCGCCTCGAACATGCGAAGGGCCTTGGCCGCCTCCGGCACGGTGAGGGGCGTTTGCAGCAGCGTGGCCCGCGCCACCAGGCTCGTGAGGGCGCCCTCGAGGACGCGGACGTTGGACCGGATGTTGTGGGCGAGAAACACCAGCACCTCGTCGGGGATTTCGACCGGGGTCCGTCGGGCCTTGTCCCGGAGAATGTCGAGCCGCGTCCGCGTGGAGGGGGGATCGAGCCGTCCGAGAAGCCCGGCGATGAAGCGTCCGCGGAGTTCCTTTCTGAGTTTCGCGATGGCGTTGGGGTGGGAGTCGGACGCCATGACGATCTGCCGGTGCCGGTTGAAGGCGGCGTTGAACGTGTGAAGAAACTCCTCCTGCGTCGCCTCCTTGTTGGACAGGATGTGCACGTCGTCGATGACGAGGAAATCGACGTTCCGGAACCGTTCCCGGAACGCCGTGGCCTGCCGGTGCTTGAGCGACTCGATGAACCCGTTGACGAACCGCTCGCAGGAGAGATAGGAGACGGTCCGGGAGGGGTTTCGAGCCGCGAATTCGCGCGCGATCGCCTGGAGGATGTGGCTCTTGCCGAGTCCCGAGGAACCGTAGATGAACAAGGGGTTGTACAGCTCCCCCGGCTCCTCGATCACCGCCCAGGCCGCGCTCGTGGCCAGACGGTTGCAGGCGCCCACGACGAAGTTGTCGAACCGGAAGGCGGGATTGAGACCCAGCGACGCGAGCCGCGTGGATTCATCCGCGGGCGATGCGCTCTTCGCCGGCGCGGGAGGGGAAACCGCTTCTGCCTCCCCCTCCGCCGCGCGGTCCTCCTCCATCAGCGCCGGATCGACGGCGAAGCGGAGTTCCGGCCGGCGACCCTCCTCACGCTCGATGCAGGACTGGATGATCGGCGCGTAGTGCTGGCTCAGCCACTCCTTCACGAAGATGTTCGGCGCGTCGACCTGGACCACGTTCCCCTCGAGCCGGTTGAACGAGGCGTTCTTCAACCACAGATCGAAACGGCGCTCGCCCACCTCTTTCCTGAGCATCGCCAACACGGGATTCCACGTGTCGGACACGGTCTCATGCATGCGCACCTGACCCGGGAGAACAGGATGACGTTCCGACTCCATCGACACGTTCCGCGCGGTGCGTTCCTCTTCTCCCTAACCTCCCTTGCTTCCCGGGTCGCCCCGTCTCGTCGCCGGCCGGTCCGCCGGGGCGCCGAAGCGATTCCCGCGTGCGGGCGGATCGTATCACCATCGCAAGGGCTGTCAACCGGTGCGGATGAGAAAAAGATTTTCCCCGCATTGGCATGTCCCTAGACCCCAACGCCCCAACGAAAAAGCGCGCGGGACGATGCGAAAAAATATTTTTTTCGACCTGGACCGCCGCCGGGACGGAAGGCGAGCCCTCCGCGCCGTGATGGTTTCCGCGAAGGGGTGACGACCTTCTCGATCTTTCCTATAATGCAACCGAAAGGGGTTCGCCCCTTTCCGCACACCGGAAGCACCGGGACCCGGGGGCGTACAGGGCTCGACCGGGCAGGTGAAATCGGGGTGGCGCGCAGAGGTTGCCGGGTCGCCTCTCTAAACACCCGGCGAACGCACAAGTGCCGATACGCACTATGCCATGGCGGCTTAACAGGCCACCACGTCCGCCGGCCTTCGCCGCGGGGTCGGGCCGGGCGCCGTTTGCGGCTGGCCTTTCCGTTTTCGCCCGGAGGGCGGAAAGGCGAGATGCCTCCGGGCTGGCCCGACGGGAATCCCGTTCGCCGGAGTCCCCGAGGGCGAGATCAAAATAGGCGGACTACGCGCGTAGAGGCCTCGGTGGAACTGTCGCGGGACGCGGGTTCGATTCCCGCCGCCTCCACCATCTACACCAGAGCGAACTCGCTCTGAAGAACACAGGCCCAACCGGGAGACCGGGTGGGCCTCAAGCCTTTTCCCGCCCCCCGCGCGGGTTTGCGGCCTGGCTGCCTTGCGGATTCACAATCTTCCGCGCGCGGCGCGGACCTCGTCGACCAGGGCGCCCTCGATCTTCCCGACGCCGTCCAGGATCTCGTCGAACGTCTCCGGGGCGAGGCGGCCCTCGCCCCGGGCGCGGAAGAGGGCGCCGCGGGCGAACGCCGCGCCGCGCAGGGCCCGCTTGAGCTGCACGAGACTCCAGCCCACCTCGTCGTCCTCCTCGTCCAGGCCCAGGGCCTGGGCGAGGCCGCCTCCCACGTCCATCAGGGCGGATTCGACGTCGAGGAGGGAATCCGGACCTCGGACTCCGCTCGCTTTCCTGACATCGACGACGCGGAGGATGAGATCCCTCGCCTTCTTCTGGAGAGGATGCTCTTCTTCCCGACGGCCCTTTTCGAGGGGGGGCGGTTCGGGAAGATCTTCCCCGTCCCCCTCCGGCTCGGGCTCGAAGTCGAAGGGAGGGGGCGCGGGATCGTCGCCGTCGGAGGCGAAGGGATCCGGGAGACCGATCCCCTCGGCCTCGATCGCCCGGTCGAACGCCGCCCCCGGGTCCGCGCCCCCGGCAACCGCCTCCTCGATGCTCCGATGCATGCGCTCCTGCTTGCGCCGCTGCTCGGCGTAGATCGCGTCCCACTCGGCTTCCGTGCCCGGGTCGTCCGACCACGGCGATTCGTCGCCGGCGATCATCGCCGGAGGATGCTCCGAAGGCCCCCGCAGGGTCCTGTGCACTTTTTCCGCCAGCTGCGCGACCGAGTCGGCCAGGATGCCTGGATCCTCGCGGGAAGCGGGGTCCGGCGTCGCGTTCCGGAGCGCCCTCGCCAGGCCGTCGATCGCCTTCTCCACCGCGCCGCGCCTCCGCAAGAGTCCCTCGAGGTCGCGCGTCTCCCAGTATCCTCCTTCGTCGTCGACTTCCAGGTCGGGGACGTACCCCTCGCGGACCTCCGCGAGCGTTTCGATCAACGCGACGTGCGCCTTGGGGGAGGCGAACTGGGTCTTGACGGACACCCAGGGGGGCGCTTTCAGCTTCCCCGCCTCGGCGTCCTCGATCGAGGGAAGCGGCAGGAGCCATCCTTCCGGGGAGAAGAGGAGCGGAAAGGTCTCGGCGCCGGGGGCGATGTCCCACAAGACGCCGCGGACGGCGCGCCGGCGGTCCGCGTTCGAGGACGATCGCCAGATCCGCGCTTGTCCGCCGAGGTCGAGCGCGAGGTCCACCACGCGGTCCTCGAGCGGTTCGAGCTGCGAGAAGTCTTCCAGCCGTCCCCGGAATCGCACGACCACACCCATGGCGTCTTCCTCCATCCGACAAGGGCTCTGGACCCGGCCCCCGCCCGTCTGCGACGAGCAACCTACAGGGAATCCCGGGAGGAAATCAAGGGCGGATCGAATGGAGCCATTCGCCGTGTAAGGAAGTCGTGGTCTTCTCTTTTTTTCCGTAGCCCGCTTTCAGGTTTGCCTCGGCGTCCATCGGTGGCTCGAGTGTTCTTTGCGGCCCTGTGGCGGTGTCTGTAACCGGTGACCCGTAACCCGTGTGGCTGTGCTTTACCAAGAGCAGTAGCAACCCACAGCATAAGACGGGTTACCGGTTACAAGCAATCCATTGCTTGCCTGTACAACAGGGCGGGGTCCGGGGTTTTTCCATCGTCATGCACGCAGGATGCAATCCAACACCGTCAGACGTTCCTGGGGTCTGGGCGGCCGCAAGGGCCGCCCCTGCACGTTGCTGAAATCTCCAATCGAGAATCTACATTTCGCGGGATTCAGGGCGTCTGGACCGGCTGCCAGCGAAGGCCGAGGTTCAGGATGCGCTGGATGAGGCGTTCGTAGGCGAGATCCTTTTTCTCGGCGGACTCTGCGAAGTCCTCCCCGTAGGCGAGGTTGGGGTTGGGGTTCGCTTCCAGGAAGACGAGTTCCCCCCCCGAGCGGAGTCGAAAGTCCAGCCGGGCGTAGCCGCTGAGTCCGAGGATCCGGTAGATCCGCTTGCATTTCTGGCGGATCTCCCGGATCACGTCTTCGGGGAGATCCTCGGCTTCGCGCGTGTCCACGCCCCACTTCTTCTGGTACTTCACGTTCCATTTCGCGCGGGCGGTGGCGATCAGGGGCATCTGTTCGGGCTTGTTCTTGAAGAGGAATTCCCAGATGGGGAAGACCTCGAGCCTCTTGTTTCCCAGGACGCCCACGTAGAGTTCGCGGCCGTCGACGAACTCCTCCGCGATGGCGTCCGTGCCGCAGTGATCGTGGATGAAAGAGGTCCGCGAGGCCAGGTTCTCCTCGTCCCGGACCAGGGAGGCCTGGGAGATGCCCAGGGAGGCGTCTTCCACGGTCGACTTGACGAGGAGGGGAAACCGGAGGCGGCGCGTCCGCTTGAGCCGTTGCCCCCGGCGGAAGACGGAGAATTCCGGGACGGGAATCCGGTGATAGGCCAGCAGTTTCTTGGAGAGGGCCTTGTCCCGGGCGATGATGAGTCCCCGGGGGTTGCACCCGGTGTAGGGAACGCCGAGGAGTTCGAGGTAGCTCACGACGTTCTGGTCGTACAGGGCGACGCCCCGGAATTCCTCGAGGAGGTTGAAGCCGATATGGGGTTTCCAGTCCTCCACGGCGTCCTGGATGATGCCGAGATCGTTGTGGACGGACAGGAGTCTCGTCTCGTGTCCCAGTTCCTCCAGCGTGGTGACGACGTCGTATTCCGTCTTCCACGGCGCGACCTGGAGCTCGTCGTCGCTCAGGCCCTCGATGCTCGTGGGCGGTTCGAGCCCCGTGCGGATCAGGACCAACACGCGCAGGTGTTTCACATTTCGACCCATCGGCGATTCCTGTACAGCGAATTCATGGCGTGCTTGGTCAAGAGGACCGCCAGGTTCGTCTTGATCTCGCTCTCGGGCCCCCGGGCCTGGAGGTCCAGCTCCCGGCAGCGCCCGATGATGTCCTTGAGGACGTGCTCGAGCAGGTAGCGGTCGTTTCCGGTCCAGGGGGCGACCCTTTTCAGGACGTCGGTGCGCAGGCGCCGGACCATGGAGGCCGCGGACCGGCTTTTGCGCGTCTTGCGGCCCGGGAAGAGCTTCTTCAGATCCTGGTCGTAGTAGTTCGGATACTCCCCCTCCTCCCCGGCCCGTTTCTGCTGGTAGTGCTCCCAGAGCTTCTTCTTCAGGGTGGGAAGGGAGTCGACGCGCTGGCGATGCCGGACCCGGGGTTTCTTTCCGGCGATCCCGGCCATGAGCTCGTCGACGTACTCCAGTTTCTTCAACGCCGGCCAGCCGCGGTACCGCTTCCGCCATCCCGATCGCGGCTGCAGCCACACGGCGAAGGTCTCGGCGAAATCCTCGTCCGGGTGGCTCTGCGCGTACCAGTACTCGAGGTGCTGGACGTGGCGCTTGCTGAAGGGGTTGGGCCGGTAGAACCGCGGGTACCGGTACGAGGAGCGTCCGAAGAGTTGCTGCCAGCGACGCCGCGTGTGCAAAAGGAACGCGTGGTCCACCACGTGACCCATCTCGTGGCGCAGGAGCATCATGCACCAGCGCTCCGTCCCCCCTTCCACCTCGCCCATCATGCTTCTCTCCAGGCGCATCAGCCGCGGATGGGCGAGGTAGAACGGAATCGCCGTGCCGGTGACCCCCTCCGGCGTGAACCAGTCGTCGGAGAGCCAGAAGTCGGGCGTCAGAAGGATGTCGCGGTTCCCGAGCTCCTCCAGGACGCGCGCGATGCGCGCCTCCAGGATCGACCCTTCGATCTTCACGCCGAGGTCGCACATCTTCAGATCCAGGATCTGCTCGTTCGACGCGCTCGCCCACGCGGGTGGCTTGCGGCGCGGTCGTCTCGCGGCTTTTTTCTTTCTCGGGGCCATGGACTTGCAAAAACAAGGCGGTGGATCGACCCGGAAGGAGAATCCTACCGAAGTCGATCCGGGCGGGCAAGGCGCGGGGTTCCCCTCCCATGCCCTTGACCGCGCCGCCCGGGCGCTCCTATGCTTGCCTCGATGAGCGACGAACGACCCATCGCCGTCTTCGACTCGGGCGCCGGCGGACTCACCGTCGCTTCCGAAATCATGCGGCGCCTTCCCGGGGAGGAGATCCTCTACTTCGGGGATACGGCCCGCGTCCCCTACGGGTCGCGGTCCCTCGAGGTCATCACCCGTTACGCCACGGAAGGGGTCTCCTTCCTGCTGGAGGCCGATCCGAAGGCCCTCGTCGTGGCCTGCAACACGGTGTCCGCCGTCGCGCTGCCCGCCGTCGTCGCGAAAAGCCCCGTCCCCGTGGTGGATGTGGTGAGCCCCGGCGCCCGTGCGGCCGTGGGGTTCTCCCGCGCGAAACGGGTGGGGGTGATCGCGACCGAAGCCACGGTCCGGTCCGGCCGCTACGGGGAGTGCATCCGCGCCCTGGATCCCGATGCCTGCGTGTTCGAGGCGGCCGCCCCCCTGCTGGTTCCCATCGTGGAGGAAGGCTGGCCCCTGGACTCCCCCGTGGTGAGTGGCGCCGTCGGCGCCTACCTCGAGGACCTCCTCCGCCACAACGTCGACGTGATCGTGCTCGGCTGCACGCACTACCCGCTGTTGAAGCCCGCCTTTCGCGAGGCGGCGGGTGACGACCTCTTCATCGTGGACTCCGCCGAGGAGACGGCGGGGGCGCTCGCCGACCTGCTCCGTTCGGACGGGAAGGTCCGGGTGGCCCGGGGCGTGCCGCATCACCGGTTTCTCGTCAGCGACGACCCGGCGCGGTTCCGGAAGCTGGGGTCCCGCTTCTTGATGCATCATCGCATGGACGTGTTGCTCGCCTCGCCGTCGCCGCTTTCCTGAACCGCGCGAAAGCCTCGCGGCGGGCGCGGGTTGCAAGACGGGTCCCTCTCCCCTATACTTCTGCTTCCCTGACATCCCCGGAGAGACAATGCCCGATCGTTTGCACCTTTCCTGGACAAGTTGGATCCTCCTGCTTCTCGTTGCGGCCGGTTGCGGCACGTCCGTGGAGGAATCCATCAAGCAGCTCGCGTCCGACGACCCCGAGGAGCGGATGGACGCCGCCGTCGCGCTGGGCGAGGAAGGCGCCGTCGAAGCCATCGACGTTCTGGACGAGAGACTGGCGAAGGACGAGAGCCCGCTGGTGCGCTCCGTCTGCGCCCGCGCGCTCTCGCGATTGGACCGGCCCGCCTGCATCCCTTTTCTGGTCCGCGCGCTGGAGGATCGTTCCCCCGATGTCCGCCGGGAAGCGGTCACGGGGCTGGGCTTTCTCGGGGCGCGCAAGGCGGTGGCGGATCTCCTTCCCTTGCTGGAGAAGGACCGCGCTCCGGAGGTCCGGCGGGAATGCGCCCGCGTGCTGGGCGTGCTGGGCTCGGCCGAGGCCGTTCCCGTCCTGATCGACGCTCTCGAAGACCGCGACGATTCGGTCCGGCTGCACGCCGAAGTGAGCCTCCGCCGCTTGACCTGCCGGGATCTCGGCGACGACCCGCGGATCTGGCGGGACTGGCTGAAGGATTTTCGCGATCGAATGGAGTGAGGGGGGGCGCTTCGGCCGGGACCATCCGCCCCCTCCTGCGTCCGACATGCAGATTCTTTTCCATCCCGAACCGATGGCCTACGACGGCACGGCCATCCGATCCCACTGGGCGCGAAAGCGGTTCGGTCTGGCCGGGGATGCGGCCGTGGCCTTTCTCGGCGCCTGCGGGGTGGCGCCCGGGGAGGTGGTGGACATGGAGGAGGTGATCTCGGGGGCGGCGATCCGGGGGGAGAGGATGGCGCATTTCGTCGTCGAGCATTTCGGTCCCGGACTGGAGGGCGCGGTCCTTCGCCTGTATCTGCTGGCCGCGCGGGCCTTCGTCCGCCTGGCTCCCCACGCGGGGCCGTCGTTGATCCTGCGGGGAAGCGACCTCTACCTGGGAGAGGGGAAGCTCTCGGTGGGCGTGGCGACCGTCACGCCGGTTTCCGCGAAGGTCCATTTCGGCGTGAACGTGACGACGGCCGGCGTTCCCGTGAAGGCGGCCGGTCTCGAGGATCTGGGTGTGGACGCCCGCGCGTTCGCCGAGGGGCTGCTCGGCGACTACGCGGCGGCGATGGCCGGCGTCGAGGCGGACCGCTGCAAGGTGAGGGGGGCGGACTGACGGAGGGGGGGGCGAGACGCGTGGGCGGCGCCCGCGAGGGTGGAATCCGTCGCCCGTCTTGAACGGTTGAATAGGAGATTTGCCATGAGTTTGCTGGCCGTCGGATCCATCGCATTCGACAACGTGAAGACGCCCGCCGGCGAGGTGAAAGACGTCCTCGGCGGTTCGGGGGTGTATTTCTCCTGCGCGGCGAGTTTTTTCGGCCCGGTCCGCCTGGTGGGGGTGGTGGGGGAGGACTTCCCCGACGAGCACCTCGAGTTTCTGGTCTCCCGGGGCGTGGACACGGCCGGGATCACGCGGTGCAAGGGAAGGACCTTCCGGTGGTGCGGTTCCTACGAGGGCGCCATGAACGAGGCGACCACCCTGGAGGTGGACCTGAACGTGTTCGGGGACTTCGAGCCCGAGATCCCTCCGAGCTACCGGGATTCCTTGTTCCTGTTCCTGGCGAACGGGGCGCCGAGGACGCAGCTGTGCGTCTTGGACCAGCTGCCCCAGGCCCGTTTTACGGTGGCGGACACGATGAACCTCTGGATCGAGAACGAGAGGGAGGACCTGAGGAAGGTGATCGAGCGCGTGGATCTCCTCTTCATCAACGAAGGGGAGGTGCGCATGCTGACGGGGAAGTCCAGCCTGGTGGAAGCGGGGCGGGAGGCCGTGGCGATGGGGGCGAAGGGGGTGGTGGTGAAGAAGGGGGAACACGGGGCCTTGCTGGTGATGAAGGAGGAATGCTTCGCCCTCCCGGCGTTTCCCGTGGATCGGCTGGTGGACCCCACGGGGGCGGGGGATTCGTTCGCGGGGGGGTTCATGGGCTACGTCTCCTCGGCCGGCGATCTGGAGCCCGAGACGATCAAGCGGGGACTGGCGCACGCCACCGTGGCGGCCTCCTTCAACGTGGAGAACTTCAGTCTCCGGCGATTTTCCGAGATCGACCGATCGGACATCGACAAGCGATACCAGCGCTACGCCGCCATGCTTCGTCTAGACTGAGAGGCTGTGAAAAAAATCCAGGTGGTTCTAGCCCGGATTATTCATGAAGACGTAGCGAGGTTGCCGCAAGTGCCTGAGATGCGAGGAGCAAGACGATTCCGGTCCGGAGCGTGGCCAAAGCGCCACGTGAGGGCCGGAATCGTCGC
>Ga0180432_10002852_pt1 | contig 25497 bp, 10 predicted proteins | sample SS_ome_10_FD_132414 | JGI IMG/M metagenome (GOLD analysis project Ga0180432, IMG submission 132414) | Hypersaline lake sediment archaeal communities from the Salton Sea, California, USA - SS_1_MS_2 metaG | ecosystem: Environmental > Aquatic > Non-marine Saline and Alkaline > Hypersaline >... | reverse complement strand
TTTAATGCTTGTCTTATATATATTTCAAAATCATCATCCATAAGTGTATATGCACTAACCACCATTGTTCCAGCAAGCAATCCACCAGTTCGCAATACTCCTGAATGAACAAGTGGATAAGAATCTGGCTGTGCTACAACTGTTGTAATTGGTGGAACATAATGAACAGCAGTAGCTCTTCCATTGTTTTCATAACCTTTAACTGTTAAAAGACCACCTGAAGATATGTCAAATAAATCATACCCATATTGATCTGTTGTAACGCTCCAAGTAAAAGACGTAGATCTACCAGAAGCAAGTCTAGCAGAATATTGCTGTGTTGATCCTGTTTCTACTGCATTTGGACCAGTTATAATAACAGGGTCATCAATAACAGAAGCATTCATATATGTTTTTTTGTAAATAGATGGTGGCTGTCCATTTGCTTCTACAGAAACTAAACCATAATCTGTTGTTTCAGAGTCTACTCCAAAAATTGCATCTGCTTCTCCGGTTGCAGTGTCCGTTATTAGCAGTTGAGATGGACTTACATCATCAAAAAGAGGATCTCCACTTTCTGTTCCCATTAGCTTTATAGTTCCGAATGTTGTGCTTTCACCAACCAGTATTGTATCAAGACCTGTTATTACATACCCATAGTATTTTTGTCCATATATTTGAACACGAAAACTTGAGGTTGTTCCTGTGGTGTTCCCTGTTGCTATTATAGTAGCTTCGTAAATATTGTAGAATTCTCTAGAAGAAGCACCTGTTTCACCATCATAATTTGCTCTAAAAGTTCCAGATTCATCAACCTTAACAGCAGCATCTACACCATCACCATATGTTGGAGAAGCTATTGACCAAGTGAAGGTTTCAGGATCACCAACAACTTTAGAAGCTGAAAATCCATACTGATAATGTCCTGCTCTTCCACTTGCGCCATTTAAAGCATTTACTCCTGTTATTTTTATAACATTTTCATCATCTTCTGAATAGACTGTTACATAAAACCTACTTCTTGAATAAGTAGTTGATTCTTCTGCTACAATATAAGTTGATCCGACAGACACCCCCGTTACACTTCCACCAGAAACAGTAGCTATTGATTCATCTTCAGAAGACCAAGATATTGAACCGGGGTTAGATATAAGTCCATAATCATCAACACTAAGAGAAATAGACTCACCTTCTTTTACAACATTACTACCATCTAATGTAACATAGACAGTCCCTCTTAGCGTTGTTACGCTAGAAGTTTCAGTATCATGTCTTGCAAAATATTTTTTCTTTTTAACAAGGCCACTGTTTTTACCTGTTACTGTTATTGTAACTAATTTTTTAGCCGATTCATCATTTGGATATTGTCCATCATAATCTGGAACAAGAATTCTTGCTCTAGATGGATTGTCTGGATCATCAAAGTTAATCCAATCTGTATTACTACTTTCCCAAGTGTATCCATCTGGATCAGAAAGAGTTGGAGAAATTGTTTCAGCACTAAAATCAAATGCCATATTTGTTATCATTCCTGTCCCATATTGAGCAGGGCCAATTATATTTATAAAATGAGGAGTATATGTACACATTGGAAATCTACTTACATCAGGTCTAGTTACTTGTTGTTTTAAACCCCTAAATGTGTTATAGTAAGAATTCATACACTTTCTTTCCTCAAGACTATATGTAGCCTCAAGTTGTCTGTTAAATGGTTGCCCATCTAAAATGTTTATAGAAGTTGTATCTCCAAGACAACCACTTTTTTTTCCATATATTTTTACAAGAATTCTTGATAATAAACCAGTATCTCCAGCAGGATGATAAGGATCGTAATTGTTAAAATATCTTTCTTGAGCACCGTTTTGAGAAATTGTATCTGGAACGAAAGAAGATGAAAGATCAGAATAAGAAAGAGGAGAATCGAAATATAAAACATGGTTTCCAGAACCATCTTTTTCATACTTGCCATTTGTATTAGAAATTTCCACCTCATATTCATCATCTTCATCGTCTACTAATGAGTTTACATTCTCAACAGTAAAAATAATACCACTTGTTGTTCCATCATATGTATGTGCATAATCTTGAATATTAAATTTGCAATAAGCACTTCCCGATCTAACAACATATATTGGGAACCAAGTTTGATGATCATAAGTGTCAGTAGAAAGACCAGAAAAACTCCTTGTTATGTGTCTATCCCCAAGAGCATATATGCCATAATCATATCCAGCACCAGAAGTATCCACATCATATTCTAAAAAAGTAGTTAATCCACTTTGATCTCCGGTAACTAAAAGTTTCACACCGCCAATTTGTTTAGCTCTAATGTTTACTGTTGTATCCGTAGTAGAAACTATCTCAGCTACATGATTGTTGCTTAACTCAAAAGTAAAAGAAGTGTCACTTGTATAGTATGGAACCGCTGTATATGTGTATTCAGCAGTTAGCGATGCTTCTATCGTTGTAGGTCCAACAAGATCAATTATTGGAACAAGAAACTGAACAGCTTCAATGTTAAACTGCATAGTTGCACCTGTATCGTCACCAGTTATTGTCACAGTATATTGATTGCTTGGAGAATCTGTTGTAGCCCAACCTTTGGCTGCATTAACTCTCATTATCCAGCCAAGATCATTATCATAAGAAATTCTTAATCCATATATTGAACTGTCGCTTTTGTCAACGGTGTAAGACGAATCTTCGCCATTTAGTGTATTTATATTTAGTAAAAGGTAGTATATGTGTCCAGACGACTCTTGCGTTGTTGTGTGAACAGTGTTAACTCTAGTGTAAAATTTATTATTTGCTTTTGTTTGATACCCAATTCTTGCAGTATGTGTAGCCGATATTGTTGGTGAAAGAGATTCGTTTTCTTCAACTATTTCTATATCATGTGTTCCAATTTTTGTACTATCTGCTCCTGTTGCAGATATTGTTGCTGTGCCAGCCGAAATTCCGGTAACTAATCCAGAATCATTAACCGTTGCAACTTCCTCATTAGAGCTACTCCAAGAATAGGATTCATCTTCATACCAATCTGTATCTGCTTGAAATGTTGTTGTGCCATCTATATATATTGAAGATCTACCATAAACTGTTACACTTGGACTATCGGGAACAAAGAACAGTGGTCTTTTTATATCATATCCGCTATATGAAGTTTGTGTTGAATTAGATGTTATAGTTGTGCCAATGGGAACATCACTTGTTATTGTTGATCCGCTTATACTTGGTCCTTCTGCAAAAAAATCTTTGTAATCTATGTCATGTTCTAGCGGTCCTGATGCTGAAGGACTTATGCTTAAATTAGAACCTGCATTATATGAACTTCCAACCACAGCAACATGACTATTTGTGTCTTCTATGATTGAGAATGCAGAATTCTCTATAACACACACAACATCTTTACATATTTGATAAACAACCTCTTCATCTGCATACGTGTGTCCATTTATTTCTTTTTCTTCTGTCATTTTTATTTGCAAATAAACTCTAAAGCCAAATGAAAATGGTAATGTTCCAGTATCAGTTATTGTAACCTGTCCTGTGCTTGAATTTATACTTATTGTCACAGCGGCAGATGTTGTAATAGACCATTCAGGATCAGAATAAAATGAATTATCCCTCCAATCATAATCAATTTCATTAAAAGTTGCAGTATAAGTTGGGGAATCGGTGCTAAGAACAACAGAAGGACCACCCAAGGTGTAATAAGACTCTGAGTGCTCAACAAGATTACTTTCTTCTCCATCTCCAATAAAATATCTTCCAATATTGAAGAATGGTTCTTCAAGACGGTAGTCGTATAAGTTTCCAAGAGCCATTATGTTACATCCTGCCAGTTAAGAGTGTTGAATACAGTTGTCTTGCTTTCTTCACTTATAGAATAAAGCTTGCCATTAACATCAAACAAAAAGTCTTGAGTATAAATCTTAAATTCTCCAGAGTCATAACTTAAACCTGTGCATATTGTTGTCTGAACTCCATCATATTCATCGCTTTCACCTCTTGTCCAGTTACAACCAGCTCTTACTGAGTTTACATGTAGTCCGTCATATGTACAATCAAGAGGATCTTCTGGTACAGCAGCAGAACCTGCTCCGCCACCAGCAAAACAAGTATATATATCATTTTTGCCATCATAAAAAACAGTAACAATATCATCAACAGCCAAAGATCCACTCTCTTCGTTTATGTGAAACACTTCATCAAGCCTTGTAAACACTTCTTCTCCAACAACCTTTTGTCCTTCTCCAACAAGAATTGTTTTGCTTGCAGTAAGTTTTGTTAAATCATCTGGATCTGCTTCATCCCTAACAGCACCAAAGATAGCAACTTTATAAAGACTATTTCCAACAGATTCAAGAACCTTTCCAGCAGCAGGATATGCATGTCTTGCTTCCCACATCTTCCTGTTGTCATTCCAAACATGGTCAAATGGACCAACTCTTCTTGTTCCAAACATGGTCCCATTTGTTTCCATTCCAAATCCAGCCATATACATTGGAGCATCTATGCACAATCCACGAATGGCATTTTGATCCTGTTCACCTGTTCCAACTCTTTTGCTACGTGCTCTTGTTTTTTCACTATTTTGACTTGGAACCATTGAATCGCTAACAATAGCTCTGTTTGTTTTTGTATACTTTGTTACATAATGGTCGTGCATTTCCCACGCACCATATGAAAGTGCTTCAATTTCGTCTTTGCTTTGTAATTCTGGATACCCTTCAGAATTCTTATCAGAAGAAGAAAACGCAGCAAATAAGAGGGATGGGTCTACGCCAGCAACATTTTTTCTTGTATTATCATCTGGCTCTTCACCAAGAACATCCTGCATGGTTGGCCTTTGAGCATCAATACCATCTGTTTCGCCATACTGAATGTGAATCCCATTGAAAGTAAAAAACATTTTACCCATTAAAGAACTCCTTGCCTTGAACAGTATTCTCATAATCTTCTTTGTTTAAGAAGTTGAACGTTAGATTTATCTTGTCCTCTATGTTCTTCATTCTATTGAGAATATGATCCGTTTGTCTTTCTTCTCTGACCCTCTTACCAGCACCAAACGCAGTAAGAGTATATGTTGTTGTTATGCCACCTATCGCATAATTAATACTCATAGATGAAATGTTTGAATATTTACCAATCTTTTGACCAATATTAAATCTTGGAATATCTCCGCATGAAACTTGACCTCTATTCATTCTATATTCGGTCATAACAGCATTTTCATATTGCATAATTATGAACTGATTCACATCTTCATAAGATTCAAAACTCCAAGGGTTAAGGTCTTGATTGTCTTCAATAGTCATGACTCCAAAGTTTGCTCTATTTTCAGAAGCACTATTATTTCTTCTATAGTCTAAAATCCAAGGACCATACTTAATATAAGAGTGAAGTGTTGGAATGTAGAAAGCATCTGGCACAAGCTCAAATACATCAACAGGACAAAACGCTATTCCAATAGATGAATCACTTGCAACAAGTCCAAATGTGCTCTTTCTTGCTTCATTCAGCAAAGACACAAATTCCCTAACAGCACCTTCTACTTTGGTTCCTTTCAGTGCATCATCATAGTTTACGCTCATTGTAGCTTGGTCAAACTCTCTTCTTTGAAGGGTTCCATTAAGGGTTACAATTGCGTACCTTTTGTCACCCTCTTCTTCTTCCGCTTCAGTTTTTGGTTCTTCCACCCCCACAACATATTGTCTACAATCTGCAGTTCCATAAGCTTCTCTTAGTGTTGCATCATTCTTATTGTAAATGAAAAGAAGTCCATCATTTTCTGGTTCTACATTCACACCTTTGATATTCTCAATCTTATACAAGCAGGGCATTTTCCCATTCTGCTTGTTCATAAATTTACCACGAACAGATGGATTGTTTATAGAAAGACCTGAAGTTCCATCCCAAGCTTCATCTGCAATAATCCAATTTTTATTTCTTATTCTTCGATAATACTTCTTACCTAAAAGACTATCTAAGTATGATGCCACTATGCCGTGTAGTTGCTGAATTCTACCGAATAGCTTGTCAACCTGCCAGTTTGCATATTGAGCAACTCTACCTTCAAGCAATGCTGCTTCTTTTTCATTTTCTGTTTTATTATTTATCTTGTAGAAATTTTTCAAGACTTCTTTCAATGGATTTGGGCGACGAACACCCTTAACAAGCCTACCTGAATCTTGCTGAAGAAGGTTAACAAGAAGTGCCTTTGCCCACTTGTAGGTTGGCATTTCTGCCATTTTTTCATATGGATTAACCGTTTGATTGCCATATGTTGGAAAATACTTAACCCAAATATCATAATAAGATGTAAGTGCTCTTGCCTGTTTTTTGGTTCCAGCATCAGCATGGCTAGGAGTTTTATATTTAACCATTTCAACTTCAATTCTTATCCTATATAAACCAAAGAACATTGTATTTAAAGCTTTCTTCGCATCAGCCAGTTCAAAAGCTGTAGAGTTATTTTTCATTATATGTGGATACGATCTTGTAACCACTGATTTAGTAAACTCATTTTTTCCAACACTATAGGTAAAACTATCTGAAACACACTCCATGTTATTTGCAGTAACCCTTATGGTCTTTTTTGATTTATCCTCTTTTGCTAGTCTTCGCATTGTATCAGGGTCATTATAATCATCTTCATCACAAAATATGCTACCTCTAGCATCTTCTCCTAAAAGTCTATGAGAAAACTCAAGTGAAATGTCTCCCTCATATGTTGCAGGGATTGTAACAACGCTTCCAGCAGAAACACTTTTTCCACAAAATGTAATATTATAAATTCTTCCAGTAACATCTTTTGTCGCCTTGCTTTCATCCTTTTCATCTTTATCTCTAAGCCAGCAATAAGACTTTTCATCTTTATTTCTTTCCCAAAAATCAACATAAAGATATGTACTGTTAAGCATGTCTACAAAGGTTTGAACATCTTTATATGAGTATTTCAAAATTTCAAATGCATACTTCTGATCTTTATCATCTAAATCAAAAGTATACTGTTTATCAAATGTTGTGTCGGCTGTTAGCATTGTTTCCAGCTCTTTTTCTGTCTTATCTTCTATATCATCAATATCATCTGGAGAAGAATAGCCAGCACCATTTATAGCTATATCCTTGAGTTCTTCTTTTGTTACAACACTCTCTTTGAAGACAACTCCAACCATAGAGTCGGTATCAAAGGTTGGGTTCTCATTTATCTCACCTTTAACCTCAATCTTCTGACCATATTTGTCTATAATGAACTTTCTTTTCTCTTCATCAAAGTCTGGTCTTTTAAATCCCCAAAACTGCTTGAATGTTGGTTCGTGATCTTTGTATCCACTAATCGCCTGATAGTATTCATATGGAGGTCCGAAAAACGCCTTGTTTGACTCTTCGTTGGCAAGCTCAGTACCAAACACCTTGCTGTCGGTCACGTTCTCCAATCCAAGCAGGAATGAATCAAATTCTTGTTTAGTAAACTGGTCGAAGTCGTTTCTTGGTATTGGTCTTATTTCTATGGTTATCTGGTTGATAACACATTCTGTTTTAGTAGATGACACATTGTTTGTTTCGTATGCATACACATACCAATCACATGCGTTCCCCTTCATTGCTTCGTCAATAATCTGCAGTAAATTCTTAGATTGACCATTTATTCTGAAATCTTCACTACAAAATGTATCATTTTCCCTGTATTGATAGTCATTGTTTACATTTGAACTAACAGTACTGTCATCTATTCCATCTAAGCTGTCAAAAACACCATCACGAAGCATATATTCGCCATTCTTCTTTTCTGCTGTTCTCTTATCAAACATCTTAGACATGTCAACTTTGTACTGAACAAGCTCATTTGTTCCTGTATATCCCTGATTTATATTTTTACTCTTATAATAATAGGTATACACTTTGTCCTCAACAGCATCCTGAATAGCCTTTATTTTCAGTCCATTTTTATTTCTATACGGTTCGTCATTCAGTTTTCCGTCTTTGTACGCATAGGTTATGTTATTTATTTCATCAAATACGTCCTTAGAATAATCTCCTAGCTTGTTTAAATACACAGGGATGTTCTTCAGTAGCTCTTTCGTATCGCTAAGCTTAATATTTCTTTCTCTGCCTCCTGTACTTTCTGACTTATCAATAGACGAAATTATACCAATAAAGCATAATTGGTTCTCAAAGGCGAATCCACCATCATAATTAGGAATACACACTCTAATAGGAGAACCAACTTCTGGTTCTGTCCATATTTCTTGATTTGTAGCCTGATCAACGTCAGGAATCACTTTGAGAGAACAAGTGGATGATGATTGACCCCAAGACATGCTTATACTAATGTCTGAGACAAAAGCCTCATTTATTCTTAACGCACCTTTATCTATAGGATCTCCAATACCGGGAACCCATGCTGGTGCTGGTTTTGATGCAAATTCTCTTAAAGTTCCCGGCTGAGTTGAATATGGAGCGGGATGATCCATCTTTGTATCAGAGTGTTTTGCATTTTGGTCGTTATAAGACATTTAACCCTTCCTTAAACAAGAATATTTAGCATCACGATCTTACCCGTCCTACTACATGATCCACCTATTTCATCATAGTTGAAGTTGTCTCCCTGTAAATAACAGTTCTTATTAACATCTTCGTTACCATATATAAATACACTATATCCGCTCTTATCTAGGAATAATTTACCAAGAATATATTCAGTGTACTCACTAAGAAGAAGTCCCATATATCTTCCAAACTGATCTTGCTTTCTCTTAGAGACTGAAAGTGAGATACTATAGTCGAATGTTTGAGAACCTCTTGATGTCATATTTTGATGGACAGGACCACTAAGTTTTCCAATTATTTGCTTTTCTGCCCATACATATTGTGCTGGCGTATCAGTCCAAGAGATAGAAACATCTGTCAGCCACAGAGGTAGATTATAAGGCCAAGCTCTGTATGTAAAGACTATAGAGTAATTAGCCTGATCATTATTTAGATCAATTGAATAGCTAGAGCTATCAATCGTTGCTTGTCTATCAAATGTGAACGGAATTGATGGAATTGCAGTAGAACTAATTGGAGCAACTGCTGGAAGTTGATCTTTCACAACAATTTTTCCTGCAGCAGACTGATCAGGGAATGAATTCTGATGTCTTCCAGCATAAATAGTTTCTGGACAAATTGGATCACCATGTCTCCAAACATCATCGTGCCATGCCGATTCAAGATCACCACTTCCATTTATAGATTTAATTGTGCCATTCACAGTTACAGTTTCTGTTGCCGTTGCTTCATCCCATGAGTAATCAGTTGTGTATGTGTTTATAGTGCTTGACTCTGCACTTTGCCAACTATAATTAAAAGTAACAACACCTTCTCTTTCATCTGCATTTAAGCTTCTTGTTGTCATATATGAAGTTGGTGGAATTTGACCTATATACGGATCATCGCCAACTTGAGAGTTGTCATCAATTCTATCCACAAGAGTATAATAAGCATGTGACCAAGCTCCGCTTTCGCCGGGAACCACTTGCATTGCATTGAATATTCTTTCATCTGGATTTGTTCCAACACCCTTTGCTGTTCCATTGAGGTTGACAGTCCAAATCTTGCTTACCCTATCATAAGATGCATCAACAGCATAGTCAAGTGTTGCAGAATTTGGGGATGCACTCCAGCTATAATTGTATCCAATAGAACCAGTTATATCGTCGTATGTAAAGTTTCTTGTGTTTACATATCCAGAAGCAGGAGTTTTACTAAGAAGAACAGGTGCTACTTTTGAATTCCAAACAGTTGCATCATCTGGGAAATTTGTGATAAAAGCATTGTAAACCTGAGTCCATCTTTCATCTCTTATTGGAGAAATGCCTTGAATTGTTCCAGCAACAGTTACACCATCGTTTCCACCACCATTTTCCTCCATGCTATGATCAACAGTCCAAGTGTCTTTGTATGGAGTTATATGGTTTGAATAATCTCTTGTATATGAAACCTCACCTGTTTCGTGATCAAGAGAAAGACTTTGACTTTGCAGATATGGAGTTCCACTACTTGCCCACTCAGCAAGTCTAGCTTGTTCAAGAAGACTTGTAAAGTCTATTGTTGTATAATAACTAAGAGCAGAATCCATTTTGTCAGAAGTTTCAATGCCAGTACCAGCAATATTACCATTTAGTGAAATTGTTGCATCAGGCAAATCAAGCCAGCTTGTATTGGCATCAATAGTATAGGTATGATAAACACCAGAATGTCCAAATAGCGCAACATTATCAGAAATAGAACCATTTGGTTTGTCGTTTGATTCACCAAAGCTTCTAAAGAACCATGAATCTTGATCTGCACCAACTTCTGTAAAGTAAGATCTAATTTTATTTACTTTGGTTGTAGTATCGGTAATATAACCACCTGCACCATCATCCCAAAATGTTCTTGCATAATCATATTTTACCTGTGCTGTGAACCCAAGTCCTTGAATGTCAAGGTTTAGGCTAAGCTCTGTAGGAGATTCAACCGTTTCGTCTGTGTTTCTTGCAAGAATATAAACACCAGTATTAGATACAATCCAACCTCTTTCTATAGAATAATTACCTTCTGTCTGTGCCACATCAATATCTGTCTTTGTATCTATTACTTCAAAGTTGGGAAGAATAGTTTCTATAATTCCACTATACCACATTTCGATATCTTCTTGGTCTTGAGTTGCACACCATCCAGAAGCATACTGCCAAGGATATGTACCATTAAGAATCTGACCGGGATTATTAGGATCATAAACAAGAGAACCCTTAGCTGTTATGGCTCTTATAATTGTAGCAGAACCATCTTCATTGTTTTCCATTGTGTATTTGTCATCAGCTTCCATTAGGTGATAACCATCGGCAAGTGGAATACCACTCTCTGGTGGAGTAATATAATCACCGTTTTTGTCTAGAAGAGTTGTGGCTGTCAGGGTTATTGTGTATTCGCAAAGCTGCGCCCAATTTCCCTCACCAAAATCTATGCTTACTGTTGTTGGAAGAAATACTCTTGATGTTGCATCGTCAATACCTATAATCTCAAGCTTTTTACCTTCTACTTGAAATAGCTCCAATAGCTCTCTTTGCTTTGTCATAAGCTGAGAAAGAGCTTCATCTGAAACATATGCACTCTTCGTATTGTCATTATAGCTGTCGTATATACCACTAAAGTATGACAGGAAAGACCCACTAAGAGTTATGTTGTACAGGTCGCCAATTAGTCTTCCATCACCAGTTCTATTCTGCTCTTTGTTTATAGAAGCAAACGGTGCTGGAATTATAAATTTATCATTATATTTTACTGGCATCTTATTTCTCCGTTAGTTTAATTCGTTATTATTCCTCTGTGCATTAAGAATTATATCTGTTATTTCTGCAGCTTCTTCCTTGGTAACAACTCCATCTTCAATCACCTTAAATACTTTTTCTACAAGATTCTTAGCAGCCTTCTCCATGTTTAAATTCAAAGTTACATTGTTTCCTGCTTGGTTTCTTATAAGTTCAGACACTGTACCAAATGCATCCTTAATTGTGGCACCAATTGGCTCTCTTTCAGAAGCTGTAAGATTTCTTAGCTCTGGACGTTGATTAACAATGAACTGATCTAGATTTCCACCAAACACAAGTGAAAGAAGTTCATTTGCATTTTGCTGTCTTGATCCACCAGTATTGAAGCTAGAAGATATTCCTCTACTAACTTCTTTTGATTCTTTTTGTCTTTCTGCTTCTGCTTGTTGCTTTCTAGCTTCTCTAAATCCGTCTTCTATTCCTTTTTTAAGAACAGCGGCTTGACCAGATATTGATTTTTCTATATCTCTTAGTATTTGATTTTCTTCTGTCAATTCATCTGCTCTTTCTGCAGTTCTTCCCTGAAGAGTTCTTGCTGATCCTGAAAGCCCTGCAATTGTAGTTTGCCAATCTTTAAGAATCTGATCAGAATTTTTCTTTTCTATCTTAAGAAGTTGCTTTCTAAGCTTAACTATCTCATTTTCACCCTTAAGTCTTTTGTCTAGCAGCTTGCCTTGTCTGTCAATGATCTGCTGTCTTTGTCTTGTTTCTTCGTCAGTCAAGAACAGTTCTTGTTTAATCTGCTTGGCTCTTTCTCTTTGTTCTTCTGTTCCTGTGGCTATCATTCTGTCAAGACCGGCAAGTGCAGATTCTCTTGATGATCTTGAAAGTGAAAATGCTCTTGATCTTGCTTCGTCATCAATAGGACCATCTCCAACAAGTCTAAGCAAGCTGTCTGCTGCAAGCTGTTCTTGGAACACCTGTTTTGGATCTGCTAGGAACAAACCCCTTCTTCCACTCTCTCTTTGTGATAATTCAGCGGAGAACTCAGAAAACACACTATTAAGATCACTAAGAGAAGAACTTATTTTTTTGTTTGCTTCTTGGTATATTGTTATTTGTTGATTAAGTGTTTTTCCTACAACTTCACCTCTTAGTCTTTCAACTTCTGCAAGTTTACTTGGATCTGCACCGCTTGTTATAGCATTGATATAATCAAGATTTATTTTTCCAAGTCTAGATGTTGTGCTTGCAAGTTGTTTTTGTGCCACAGCAGAGAATCTAAGCCTGTCTGCTTCAGCCTTTCTAAATCTTATTATTGATGTTTGAAGCTTGCTTTGGTCACCAGATCTCTCTGGAAGTCCAGATATTTCTTTTCTTGTTGCAAGAGAAGCTTCTTCTGCTCTAACTACATCAAGCTGAAGCTTAAACAGCTTTTCTAAAGAAGAGATTCCTGTCTTTGCTACCTTGTCAAATTCACCGAATACACTCTGAAGCGTTTTAAGTTCTTCCTGTTGCAGCTTGGCATATTCTTCTGTGTCTTTTATTACGCCTTTAAGTGCTTTTTGGTAATCTTCTGTTTCTGTTGATATACCAAGTAGGTTGTTAGCAAGACCAAGAAGACCAGCAAATGTTTCCTGTGTAAGTCCACCTTCGAAGCCAGTTTCTGACGCAACCTGAGTAAGGAGACTGTTTATTTCTTTTCTTGCTGTTCTATCTCCCTTTCTTGCTTCTTCTGTAAATCTCTTAAATTGAGAAATAACACCACCAGAACCAGTATAAAGACCTCTGATTGCTATTGCAAATGCTTTAGCAGAACCACTTGAAAGATCTTGACCTGATGCTTCAAAATCTCCGCCAATTTGTCTTACAAGTCCAGTTGGTTGACCACCAATGCTAAGTGCCGATTGAAAGTCTTGTGCTTCAGCAAGAGGTCTTAGAGTTGAAATAAATCCTCTTAAATTAGAAGTTTTTCCTAACACATTGTCTAATTCAGCCAATCTCTTATTGAATTCTGCAACTCTTTCTGTAGCAAAGGAAATTCCTGTTGATTGCTCAAGAGTATTATATAGGCCAACAATTTCTTGTGAGTTCTTTATATATTCTTGTGTTGAGATTGACAAAATGTCAAAAGCAGCGTCTGTAGCACTCATAGTTTTTAACATATTTTCTGTAGCAAAAGAAAGATCTCTATATGCTTGTATTTCTTGTCTTTTCGCTTCTATGTTTTGAAAAGTTGCATTTCTTCCCTCTTGTACAAGCTGTTGTGCTATTGGGTTTTCTTCTGTTTCTTTAAGAGCTTCTTCAAAGTCAGAAGCAGCTTTAGCTTGTACTTCATTTAGTTCTTTAAGTGCTTTTTCTATATCTCCACCAGTTAGGTTTTCAACATCTCTTGGAAGAAGATCTCTTAAATCTTTAGCATAAGCTTGTGCCTGTGCTTGTCCTGCAGCAGCAATGGTATCTCTGTATTTTTTCTTTTCTGAACCAGAAAGAACTTCACCTTCAAATACTGCGTTTAAAGAAGCTACTGCGTCTTCAGACTCTGATCTTGTCCAATATTCAATAGCATCACTTACAAGATCTGTTGATTCTGAAAGAGACTCTGAGAATCCTTTTCCTTGGAAAATATTGGCAACAATATTTGGAATAGATATAGCTGCTGTAGCAAGCGCACCAATATCTCCAATTGCACCAGCTATTCCACCAACTCTATCTGAACTTCCTCTGGATGTAAGGTACTGAATTTCTTCTCTTCCAACTTGAGATTGTGCTTCAAGCTGTCTGTCTCTTACTCTATCAAGAGCTTTTTCTATTACAGAAGATCCACTTTCACCTGAGAAAACAAGATCTGTAAATTCTTTCTGAAGAGATATTAACTCTGGATATTTAGCTCTCAACTGATTAAATACATCAAGCTGCTTTTGAATATTTTCTCTACCAAAGTCAGATTTTTCAAGCTCAGTAAGCTTGGATAGTGACCCTTCTATTACATCTGCTTCTTCTTTTATTCTTTCAAGTTCGTCTTTTGCTTGCTGTATTCCTTTCGTAAAATCATATGAATATTCTGCCCATTTAAACAATCCATAGCCAACAGCCGCAACAATAGGAACCAATCCTGTTACAAGACCCTTAGAAATATCAAGTTCATCGCTTATTGCTTGTGTTGCTCCACTTATTCCAGAAAGGGCAAGAGCACTTCCGCCAAACTCTGCAGCACCGGCGGCTTGTACTCCAACATCTCCTCTTATTTCAAGCTCTGTTGCTGGTCTTCCAAGCTGTTTTTCAAGTCTTTTAACTAAGTAGTCACTAAATTGATTTGCTGCTGTTGCAACTGCACCACCTATAATGCCAGCACCAATGCCAGATGTTGCAAAATTCCCAACAGCAGTTGCCCCTCTTTGAAAACGGGTGGGCGTTGTTGTTATTTCTCTTTCTCTTGCTGATTTTATATATGTTTGATTTCCATAAGCATCTGGAAGACTTCGTGTAACTGTAGTGGAATACTTAAATGTTTCTGTTGTTGCTGTGTCTAAAGCTTTAACAAAAGAGAGTATTGATGTTCTTGCAGTATTGTATCCCTTTGAAAGAAGATCTGTTGCTTTTGCAGATTTAATTCTTTCTAGTTCATCATCTTTTGCTCCTCTAAATGCTGCATATTCACCAGCACCAGCTCTTGCCGCTCTAAAGCTAAGACCAGCAAGAACTCCACCACCAGCAACAGCACTAAATGAAGAAGAAAGTTCACCAACTAAACTAGTAATACCTTCAATTCCAGAAAGAAGACCTTTAAATATATCTGTTGGAGCACCTTCTGCAAGACTTGTAGCTACTGATTCCCAAGTTGCTCTAAGTTTTAATAATCTCTTTTCTACCGTGTCTATAATTTTGCCTTGTTCTTCAAGTGCTGAACCCTGTGAGTTTTGAGCGTCTGACACAGCATCTACAGCTTCTCCATAACCCTGCATTAATGCAAGGAACTGAGCATACTGTCTTCTACCAGCAACGGCAAATGCTATATTGTTTCTTTGAACACTTGTAAGAGTTTGCCAAATCTTAGAAAGATTATCTATTCTCTTTTCAGCTTTTACAAATTCACCATCAAGTTCAAATGTGGCAATTCCAACTTTGTCAAGCTCTTTTATTGCTTTGTCTGTGTTTAGCCTTGAGAACAATGTCTTCAGGGTTGTACCAATAACCTTACCACCACGCCTAGTTCTTGCTTGAAGTGCCGTTACATAGCCAGCAAATGATTCAAAGGAAACACCAGCTTCCTTAGCAGCAGAACCAGACCTCTTAACAGCTTCAGCTAAATCAACTTCTGTTACAGCATGGTTATTTGCAACTTCGTTCCAAGCATCAACAACTCTTGTTGCTTCATTGGCATCAATATTGAACTGATTAAGAACAGCAGTAAGAGCTTCAGTTGACTGCTTAAGATCAAGAGCAGAAACGTTAGCCAGAAGCATAGATGCTCTTGTAGCTTCTGTTACTTCTACAACATTTTTACCCTGCTGTGCATAAACCTTCATGGCGTCAGCAGCTTCTGTGATTGAGAATCCAAACTCTTGACCAAAATCTCTGGCAGTGTTTCTCAGGTCACCCATCTGTCTTTCGGTAACATTCATAACCTTTGTTACTTCGATCATCTGTCTTTCAAAATTGATTGTGGTTGTTATAAGTTCTCTAGTTGCTGCTCTTAGTTTAAACGAAGCACTTGCAATAAGAGTGTAAACACCAAACCTCTTAGCTTGAAGAGCAAGCCTTGTAAATATACTCTCTCTTTTAAGTTTAGCAGCAGCCTTAGCACCAAGATCTTCTCTAATCTGATCAGAAACCTCTTTTACTTTTGTAGAGATAGAATTTAAAGCACTATCTATTTCTTCTGGTGTTCTAGCATCACCAAGAACAGCAAGTTCAGGAGCAAGAGCAGTAACACCACCAGATTGTGCGAATCCTTTTCTTGCTTTTGTTCCACTAATTTGATCTTTGGGTGTTCCAATAGGAGCACTAGACAATGCATCTTTTCTAGCTTCAATATCTCTTGCTTCTTCACTTATTTCTTTATAAAGCCTTTTGATTCCCTGTAGGGTTTTCTCTCTTGTTTTTTCGTCTACAGATAAATTTTTGACCGCTTTTTCGGCATCTTGAAGATTTAGCTTACCTTGGGCAACTTTACTAATAATAGCCGGTATTTTTTCAATATCTTCTTTAAGTTTTGCTTGCTTCTTGTCTTCAGCGGTCTTTTTCTCTTCTTGCTGAACAGTTCTAACAAGAGTACCAAGCTCTGTTTCCGCTGATGCTTGAGATTCGCTGGTTGTGTCTTTTGAAACCTGTTGTAATCTTATAGCCTCTTTCAGCCTTGTTTTGCCTAAAAGATCAAGGAGTTCTGCGCCAGTAATTTCTTCTGCCACTTGTTCTTTAGATAATCCAGCGGCCTCTCTTCTTGCTCTTACTTCCGTTGCAAATCTTCTCTTAACTGCATCAACAACTTGAGTAGCAGTGGAAAGAGATTCTTTATCTAGCTTAGATTTTTTAAGCTCTTCTTGAGTAGCACCAGAAAGGAGTGCATTAATAGATGATTCAAGATCTTTTTGTGCCTTCTTTGTTTCAAATTCTTCTCTTGTAGCTGCATTTTTCTCTTGCTGAATTGTTACACCCTTTTCAGCTTCAGCATTAAGTTGTGGTGTAAGTTCTTTAATTTCTCTAGTTTCTACCGGAACACCACTGGCAAATCCAGCAGCTTCAAAAGCCTGTGCTCTTGTTGGGTCTGTATTACCAGTTAAATCAGCAGTTTCTGCAATTGTAGCTCTACCCTTTTTCTCTATTTCTATAAGGGTTTTTAGAAGTTGATCAGCAGGTATGTTTGCGTCTTTAAGAGCCGCTTGAAAGCCAGAAGCGTCAATTTGACCAGAAACATATCTTTGGATCTGTTCTGCAATTATAAGTCTTTCTTTTTCTTTTCTATTTGCATCAGTAAGAACTTTATTTGCAGCGGTAAGTTTTGCTAAAAGACTGTCATAGCCACCAGTTGCATCAAAAACACCAGCAGCAATATCACTCTGTGCTGTTTTAATAGCATCTTGGACGCCAGCTATCTTAGAGCCAGTAGCAAGTGCCTGTTCGTCGGTTGCGTTTTTAACACCTTGTTGTCTAAGTTGTGATCTACCGATAGCAAGAATTTTTTCTCTTACTCTTAATATGCCTTGTTGGTTTTCTTCTTCAAGATCTGATGCTTGAAGTGCTTCTTTGCTAACTGTTGTACTACCGGCTGCAGACAGTGCTTTTCTTAAAGCACTTTGAGCATTTTTTGTTTGGGCTTCAGGAGATATTCCGCTAAGATCTAGTCTTTGTTCTCTACCAACAAGACTTTCGCCTTCAACATCACCGCCGCCACCACCACCTCCACCTTCTCCACCACCAAAGGCAGCACCAACAGCAATTTTTTGTATTTCAAAAAGTCTTCTGTATTCTTTATTTGTTGCAGACAGAGCATCTTTAAGACTTCTTACAATACTAAGACCATTGTTTTGAATATCTCTTATTTCACTATTAAGCCTATTTATCTTTTCTTGATTTCTTACATATTCACTATCAGCCTTTTCAGCTTCTTTTGTGACACGCCTTTGAAAGTCTCTACCTCTTTTCCCAACCTCACCAGTTTCTGGATCTTTTTCCTCTATCTCTTCAATAAGAGCAGAACGTGCTGCAGTAGTAGTCTGTCTTCTTTGGGTTTCTAAATCATTGACATTTCTTTGTTGAACATCTGCTATTGCCTGTGCTTGTGTAACTGCATCTTTTTGAGCTTGAGCCGCTCTTTTTGAGTTTTCAAACTGTGCTTTTTCAACAGCTTCTCTATCTGCAAGAACCTTGTTTATTTTACCTAGAAGTTGTTTTGTATTATTGGCTCTTTCTTCAGAAAGACCACCACTAGCAAGACTTTCTGCCAACCTGTCTCTTGCCGCTTCAAGCTTCTTAGTTGATCCACCACCGGCAACTTGACGCAACTCCTTACCTGCGCCAACCTGAGTTTCTGCAAGTCTCCTAGCTTCTTCCTTTCTCTTTGCTGTTCCTTCTTTAAGAGCAGTTTTTGCATTTTCAAGATCTTCATTAAAACCTTCAAGAAGAAGTGTTTGCTCTCTAAGAGTTTTATTTATTCCCTTTACACTTTCTCTTTCTGCTACCATTTCTTCGATAACAGATTCTCTTATTTGTTCTTCTATTTGCTTTTGCTTTGTTTGAAGTCCACCGACCTCTGTTTCTTTTGCCAGTAAACTTGTTTGTTCCGCTCTTTTGCCACCAGCTTTTATTTCTTCCACTCTTGCATTTAGAAAATCAACACTTACACCAAAACCACTAAGAACCTTTATGATCCTATCTACTTCTGTATCTCTTGCAGTTTGTTGATCTTCTGGAATATCTTTAGCAAGTGGAGCTTTTACAATCTCAATAAGTCTCTCAAACAGCTTGCTTATTTCGCCAGCCTGAGAAACATCTTGTTCAATATTAGCAAGTCCAGCTTGTCTTTGTTGAAATATTGAAGCATCTGAAGGAGCACCAACAGCCCCACCCCCTGCAACTAGTCCAGCACCAAGGTTTTGAACAATTGAAGAAAGGTCAAGTATAGCTGATCTTAAAGATGCAATGTCAGCACTCTGACCCCCTCCTTCTCCAATAATAGGTATTCCACCAACATCCTGAGCTTGTTCTGGAAGTATTATCCTGCTTTGTTGCTGTGCAGGAGAGGGTGGAGCAGTTGGTATTTGTCTCTCAACATTAGGAGTTACAAGTTTCTCTTTGAAGCTTTCATCACTTACAGCAACATTTATTTCATATATGTTTGCTTTAAGTGCATCTTGAATCTGCCCTTGCAAAGAAGATAAGTTTGTGATTTTCCATTTTTCGACATTAAGCTGTACATTGTCATTTGATATTTCAAGAGGTCTAGCAACAAGTGCCGCTTGAACCTTCTTTCTTATATCTTCAACAGCTTTATCTGGAACATCAATAGTATCAATGCTCAGATTAGATAAACCCTGTCCATCTACCTCTTGATTAACTTCCTCAGTAGAAAGTCCATCAAATTGAGTATCAAGTACAAGTTTACCTTTAATATCAAAAAAATCACCAGCAGACATTAAAACCTCCTAATTCAATACATTAAAATGTACTAGAATCTTCGTTGGGTGTTTCTTCAGTCTTTTCTTCTTCCTGCGCTTCCTCTGTTGCTTCTCCTACAGGTTCTTCAGACTTCTCCCCACTGATTTTTTCCAGCATTTCAATGTCTATTTCTCCATCTTTAGTAAGTGGAGTACCGAATTCATCACACTTTATTTCTTCACCTTCATAGTCAAGAACAAACTCAAAGTTCTTATTTATTCTTCTACCTTCTCTATCAACCATCTTGCCTTCTTCGTTTCTATAACGACCATTTTCATCCATAATGCCATTCTTTATCATGTATTGATTCTCAGCATTGTTTCTAGCATAGTCTGGATCAATGTCATTGATCAGATAAAGCACTTCCTGATATGCGATAAGAGAAAGTGTTTCATTCGATCTTAAGAGATAGTCCTCAAAACTATCAAAATAAAGTTCGTCAGTTTCTGCATCAAAGACACAAGCTGAAACATAGAACTGATCACGAATAGCCGAAGCATAATTTTCTGCAGTATGACCCATCAAAGAGTCTCTCTTAGAAACAAGTTCTGCAATCTTTGTTCTGCAATCAGACATTTCTTCAGCAATACGTCTACCAATCTTCTTCGAAATTCCACCCTTTTTCAGCTTAATCTCACATTCACGGATTCTTTTTCTAAAAGATTCAAAATCCTTCTCATTGGCGTCCGTCCAAAGTCCACGCTCTTTTGACAGAAATACAGCTTCCTGTCTTGACATAACGCCACGACGAATCGCCTTAGATATCTCAATGTTGTAAATTAGGTCGCCTTCATTGATTACTTCTTGGGTTGGATATTTCGCAACAAGTTTGATAATATTGCCAGCCTGATCAATTCCTTCAAACATCTTATTCTTAGCCATCTTTCTGATTCCCTTCCTTTACGATTAACTTATAATAGTTAACACCTTTTAATTTCGCCTCAACCAGCCTTCTTTGGTCATTGCCAAAGTCTAAAACCAATTTTCTAAACTTAATCCATAAATCCTCAGATACCTTCTCCTTAAAAAATCCTTCTGCTAAATTTAGATAGCCGCCCATTAAGGATCTAAAGCCATCGTTAATTTCATCCGCTAGAATTTCTATTTCTTCTTTTGACTCCAAAGTACTTCCTCCCTATTTCTTCCTTTGTCCTACAAATAAACCAGCCTGTCCTATTCCTCCTTTCTGAACTAGATCTTCTTCGCTTGCAGCAGATTGTTCCTTTATTATCTTATCTCTTCGCTTCATAGCATTTCGAACATGTTCGTCGTTCATGTCATAGACCTTTTTGGCGTTTTCAGCATCAGTAACAACGAATATCTCTTTATTGTCACCAGCTTTATCAACGATTTCTTTCTTGGCTTGCTCTTTTTCTCTTTCTTCTGACTTGAGCAAGTACCAACCGTCAATTGCCAAATCATCCTCTATTACTTCATTACTTGGCCTTTCGTAAGCCTCATAAATGTTGTCATAAAATGAAGACCAGTAGCAAATTTCCTGTTGTTCATCTGACACATCTGACATCGAAATACCAAATATGTCTTTTGGAGAACTGTCTCCGTTGTTCCAATACAGTCTCCAAGGGTTTGTTCTTGCTACCTCTCTTATCTCCTCCTCACCAATGTTGTTTTCATAAATAGCGTACTCTATTTGAGTTATGAACGCTTTATTTAAAAACCTGTCTTCATCTAAACAATTATTATTTTCCTTTACTATCTTACTATATTTACACCTATTTATAACATCAAAGGCGAAACTTTCGCAAGTTCCTTCAGAAACAAGAGAATGCTTCTCATTTGCCAAATCCAGAAAGTTCTGTTTAAGTTCTTTATATTCTTTCTTAATTTTACCTTTCTTCTTATTGTTGAAGACACTCTTGTAATACTCCTTCTTCATTTCCTTCATATCGTCCTTATATTTTTCTATAAGGTAGTCTTTCTTGCCATCCCACTTGCCAAGCGACTCCATCTCTTTAATCTTCTCTTCTTTAGTTAAAAGGCCATTGTCTAGAGCTTTTTGGTAATACTTGTAATACATGTGGTCTAGATACGATTTAAATTGTGCAGGAAGCCTAAAATCAAAAAAGTATAGCGAATTACCCATTTCAACATGGTAACCGCCAGATAAAAATCTATTAACTATAGACTTTCTCTTATGGGTGTCCATTTCCAGCCTTTTAAAACTTCATCCTAATATTATATACACCCAAAATGAAAGGGGTGGCTTTCGCCACCCCGATCACTAGAAAGGAACAACTATGACGTTTGGTGCTTATTAGATTCCTGAATACTGGTGAGCAAATCCGTCAGGGTCGTTGTCAGGATTTGTTACATAGAACGTGTTCTGACCAGTATAGGTGAAGGATACGGTTACGTTTCCACCAGTTGCGTCACCACCACTATAACTTACAGAACTAAGCTTGTTCTTTGTTCCAAGGTAAATTTCAGTGTTATCTGTTGTGCATATTCTAATTGTTTGGTCTGTCAGGTTGTCTTGGTCAGAACGTGCATCTACAGAGTCACCTTCGTCAGTAGCGGTCATGTCGATAGTACACGTTGTTTCCACAGGGAAGTTAACAAACTTGTAGTATTCATTCTTTCTACCAAGTTCGAACAGATCTTCACGACCAAGGTCAATAGAACAAGTAATAGTTTGAACGTGAGCTTCAAATGCAGTACCACCAGAATTAACTTCATTAGTACCACTTGATGAAATTCCCGGCAGTTCGGTAGGTAGACGACATGAGAATGGAGCAGCACCCATGATTACATCTTCTCTACGTTGAACGCCAGCAGTACCGGGAGCATCGTCATTGTTAAAGTCATACTGGAATCCATCAGTAGAAGCAGACCAAACCTTATCAGAACCGATAAGAGTAACAGACTCTGTAAGACTTCCATCAACAGGAAGTGTATAGTTAAGAGCAGAAACATACAGACCAGAACAAGTAACAATAGTGCTAGGAATACCACTGCAGGATTCATAGCTGTCTGGATAAATTGGAAGAACACCAATTGTCTGTTTGGTAGTACGTGCGGTAATTGAGGGACCACTTGAACCAGCAGTTGTGACATGATAAACCAGTGGAGTATCATCCATAAGCTTTTCAACAGTCAGTTCAATGTCTGGTTTATTTTCATAGTTTTCGTAGATTTCAATCTGACCAAGTTCGAAAAGCTGTTCAAGATTGAAAGTAGTGTTTAGAGCAACACTTTGAGCACCATGAATTTCACGACCAGTTGGAACCACACCCTCAACGCCAATTTCTTTAAATCCAATACCTTGAACGGCATAAAACACTCTATTGCTGGACATGTTATTTTCTCCTTTAATTATTATACTTCAAGAATATATACACCAAAAGTAATTCTTTTTATTCCTAAACCCATAAAATTTCTACATTTTTACATATGTGGGGAGGTTTCTATGTAAAAAGTGACTTTCCCTGCATAAACACCTTTTTTGTCTTTTCTTCCCTCTGTTTCATTTATATATATATCTTTCCAAGGGTAAATAGACTGTGATTCAAAAACACCTGAAAAACTAGCATTTACATCGCCATATTCATCAAAACAGGTTTCTGAGTCATTCCAATCTATAGTTGGAACCTTTTTGTTCTCCTGTTGAGATAACATATCTACAATATTTTCTCCATCTATGCTTCGTGCTGAGAAAATGGTTGCAGAAACAATATGATTACATTTTTTATATCCACCAAGTTGATATCCATCCCAACTATGAGACATTTCCTGTACGATAACAGCAGGTAATGGTATCTTTGATTCATCCAAAATATTCTCACCAGAACCAATGGGATTATTGGCATATTTACTTATATTTTCAATTGTTTGCTTAAGTTCATAATCAGAAGCGACATAAACTCTTTTGTAGGAGAAACTTGCAGTAACTTCTACATTTCCAGAACCATAAACTTGATCTGGAGCCATCCACATGTCGAATATAATTCTCCCATTTCTATAGTCAACGTGATATGCCATGTCTCCACTTGCTTCTCTTGGATAAAAATCTCCACCAACCCAAATACCACTACAAACAACAGGTGGCTCTGTCATTCCTTCTTCTGGAATATCATTTTCCCAAATCCAATTCTTAAAATAAGACTGATATACATATCCTTGTCCATAAACCCTGTCATCAATTGGAGTTAGAGCACTCAGATCTGTACCATCATATGCTGGCTCATTAAGACTAACAGTGTCATAACCCCCTGTTCTAACAAAAGATATGTCTATCCAAGTTTTTATATTGTTGCACAAAAGCTTAGAAATTGAGTCACCGCTCAGCTTTTGTTCACCAATAAACGAAAAAGTGGGAGTAGATGACATTTTTTTATCCTTCCTTATACTCTATCTAGACCAAAGTCCTTCAGTTCTTCTTGTCTCTTTTTATCTGCAGCACTTATTGTTGCTTGATTGTTAAAGTATCCAATAATTCTTCTAATCTGTTTTTTGTCAGCAATATTTGCATCCAAAACACTTTTTATTAATGCAAGATCTAGCTGTGTTTTCTTTGAATCAGTGTTTATTAAAAGTCTAAATCTCTCCTCTATTGTGTCAATCATCTTGCCCATGTCTAATTTTAGACTTGGAATCTTAACAATGTTCTCTATTCTAGTATATACACCCCCTCCAAAAACGCTATTACCTCTTCCTGATATTATGTCTGTCTTTTTGAGTATTTCAACTGTTTCATCAACATTGTCTTTAAATGCAACAAGTGCATTTATATATGTCCCTTCTTTTATATTTCCAATTCTTGGAGCAAGACCTGTCGGACCCTCTTTTAGTTTTAAATTTAAGATGCTGGACAAAATACGAAATGTAACTCTATATCTACTTCCGCTTTCAACTGACAATTCAAACTTTTCTGCAGATGCGTCAACATAGTCAAGAATGGTTTGAATATATTCTTCAGGTATAATAAATTCTCTTGGATCTTCTTCGTCTTCCGCCTCTCTTCTAAGCTGCTTCTCTAAAAAATCTAATTCTCTTTCTTCTTCACCGCTTTCTGCGTAGTTAAAAAACAAGTCAACAGCATCAATTGAGTCTTGAAATTGACCAAGCTTTGTTTCTCTGTAATATGAACCAAGCTCAAGTATTGTTATATAATCATAGTCAGTTATATCTTCAATAGAAATAGCACCTTCTTCTGCCGCATATTTCAAAGCCTGAAATGCATATTCTTTATTTTTGTCTGTGCTTGATTCATTTACATGGTCAAGAATATCTGTAATAATTTCAGAGTCCAGAATTGTAGAGTAATCACCACCAACGTTTTCAAGTATTTCGAAAAGGCTTGGGTTTCCATCAAGTTCATCCAACATCTGTTGTGCGTCACTTTTTGGTCCAAAAAAGTTTTCTTCTCCACCAGCATCTTCTATATCTTGATCTTCTCTAAAAGAAAGGTCATCACCTGCCTCAAGTCTGCTTTTGACCTCTTTAACAAAAGCTTCTTCGTAATTTTGAGAATCAAAGATGTGAGATTGTAAATTGTTTAAATCTTTTTCAAAGTTGCCAACCGATCTTGACAGATCAAACAATCTCTTTTTAAGAGCAACTTCCAAAGCAGCCATATCTTTTTTGAACTGATCTGTTCCTTTTTGACCAACCTCTTCTTGAAACTTTGCAAGTTCTTCTTTTTGATCATCTGCTCTTTTTTTGAGAACTCTTATTGCTGGGTTAAGAGCAGCTTCAAGAGAGTCTGGATCAAAAGCAGCTTTTTCTGCTTTTAATTCATTATTTCCGCTCTTGATAACAGATTCAGTATTTTTTAAATCTCTGTTATACTGATCACCATACTTCTTAGCCATCTCTTACTCCATTAAAAGTCATCAACTTCTTCTTCTAAGTTTTTAAGAGCATTTGATACGATAGGCAAAAGACGATCCCACCCACGCAATCTTGTAAGCTCTTCTCTTTCTGCTCTTTTAAGTTCTCTTTGAATTCCAGCAACAGACTGTCTCCTTGCTCTAACTCTAATCTTAAATGTCTTACCTTCTTGTAAAACTTCTTCTATTGACTCTTCATCATATTTTCCTCC
>Ga0180432_10002851_pt1 | contig 25506 bp, 22 predicted proteins | sample SS_ome_10_FD_132414 | JGI IMG/M metagenome (GOLD analysis project Ga0180432, IMG submission 132414) | Hypersaline lake sediment archaeal communities from the Salton Sea, California, USA - SS_1_MS_2 metaG | ecosystem: Environmental > Aquatic > Non-marine Saline and Alkaline > Hypersaline >... | reverse complement strand
GTGGCCCGCCGGCACGCGGGGCCCGATAGGAGCCTGATCGAACGTCTTTTTGCAGTGGTTCAAGAAAAACGGTTGCAGTGCGCATTCATAGGAGCCGTAGGCGTCAGCCTACGGGCAGGAGGCCACAGATGAAGATTCTCTTTCTCGACGTGCGACCGGCCCGGACGGGGCCGGTCGCCCGTCGAGAAAGATTGGTTGTGCCTCGCTCGCGGTCCGTAGGCTTACGCCTACGGCTACTCACTTGGTGCCCCTACGGGGCGTCGCCGGCACTGGTTTTTCAACACCCCCGTAAGCCCCAGGTGCACTACGACAAAACACAGAATCCGAGCCCCGGAGGGGCGGCAGAACCATCTGCAAAGCTGCGACGGCCTTTGGGGGTTGACGGCGTTTTTCAGCAACCTGCCGGGTTCACGCGGCCGTGCGCGGGACGCTGCGCGGCGGGTTCAGGCGGTAGGCGGGCCGGCGAGCAGGTCCATGAGCTCGCGGAAATCGAACGGCTTGCGGAGCGTGGCGTAGGCGTGGCGGGCCGACTTGGCCATCGAGTCGTTGCAGTCCACCTGGCCCGAGATGAGGATGACCTTGACGCCCGGATGGAGGCGCGTGGCTTCTGCGAGAAGCTCGGCGCCGTTCATGTTGGGCATCAGGAAGTCCGTGATGAGGAACTCGGCCGGCGTCTGGGCCAGGATCTGCAGCCCTTCCTGACCCGACCCGGCCGTCCGCACATCGAACCCGTTATTGCTCAGGACCATGGCGAGGGTGTCCCGGACGATGCCCTCGTCATCAACGACGATCACGGTCATGGCTCGACTCCTTGCCGCCCCGGGCCGCGGCCGGGCTCGACGCCGTCTGCGCCTTCTGCGCCTTCTGCGCCGGCCGGCTGGGCCGCGGGCAGCTCAATGCGGAACGTTGTACCGGCGCCGGGCCCGGTCTCGACGCTGATCCGGCCGCCGCAGTCGGCGACGATCCGGTGCACGATCGACAGGCCGAGGCCCGTGCCCTTGCCGGCGCCCTTGGTAGTGAAAAACGGCTCGAACATGCGTTCGCGCACCTCGGCCGCGATGCCCGGACCGGTGTCGGCGACCTCGAGCACGACGAGGTTCCCCTCCGCGCCGGCCCGAGCGCGGACGCGCACGGTGCGCGGCGCGCCAGCCGGCAGCGTGCCGACCGCGTCGCGCGCGTTGCTGAGCAGGTTGACGAGCACCTGCTCGAAGCGGCGGACGTCGCCGCGCACCTCGGGCAGTCCCTCTTCGACCTCGACCTCAACGCGGACGCCGTGGCTGCGCATCTGCGCGCGCAGCAGCCCGAGCGCGTTCTCGACGGCCTCGCTCAGCGCGGCGCAGGCAAGCGGCTCGGACGTCTCGCTGCTGGCGAATGAGCGGAGGTGACCGATCATCCACGCCATCCGGCCGATCTGTTCGTTGACCGTGCCGAGCCACTCGCGCGCGCGTTCCGGTGGCAGCTCGCCGCCATCGAGATCAATAAGCATGCTGGTGACGATCATCTGCATCGCCGCAAGCGGCTGGTTCATCTCGTGGGCGATGCCCGTGGCGAGCTCGCCCAGGGCGGCGAGGCGCGCCGCGTGGATGAACCGGCTGTCGCCGGCCTGCAGGGCGCTCGTCCAGTCCCTCTCGGCGCCTGGGGGCGCAGCGCCGGGGAACGTACCCGGCGTCGCCGCTGTGTGCGCTCTGGGTGTCCCCGCGTCCATCTATGAAGCGCCCTCAGTCGTCTCTGCGCACTCCGGGTCTGAAGGGACGGCGTCCGGCTGCGCCTCGTCGCCGGCGGGCAGGATGACGATGACGCGTGTCCCCTGGCCGGGGGCGCTGATGATCTCGATCAGCCCGCCGCAACTGCGCACGATGCCGTGCGCGGCCGACAGGCCCAGACCAACGCCGACGGTCTGCTTGCTCGTGAAGAACGGTTCGAACGCCCGCCGCTTCACCTCCTCGTCCATGCCGATGCCCGTGTCGCTCACCTCGCACACCAGGCAGGGGCGCTCGGCGCTCACCGGGCCGTTGGGATCGTGGAGCACTCGCGGCTCGAGGGCCATCGAGAGGCAGACCTGCCCGCCGTCGGGCATCGCCTCGATCGCGTTCTGCACCAGACCGTGGAAGAGCTGGAACATCTCGTTCGTGCGCCCGCTGAGCCGGGGCAGGTCGTCGGCCGCCTCGACCGTGATCCCCACCCCTTGCGGAAGCGTGGTGCGGAACGAATCGGCCACGTCCTGCAGCACCTGGCGCAGGTCAACGGGTTGGCATCCGCGTTCGCCCAGATGCGAGAACACCGCAAGCTGGCGCGTCAGCGCGGCCATGCGCGACAGCGCCGTGCGCGCCTGCTTGAGCGGCCGTTCGTACCGCTCGCGGTCCAGGGCGGAGCGCAGGATCTCCAGGCTGCCCGAGACGACGAAGAGCAGGTTGTTGAAGTTGTGGGCCACCCCCTGGGCCAGCGTGCACAGCGACGCGAGCTTCTGCGCGCCCAAAAGCCGCTGCTGAATCTCCGTCTCCTTGGTCAGGTCTTCGTGCAGCACGAGCGCGCCTTGCACCGTGCCGCCGGCGCTGCGAATCGGCACACCGCGCGCACGCACGACCGCCGTTGTTTTCTCGGCCTCGTCGAGCGCCACCCGGCTCTGGTGCTCGAAGTCTGCGCCCGTAAGCAAGGCGGCGAGGTGGTGCTCGATGCCGACCTTGGCTGCGCCGGGGTGCTGCGTGAGCCGCGCGCCCACGAGCGGCCCCGCGTACAGGGCGTCGAACAACGGGTGTTGTTCGTGCCACGCGTTCACCGCCTTGATGCGGCCCACCTCGTCGAGTAGCATGATCGAAATCGGCACCGCGTTGAAAATGGCCCGGTACCGCGCCTCCGAGCGCGCCAGCTCGACGGAACGCGCCAGCACCTCGTCTTCCAGGTCCGTGTTGATGCGCCGCAGCTCGTCCTCCGCCCGCTTGAGGCCCACCAGGTTGCGCACCCGCGAGATAAGCTCCTGGATCTCGAACGGCTTCGTGACGTAGTCGTCGGCGCCCACCTCGAAGCCCTTGACCAGGTCGCGCGTGTCGGCCTTCGCCGTGAGCATCAGCACCTTGACGCCCTGCAGCGACGCACTCGCGCGGATGCGCCGGCACACCTCATACCCGTCAATGCCGGGCATCATGATGTCGAGCAGCACGAGGTCCACGGCGGTCGAACCGAGCGCCTCGAGGCCGCGCTCGCCGTCCTCGGCCTGCAGCACGGTGTAGCCGGCCATCTCGAGGTTGGTCGCCGCGATCAAACGGTTGTCCTCGTTGTCCTCGACAACGAGCAGCGTGGCGGTCTGTTCAATCACCTCGTTCATTGTGCCTCCGGCTCCTGGTGAATGCCCGGTTCACGGCCATCGTCGGAACGCCGCGCCGCTGTCTCCGCCGCGGCCGGCAGCGTGAAGTGGAAGTGGGTCCCGGCCCCCGGCTCGCTCTCGGCCCAGATCCGCCCGCCCTGCGCCTCCACGAGCTGGCGGCAGATGGCCAGGCCGAGGCCGACGCCGAGCGTCGTGCCGGAACGGTCGAGCTGCTCGAAGGGGCCGAAGATCGTCTCGAGTTTGTCCGGCGGAATCCCGCGCCCCGTGTCGCTCACGCAGAACTCGACGAGCTCGCCCGCACCCGCAGGCCCGGCGGTCACCGCGACGGTGCCGCCGCCCTCGGTGAACTTCACCGCGTTGCTCACGAGGTTCGCCACGATCTGCGCCAGCCGCGTCCGGTCCGCGTACACCAGCGGCGTGGCCTCGGCCACCGTGAAGCGCGCGGTCAACTCGTGCTCCGCGAACGCGCCGAGGAACTGGTTCTCCGCCGCGCCCAGCACTTCGGCCGGAGCGATCGGCTCGAGCCGCAAGGCGAGGCGACCGGCCTCGATCCGCGAGATCTCGAGCACCTCGTTGATCAGACCCTGCAGGTGGCGGCTCGACTTGATGATGCGCGCAAGAAAGTCATCGGTCTTGGAGTCCCGGCCCTGTTCACGCAACCCCACCAGCGTGTTGGCGAGGCCGAGGATGCTGTTCAGCGGCGTGCGCAGTTCGTGGCTGATCGAGGCCAGAAACTCGGACTTGAGCCGGCTGGCTTCCTCGGCGTTGTGCCGCGCCTCGATCAGCCGGCGCTCGGTCTCCTTGTGCGAGGCGATATCGGTGACGATGCGGAACACCACCGGCTCGCTCTCACCCACGTCGAGGGCATTGAGCCTCACCTCGACGGGCAGCAAGGCCCCGTCGCCGCGCCGGATGTCCTGCTCGATCACCTGGTAGCCGGCCCCGCCGTGAGACGCCTCGACGGTCGCCTGCTCGACCTCGTGCTGCTCCGGCGGCGTCAGGTCGCTCCACCGAAACCCCACGAGCTCTTCGAGGCCGTAGCCGACCAGGTCTTCGAACGCGCGGTTCCACCGCACCAGCCGCCCGCTCAGGTCCGAGATCACCCACGACGTCATGGTCGACGTGATAATGCGCGAGAGCAGGTGCACCTCGTGCGTCCGCTCGGCCACGAGCCCTTCGAGGTCGCGGCTGTAACGCTCGACCTCCGCATGCATCCGCTTCATCTCGGTGATGTCACGCACGAAGCACACCGTCACGGGCAACCCGTCGGCCCCGTCGGCCTGGCGCCACGTGGAGACGTACGCATCGAACCCCTCGCCCGTGCCCCGCCGCAGGCGCAGTTCTCCCTGCCAGTTGCCGCGGTCCGCCGTCTGCCGCAGCAACGTGCCGGCCGCCGCGCCGTCCTCGACGAGATCGCCCACGGGCCGCCCGAGCAACCCCGAGGCGCCCACGCCCAACAGCTCGTGGCTCGACGGGTTGGCATAGACGATCACCTCGCCCGCGCTCCAGGCCACGATGGCATCAATTGCCGACTCCGCCATCGCCCAGAAAAAGCGCGTCCGTGCCTCGGCCCGCTTCAGTTCCGTGACGTCCTGCACGCTGACGAGCAGCCGGGGGCCGTCGCCGCCCGTGAGCCGGCGGACCGACAGCGTCGCCGGGAAAGTCAGGCCCGCCCGGTCGCGCAACTCGACAACGTAGCTGCCCACGAAGTCCTTGCCTTGAACGCCGTCCAGCAGCTCCTGGAGGCCGGCCTGGCCGTTCGCGAACAACTCCGCCAGGGGCAGGCCGGCGGGCAGCGGCGCGTCGCCGTCGAAGAGGAACAGCTCGCGGCACGCGCGGTTGGCCTCCACCACGCGCCACTCGTCCCCTTCCGCCACGAAGATGCTCTCCGGCGCCAGCTCGAAGAACAAGCCACCCCGCTCATCCTGTGCGGCGCCGCACGGGTGGCCTGACTCGACGCTGCTCGCGACGGGCTCGTCAGCTCTGGTCACGCATTCGCTCCCGGCGGCCGGGGCAGGGCAAGCCGTCACACGCTCCCACTGCCGGATCGGCCGCCACCATTCTCTGGTGCCGTTTCCCAGGTCTCTGGGGCCGTTTTCCGGGGAGTTGCCTCAGAAATGTTTTCGGCACAAAGCGGTGGCGACCTGAACGGAAATATCGAGGAATCGAGGGGAAAAACAGCCGCCTCCGGGCGCCGCCTCCGGGCGCCGCCTCCGGGCGCCGCCTCCGGGCGCCGCGTCCGGGCGCACCTATTTCCAGAAATCGTAGTCCTTGGGCGGGATCTCGCGCACGAGCCGGAGCTTACCGTCGTAGCGCCGAATCAGGCGCAGCTTGGCCGGGTCCTCTCGGTCATACACGAACGCGTCGCGCCAGCGCAGGCGCCCGTGGCGGCCGTACACGCGCACCTCCGTGAACCGGCCCCGCTCATCGTACTCCCACTGGCGCTCTTCGATGAGCCCCGCGTCGGCCGAAAACTGCTGAAACCCGACCACCCGGTCCTGCTCGTCGTAGCTGATGGTCAACCGCGACTCGATCGTGAGTGTGGATTCCTTGTGCACGTCCGGCGTGTACGTGCGTTCCTCGACGACCCGGCCCTTCGGGTCGAAGTCCACGCGCACCTCGCTCACCAGCGCGCCGGTGTTGTCGTGCAGCGCCATCCGCTCGGCACGGCCCCGCGTGAGGTAGAAGCGCCAGTGCTCCTGGGTGGTGGCCTGCTTGCGGGTGATCTCCCCCACACCCCGCGTCGCACCGCTCGCCTGGCGGCGCACGGCCTGGTAGTAGCGGACCTCGTCGTAGTCTTTCTTCTGCAGGCACCCGCCAAACAGGCAGCCGGCAAGCACGCCGGCCGCCAGGGCCGCCGCGACCGCCGCCGGGACTCTGCCGCTGCGCTTCATGGCCGTGGACTCTCGCCTCCCGGGCGCGACTAGAACGTAAGCTTCACGCCGACGGTGAACCGCTCGTTATTGAAAAGCTGGGCCTGGAAGTCGGCCATGACGAGCGGCGTGATCCGCCACGTCAGCCCCACCACCGCGCTCAGGTCGTCGGTGGTCTCGTAATTGAGGACCCGCTCGAACGTCTCGTCCGAGAACGTGACCTCCTGCGTCGTGTTGACCTCCGTCTCCACGTTCGTGAACCGCACGCCCGCGTAGGGCAGGAAGCTGCCGAGCCGGTACTGCACCATCGGCGTCACGCTCAGCTCGCGCCAGTCGATGTCGTTGATCGTCGACACGAGCGTGGGAACCACGTCGAGCTGCGACGCCTCGCCCTCGACGTCATCGAAGTTGCCCGTGAGAAACGCCAGCTCGACGGCCAGCAGCAGCTCGTCGGTCACCGGGTAGCGCATGATGGCCGACACCCCGTAGATCAGCGAGTCCGAGCTCGACAGCACCGTGTCGAACCCGCTGTCCGTGCTGTGCGTCTGCGTCAGCTCGTAGTCGGCCAGCCCCAGCGTCGCGCGCAGCTCCACGTAGCCGAACGAAACCCACGCCACCGTCAGCTCCAGGCTGTCGAGCTGTTCCCCCACGGCAAACTGCTCCAACACCTCATCGAGCTCCGTGATCGGCACCGACGCGCCCGTGAACCCCAGGTCGTAGTCGCGCGTGCTGTACGCCAGCGACACGGTGAACATCCCCTTGCGCTCCTCGTCCGAGAGGAACTGGCCCCACGCGCGCGGCGCCACCACCGCGAGCACGACCACGAGAACGAACATCGGTACAAGCCGTCGCCTCATGACTTCCCTCCTCGCCGGGTCCGGCAGATTCTCCGTTCCAGATGCCCCGCCACCGTAGCCGCCGCCCGCCGCGGGTGTCAACCCTTTTGCAGACGCCGCCGGGCCGCCGCCGCCAGGCAACCGCCGCCGGGCAACCGCCGCCAGGCAACCGCCCCGCTCGCCCAGGCCCGTCCACCCGACCGCCTCGGCCCCCACAATCCGCTTGATCCGCCACGTCCCCTATGGTATCCTTCACACGTATGGGGAACGGGGCCGGAGGCGGTCCTTTCGCTCCCGAGTACCCCAAATGGCGGCACCACGCACCCACTGATTGCCCACCATGAGAGCCCGCCCGCGGCGCCCCCGACACGACGGGGACGGCCAACGGTCGCCGCGCTGCTCATTGCGGCCGACGCCGTGCCGAACAGATAACGTGTCGTGGTAGTGGAGCGTGACAATGATCACAAAACTCGCAGTACTCCTCTTCTCGCTGGGCCTGACCCTGAGTGCCCTCGCAGCACCCACGGAGATGCGCACCTGGACCGACTCGCGCGGCCGCCAGCTCTACGCCAGGGCCATCAGCCTGACCGGCGACGACGTGGTGCTTGAGAAAGAGGACGGCACCACGATCACGGTCTCCGTCTGGGACCTCAGCGACGCGGACCGCAATTACGTACAGCAGCATTTCGAAGAGGAAGACGAGGAAGCCGAACAATCGCTCGGGACAATGCCGACGATCCTGCTCGTGTTTGGCGTGATCCTCTCCGTCATAGGCGGCATATGGTTTCTCATCGTCGCCTTCCAGGAAAGCGTCCTCTGGGGGCTGGGCTGCATGTTCGTGCCCTTCGTCTCGCTGATCTTTCTGATCTCGCACTGGCGCGACGCCGCGAAACCGTTCGGCCTGTCTCTCCTTGGCTCGGTGATAATCGCCATTGCCTTGGCAGCCGCCCCGTCGGGCCTCTAGGCCGCCCCGACCCCCGGACAGCGCCAACGCAACCGGCATCGCTCGTCGAGACCGACGCAGTGCCCGACAGACAAGGTGACTATGGCAGATTGTTAGACTGACGCAGGCGCGTTGTGCAGGCAACTGAGCCGTGCTTGGGGTGTTATGCTGATCCAGATGATCATTGTCCGGTAATCATTGTCGCGCACCACGAGACCCGAAGGAGGAAGAAAATGAAGGACAAGGTGGTTGCAGTAGCTCTGCTGGTGCTTGCATTGGTGCTGACCGGCTGCGCGAGTTCACGTATCCACTTCGTTGGACCAGCGGGAACGAAACTGCTCCTTTCGCAACCCAAGAAGGAGCACACGATGCCGGTTCTTCTGGATTTGACACAGAATGAAAGCCCCAAGAACATCAATGTCAATACCGGAGGGCAGCCCATTCGCATGGTCCTGCCTGACGGAACCCCACTAAAGGGCTATCTCTACGTCTATCGCATTTCCATGGATCAGGTCGAGAGATTGGCAGAAGTGTCCTTTTACCTTTCGGACGAGCAAACCACAAGGCTGAAAGCTGGCACTGCCGTGACAGTCATTGGATACTCTGCACGAAATCAGCCTGTGTATAAGGTCAACCTGGGGCTCGAAAGACAATGACTGAGAAGCACAAGACGGCTGCGGCATTGTTGTTGGTGCTCTGCTCCGGGTGCGCGACATCGCCCCTCACGGTTCAGCAAGTTGCTGTCATTCGCAACGAGGCAACCGCGCGATACGCTTTCGTCGGTCAGCCTCGTTTCCTCGTCGGCCCTACAGCAGTAGAAGTGCTTGCGCTCGCACCCGTTGCCGCCGCAGAGAGCCAACTGGCGATGTCGGGAGAACGCTCGTCTGCTGAACATGGTTCGGTTGAGGCACGTTCTGCCGGATCACATTCCAAGGCAAGCGGCTTGCAGTCAGAAACCGTTGACAAGGCTTTCCCTTCAGCATCTGCAGAACGCGAGCACACATCCCGCATGGAAGACGAGGCAGCCGGTGCTGAATCTGCTGAACGCGCGCACACATCCCACATTGAAGACGAAGCAGCTGGTGCTGAATCTGCTGAACGTGAACACGCATCCCGTATCGAAGGCGAAGCAGCCGATGCGGGCGAGCAGGTTCTTCTGGCGGAATCGCGGCAGGTCCGCACAACTGTGGATGCAAAGCAAACATCCGAATCACATCGTTATGAAATAAGGGCTGTTGCCTACGAGCCAAGCGTCCGAGGTCATATGGTCACCGCGGCCTGCATGTACAGTTACTCCCGTCCCTCCTTGAAAAAGATGACGGCAGCGCCCAAAGTCATAGTAGGAGACAGGCTCGACTTCACTCTGCAATTCAAAAATGAGACGCCCCTCGATCTCGCAGCCGTCGAGATCGTGGATTCTATGCCACCGGAGGTTGAGCCGCTTGTTGATCGTATCAGACTCTCACCGAGTGTGCGGTTCAGCACCGATTGGAGAGAGGGAGTGTTGGTCATTCTTATTCCCAACGGGGTCTCAAGGGGGAAAACACTTCGCATACACATTCCGACAATCGTTCGAGAGGACATTGACACCAACAGAATCGACTAGTGCGAGCCAAGCGGACTAACAGGGCTACTTGCGGCGCGCCGCGCGCGCTTCAAGCTACAGGTGATTCTTACCGTTGGATGTCAGTAGGAGACCACGAACCATGTACGCTTGTCCGCATTGCGGCAACCCCGGGATATCAAGGATGCGTAAGATGTTCCTTGGCCCGGCGTTTCCGGCACGGTGCAAGGTCTGTGGCAAGGTGGTGGGTGTCCCGTGGACGGCCACGTTCGCGGCTATCCCTTTCATGGTAGCTGTCATTGGGGCCGCTTTTGTTGAACCTCTTGTTGCGAAGGCGGCGCTTTGGGTGGCGGGATGGGTAGTGATGTCCATCATTCACATGGTCTGGGTTCCGCTTGAGCCCCGGTAAGCACTAGGGGCATCTAACCGGCAGGCAGTGTTCCGCCAGGCGTCCAAGCCCCTCTCCCCTCGCGCTACTCGCCGAGGCACTGGGCGACGAGTTCGCGCTCTCGCGCCCGGGTGTCGAAATCAACAAACACGATCTGCTGCCACGTCCCGAGCGTGAGCCGCCCGCCGCTCACCGGCACCGTCAGCGACGGCCCCACCAGCGAAGCCCGCACATGCGAATGGCCGTTGCCGTCGTGCCACGTCTCGTCGTGATGATACCGCGCCCCCGCCGGCGCCAGCCGCTCGAACAGCTCGCCCAGGTCGGCCACGAGGCCCGGCTCGTGCTCGACCGTCGTAACCGCGCCCGTCGCCCCCGGCACGAAAACCGTCACGATCCCGTCCGTCATCCCCGCCGCGTCCACAGCGGCCTGGACCTGCTGCGTGATATCGGTGACCTGCCCGCCGCCCCGCGTCGAGAGCCCAATCGTCCGCATCGCGATGGTCATATTCGTCCTATTTGTCCTATCCGTCTTATCCGTCCTATCCGCCCTATCTCCCCGCAAAGTACCCCTCAAGAAACTCAGCCGCCAGCGGCGCCGCCGTGCGGCCGCCCGTCTCCCCCTCCTCGACCAGCACCACGACGACGATCTCGGGCGCGTCGGCCGGGGCGAACGCGATGAACCAGGCGTGGTTCTTCTTGTCCTCGCCTGCGCCGACCTCGGCCGTGCTCGTCTTGCCGGCCACGTTCAGGTGTTGCAGGTCCTTGAAAGCTGCGTAGGCCGTGCCGCCCTCGCGGGTCACCTCGCGCAGGCCCTCCTTGACGAGCCCGAGGCTCTCGGCGCTCAGCTCGATGCGCCGCGACCGGGGCGGAAACTCCTCGACCCCGTCCGGCCGCGTGATCCGTGTGACGAGCCGGGGCCGGAACAGCACCCCGTCCATGGCAATCGCCGAGTAGAGCTGCGCGACCTGTATCGGCGTCACCTCGAGCGGCGATTGCCCGATGCTCAGGTTGATCGTATAGCCCGGATACCACGTCGTGTAGTTGGGCTCGACGCGCCAATCGCCCGACGCCTGCCACTCCCGCGTCGGGTTCACGCCCGCGTGCTCGTTCGGCAGCGGCAGGCCCGTGGGCCGGCCCAGGCCGAACTCGCCGGCGAGCGACACCATCGCGTCACGGCCGATGCGCCGGCCCACGTTGTAGAAAAACACGTTGCACGATTTCTTGATCGCCGACACGACCGTCATCTCACCGTGGGCGTGCTGATGGTAGCAGTCCCACTTCCACCTCGAGCCGGGCGTGAGCCGGAACGTGCCTGAGCAGTAGAACGTCGTCTCCGCCGTGATGCGCCGTTTCTCGTCGGCCAGGTTCAGCGCCGCCAGCGCCACGACCGCCTTGAACGCGGAGCCGAGCGGGTACTGCTCGTTGACGCAGCGGTTCCACAGCGGGCGCGTCGCGTCCGTGTTGAGCCGGCGGATCTCGGCCACCGCCTCGGCCGAGCGCGGGATGGCGAACACGTTCGGGTCGAAGCTCGGCGTGCTGGCGAGCACCAGCACGTCGCCGTTGCGCGGGTCCATGGCAACGAACGCGCCGCGGCTCTCGCCCAGCAGCCCGTGGGCCAGCCGCTGCAGCTCGATGTCCATGGACAGCATGATGTCGGACCCCGCGACGGCCTTGTGCTGGTCGTCGAGGATGCGCTGGCGCCGGCCGAGGTTGTCCACCTCGAGCATGGTGCGGCCCTTGCGCCCCTGCAGCTCGTGCTCGAAGCTGAGCTCCAGCCCGGCGAGGCCCACCACGTCGCGCCCGTCGTAGTCGAGCTTGGGCCAGTCGTGGCGCAGCGCCTCGAGCGCCGCGCGGTCCGGCACGAGGCCCGTGTAGCCCAGCACCTGCGCGGCCGCGGCGCCGTCGCGGTAGCGTCGCGCGAAGTTGGTCATCGGCAGCAAGCCGGGGGTGACCGGCTCGAGCACCTTGAGCGTCGTATAGTGCTCGAACGAAATGTCGCGCTTGATCGTCACCGGCACGTACGCAATCACGTTGCGCGGATCGAGCTGCGCGCGGATCTCCCCCTCGGGCATGCCCAGCACGTCGCGCAGCACCTCGACGACCCGGTCCCGGTCGGCCCGGGTCTTGGCCTCGCTGTAATCCACGCACGCGTCGAGGCGGGGCCGGTTGTCCGCAATCGGCCGGCCGTGGCGGTCGAAGATGCGCCCGCGCACGGGCCGCACGTTGACGCTGCGCTCGCGGTTGCGCAGGCCGAGCTCCCGGAACCGCCCCGCCTGCACCACCTGCAGCGACCACAACCGCAGCACGAGGAGCATGAACAACAGCGCGAGCACGACGAGCACCACGCGCGGCCGCCCCGTCAGGCCCGGTCTCGGGCGCGGCTCAATCATGGCGGCCCGCCTCCATACGCGCCAGCACGAACGAGGCCACCACGGCGGTGGCCGCCGCAGCGGGAAGCACGGCCCGCCTCAGCTCGACGAGGTAGTTGTGCGTCGGCCCGTACGCGCGCAGCACGTAGCAGATCACCGCCGAGACGATGGCGGCGGAAACGAGCACCAGCAGCACGCGCATCACGGTGGCGTTGCGGAACAGGTTCTCCTGCAGCCCGCCGACCACGAACCCCACCGCGCCGTAGGCCAGGGCGCACACCCCGAGCCGCCCGCCGCCGAGCAGGTCGGTCGCCACCCCGGCCAGCACGCCGAGCAGGAAGCCGCGCGGCCCGTCGGTGTGCAGCGCGTAGGCAATCAACGCGATCAGGCACAGGTCCACCCGCACCGTGCGGTACACCGGCACGAGGCGCGCGAGCGCCGTCTGCGCCAGCGCGCACGCGATGAAGACAAGCACGGCGCGCAGAGTTCTCATTGGTCCATCACCACCAGCACCTCGCTGAGCCGGTCGAGCGCGGCCGGCCGCTCGAGCACGGCCGTCTGCCAGCCCGACTCCTCGCCCGCCAGCGCGGTGACCGTGCCGATCTCGAACCCCTCGGCAAAACGCACGCGGGCCGCCGCGCCCCCGCCGGCGGCCGCGCCCCCGGCGACCGCCGCGCCTTCGGCGGCCGCTTCGCTCTCCGCGCCCACGCGCGAGGTGACCACGCGGTCGCCTACAGCGACGGGCGGCTCGTCGTCGAGGTACTTGAACAGCAACCGGCCCGCGCTCGTCGTCTCGACCAGGCCGCGCGTGCCGCGGCCCGGCGCCATCGCAGGCACGGTACTGCGCGCGTCCGGCACGAGCATCACGCGGCTCCAACCGGGACCGGTCTCGAGCACCCGGCCCACGTACCAGCGGCCCTTGACCACCTGCATCCCCGGCCGCACGCCGCTGCCGCTGCCGAGGTTGATCACCGCCGTGTCGTACCAGCTCGTCGGGTCGCGGCCCACAACGCGCGCGGGCCGGAACACAAGGTCAAACGCCGCGACCTCCTCGAGCTGCGCCGCCGTCGCGCGCAAAGACGCGAGCTCCGCCTCGAGCGCCGCCCGCTCGGCCTCGAGCGACTCCACCTCGCGCTTCAGCTCGGCCCGTTCTTTGACCCCGCCCTGCCCCGCGATCGCCTGGCCCACGCGGCCGAACCACCGGCCGACCGCCTCGACGCCGCGCAGCACGGGCGTCACGACGGTCATCACCGGCTTACGCGCCCGGCGCGAGATCGGCAGCTTGAGACTCAGCACGACGAAGATCGCCACCAACACGAGCAGCATGACGATGATGCCTCGCCGCCGGAGCAACGTCGGCCGCATGGGCGCCTCCCGGTCCGCCTCGGGTCAGAGTTCGTCGTTGTCCTTGAAGCTGTAGTAGTCGCCGTCGCCGATAATCACGTGGTCGAGCAGCCGGATGCCCACCAGCTCGCCCGCCTCCTTCATCCGGCGCGTCGTCTCGCGGTCCTCGTGCGACGGCCGGCAATCGCCCGTCGGGTGATTGTGGCACACAATCACCCCCGCGCTCGAGGCGCGAATCGCGCTGCGGAACACCTCGCGCGGGTGCACCAGGCTCGCGTTGAGCGTGCCCACCGACACCGTCTCGTCGCGGATCAGCCGGTTCTTCGTGTCCAGCAGCAGGATCTTGAACCGCTCCTCCTCGAACAACCGCATCTCGTCGCCCACCAGCGCCACCACGTCGCGCGACGAGCGCACCTCGGCCCGCTCCGGCGCGCGCGACGCCGTGAGCCGCGAGCCGAGCGCGAACGCCGCCTTGATCTGCACCGCCTTCGCCGTGCCGATCCCCCCGACGGCGCACAACTCGTCGATCGACGCCTTCGCCACCCCCTGCAGGCTGCCGAAGCGGCGCAGCAGCTCCGTCGCCAGCTCGCGCGCGTTGCGGTCCCGCCGGCCCACACGCAAAATGATCGCCAGCAGCTCGCTCGTCGAGAGCGCATCCGCCCCCCGCGCCAGCAACCGCTCACGCGGCCGCTCGTCCTCGGGCAGCTCCTTGATCTTGAAGTAGCCCGTCGGCTCGCTCATCGGCTCTCCGTCATCTGTTTCTTCTTCTTCTCAATCCCGTCAAGGACTTCTCGCAGGCGGTGCTCGACGTCGGCGCGCGTCTCCTGTTCAAGCGCTTCGTTGACGAGGCGCACGACGGTGTCCACGTCCCGTTGCGTGTGTACCAGGCCGATACGGGCATCATACACGACGGCGCCGTTCGCGTCGGCCAGCGCGGCGATCAGGTGCCGAATGGCCGCCTCGCCCTGGTAGGTGCCGATCGCGCAGACGGCGGCCCGGCGCATCCTGTCGTCGTCGGACGTGAGCTGCGGTTCGAGCGCCTCGAGCAGTTCGGGATAGACGGGCGCCCTGCTGTTGCACGTGTCGCCGATCCAGCCGACGGCCAGCAGCGCGCGCCCCCGATTCTCGCTCCGCGTCTCCTTGAGCAGGTAGGCGATGGCTTCCTTGTCCTTGAAGTCGTGCATCAACGGGAAGCACGCCCGCAATTTCAGGTAGTCGTCCCTGCCCTCAAATATTGTGCGGAGCCGGGCATGCACTTCCGGTTTTCTTCCCTTGTCCCAGCAGTTCGGCGACCAGCGCATCGCCTCCTCGACCACCTCCGGCCGGTCACTCTCCAAGGCATCCAGCAGCAGCAAAGGGAAATGGCGGTTGTCGCGTCCGCTCCCAAGGCCGCCCACGACCAGTACGGCAACAGAGACATCCGGGTGGTCGAGCAGGGGGGCCAGCATGTCGCGGTACGTGTCCGTGCCGCTTGCGGCCAGGGCACCGGCCATGGCGGTGAGCTTCCTCGCCGTCCCCTCGTCGGCCGGATCAACCTCCAACGCCTCGACCAGGTAGAGGACCCCCCGGGCGGGTGCGCCGCTCTGCTCGCAGAGCTCGGCGAGCAGCAAGAGACGCGCACGCTTCTGCTCCTCCAGTTCGGCGATCCGCTTTTCCTCATCAGTCTGTGGGGGCGGGTCAACCGGTGCGATCTCCTCACCAAACCCGATTCGTTCGGCTGAGCCAACCGGAACCGGAAGAGACGCCATCGCCCAGGCTCCAAGAAGCAGCGGGGCGATCAAACGCTTCACCATGGCCGTGACTCCTCTCAGGGAGCGTTCCCGGCGAGAAAGCGCGCGTACGCCGGGGCGCGCGCGCGCCGCAGCTCCACGGTCACCAGCGCGTTGTTGTCCTCGTACGTGGTCTCGAGCACGTGGCCCTCCTCGTGCAGCCGCGCGATCCAGCGCGACTCGCGCTGCGGCACACGGTACGTGGCGATGCAGAGCTCGGCGGCGAACTGCTCCTCGACGAGCTCCAGCAGCTCGTCGAGCCCCGTGCCCTCCTTCGCCGAGATCGCCGCGGTGTTCGGCGCCCGGCGCAGCCAGCGGCGGGCGATCTCGACGTTCTCGAGCCGGTCGATCTTGTTCAGCGCCGTGACCATCGCCTTGCCGTGCGCGCCCAGCTCTGTGAGCACGGCCTCGACCGCCGCCGCCTGCTCCTCGACCGCCGGGTGCGTCACGTCGAGCACGTGCAGCAGCATGTCGGCGTCGAGCGCCTCCTCGAAGGTGGCCTTGAACGAATCCACGAGCGTGTGCGGCAGCTTGCGAATGAAACCCACCGTGTCGGAAAAAAGCACCGTGCGGCCGCTCGCCAGATCGAGCTTGCGCGTCGTCGGGTCCAGCGTGGCAAACAGCTTGTCCTCGACGAACGCGTCGGCCCCCGTGAGGCGGTTGAGCAGCGTGGACTTGCCCGCGTTCGTGTAGCCGATGATCGCCACGGTCCGCAGGTGGTGGCGCCGGCGCCCCTTGCGCTGGGTCGCGCGTCGGCGCCGCACGGCCTCGATCTCCTGGGCCAGACGGTGGACCCGCTCGCGCACGCGGCGGCGGTCCACCTCGATCTGCGTCTCGCCCGGCCCGCGCGTGCCGATGCCGCCCGGCTGACGCTCCAGGTGCGTCCACAGCCCCCGCAGCCGTGGCAGCATGTACTGGTGCTGCGCGAGCTCGACCTGCAGCTTCGCCTCCGCCGTGCGTGCGCGCTGGGCGAAGATGTCGAGAATGAGCGCCGTGCGGTCCACGATCTTGCGCGCCGTGTCGCGCTCGAGGTTGCGCTGCTGCGCGGGCGAGAGCTCCTCGTCGAACACCAGCGTCTCGGCCCGCTCGGCCTCGCACAGCAGCTTCAGGTCCTCGACCTTGCCCCGGCCGACGAGGAACGGCGCCGTCGGCCGGTCGCGCTTGATGATCTCGTCGGCGACGACCGTGCCGCCCGCCGTCTGCACGAGCTGGCCCAGCTCGGCGAGGTGGTCGCGCACCGTCCACTCGTCCGTGCCCGCAAGCTGCAGGCCCACGAGCACGGCCCGCTCCTGCGCCTCCTCCTGCGTCTCGATCAGCTCGACCATTCCGCCTCCGGCCTCCCGAGGGCCGTGTTGACTGCCCGCGCAAGCCCCTCCACGTGGCTCCCATCCGGCACGACGTCGTACCACTGTATTCTAGCGTCCTTGCGGAACCACGTCAATTGGCGCTTGGCGTACCGGCGCGTATTGCCCTTGACGGCGTGCTTCGTCTCGTCGAGCGTGCGCTCACCGCGCAGCAAAGCGATGATCTCGGCGACGCCGATCGCCTGCATCGCCGTCGCGCTCTGCTCGATGCCGGCCTCGACGAGCCGCCGCACCTCCTCGACGGCGCCCGCCTCGAACATCGCGCCCACACGCTCCTCGATCCGGCGGTACAGCATGGCGCGCGGCATGTGCAGCCCGAGCATCAGGCACGCGCGCGGGCGCTGCCACTCCGTCTGCTGCTCGCTGATGGGGCGGCGCGTCGTCTCGTACACCTCGAGCGCCCGCACGACGCGCCGCAGGTCGTTCGTGGCGATGCGCGCGGCAGCGGCGGGATCCACCCCGGCGAGCCGCGCGTGCAGGGCCTCCGGGCCCCTGGTCTCGGCCTCGGCGAGGAGCTGCTGCCGGACGTCGCTCGACGCCTCCGGCCCGTCGAAGAGGCCGTCGGCGAGCGCCTTGACGTACAGCCCCGTGCCGCCCACGACGAGCGGCAGCGTGCCGCGGCCCTGAATCGCCGCGATCGCGTCCTCGGCGAGGCGCTTGAACTCGGCCGCGCTGAACGTCTCCGTCACGTCGAGGATGTCCACGAGGTGGTGCGGCACGCGGGCGCGCTCCTCGCGCGTCGGCTTGGCCGAGAGGATATCCAACCCCCGGTACACCTGCATCGAATCCGCCGAGACGATCTCAAGCGGAGTGCGATCGGCAAGCGCGAGCGCCGCGGCCGTCTTGCCGACGCCCGTCGGCCCGACCAGGTACACTGGCGCCGGCGCGTCCATCAGCGGCGCTTGAACTCCTTCTCGAGGTCGTGCTCCGTCATGCGGATCATCGTCGGCCGCCCGTGGGGGCACGTGTAGGGCCGCTCGCACGCGGCGAGGTCGCGCAGCAGGTGCGCGCTCTCCTCGTCCGCCAACACGTCGTGCGCCTTCACCGCCGCCTTGCACGCCGCCACGATCAGCGTCTCCTCCGGCCGGCGCCGGTACTCCTTCTCGTTGGCGTCCACCTCGTCGAGGATGTCGCGGAACAACGCGTCCCACTCCGCGTCCGGCATGTAGGTCGGCATCGCCTCCACGAGCACCGTGTTCGGCCCGAACTGCCGCAGCTCGAAGCCCATCCGCTCGAAAAGCGCCGCGTGCGCCTCGATGACCAGCGCTTCCTTGCGTGTCAGCTCGACCGTGCGCGGCATCAGCAGCCGCTGCGACGTGCGGCCCCGGCCGCCAAGCGCCGCCATGATCCGCTCGTAGAGCACACGCTCGTGCGCCGCATGTTGGTCAACGATCACCAGGCCCGCCTCGTCCTCGGCGAGCAGATACGAGTTCCGGAGCTGCGCCAGGTACTTGAGCCACAAGCGCCCGCGAGGCGCCTCCGCCCCTTCCTCCGCCGGCTCCAAGGCCTCTGCGCCCTCCGCGCTCTCTGCGGTGAATTCCTTCTCAGGGACCCTCGCCGTCGGCTCGCCTTCCCGTCGGAACAGCTCCGCACTCACCGCCCCCGGCCGCTCGCCCTTCGACCAGAACTGCCGCGCCGCCCCCTCGTCCAGCTCCTTCTCAAAAGCCGACGGCTCAGCCCCCGGCTGAGCCGTCGCTTCAAGGGTCTCTGCGCCCTCTGCGCTCTCTGCGGTAAAATCCTCCTCCTCCGGGAGCCTTGCGGCGGGCGCGAGGTCCCTGCCCGCCAGCGCCTCCCCCACGGCCGCGGCGACGGCCTCCTTGAGGTCCCACTCGTTGCGGAACCGCACCTGCCGCTTCGTCGGATGCACGTTCGGGTCCACCTGGGCCGGATCCACCTCGACGAACACCACCGCCACCGGGTACCGCCCCCGCATCAGCAGCGACTTGAACCCCTGCTCCACGGCCCGGCTGATCCCCGTGTGCCAGATCGGCCGCCCATTGACGTAGTAGTACTGCTGCGCCCGGTTCGAGCGCGTCAGCGACGGCTTGCCCACAGTGCCCGTGATCGTCAACCCGCCGCCCTCGTACGCGACCGGCACCATCTGCTCGACGAGCTGCCGGCCGAACACCGCCGCCGCGCGGTCGGCGAAGCGCTCCGCCTTCGGCATCAGGGCCACGACCTTGCCGTTGTGCATGAGCGAGAAATACACGCCCGGATGCGCGAGCGCGTAGGTATCCAGCGTGCGGGCGATCTCGCCCATCTCGCGCTCGGCGCTGCGCAGGTACTTGCGCCGCGCCGGCACGTTGCGGAAAAGCTGCTTGACCTCCACCGTCGTGCCCGGCGCGCGGCCGATCTCGACCACGTTCACCAGCCGCCCGGCATCCACCTTGACGAACGTGCCGGTCTCGGCGCCCCGCTCGCAGGTGGTGATCGTCAGCCGCGACACCGAGGCGATCGAGGGCAGCGCCTCGCCCCGAAACCCCATCGTCGTAATGCTCGCCAGGTCGGCGGGCGCGCGGATCTTGCTCGTCGAGTGCCGCTCGAGCGAGAGGATCGCATCGTCGCGGCCCATGCCGGAGCCGTTGTCGCTCACGCGCACCAGGCCCCGGCCGCCGGCGGTAACCTCCACCTCGATCTCGCCCGCCCCGGCGTCGAGCGCGTTCTCCACGAGCTCCTTCACGACCGACGCCGGCCGCTCGATCACCTCGCCCGCGGCGATCTTGTTCGCCATGTCCTCGCTGAGCACCTGGATGCGGTTCATGCGCGCGAACGATTCCTCCTCGGAAACCCCGCGCCAGCCTAACGCACCCCCGCCGCCCCTGTCAAACAGCGCCGCCGCTTCAGGCCATCCACCCCGCGCCCGACCGGGCGCGGGTCAGCATCTTCCTGCCTTCCCCGCGCCGCCGCCTCTGGCCCTCACATCTTGACACCGCCCGCCGCGCCGAGGTACCCTCACAGCTGCTAGCTTTCAGTGCGCCTGTAGCTCAGCCAGGATAGAGCGTTGGACTCCGGATCCATGTGCACAGGTTCGAATCCTGTCAGGCGCACCATTTCCCCCTTGATGCAGCGCCGCCATCCTTGGCGGCTGTCCCAGCGGCGTCCCGCCCCGCCCCTGCAACGGCTTGACACCGCGCAGTCCACCACGGCAGCGCGCCGCGGCGCCAGACGCGGCGGCGGCGAGAGCGGGCTGGGGAGAGGAGGTGGAAAGTGGTGAGTCGGGGTCCGCTGAGACGATCTTCCCCCCCCAATCGGTAAGGGCGGCGGACTACTTGGTCAGCACGTTGTGGAGAATGGCAGCCACCGCCACGAGAATGCTCACGGCCATTGCCGCGAGGGCGTAGTTGCGCACTCTCCGGTCGTTACGTGCAAGCTCGCGTTCCGCGTCGTGTAAGAGCTGCTCATGGTCTTCAAGGACTTTCAAGACAGCGTCGAGGTCCTCTATGGCTTCGTGATACATTCTAAAGAAACCTACATGCTCTTCGACCCGCTCCGACTCGACGTCCTTGCCGAGCTTCGCCTTGTTGCAGGTAGCCACGGCTTTCTCCAGCGGCATCCTCACCCTTTCGGCATAGTCAGTGATAACTTGGAGGCGAGCAGATAGCCGAAAGCTGGTCTGGTACACATCTACTTGACGAAGCTTGTGAAGGGCCATGATGTCGAGCGCGTCATAGCCTGCTCGGTAGACATGGCCGATGGTCTTCCGTAGGTTCTTCTCGCAGTACTTCGCACCATCTGGCTCGGCGCCTTCCGGCACGGGCCGTCCGTGTCGCCAGACTGCTTCCACACGCATCCAGTGGTCGAAAGCATGCCGAAGTTCGTTCAGCGCTGGCGTCGATGTGCGGCGGCCCTCTGAAAGCTTCTCGCTCTGGATGACGTAGCTCTTAACGTCCTTGTAGAGATCGACCAGGTGGGCGGCCAGCTCTTGTAGGGTTGGGTTTGCTGCTAAAGTCAAAGACGGCACCTCCTAAACGATGAACCCTGCACCCATGCTTAGGCTGGCCAGTGCGGATGGGCAGACTGTCAAGCTCGTTTTAGCACTCTCTTCGACGTCCTCCGCCAGCTTTCCTCAACCTCTTTACGGTCTATGACGTTCCGCTCGGAAAGATTGACGCTACCACGGACCACGGCACCATCAGGCCACACGTAGTCGCTGGTACGAGAACCATGTGAACTCGGCGCGTCAGTCCTGCGCTTGCTCTGCGGCCTCTCTGCCATTGGTCAACCTCCTCCGCACGTGACATTATGGCCACGTACTTCTACCATCGTTCGCTCGGTTTCTTCAATGGCTTCTTCTCAAGGCCATCTCGGAGAACACATCGGTTCGCTGCGGGCTTCACCTGAGCAGACGCTAGTGACGGGCGACCCAGTTTCACCCCCCGTTGGCATGACGGCAAACTCCACGTCAACCCCTCTGCCAATGGGGCCACACCAAGCTTTACAAATGCGTAGCACAAGACCACGCGGTTTGTCAAGCAAAAAGTTGCCTGTGCGCTCACCCACCAGCCGCTCCCGCAGCCCCTGCCAGCAGCGTGTGGCACAGGGGCGGGAAGCCGCACGTCGGCGGCTTTGGCCGCACCTGCTACGCGGTCTCTTTTGACGCTGCGTTGAGAGTCTCTGCCGGCGCCGCGTACACGGGCAGTTGCTCCCTCAGCAGGACGTGTATCTCCTTACCTTCCTTGATCGCTTCCTCGGCCTGCGCCCGGAACTGGGCCTTCAGCTCCTCGAAGCTCATCCCCTTGAGGGCCGCGGCGTCCTTGCCGTCCGTCGCGGCAATAAACCCGGCCATCGCGTCCGAGGCCATCTCGCGAATGAGCTGCCACAGCTCCTTGCCCTCTCTGGCGGCAATGGCCCTGCCCAGCGCGAGCGACAGCGACAGGATCGCGTTCATGCCCAGGACGCCCTTGCGCTGCATCGCGTGCACCTGCTCCTCGACGGGCGCGTTCTCCGACAACCGGCCGGCCGCGATCGCCTGCTGCCGCTCGAGCGCCAGCAGCTCCTGGTCCACCTCGAGCAAGCTGCCAAGCTCGCCCAGCCGCCGACCCTTGAACGCCGCCGCCAGCACCGTCTCGATATGCTCGACAGCGTCCATGCACCCCTTCCCCTCGTAGCGCTGGGCCTTGTTCCACAGGGCCAGCAGATCGCCGTCGTTCTTCGCCTTGATCGCCGAGAAGTCCAGGCCGCCCTTGAAGCGATACGTCCCGTCGCCGGCGTCCTCAAAAAGATCCGGATGCTTCCGCGTGATCTCGCTCGGCGTGATGATGCTGTCCACGTAGTGAATCGCCTCGTCCACGCCGGCCGACGTGCCAAGCGGCGTTGAGCCCTTGAAACGGATGATGCCCGTCCGGCCCAGGAACAACGTCGCCGCCGCGGACGGGATCCCCGCGTTCGTCGCCTCTTCCGTTCCGCTCACCGACTCGATCGCCAGCATGCGCATAAGCAGCGCGGTGATATCCACGTCGGCCGCGTTGGGCGCCAGCTCGACGCCGCCCTTGCCCGTCAACGTGGTGACCAGCTCCTTGAGCACGCCTTCGATTTCCTGCCGTTCTTCGGCGGAGGTTTCTTTCTGCCCGGCCCTGGCCAGCGCCATGATCTCCATGACCCGCCCGTACTTCTGCAGCCGTTCGGTATTGGCGCCGCCGCCGGCCTTCATCCCCAACGCGTTCATCGCCGTCGAGATCTCCGCCTCGAAAGGATCGTTCGGCGATTTCGAACGGTGCGACACCACCAGCTCCGCCCCGTAGGCCAGCGAGGTGAGCATCGCCAGGACCGTCTCCGAAAGCGTCCCGATCTGGTTCGCCTTGATCAGCGTCGCGTTGATCTCGCCGTTCCTGGCGCACTGCTCGATCGTCGAGTCCTTGGTCGTCACCAGGTCATCACCGATCACGAACACCTTATCGCCCAGCCCCTCGATATGCTTCTCCTTGTCGCCGTGCATCAAGACCTTCCAGCCCGCGTGGTCCAACTCGCCGAATCCGTCCTCGAGGGACAGAATCGGTACGCCGTCCTTGTCCATGGCGTCCCGGTACAGCTCCAGCACCTCGTCGCGGCTCATGTCCAGCTTGCTCTTGTCGCGCCAGAAGCGGTACATGCCGACCGATTCGGGCTGGCCGGTCTCTTCGCGATAGGCGTTCTCCAGCTCGGACGCGGCGGGGTCGAGCGCGATCGCCACGTCCACGCCGGGCGTGTAGCCGCAGTCGAGGATCGTCTGCTTCATCATGCGCCACATGCGCTGCTCGGGCACCTTGTCCTGCGGCTCCTTGTCAATGTACGGCGCCAGACCGCCTTCGAGCCCGATGCCCATCACCTTCGCCTGCGGCGCCGACTCGATCACCTCCTTGAGCCGGTACTGGAGCTTGACCGTCATCTCCTGGGCGTCTTCGTAGGTCTTCGCCGAAAGCGGCATGAACATGCTTTCCTGCATACTGATGTTGCTTTCCGGGTACTCCTTCTCCGTGTGGCGCCCGCCCATGGCGCAGTTCCTGAACTGCCACGGCGCGTTCACCGTCGTGCCGTCCTTGAGCGTGACGGTCTGCATCCGCGTGGTCAGCATCATCTTCTTCACGTCGCCGACCTGAGCCAGCCAGCTTTCGGCCGAGAGCGCTTCGGCGCCGCGTGCCGCCTTCTCAGCCGCCTGTCTCTCTCTCTCGGTGAACTCCTTGAGCTTGCCGCGGTCGGCCAGGAAGCGGTCGAGCAGACCGACCACGCCGGGCGCGAGGAAGAAGCGGCCGATGTAGATGGGCGCCTCGACCTTCAGGACCAGGCCCAGCGCGATGCCGATCGCCGCGATCGGCAAGGTCGCCATCGCCAGGTACCCGCTCCAGCGCGGCGCCGACGCCGCCACCGCCAGGTTGTACGGCGCGTCCGGCGCATAGTTTCCCCCCTCCTTCTTGACGCCCCCGAACCGGCCCCACGGGATGCCGAGAAACATCGTCGCATACCACCCGAGCTTCGCCCCGAACCCTTTGCCGGCCATCGCGTCGGCCGTTCGCTGCGAGTTCGGATTCAGCGCCGTCAGCTTCGCCGCGGTCAGATAGTGACCCATCTCGTGAATGGCAATCCCCACGTGCCACGACAGATACAGTATGACCAGAGAGACGATCGTCTCCCAGCTCAGGAACATGAACTTCAGCGTCTCCAGCTTCCCCGTGATCGCCGCAGGAAGGCTCAACACCGAAGAAATGAAAGCGGCGTGGAACGACACCAACTTGTGGTTCGCAATGACCCAGCCCCGCTCGAGATATGCCCCTGTCGTGTCCGCACCCGGCCGCCGCGCGGCCGCCCTGTCCCGGTGGCCGTGCGAACCGACACGCCCTCGCGTGCCGCTCTCACCGCGCCTCGTTCCAGCCGCCACCGTTCGCTCCATGTCAACGTCTCCTTCTGCTCCGCGTTGAGTCCTTCGCTCCGTCCTTATCTCGAAATCTCTCCATGCGCGTTCTCGAATTCGGCGTACGCCCGGGCCAGCGCCTCGCCGCGAAGGCCCGTGTGGCTCTCAACAAACTCATTGAGCCAGCCCGCGTTCAGCTCGAGCCGCCCGCATTGCACGATGAACTCCAGAAACCGTGTGCCGAGCGTCCTCCGGATCGCGCGACCCGCCGATCCCGCCTGCTCCCGGACGAACTCCCCGTAAGCGTCCGCCAGGGCGCCGCGACCCGGCTCTGTGGGAAACTCCCCGGCCAGCACGTCCGCGAATCGCCGCCAGATCGCCGGCTCGAAAAAACTCAAATACTCGTAAAACCAGAAAAACTGCACCCGGCCCCACTCCGGAAACCGCTCGAAAGACCACACGCTCGCACGGCCCCAATCAATAAGCTTGACCTGAATCTCCTCCCCGTCCCCAACGATGAAAACATGCTCGGGACGCGGGTCCTTGTGGCAGATGAGCTCCCCATCCGCAACGCGGACGAACGCAACAAACAACCGGCTCAAGTGCCCGGCGTACGGGCCAAACTCACCCGGCGTCGGCCTGCGATGCCGGATGTTCAGGTGTTCCCCAAAAAACTCCTCCAATATCACCCCGTCCTCGGACACGTCGAGCACCACCGGACCGAGCCCCAATTCCGAGGCCGTCCTCGCACTCCACGGTTCCGAGCCATGGGGCTCTTTCGTGCCATACATCGCCACAGGCCGCGTCGCCCCCGGCTCGCGTATCTCCACAACTTCAATGGTCCTTCTGCCGCCCGCCAGCGTGCTGACGTCCACCTCGAGCCGCCCGAGGCGTTCGTCGTCCTGCCCGGTCCCCAGGCGCCGGCACACATCCTGCTCAATAACGGCGGCCCTCCGGCTGTCGAGAAGGACCGCTCTCTCCGACCCGCTGATCGCCTGAGCCAGTAACCCCATCCATTCCGTCCCCGTTCATCGAGGCCCCGCCCGTCGAGGCCTCGTCCGTCGAGGCCTCGTCCGTCGAGGCATCCCCAAGACGTCCCGCGCCCCCATCGCACCGCAAGGCAGACGCCGAAAAGGCTGGACAACGCCCCACCAGCCCTGCTGGGCCCCGGCGAGGCAAACAAGCTTTATACCACGACAGGCGAACGACTGCAAGGCATCACACGCGGCCGGTGGTGTCCATAATTTTGTGTAATTTCGTTTGGGGCTGGGTTGTGGTTGGGTGTGCTCATGGTGTTCAGGCCGCCAGGGCGGCTTGGGTTTGCCTGTGGGGTGTGACGCGGCGTCGTCGGGCGTTGTAGGTGTCGAAGACGGCGAAGGCGAGCCGGCGGGCGGCCGCGGCATCGGGCAG
>Ga0180432_10002850_pt1 | contig 25509 bp, 23 predicted proteins | sample SS_ome_10_FD_132414 | JGI IMG/M metagenome (GOLD analysis project Ga0180432, IMG submission 132414) | Hypersaline lake sediment archaeal communities from the Salton Sea, California, USA - SS_1_MS_2 metaG | ecosystem: Environmental > Aquatic > Non-marine Saline and Alkaline > Hypersaline >... | reverse complement strand
TCACAGAAGTATTTATAGACCTGGAAAGTGTCATATTTATGGAATTATTAACTACTCCGGAATAACCGATAGTCCTTGATTGGGGAGTATTTTCCCTTATACGGTCAAATACTACAATTGTGTCATTTAATGAATAACCTATTATTGTGAGTAGGGCCGCTATGGTAGAAGTATTGATCTCACGGTTGAGTATGGCATATACCCCCAGGGTTATCAGAACATCATGGGCCAGCGTAACTATTGCAGTGGCTCCGAACCTGAATTCAAAGCGGATCCATACATATATAAGTATTCCAGCCAGGCTAATGGCCATGGCAATAAGGGCATTTCTTATAAGTACGCTTCCAAATCCAGGGTCTACTGTCCTGTCCTGCAGAAGCTCCCGGTTAATTCCTATTCCATTATCCAGGGCATCAAGTATGGAGACTTTTTCCTCAGTATTTATGGGCTTCCCCAGCTCTTCTGCCTTGATCCTGATTATATATTTATCTGAATCCGTCTGCTGGACTATGGAGCTTCCGTATCCTTCATCTTCCAGCACTTCTCTTATATCCGAAGATTCTACATCCTGGTCGAATTGAACCTCTATCAGGGTACCGCCCAGGAAATCAATTCCAAAATTAAATCCGCCCTGTACAAAATAACCGGCAATCCCTGCAAGTATTACAACTGCAGAAATTATAAACCATATTCTTCTTTTACCTATAAAATCAAGTCGGAGTCTTTTCTGGTTCAAATTTATTGCTCCTCTTTCCCTCTAACACCAATAAAGCCGGGTTTTGCCAGGCCGGGCAAGCCGGCTGCAGTAAACAGTACAGACCTTGTGAAAAGCAGGCTTATGAGCATACTTAATACTACTCCCAGAGCCAGCGTCACTGCAAATCCTTTTATTGGTCCGGTACCGAACCTGTATAGGGCTGCCGCAGTTATAAGTGTAGTGACATTGGCGTCCACAATAGTCCTCAGTGCATGCCTGAAACCATCACCTATAGCTATACGCGGGGACTTGCCTTTCCGGGCTTCTTCCCTGATCCTGGCAAATATGATGACATTGGCATCAACTGCCATACCTATGGTAAGGATTATACCTGCTATACCCGGAAGGGTCAGTGCTGCCCCTATCCCTGCAAGTATCCCCCAGAATAAAGCTACATATATAAGGAGGTTAAGAGTTGAGATCAGTCCCAGTCCCCTGTAATAAGCGATCATGAATATTATAATAAGCACAAAACCTATAAGCCCTGCATAAAGGCCTTTATCGAGAGCATCCCTTCCAAGCGTGGGACCTACTGTGCTGCTCTCCTCGATAACCAGGTTAACCGGAAGGGCTCCTGTCTGCAGAACCAGGGTTATATCATTTGCCTCATCAAGGCTGTTTATGCCTTCTATTACAGCATCTCCGCCGGAAATAGGTACATTTATAAATGGGGCGGATTTTATCTCCTCATCCAGTACTATGGCCAGCTGTTCACCTATATTATTAGTTGTTATATCCTCAAAAGCGCCGGCCCCTTCCTGTTTGAAACTGAGTGAGACTATTATCTGTCCATTATTGTCATATCCTGCTGATGCCCTGGCAAGTTTGTCGCCGGTAAGCAGTACCGGTCCTACCAGCGATGCTGCTCCGGACCTTCCATCTATAAGGAGTTCTCCCAGGTTATCCCCGGTTTCCATATCCTTAAGTATGAGTTCCCTGGTAGCTCCGTCATATTCAAAGATGCCTTCTGCCATTTCCTCATCAAAAACAGCCCCAAACTCGAACTCCCTGTCCATCAGGTAAGTCTTGCCGCTTTCCTCATCAAAATAAAGCACTCCGGCTTTTAATGGCGTGGCAGAGTTTATGCTATCGACCAGTATGACTTCATCAGGATCCTCTCCATATGAAATCTCACCGGTATCGGGATCAAATTCTACAAATTCTGTAGTCTGTCCTGTCCTGGAAATAAAGGTTCCGTTTAGGATCCTGAATTCCAGCTGAGCAGTCTTTCCGATAACGCTGATTGCCCGGTCAGGATCACTTACTCCTGGAAGCTGGATAACAATATTATTAGAAATATCCCTGGTAACCAGCGGTTCAGATATCCCCAGCCTGTCTATCCTGTCCATTATGATAAGCATAGCCTTATCCAGGGATTCATCTGTTACCCGTGATTCTTCACCTTCAACCGGCCTGAGTATGATCTGGGTTCCACCCCTAAGGTCCAATCCCAGGTTTATGGGCTGGATTATAATATAATAAACACTTACGCCTATTAGCAGGATAAATGCTATAAGTATTATTATATTTACTTTTTTATTGCGCATCAGTTATATTTCTAGATATAAAACGCTTATTTTTCTATGTCTTTACAGTTTATTTAGGCTGGTCAGCTACCTTCTTGGAAACAGAAGCCTTATTGACTTTTACATCTACGCCGGAAGCAATTGTTATTATTATGACATCATCCCTGATATCCTTTATCCTCCCGTGGAATCCGCCTGCTGTTACCACTTCATCACCCCTGGAAAGGCTTGACATCAATTCCTGGGCTTTTTTACTTCTCATCCTCTGTGGCCTGATAAGCAGGAAGTAGAAAGCTACTACCAGGATAGCCAGCCAGATCCATGTTCCATATTTAGCAAATATGCCAGCAAAGCCGGTGGGTTCTTCTTCGGTTACAGCAGTTCCTCCGTCAGTTGCAGTACCGGAATCTGTGGGCATTGGAAAGCATGCTGCAGAAAATGAAGCTACTCCTATAAGCAAGATGCTTATTACTAAAATTGCTATTAATTTTGTTGATTTCATCTTTATATCACTCCTTAAGTTTTTCAAAATCAAATATTACTATTATTAACTTTTTTAAAATTTTTGCAAATAAATAATAAAGTTTTTTTTATTTTTTACCGCTTTTATATTTTTCCAGGAATTTTTCCCGGAAACTATTATATCCGTCAGCCTTTATAGCGCCGGATGCCTTGCTTACCATATCCATTATAAAATGTATATTATGTATAGTGAGGAGCATACTGGCCAATATTTCCCTGCTTTTAACCAGATGCCTTATATAGGCTGCAGAATAATTGCTGCAGGTATAGCAGCTGCAGTCTTTTTCTATAGGATCAAAATCCCTGATAAACTTATTGTTTTTTATATTTATTCTTCCATTTTGGGTAAATGCGCTGCCATTCCTGGATATCCTTGTGGGCATAACGCAATCGAACATATCAATACCCAGTCCAATGGCATCGAGAATCCCTTCCGGATCCCCCAGGCCCATAAAATAAAGGGGTCTTTTCCTGTCTGCATATTCTATGGAGTGGGCCAGCATTTCCATTGTCAATCCTCTTTCTTCACCAACGCTTAGACCGCCAAAAGCAATGCCGTCAAAATCCATTGATGATATTTCCCGGGCACAGATCCGCCTGAGTTCTTTTATAAATCCCCCCTGGACGATGCCAAAGACCTTCATATCCCGTTTACCCAGCTTTTCTACCTCCTCCAAAGAGTTTACTGCCCAGCGGTTAGTCCTCAATGCCGCCTCCCTGGTATATTCATAGTCCTGGTTATAAGGAATGCACTCATCCAGGACCATGGCAATATCCGAACCGATAGAATATTGCATACTTATTACTTTTTCCGGGGTAAAAAGATGCCTTGAGCCATCGATAATAGACCGGAATTCTACGCCATTTTCCAGTATTTTCCTGATACTCCCCAGGCTGAATACCTGGAAGCCGCCGCTATCAGTAAGGATGCTGCCGTCCCAGTTCATGAATTTATGAAGCCCCCCTGCTTCCCTTATCAGGTCTATGCCGGGCTGAAGGTATATATGGTAAAGATTTCCCAGTATTATGCTGCAGCCCAGGCTTTTAATGTCTTCCGGCCTGGCAGCTTTTACAGCAGCCCTGGTACCGACCGGCATAAATACAGGTGTCTCTACTTTGCTGTGCCCAGTTTCTAAAACGCCGCACCTGGCCTGGGTATTCTTATCCTTATCCTTTATCTTAAAAAACATAATATTTTAATTATATTCTCTATATTTAACATCATTAATATACTTCATTGCTTCTTCTTAAGACCCTGATCCGATAAAAAACTAAGTCAGCAGGGCAGAGTCCAGTTTTTGGACAGGCTCCTAGATAATCAACATACAGTCACCGAAACTGTAAAAGCGGTATTTTTTTTCCTTAGCCTCATTATAGGCTTCCATTATATTTTTCCTTCCGGCAAAAGCGCTTACCATCAGGAGAAGCGTTGACCTGGGAAGATGGAAATTGGTTATCATACCATCTATAGCCTCAAACCTGTATGGAGGGTAAATATATATGCCTGTAGAACCTGAGCTCTGCTTGATCATACCATACTCATGCATGACTGTCTCCAATACCCTGGCACTGGTAGTCCCGACAGCTATTATCCTTCTTCCCGCTTTCCTTGCTTCTTCTATTATGACAGCCTGTTCTTCTTCAATGGAATAATCCTCTTCATGCATTTTGTGCTCTTCGATGGTTTCAGTAGATACTGGCCTGAATGTGTCCAGGCCGATATCAAGAAAAAGGCTGGCAAATATTATCCCACTTTTTTTTAACCTGTCTATAAGTCCTGGTGTGAAGTGGAGGCCGGCTGTGGGAGCTGCAGTAGAGCCTTTTCTTTCGGCATACACAGTCTGGTACCTTTCATCATCAATATTACTAGACTTTATATATGGAGGCAGCGGCACTTTACCGCTTTCCTCAAATATATCCCCCACAGGTCTGCTGAATATTACTACAGCTTTACCTTGCTCTCTTTTATGTTTGACCTGGAAATAGTCTTTACCAATATAAACCCTGTCGCCTTCTTTTAGCCTTTTGGAAGGCTTTAGCAGTACCTCATGGCTTTCTTCATTATATTTTCCCAGGACAAAGCATTCAATGGCAGCGCCCGTCTTTTCTTTCCTTCCGAAAAGCCGGCACCGGTTTACCCTGCTTTTATTGATGACCAGGACATCACCTTTTTTGAGGTAATTGCCCAGATTGTAGAAATGGTCATGCTTTATACTGCTGTCTTTTTTTTCCAGCACTAAAAGCCTTGAATGATCCCTGTCGCCTAATGGTCTCTGGGCTATTAACCCTACAGGCAGGTTGTATTCAAAAAGCTTTGTATCCATATATATTGCGGAAGTATTATTAAAATAGTTTCTGGTCGCGGTCTTTTTCCATTCCCATATACTTGAAAGCCCGTTCCGTTGCCACCCTCCCCTTGGGAGTCCTTTTTACAAATCCCAGCTGGAGGAGATATGGTTCATATACATCCTCAATAGTATTTGTATCTTCACCTATAGAGGCGGCAATAGTCCCTACTCCTACCGGTTCGCCATTGAATTTTACAACCAGTGTATTTAGTATCTTTTTATCTATTATATCAAGCCCCAGCTTATCAATATCAAGCTTTGTAAGGGCCTCAGTGGCAGATGCTTCATCTATTCTTCCGTCACCATTGACCAGTGCATAATCCCGTACTCTTCTCAAAAGCCTGTTAGCTATCCTTGGCGTCCCTCTGCTCCTGGAAGCCAGCATGGAAGCGCCTCCTTCAGTAATATTAAGGCCCAGGATGGCAGCAGACCTCTTGATTATCTTTACCAGGCTTTTATCTTCATAATAATCAAGTCTGAGGTTAACTCCAAAACGGTCCCTTAATGGGGATGCGACCAGGCCGATCCTGGTAGTAGCGCCTATTATAGTGAAAGGCGCAATATCTATTCTTATGGATTTGGCAGAAGGTCCTTTCCCGATTATTATATCAAGCTTGTAATCTTCCATTGCCGGATAAAGGATCTCTTCTACTGTACGGTTTAGCCTGTGTATCTCATCTATGAATAATACGTCAAAATCTTCCAGATTTGTCAGGATTGCAGCAAGATCCCCTGCCCTCTCTATTGCCGGCCCGGAAGTGATCTTAAAATTAACCTTCATCTCATTGGCTATTATCTCGGCCAGGCAGGTCTTTCCCAATCCCGGAGGTCCGGAAAGGATGACATGGTCTAATGGTTCCTGGCGCTTCCGGGCTGAATCAATAAAAATCTTGAGATTTTCAACGATCTTTTTTTGCCCCACAAACTCGGATATCAGCCGGGGCCGGAGGCTCTTATCAAGGTCCTGGTCTTCCTTTTTAAAATTGGGATCTATATCAGTATCTCCCTTCTGTCTGTCATCTCCAGTAATTATATTCATACCTCCTTAAGAGCTTTCCTAAGTATATCCTCAATTTTGCTGTCCTCTATATCTTCAGGTCTCAGCTTTGCCAGCGCTTTACTGATCTCCCGGCTATTATAGCCCAATGTCTTTAATGCCTGCCTTACTTCAAAGATCTTATCACCCTTAAGGGTGTGTCCTGCAGCTTCACCTGCTATCAGCTCTTCTTCATCAAATTTGTCCTTGAGTTCCAGTATAAGCCTTTCTGCAAGTTTTTTTCCTATTCCGGGAACCCTTTTTACCATATCAGCATCCCTGGAGGCTATTATCTTCTTAAGTTCCTGGTAATCGTAAATAGTCAGGGTGCTCAGGGCAATCTTTATCGAGATGCCTGATACTGCCAGCAGCTTTAAGAAAATTTCCTTATCCTCGCTATTGAAAAAACCTACCAGCCTTATTTCGTCTTCCCTTACATGGGTATAGATATCCAGCTCTACTAATTCTCCTTTACCGGGAAGCTTCTCAAATGTCCTGCCGGAGATCAGCACTTCAAATCCTATGCCGCCGGCAGCCACAATTACGCTTGAAGGCATTTTTTCTAATACATTGCCTTTTAATTTAGCTATCATATGATATCAGCCCCCGGCCTTTTTTGCCCTGTCCTTGAACTTGTAATAATTTGCATGGCATACAGATACGGCCATAGCATCCCAGGCATCATCTTTTTTTGGGAAAAAGTCTTCCTTTACTCCCAGTATTACTTTTAGCATATATTTTATCTGCTTTTTTGTTGCTCTGCCATACCCTACTACAGCCTGTTTTATTTCCAGAGGAGTATATTCATATATTTCAAGACCCTTTGTGCTCCCTGCAAGCATTAAAACTCCACGGGAATGGCCTACTTTTATGGCAGTCTTGGTATTGGAGCTGAAAAAAAGCTCCTCAATTGCCATACAATCCGGATTATAGGTGTCGATTATTTTGATAAGGTCGCTATATATTATCTCCAGCCTGCAGCTTAAAGAATCATCTTTGCCAGTTATTATGCATCCCGAGAATACCGGCCTGTATGAAGAACCTTCTATATCCAGTATGCTTATACCGGTAGTCTCCAGGCCCGGGTCTACGCCAAGGACTCTAAAACCATTTAGGGACATCATCACCCTTCGTCAACAGCATCCAGGATCTCCTGGCTCAGCTCGATATTGGAGTGCACATTCTGAATGTCATCATGCTCTTCCAGGGCGTTTATCAATTTCATAGCTCGTTTGCCCTCATCTACTGAAAGCTCTACAGTAGATTTTGGGATCAATCCGATCTCGCTTGTTTTTATGCTTATATTATTAGTCTCGAAAGATTCTTTTACCTTAATAAAATCAGCGGGCTCTACCTTTACTTCAAAGACACCGTCAGCTTCCTCTATATCTTCGGCACCAAAATCTATTGCTTCCAGCATGAATTCTTCCTCATCCTTTAATGCACTTTTTTCCACTACCAGAAGTCCTTTTCTTTCAAACTGCCAGCTGACACTGCCGGACTCTCCCAGGTTTCCCCCATATTTTGCAAAAGTATTCCTGACATCTGAAGCTGTCCTGTTCCTGTTTTCGGTTAAGGCTTCTACTATTATGGCTATTCCGCCGGGACCATAGCCCTCATATACGATGCTTTCATAGCTTTCGCCCTCAATTTCTCCAGTACCCCTTTTTACAGCCCTTTCGATATTAGCCTGCGGCATATTGTATTCCTTGGCTTTGGCTATAGCATTGGCCAGGGTAATATTATCCTTGGGATCAGAAACACCTCCGCCATCCTTTATAGCGACAATTATGCTTTTGGAAAGCTTTCCAAACAGATTTCCCCTTTTAGCATCTTCTTTTGCTTTTTTATGTTTTATCGAATGCCACTTTGAATGTCCTGACATATTATTTCTCCTTTATATTCTCCCTTATCATCCCTATAAAATATCTATGGATCCTGGTGTCCTCAGTCAGTTCAGGATGGAAAGAACTGACCAGCACATTTTTTTGCCGGGCTAATACTATTTCATCATCATGCATGCCCAGGACCTTTACACCATCACTCTTCCTGATTATCTTGGGCGCCCTTATGTATACAGAATTAAAATCTTTTTTTTCAGCCTTATGATCAAGGTTCAAGCTTATTTTCTGCTCAAAACTGTCTATCTGCCTGCCGTATGCATTCCTTTCCACATCAATATCTATAAGTCCCAGCTGGCTTTCTTCTCCCTTTGCCTTTTTTGCCAAAACGATAAGGCCGGCACAAGTCCCGAATAGGGGTTTGCCGGATCTATGAAATTCATGCAGCTTCTCCCGGAAACCGTATTTGTCAAATAATTTATTTATAGTAGTGCTCTCCCCGCCAGGTATAATAAGCCCGTCTACCTCGTCCAGCTGCCGCGGGAACCTTATCTCCCTGGCTTCAACTCCCAATATTCTTAGCATATTAATATGTTCCCGGAAATCACCCTGCAGGGCAAGTACTCCTACTATAATGGCATCCATTGCCTGCCTACCATCCCCTGCCGGCAATTTTCTGCTTTTCTTCAAGATCGCCTACTGCAGTTCCCGACATAGGATTGCCCAGCCCCCTGGATACCTTTGCCAGGACTTCTGGATCCTCGAAATGGGTTGTGGCTTCAACTATGGCAGATGCCATCTTTGCAGGATTCTCAGACTTAAATATGCCTGAACCTACAAATACCCCATCTGCGCCCAGCTGCATTATCATGGCTGCATCCGCGGGAGTGGATATGCCGCCGGCAGAAAAGTTGACCACGGGAAGGGTCTTCTCCTCATGTACATATTTTACCAGGTCATAGGGAGCTCCCATTTCCTTGGCTATGGTCATAAGCTCTTCCTGGGGCATGACTGAGATCCTTGCCATCTCATCTTTTATATTCCTCATATGCCTTACGGCTTCCACCACATCCCCGGTACCGGCTTCGCCTTTTGTGCGGACCATGGCAGCGCCTTCACCTATCCGCCTTAAGGCTTCACCCAGGTTTGTAGCCCCGCAAACGAAGGGAACTTTAAATTTCCATTTGTCTATATGGAATTTTTCATCAGCTGGCGTAAGGACCTCGCTTTCATCTATATAGTCAATTCCTATGGCTTCAAGTATCTGGGCTTCCCCAAAATGCCCTATCCTGGCTTTTGCCATAACTGGTATTGATACTGAGTCCATTATTTTCAGGATTATTTCAGGATCTGTCATCCTGGCCACTCCTCCGGCTGCCCTGATATCTGCCGGGATCCTCTCCAGAGCCATTACTGATACTGCTCCTGCATCTTCGGCAATTTTTGCCTGTTCAGCTGTGGTGACATCCATTATAACGCCGCCTTTAAGCATCTGGGCCAGTCCTGCTTTTACTTTATAGCTTGATTTTTCCATTTCTAGTACCTCCTCTAACTCGTACTGATCCCAATGGACCTGTCCGAAAACTGATATCCAGTTTTTTGGTCAGGTCCCGAAAGACATCTTCTCAAGTCTCTCTATTCTTTCCTCTATGGGAGGATGGGTATTAAATAAACTTTTAAACATAATCTTTGAATCCTTACCCAAAGGATTATTAATAAATAAATGTGCTGTGGCGCTATTGGCTGTTTCTACCTGGCTGCTATCCTTTATCTTTCTTAAGGCACTGGCAAGCCCGGCCGGGTACCTGGTTATGAGGGCTCCGGTGGAATCTGCCAGGTACTCCCTGTTCCTGCTCAAAGCCATCCTGATAACTGTAGCTACCAGCGGCGAAAGGAGTATAAATACTATGCCGACTATCAATAATACCAGCATCAGTACTCCTCCGCCAGACTTAGAGGATCTCCTTCCCCTGCCGCCAAAGAGCATGAACCTGGCCATGATATTAGCCAGAATTGAGATCATTCCGGCAAGCACCACTATCACAGTCCCCAGAAGTATATCGTAATTTTTAATATGTGCAAGCTCATGGGATATAACCCCTTTTAGCTCCTCATCATTCAGCCTTTCTAGCATTCCCCTGGTAAAAACTATCACGCCTTTCCCGGGATTGCGTCCGGTCGCAAAAGCATTCATCCCCCTGTCTGGTATCTCATATATCCGGGGCATGGGAATACCGGCGGCTATAGCCAGTCCTTCGACCATATAATATACCCTGGTATCAGTTTCCCTGGAGATGGGCCTGGCTTTTGTCATGCTGAGCACTATGCGGTCGCTAAAATAATAGCTTCCCGCACTTACAAATAAGGCAATTATAAGAGCCAGTATAAGCAGTGCCACCGAGAATGCGCTTCCATATCCATACCTGTAATCGAAATATACTCCGATGAAATACCCGGTAAGGGATATGAAGAATACAAAACCCATTATCAGCAAGACTGTCTTGGCCCTGTTTTTAGCAATATTTTCATACATAAAAGATAATCCGGATAAATGAAGCCTATTTGAAGACAATCAATTTTTGGTCCTAAAACTCTACTTTTACCGGACCCCTGGCTTCTTCTTCCTCTATCTCAAAATAGTCCTTTTCCGAAAAGTTAAACATCCTGGAAAATATATTTCCGGGAAAAGTCTGTATCCTGGTATTAAACTTCATCACTGTATCATTATAGAACTGCCTGGCATATGCAATATTGCTCTCTATTCCGTTTAATTGCTCCATAAGCCTGGAGAAATGGGCGTCAGCCTTAAGCTGGGGATATCTTTCGGATACGGCAAAAAGAGATTTTAATGTATCAGTAAGCATATTCTCTGCTTTTGCCTGGTCCTTTATATTTCCTGCCTCCATACCCAGTTTCCTGGCTGCAATCACTTTTTCCAGGGTTTCCTTCTCATGGGCTGCATAACCTTTTACCGTTTCAACCAGGTTGGGTATAAGGTCATATCTTTTCCTCAGCTGGACATCTATCTGGTGCCAGGAATTATCCACGCGGTTCCTCAATGTGATTATGGAATTGTATATACCTATGCCTGTTCCAATGATTAGCACCACGCCTATGATTATAACTATTATCAGCGTTACCAGACCTATTACCATGCTGTCCTCCTTTACTGTTTTTTTACCGCAAGACCAAAGCTTTTAAATCTATAGACAATGATAGATTATAACATATAAAATGGCCTAAAAATACAAATATGCACCCTGTTTAAACCCCATTCTGCAGCCTGCCTGCAGAAATATTTTTAGTGTTCCGATACTTTTTTACACCATACCTGATTTATGGTATATTTCTTCTATTGTTTTAATAAGCATCTGCTTTAAAAAGATAGTATATATCTCTGGAAGGGGAATAAATGAGTGAAAAAGGCTGTTCAAATAATAAAGTAATAGGTCTAGTATCAGGCAATGGTTCAGGAAAGACCACTCTAGCCGAATGCCTTTTATTCAATTCAAAATCAAGTGAACGGCCTGGTAAGGTCGAGGAAAAGAATACTGTTTCTGATTATACGGAAATGGAAAAAGAAAAAGGTTTTAGCATCAGTTCCAGCATAATGCATTATAGCTGGAAGGATTTCAATATAAATATTATTGATTCTCCCGGATACAGCGACTTTATAGGACAGTCACAATCGACTATAAAGGTATCAGACAGCATACTTATGGTGCTTGATGCAAAATCCGGGGTACAGGCGCCTACGGAAATAATACTGGAGCAGCTCCAGGAGCAGATCCGTCCCATGATCATGGTCCTCAATAAGATGGACCTGGAAAATATTGAATTCTTAAGGACAGTGGAGGAGATCAAAAGCACTCATGGCCTCAATCTGGTACCAATAACTATGCCGGGCAATACTGGCGAGGATTTTTCCAAAGTCATAGATATACTGCAGAACCAGGGCTATGATTATAAAGATGGTGATTTTAAGGGTTCAAAGACCGATATTCCTGACTCCCTGAAGAGCCAGGTACAGGAAGCCCATAATGCCCTGGTGGAATCTATTGTAGAGACTGATGACGAGCTTTTGAATAAATACCTTGAGGGCGAAAAAATCGATAAAAGCCTTCTTTCAGGCATCCTTAAGAAGGCAGTAGTCACCGGAGAAGTCATACCGGTATTTGCAGTTTCTGCGACTAAGAACTTTGGTATTGACCTTTTAATGGATTATATCAATAATCTTTTGCCATCCCCCATGGATACACCTCCTGTCAAAGTAAAGGTCAAAGGTGAAGAAACCGAAGAAATAAAGCCTTCTGCCGATGGTCCGGTGCTGGCTTATGTATTCAAGACGATGGCAGACCCTTATATCGGAAAGCTGTCAATTTTCAGGATCTTTTCCGGTACCATGAAGGTCGGGGAAAGTTTCATGACTTCAAGCAGTGCAAAAGCTTTAAAATTCAGCAATATGTTTAAGCTGCAGGGCAAGGAACAGGTAGAGACCGGCAGCCCATCCTGCGGGGAGATCGTAGCTGTCTCAAAGCTTATGGAAATAGAGAATGATGATACCATATATTCCAATGGTGATGAAATGGCTATTGAAAAGATCGAATATATGAAGCCTACTCTGCCTAAGGCTATTATGCCCAAGAGCAAAGGCGATGAAGAAAAGATCGGTAATGGCTTGAGCAAACTGGTACAGGAAGACCAGACTCTCAAGCAGGAATTAAACCTTGAAGTACACCAGAATATACTCTGGGGCATGGGCAATCTCCACCTCTCAATAACCCAGGACAAGCTTAAGGAAAAATACGATGTTGAAATAGACATGACAACTCCCCAGGTTGCATATAAGGAGACTATAAAGAAAGTTTCCAAGGCTGAATATAAATATAAGAAGCAATCAGGCGGACGCGGGCAATACGGACATGTATTCATCGACCTTAAGCCATTAAAGAGCGGTGAGGGTTTTAAGTTTACAGATAGCATTTTTGGAGGAGCTATACCAAAAGGCTATATACCTGGTGTTGAAAAAGGGATCAAGGAGGCACTGGAAGCTGGCGTATTGGCCAAGTTCCCGGTAATAGATGTTGGGGTAAACCTTTATGACGGTTCATTCCATACCGTAGACTCATCCGAGATGGCATTTAAGATCGCTGCTTCAATGGCCTTTAAAAAAGGTATGCAGGATGCCGGCCCCATTATCCTGGAACCCATAATGCAATTGGATATAGTTGTCCCGGATAAATATATGGGCGACATCATCGGCGATATCAATTCAAAAAGAGGCAAGATAATATCGATGACTCCTACTGGAAGTAAAAAGCAGCTTATAAAAGCTTCCGTTCCCCAATCTGAAGCATTCAATTATGCTGTAGACCTTACCTCGCTTACCCAGGGACGCGGCAGGTTTTCCCAGGAGTTCTTAAAATATGAGGAGCTTCCATATAATTTGACTGAAAAATTAATTGAAGAAAGGAAAGAAAAAGAAGAATGAAAAACGATAACAGGAAATATTTAGGAATCCTGGACCGTTTTCCTTATATACTTTTAATAGTCATTGTAGGCTTTTCCCTTATCTTTTTCTTTGCTGTAAGGAGGAATTTGCCCCTTGATTTCTTTTCCGGGACCAATGCTGCTTCCGAAGCCCAGGAAGGATCGGACTATTCGGTTTTTATTACATCTCCCAACAATAATAAGATATTTAATTTTATAAACTCCAAAGAAACTGTTCCCCTTGAGATCAAAAGCAAACAGGCTGAGACTGAAGGACTGCAGATAAAGGTGCTTGTAAATGATGAGCAGGTAAAGCTTTTTAATTCACCTCCTTTTACATATAACTGGAACCCCTCTGGCCCTGGAGAATATGATATTGTGGCGCATATTGTAGATGATAATGGAAGCACTCTCTCAGAATCAAATTCTATTACTATCATAGTAGAATATGAGATGGAAGAGCAGGAAAGCACTGTTATGAGTGTGGATATTGAGGAAAAGAAAGACCTTATACTATCCCAGTCTACTTACAGGCCCCAAAATACCATTCCTCCGGGAGTTCCTATGTTTTCATATAAATGCTATACTCCCCCGCTTATTGACGGTAATTTTGCCGAATGGGACAGCTTTGAGAAATTTTCTAATTTTGAGCCTACCATTAAAAAGGAGAACTATACTACCCATACCGATGTAAGTGGAACTTTTTCTTCTTGCTGGGATGATGAGAGTTTTTATTTCGTAGTCCAGGTGGTTGATGATGTCTTCAGCCAGGACTATACCGCAAATGAGATAAACAAGGGTGACAGCATAACTATAGTATTTGATACCGAGATGAGTGAAGACCTGCAGATCTCTTTCTATAATAGCGATGACTACCAGATAGATTTCTCACCTGGCAATTTTTCATCTATCTTTGCAGAATCATATATGAGCTGGCCTTCTGATTCCCCTCCAAGAGGCGTATCAGTTGCTTCTACCAAGCTGGCAAACGGCTATGTCATTGAAGCCAGCATACCCTGGTATAACTTTACCAATTATTTGCCTTCTGATGGCTCAGTTATCGGCTTTACCATATCTATCCTGGATACGGATAATCTGGATACTACTGAACTGGTGATCTCTTCTTCAGGGGTATTTGATATAAATAATGTATCGACCCTGGGAGCCCTGGTCCTTATTGATGCCGGCAATATCCAGGAAGATGCTACTGATCCTGCTGATGTGGATGATGAATAATATATGCCAGACTGTCTACAATAATCCGATGCGATGTAATGTTTATTGCCAGTTTATTTAAAAACAGGAATTTCATTTTTATTCTTGCATTTGTACTGGGCTTTGCCATAGGCGATAATATTCCCTGGTTGAGATTTCTCGTTGTTCCGGCGCTGGCGGTCGTAATGACTGTTTCCATGTCCGAGATCGATAACCAGTCCTTTTTACCCCTTAAAAGCGCGATACACCCGGGATTATTTATGCTTTTGCTAAACTATATACTTTTTTCCACAATAACCCTTGTCCTTGCTTATTTCCTAATTGAAGACAATGAAATGTGGAAGGGTTTTGTTATTATTGCTGCCTCACCAGCTGGTGTCGCTATCGCACCTTTTACTGGAATACTGGGCGGAGATAAGCCATTCTCGCTTAAAGGAGTCATCATTTCGCATTTTCTGGCAATAATTGTAATTCCTATCTATGGATACCTGTTGATAGGAATGAATTTTGTCCAGCCTATTAAACTGCTTATCCTGTTTTTGGAACTCATTATCGCTCCTTTTTTGATATCACGCCTCCTTATTAAATTAAAAGCCGAAAAGTATTTACTCAGATTCCGTGGTCCCCTTGTAAACTGGGGCCTGTTTTTTGTCATATTTCCTGTGATATCTCTTAACCGTGGTTATATTTTTGCATATCCTAAAGCAGCAGGGATGGTCAGCTTAATAGCTTTACTGGCTGTATTTGGCACCGGTTTGATCCTGGAAATAATATTTAAAAAAATCAAAAAAATAGGGAGAATAAAAAGCAGCCTTATTTTATTTGCAACCATAAAAAATGGCGGTTTTGCTGCAGCAGCAGCTCTATCACTTTCTGGTGATAGAGCTTCCCTGCCGTCTGCTTTAATGAGTATTGTTATAATAATATACCTCATCTACCTTAGTTTCCGTACAAGCAGTTTTAAATAGTTTACAGGCTTCATAGCCTGTAATTTTTGCTATTTTTCTCCCCAAAAAACCAATAGATTTAGATGGTCAATGTGGTAGAATATGTTAGATTGTCTGGGGATCAGAGAAATAGATATCCTACCGGATCTCCAGAAACTGGTTTTATGAATAATAATGGCAATAAACAGTCGTATATAATAGAAGTCAAGGGAATTGTACAGGGCGTAGGATTCAGGCCCTTTATATATAAGCTTGCCGGAAAATATGGGATCAATGGTTCCGTGGCCAATACCACTGAAGGTGTTTTAATAAATGCTTTCAGCCTGACTGATGAAGAGGTAAGAGTATTTGCTGATGCTATTATTAAAGAAAAACCTTCTGCATCTATAATTGAAGATATCCAGCTAAAAAAATCAGCTCCTAAAGACGGTCATAAAGGATTTTCCATTGAAAAAAGCCAGGATACGGGTAATAGATTCCAGCTGGTATCACCTGACCTGGCTACATGTTCTAAATGCAGGGAGGATATCTTTAATAACGGTGACATCCGGAGATATCATTATCCTTTTACCAACTGCACTAATTGCGGCCCGCGTTTTACCATAATAAGGAAGATGCCTTATGACCGGCCCAATACTACAATGGATTGCTTTAATATGTGTCCCGAATGCAGTAAAGAGTACACGGATCCTTATGACCGCAGGTTCCATGCCCAGCCTAATGCCTGCAAATTATGCGGTCCCAACCTGACACTTATTGATTCTGGCAATAATACTGTCGATTGCGTGGATCCATTAAAAACAGCTTCATCATTGCTGCTTGAAGGTAAAATAATAGGACTTAAAAGCCTGGGAGGGTTCCAGATCGCTTGTGATGCCCGGTCTGACGGGACTGTAAATACATTGAGGACAAGGAAATCAAGACCGGCGAAACCATTTGCAGTAATGGCAGCAGATATTAAATGGATTAATAAATATTACTATATTAACAGCCAGGAAAAATCTTTTCTGAATTCTCCAAAAGCTCCTATCGTGCTCCTAAGGAAAAAAACCGGTGATTACCCGCTTTCCTTCCGGGTCTCCCTGGAAAATAAATATGAGGGACTTATGCTTCCCTATACACCTATACATCATATACTTTTTTCGCAACTAGACATTCCCCTGATTATGACCAGCGGCAATTTAAGTGAAGAGCCTATAGCTTCTGATAACCAGGATGCCCTGAAACGGTTGGGCAATATCTGTGATTATTACCTTATCCATGACCGGGACATATTTTCACGGTATGATGATTCTGTTCTACGTGTTTTTATGGGTAAAGAGATGGTACTCAGGAGAGCCAGGGGGTATGCCCCCTATCCGGTCAAGCTGGACATAAAACCGGTTAAGGGAAATATCCTGGCAACTGGTGCCCAGGAAAAAAATACTTTTACTATTTTGACTAAAAAATATGGAATTATTAGCCAGCATATTGGTGACCTGGACACGGTGCAATCCCAGGATTTCTTCCAGTCAAGCCTGGAAAATTATAAGACCATATTCGGTACTGAAAATTTTGACCTTATAGCGCATGATATGCATCCTGATTACCGCTCTACCAGGATTGCTTTAAGCATGAAAAGCAAAAATAATATGCTTTTCCCGGTACAGCACCATAAAGCACATATTGCATCGGTAATTGCTGAGAACAATATAAAAGAACCAGTCCTTGGCTTTTCCTGGGACGGAACCGGTTATGGCGAGGATGGAAAGATATGGGGAAGCGAGATATTTTCTGTCAGTGAAGATCTCAGTTTTGACCGGATAGGACATCTGAGGGAAAAAATATTGCCAGGTGGAGATATAACCATAAAAAAACCTTACCGTATGGCAGCAGCTTATATACACAAGATTTACCGGGAAGTCGGAAATAATATTAGATGCATGACAGAATTTATTACCGATAATCTGGCTTACAAAAAAATGGACAAGCTTGAGCTGGACCTCCTCTGCAGCCAGTTAGACTCCGGTTTTAACAGCCCTTCGACCACAAGCATGGGAAGATTCTTTGATGCTGTAAGCTCTATTCTCGGTCTGAAGAATATCATCTCTTTTGAGGGCGAAGCAGCCATTGCCCTTGAAATGGCAATAGATGAAAAATATGAAAAACTGGCGCAGAATCCCAAATTGAAAGAAATTGATGAAGATAACCGCTATAAAATAGAATTTACTGGAATTAAAGACTTTTACATAATAGACGATATACATATATTCAAGCAGATCCTTGGGGACTTATCCAGAGGTACTGATGCTGGATTTATTTCCTTTAAATTCCATAATACCCTGGCCCAGGTTATAATCCTGATCAGCTTGAGCCACAGGAAAACTAACAATATAGAAAACATAGCCCTGAGCGGAGGAGTATTCCAGAATAAATATCTTCTGGATCTTTGCTGCTTACTTCTTGGTAATAATGGTTTTAATGTATATACTAACCTGAAAGTCCCGGTCAATGACGGCGGCATATCACTGGGACAGGCTTATATGGCTGCAATTTATAATAGGAAAAGGAGCAATTGATTATGTGTCTTGCAATACCCGCTAAGATATTGGAAATAAAGGATAATACTGCTGTGATCGAGAGCCTGGGAGTAAAAAAAGAAGTTGAGATCTCCCTGGTCCCGGATGCAAAAAAAGGTGATTATGTTATCGTGCATGCCGGTTTTGCCATACAGATTGTGGAAAAAGAAGAAGCCCTGGCTACTCAGGGGTACTGGAAGGAATGGCTTGATGCACAAGAAGATTGAGGAACTAAAGGATTCAATAATAAAGAATAAACCCCAAAAAGGCATTAATATCATGGAGGTTTGCGGTACCCATACCATGGCCATATCAAGATCAGGTCTCCGGCAGCTTCTTCCCCAGGAAATAAACCTTATCAGCGGTCCCGGATGTCCAGTATGTGTTACCGCCAGCCATGATATAGATCATATAATAGGCATCATAAGGGAATATCCGGCAACTCTTTTTACTTTTGGAGATATGATAAGGGTGCCAGGGACAGTTTCAAGCCTCCAGGATGAGAGATCACGGGGAAAGGATGTAAGGGTCTGTTACTCTCCCATGGACTCGCTTGAATTTGCCAGGAAAAATCCGGAGAAAAAGGTTGTGTTTGTAGCCATAGGTTTTGAGACTACTGCCCCTCTTACTGCTGTACTTTTAAGACAGGCAGCACAGGAGGATATTAAAAACTTCTATATATTCAACACCCACAAACTTGTACCTCCGGCCCTGGAGATCCTTCTGCTTGATAAGGAGATAAAGGTTGATGCTTTTCTATGTCCCGGTCATGTCTCTGCTATAATTGGCAGCAAGCCTTATGATTTTATTGCCAATAAGTACCGCGCTCCCTGTGTTATATCCGGCTTTGAGCCAATTGATATACTGCAGTCCCTGGATATGATTATTGATCAGTATAATACAGATAATCCAAAGGTTGAAATACAATATGACAGAGTGGTTAAGCCAGATGGCAATCCTGCTGCAGTAGAAGCAATATATGAGGTATTTGAGCCAGTAGACTCTGATTGGAGAGGAGTGGGGATGCTTCCGCTTACCGGATTGGGATTAAAGAGCCAGTACTCAAAGTTTAATGCGGCTAAAGCCTTCCCTGTAGATATTCCACAGCCGAAAGAACCTCCTGGATGCAAATGCGGCGATGTCCTTAAAGGCATTTTAAAACCTTTTGACTGCAAGCTTTTTGCCGCTGCCTGCACACCGGAAAAACCTATTGGACCCTGCATGGTCTCAAGTGAAGGCTCCTGTGCCGCATATTATAAGTATGAAAGGAAGGCTTAATAAATTGAGCGGTAGATTTATGGATGAAATAATACAATTATCGCATGGGGATGGCGGCCTAAAGACTGGCCAGCTTATAAATGATCTCCTGATGCAGTACCTGGGAAATGAGGTGCTTTCCAGCCTGGATGATAGCTCGGTCATAGATATAGATTCAAATAAAAAACTGGCATTTACCACTGACAGCTTTGTGGTGGACCCTATTTTCTTTCCTGGTGGAGATATCGGCAAACTTAGCATCTGCGGAACAGTAAATGATCTTGCAGCTTCTGGTGCCCATCCTGCCGCTATAAGTCTTGCCCTCATCCTGGAAGAAGGTCTTCCGGTCAAGCAGTTGGAAGAAATCCTATCTTCCATAAGAAAAACGCTTGATGAGACAGGACTCGAGGTTATCACAGGGGATACCAAAGTTGTCGGCAGGGGTAATGCTGACAGTATTTTTATAAATACTGCCGGAATTGGCTTTATTGATGACAACTATATTATCAGTCCGGAAAAGATAAAAGAGGGAGATGCGATTATAATCAATGGACCCATCGCTGACCATGGCCTTGCCATACTCAGTAAGAGGGATGAATTCAATTTTCAAACTGATATTGAAAGTGATTGCGCTCCCCTGTCACTTTTAGTCTCCGATATCAAGAAAATATCTGGCAATATACACGCACTCAGGGATGCTACCAGGGGCGGATTAGCTACTGTATTGTGCGAAATGGCTTCCAGGACTTCATTAGATATAGAGATCTTCGAGGAAGATATCCCTGTAAGGATTCAGACAAGGGGAATCTGCGAATTCTTAGGCATGGACCCTCTTTACATTGCCAATGAAGGCAAGATGGTAATATTCGCTGCCAGTGAAGATGCAGACAAAATACTGAAAGCAATGAAAAAGAATAAGTATGGCCGGGAAAGTGTAATTATAGGAAAAGTCTCCAATAAGGGAAAAGGTTCAGTATTCCTGAATACACAATTAGGGACCAGGAGGCTGGTTGATATTCACTATAGCGAACAGCTTCCAAGGATATGCTGACCAGGGAGTATATCCAACTAAATCCTGAAAAATGCAGTTTACTTTAATATTTCCGAAAAATCTTTTTTCTGTAATGCTGTAACTATGAAGTCCACAGCCTGGCAAAGATTCTCTTCTGCTTTCTTAGAAAGATGTTCTCCAAATTCATTGAAGTCATAACCCCGTATGCCCAATATATACCCTTCTGTTTCTGCATGAAACAGATCCCTGGAAAGACCGAGTACCGATCCTGGATCAATACTGTGAGTAGTAAAACTGATATCCTTTTTTGGATCGATCCTGCTGAAAATGAACGGTTCTTTGCAGTTTACTGAAGCATCCGCAAAAATGACAATATCATTTTCTGCGACATAAGCTGCATCCTCTACTGTAAGCTGATAGTTGGAATCAACAGCCACTTCCGGAATATTTAATGCTTCTATTTTCTCAGCAAGAGCGGGCCCAAGTCCGTCATCGAGCCTTCCCGGATTGCCGAATCCGATCAAGAGGACTTTACGTTTTTCTTTCATTAATCCTTGATCTTCTTATCGACTACATCACCCAGATGGTCGACAAGAGTAACAATAAGCGGCATTTTACCCATTGCGTGTGTTGCACAGGAAAGGCACGGGTCATAAGCGCGGATCGCAACCTCTATGTGATTAAGGAGGCCTTCTGTGATCTCAACACCGCTTAAGTGATCTTCAGCTACTTTTGTCACTGCCCTGTTCATCGGTTCATTATTGTTTGTTGTAGAAACGATCAGGTTTGCCATAGTCACCTGGTCATTCTTATCAACCTTATAATGATGGAAAAGCGTACCTCTGGGTGCCTCAATAAGAGCAATGGCTTCATCACGCCTTTCGCCTTTAGTGATCAGATCATTTCCCTGAAGATCAGGGTCGTTTAAAAGATCTCTTATTTTTTCAGCAGAATGAAGAGTCTCGATCATGCGCGTCCAGTGATACGCCAGTGTGATATTGTTCGGCTTGCCGCCAGTGAGAGCCATAAATTCTTTCCTCTCTTTTTCAGCCAGAGGCGTATCAATAAAATCACAGGTATTTACACGCGCAAGCGGCCCGACACGATACCAACCCTTTTCTGTCCCAAGAGATTTTATAAATGGAAACTTCATATATGACCATGGCCGTACTTCCTCGGCAATATAATCAAGGTAGTTGCTGTAATCAATATGATCAAATATCTTATTCCCTTCCGGATCAATGCATCGCAGACCGCCGTGATAAAGGTCCATGGCTCCGTCTTCACGGATAAGGCTCAAATGATTCGAATCAAAAGACCCGAACGGCTTTACCATATCAAGGTTCTCCATGGTATAATCTTTTGCTATTTTTACAGCCCCGAGAGACCATTCCAGCATCTTGTCTATATCTTTCAGAAAATGATCTCTCTCTTCAATTGAAAGATTCTTATTTACACCGCCTGGAACAGCACCAGTTCCATGTATCTTTTTGCCTGCAGTTGCTTCAATGATCTCCTGGCCGTACTTTCTCATCATTACGCCCTGCACAGCAAGGTCAGGATATTTTTGAGCAACACCGATTATATTACGGATAGCGGGATCTGCATCGAAACCAAAAAGAAGATCCGGCGAACAGAGATGAAAAAAGTGAAGGACGTGTGACTGAAACATCTGTCCATAATGCATGAGTCTTCGCATTTTCTCTGCAGTAGGCGTCAGGTTTTCTCCCCCGACAATAATATCCATGGCTTTTGCAGCAGCTAAATGATGGCTGACCGGGCAGATACCGCAAAGCCTCTGTACGAGTACAGGGACCTCCCAGAAAGGCCGCCCCTGAATAAAACGTTCAAAACCTCTGAACTCAACAATGTGAAGACGGGCCTGTTTGACCTTTTTGTCTTCATCAAGAAGAATCGTAACTTTGCCGTGCCCTTCGACACGTGTTACCGGTTCAATGACAACTTTTTTTAAGTTTGTAGCATTCATAATATATACTCCAGTTATTGATCAATCATATTTAATAAGTTCATATGGAAGGTCCAAAGGCTTGTTGTTCAACAATGCAACCAAGGCCTCCCATATTGTATCGGCAGAAGGGGGACATCCCGGCAGATGATAATCTATTTTTACAACCTCATGACACGGATAGACTCTGTCAAGAACAAGAGGAATATCCTCATCATCGGGTAATTTGCGGCTGGGATTATAAACACTCGGGCCATTAAGATAGGCTTCTTCCAAACACTCTTTCAGCGGTATTCCGTTTCTCATCGCAGGGATCCCACCGTTTATTGCACAATCGCCAAGCGAGATCAGTATGTCGCAGTTTTTTCGAAACTTCTGAAGAACATGCACGTTTTCTTCATTGCAGCACCCGCCCTCGATAAGTCCGACCAGACAGCGGCCTGTAAATTCCTTTATATCATCAACCGGTGATTTGTCAAAATCTACAAGTTCCACAAGTTTCAGGATGCGTTCATCAATATCAAGGATAGACATATGACAACCAAAGCATCCTGCAAGAGAAGCTGTCGCTAGTTTTGGTTTTTCCATTTTAACTCACCTTTTCACTTTTTATTTTTGATTCAATATCTGTCCCTATAGGTTCTTTATCATATAAACGTTCGCCGACCGGAATAGCGAAGCCTATGCGTTTTTTAATGATCGCACCCACAGGACAAACTTCAGCAGCTTTGTCTGTAACATCAATATCTGTATCAGAAAGCCTGGCTTCTGCATTCACGGCAATTCTTTTTTCAGGTCCACGTCCTACAAATTCAAAAACATTTTTTCCGTCTATATCTCGGGATGCGGTCACACAGCGTCCGCAAAGAATACAGCGGTTCCGGTCTATAAAGATATCCGGATGGGACCCGTCGACACTACTTTCAGGGAAAAGATACGGAAACTTTGGAGCATAGATACCGAGACGGTACGCCATGGCCTGGAGCTCGCAGTTTCCGCTTTTTTCACAAAACATGCAAAAATGATTACCTTCTACAAAAAGCATATCCACAATGTTCCTTCTGTGCTCTTTCAGCTCAGGAGTATCGTTTTTGACTTCCATTCCTTCTGTTATTGGCTGGGTACACGCAGCTTGAGGTGTTCCATTGACTTCCACAGTACAGACCCTGCAGGATCCGTGAGGGACCTGGTCTTTAAGATAACACAAACGCGGGATATAGATTCCTGCTTCATCAGCAGCCTGCATAATGGTCTGCCCGGGAGATCCTTTGACCTCAACACCATCAATTTTAAAAGTTATTGTTTTATTTTCCATGTGAATTCCTTATTGTCCAGTTTTAATAAATGACAGATTTTCTACCGATCAAGCCTTCTGAGACACTTAATGCATCTTTTATATCAAAATCGGGCTGCATTCCGTCTTCTGCTTCTTTGAGCAATATTTCATAATGTGAGCGAAAATTTTTGAGCGTTGTCAAGACCGGATTGGGAGATGTTTGGCCCAGTCCGCAACGGCTTGTGTATTTAATGCTTTCACCAAGCTCATTTAAATAATCCAGGTCTTTAGGCTCACCTTTTCCTTCAATTATTTTTTCAAGGCGTCTTTTTAAAAGAACATTACCCACTCTACAGGGTGTGCAGTAGCCACAGCTTTCTTCTTCAAAAAAAGCCATGTATTCATACGCTATTTTCAGCATATTTCTTTTATTGTTAAAAATTACGATCGATCCCCCTGTAGCTAGATCTGAAAAACAGATCTTTCTTTTGAAACTGTCACTTGCTATAAACTGCCCTGACGGGCCGCTCACAAGAACAGCTTGCGTATCTTCAGCACCTGTTTCTTCCAACAATTCCTCTACTGTAACTCCAAAAGGATACTCATAGACACCCGGCTTTTTGCAATCGCCTGAAATACTTAAAAGCTTTGTTCCTGAGCTCTCTTCTGTTCCAATTTCCGTAAACTTATCCGCACCTATATCAAAAATGCGCGATACACAGCAAAATGTCTCCACATTGTTCACGCTGGTAGGCTTCTCCTTATAACCCTTCTGCGCAGGAAATGGAGGACGGGTTTTAGGATCACCCCTCAATCCTTCGCAGGAACTTATCAGCGCGCTTTCCTCTCCACAAACATATGCTCCTGCCCCCATTTGGATCCTGATATCAAAGTTAAATCCGGTTTTTCCAAGGATGTTTTCACCTAAAAGATTTTTTTCTCGCGCATTCTCAAGAACATCTTCCAGAAACGCTTTAAGATAAGCATATTCTCCCCTTAAGTAGATAATCCCCTTATCCGCTCCTATGGCGTAACCGGCTATGGACATCCCCTCGATCATAAGTTCCGGAACTTCCGTCAATATGGTTCTATCCTTGAATGTTCCCGGTTCACCTTCATCCGCATTGCATATTATGATTTTCTGTTCTCCTTTTGCCGCACGGGTAAATTGCCATTTCAAACCTGTGGGGAATCCTGCACCGCCCCGGCCGCGCAGATTAGATGCCTTTACCGTCTCCACAACTTCTTCAGGTTTCAAAGATAAGGCTTTCTTCAGTCCGGTTCCCTGCTCAAAATCAGCAAAAATGACAGGTCCTTTTCTGAAGATATTGTTCTTCACTGCAGAACGGACAAGTTCATGTGCATTATTCCCGTCTCCATTCTTAAGAGATAATTTCAAAGGGTCCTGTTTTTCTTTCAGCTCACGGACGATCTCTTTCACTTTTGAGGCAGTAAGATAAGGAACAACGGTATCATTGATGAGTGCGGCCGGAGCCTGATCACTCATTCCTATGCAGGGAGTAAACTCCAGCGAAAAAAGCCCGTCGGATGTGGTTTCACCCATCCTTATCCCCAGTTCATCACAAAAAGCTACTGCAACATCATAAGCGCCATTTATCTTATCCACAACATCATCGCAGACACGGATCACGATCTTTCCTTTAGGTTTTTTTGATAAAAAAGCATAAAAGGAAACAACTCCCTCGATTTTCACTCTGGGCGTATTTACCTGTTCAGCTATCAGATCAATAATACTAT
>Ga0180432_10002849_pt1 | contig 25514 bp, 39 predicted proteins | sample SS_ome_10_FD_132414 | JGI IMG/M metagenome (GOLD analysis project Ga0180432, IMG submission 132414) | Hypersaline lake sediment archaeal communities from the Salton Sea, California, USA - SS_1_MS_2 metaG | ecosystem: Environmental > Aquatic > Non-marine Saline and Alkaline > Hypersaline >... | reverse complement strand
GCGAACTCCTCGTAGACGGGATCGAACGCCTCCTTGATGCGCTTGTTGGCCCACCGCTCTACCATCTCCTTGTAGCCCACGGAGAGGCACACCGCAGCGACCTTGCAGTGCTTGCAGGGTTTCGTCATGCTTTCTTCGTCCTACATGTCCAAGGACACGTACGTGGCCTGTCGTCGTAAAACGACGCCACCGCCTTCTTGATGGTCAACGGCGCCGGTGTTCCGTCAGCGTACTTCTGCAGGCTGTCAGACGTCACCATCGTCGCAGGCGCGTATCGCACCAAGTGACGCACAACACCATCGCCCTGTTCGAACAACAAGCACAGCGCCGAAAACTTGCATGTCGTGCATGCCTTCATCGCTTACCTCCAAACCACGGACACTCAGCTACCCGCTCACCATAAAAATCAGCTATGGCGCGGTTCACCCGCAATGGCTGTCCGTACGGGCTGTCAATCTCCACCATCTCCACCGGGCCGTTCTTCACCAGGTACGCCTCCACCTCGCCGGCGTTCTCGCACGTCAGGCAGACCGCGGAGAACTTGCATGTCGAACACGGTCTCATGGCAAAAACACCCTTGGGTTCTCTGACACCAGGCTGCGTTTCTCCTCACCCAGCACCGCGTCAGCGATCATGGGACAGTCATCTGGTCGCGCAGACAGGAAGCGCGCGAACCATGCTTCCACCCTCACCACTGTTGATGACCCGTCATCGTAGTTGAGCCGCACTTCGGTGTATGGCTGCGCCCACTTGATACCCTGGGCAGCGGCCACTGATCCTGGCTCCTGTCCCCTCGCCAGACATATCGCCGAGACGCGGCATTTTGTGCAAGGTCTCAATACAGCTCCTTCGGGCACCCTGGCGCTCTCTTGCTCAGAAGCCTGTCCACAATCTCTTTCGCCTCCTCGGCGCGTTCGCCGTCGCGTCTCTTCCCGCGTCTCCGGTAGCCCTTCTCCAGGCGCAGCCTGGTCGCTTCCCGGGCGAGTAGCCTGTTGAGCATCGTGTCGAAGCCCTCGGCCAGACACAGCGAGCTGTACGGGCAATGCGCGCATGGTCTCATTCCGGGAACACCAGCAGCACGTCAACCTTCGTGCTGCCCTCTTCTATTTGCGGCGTCGCTTTCACTTCCTTGTGCCCGTGCGGGCAACCCAACGATTCCAACTTTTCTTTCCAGAGCCTCTCTGCGTCCTTGCACAACGTCTTGAAGGCCTCAACCCTCTCAGGCACGAGCAGCCTCCCCTCTACTGCACTGAACAGACCGACTTCTGTGCCGGCCTCCCAGAAAGCATCAGCGTAGGTGTGCTTCCAGCCGTCCTTCACAGCCAGACACACCGCGCTGTGCTTACATGTCTTGCAGCCTCTCGATGACACGTCTTACATGCTCCTTTGCCGGATGGTCCGGGCATTCCCGCGGGAGGCTCAGGTAAAAAGCGGTGAGCCCCTTCACGGCGTCGTTCAAAATGCTGGCTTCCGTCTCCATGCCGTTGTGGAATCCCATGGCCTCGTTGGCCCTCGCGAAGAAGTTCTCCGAGCCCATCGGCACGCAGATGGCTGCGTAGCTGCAGCGCGTGCAGGCCTTACGTTTCCCAGTCGACATCGATCTTGTGCTTCTTCAGGCCTTCCAGGACAAGCAGCTCGATTGTCAGGGAACGGCTGTAGCCAGCGTCGCCGGCGTCGCCACGCACCTTGGCGTCGAGCGACTCCTTGTAGAGCTTGACCTGGGCCTTCTCGACAGCGTCGAGCACAGGCTTGGGCAGACCAATTGTGATGTTCTCTTTCCGAGCCATCCCGCTTCACCTCCTATTTGAGTAGAGGAGACTATACCATAATGGAATAGTCGGAAGTCAACTAAAAAAGAGGGCCAGCCCGAAGGCCAGCCCAGGTTCCCGGGGTGGTGGTGTTCACCGTACTCTTATACCCGGAAATGCTTCTATTTTTTAGCTATCCGGAAGACGTCGATTGGGCCGCCTCCGTTCGAGGGGTTCTTCTCTCCTGTGGGCCTGGGCGCGTAGCACTCGAACACAAGCTCTTTGGTGTTCCGGGTCTCGATGCGCCGCGGGTAAAAAGCGGTATCCCAGATGCCGCCGTAGCATCCGTGCACCGCACAGATGGCTGACTGCGGACAAATCAAGCAGAGCGGCTTCACTGGCCACCCTTATCGATTGCGTCTACGACTTCTCTGGGCACCTCGAAGGCCACCTCAGGCAGCGGGCCCCCTGAGCTTCTGGTGCCAGCCTGGCAAGCGACCTTCTGCAACGCTGCGTGGCGGTTGATGGGCCACAACACCACGACCCGCCAAGGCCAGTTGCCCTCAGCGTAGCAGACGGCCGAGCGTGGGCAGTACTTGCAAGCCTTGTGGAGTGGTCGGCTCACGACTCACGCTGCCACGCTCTCTCCAGCTCTTCCACGGCCTCACGCACACCAACGACACTGTCGTAGACTTTGTCTAGGGTGTGCTCCAGGTCCTCGAGCTTGTTACCTACGTAGAACGCCGCCAGCAGCATCACCTGGGCCGGCTCGAGCTTCTTGGCGCCCCCGTAGCGCAAGTCACCCTCTTCAAGCCCTGCCAGCTTCAGGACCGCGGTCTTATTGATAAGCATGGAACCTCCCTCTCGACATGGTGCTTGGCCGACTTCAGTGACAGCCCTGTGCGCTGCCTGCACCACTTGATTGCCTGAATCAGGTCAGGCTGCCTCCCGGGCAAACAGAGCGAGGAGAGCTCGCATCGCTGGCAAAGCTTGCGTCGCAGGGCCTCGTCACGCTTCATCCTCACCCCCCACCTCCGCTCCTTCGGGGATCTCTACGACTTCCCCTGTGGTCAGGTCGCCAGCCATGTCGTGTTCCCACCGGACCTTGACGTCGTGCTTCTGGCACATCAGCAGGATGGCCATCTGAACGACGGTTGAGCGGGTGTAGCGCACAGGGCCGTAGTACGTCTCCAGGTCCGCGCCGGCCAGGGCGCCGTAGGCGTCGGCCTCCATCTTCGCCTGGAGCGGCCCCAGCGCCTCGACGACCTCGGGTTCTAGTGTGATAGTTACCTTCTTCTTGGGCTTCTCGCTTCGGGGTCTTGCCATCGTCTTGTCTCCTTTCTTAGGTAAAGTATAAGGCAAGAACTCCAGGAGCGCAAGCTCCACCGGCCCTCCTACTTTTCCCTACATCGCTTTTCGTCGCCGGCTCGGCCGAGCTCCGATCCAACCCGGCTCAGCGGCGCCAGCTGGCCAGCTCGGCTGGCAGGGAGCGGCTCCAGGGGCCCTTGGCCGGCTGAGACGAGTGCTGGGCTGCGTCGCTGGCGTCGCCGCTCAGAAGGGACGCTGGGGTTCCTGGCTGGAAAAATGGCGAGGGTCGACGAGGGGGCCCATCGACGACTGTGGCAAAAACTTCACGCCCCCACCGAAAACATTGAGGAATTTGACTGCTGTGACATTCTGTCCAAAAACTGTGGTACTGGTACCACTGCACCGATGTTGTGCAAACAGGGTTTCTGCATTTTGTGCAAAAACAAAAAGCCCTGCTGGTCACTGGAGTTAGCCGGCGCCGGCGGCCTCGGCCGGCCCTGTGGAAAACTTTTGGCCCAAATTGTTTATGTTTACGGTTAGAGGGCCCTTCCTAAGTAAAAACAACCGACTAGCCTCCATAATTATGCATAATTATGCATAATTGACGCAGTGCGTAGTTTCTGCACGTACGAAAAACCTAACAGATCCCGCTCTATATTTTTCGGGGACTTACAGAGGGCATCGTTTGGTCGCCCCCCTAAAACTACTACTCTACTTCTTTGAAAAAAATAATGAATGTATGAATAAGGGGTTGCCTACCCCGAATCACACTATTCATATCCCCGACGCGAGGAAAGTTTTTTTCCCTAACCGTAAACGTAAACATAAACAGGTGTGTTTATGTACGATATGTAGGTATGTGTAGGTGCGCGCGGAGGTGTTTATGTTTACGTTTACAGTTAGCGAATTTTATCGCGCGCGCGTAGGGGGTATGAATAGTGTGATTCGGGGTAGGCAACCCCTTTTTCGTACGTTGGAGCGTGTTTTCGCCTACTTGGAGGGTCAGTTTTGGCGGTTCAACCGCCGTATGCCCCCGATAACCCTGTGAAAAATATAGAGCGCGATCTGCGAGGTTTTGCTTACGTGCAGAAACTACGCGCTGCGTCAGGATGCCCTGCTCGGAGATGCTAAGCCGGCGAATCCTCAGGGTTTTTAGGGGGTTTGCGGCGACGCAAGCGACGCAAGCGACGCAAGCGACGCTCGACGTGCTTGGTGTGCTTGGTGTGCTCGATGCGCTTGGTGCGCCTGGTGTGCCCGATGTGAGAGCGCAAGCGACGTCCGCCCCCAGGGGCAGCTCTCTCTTCTTGTATGGCAGTCGAAGTATTCTCATGGGCAACGAGACATAGTAGGCGAATCACTTCTTCGAGTCAAGCAAAAACGCCTCAAGCTCTGCCTTCTCCTCATACTCCTCCACCTCGACTTCGCGGCCGGCGCAGCTGCGGCACACGTAGAGCCTCCCACGTCCTTTGGGAGGAAAGTCCGAGATGGGGAACCACTCTCCACAATCCTTGCACTTCCACAGCACGGTGCCATCCTCAGCCTCTTTCGACTCCCTGGCCTTGGCACGGCGCTGTCGCATGTACCTGCGCATGTACTCACGTCGGCCCATCTCGAAAGTGGACGATGCAGACGCCTCCGTTGCGCATAGGCAGTTCCGCCTTCGTGGGGTACGCGCCCTCGCATTCGGGACAGACGTCGACATGTCCAAACTCCTCCTCCTCCTCTTGCTCACATGGCCGAACCTTCCACTGTCTCAGATCCGATGTCACTGTGCTGCCCACCATCTCTGACAGGCCCACAACCCAGAAACGATTGCACTTCCGACAGCGAACAACCTGGGTGACGAGTTCGATCTCACCTTGAGCATAAGTAACCGGTGCCGGGGGCCACGTCTCCACCAGACACCAGGCGCTATGTTTGCAGTTTTTGCATTTGGAATCCATCAAAACATTCCGTACAGATCATCCCTCTTTTGGCGTACTTTCGCGCCAGCGGATCGCACTTGGGAACGGGCACTTCCTTTCCTCCCGTTCCCTTCCACTTCCCACACATCCCACAGACCCAAACGTGTTGTTCCGCAAACGCTTTTTCAATCCCGACAGTCGCACACAATGCGGCATAAGCGCAACTACTACACCGAGTCGCAGCCATTTTTACGCCGTACACAACCACACGAGGCAACCTCGTGAACTGGGATTTCACAAGTGGGAAGTTGGGAAACTCGCGGGAGCATTTCAACCCTCTCACCCAAAGCAACGAACCGTTGCCCGCACACACGACAACGGAAGATATGCGGGTCAACCGTTTCCTTTCCCTGGACGAGACAGATACCTGCAAGTGTGCACTTAGCGCACCCAGGGCGGCTTCGGCGTCCCACGGCCTACAGGCCCTTTCCCCGTCGAGCACGCTTGGCACACGCCCTTCGGGTTGGGTGGTCTCTCGTATGCAAGACACGGAGAACCGACGCAACGGTCCCCGATAAACGTCCTGCCGCACTGAGAGCATTCCCACACGTAGACCTCAAGGAACTTCTTCTTCCCCACTGGCAGGCACAGGGCGCTCAAGGGGCATTGTTTGCATTCCCTCATCGAGCTCGAAGCCTTCCATCTCGCGACACTCGGCCACCACATCCTTCACCACGGACGGCTTGATCTTTGCCACGTTCTTTTCGCCGCACTCCGGACACTTCACATCCTCCATATCACCCCGGAGCATCCACGCTTCCACCACTCCGTAGCAAGCGACCTGCACGGACCGTCTCTTCACGATACCATTCGGGTCAGGCGGCTCGATGTAGCTCAGGCCCCCACAACTCCTGCAACGACGAAGCCGCTGCAGAATCAGGTCAGCTCCCATCGTCGCACAAAAGGCGCTGAAACTACACAGACGACAGTCTCGGTTGATCATAGCGACTCCCCGGACCGAACGAACATGCTCATTTCTTCCTCCTGTCCTCCGCGGAGAAAGCGTTGAGCGTTTCAAAAAGCTTCTCCGCCCGCAGCTTCCTTGCGGTTATCAAGGCAATCCTCTCCGCGAGCAGGCCTCCGCTTATGAAACGCAAGCCGAGTTTGCGTGCCTCGTGGAGACAGCCGGGCGAGTCTGTCTGGAGATACAACCTTACATCGGATTGGTACCTCCGGACCAAGCCCACACTCCCGCGGCGGACAAGCCGATCCGGTTTGAAGATGCGCTCGAGCTCCCCGCTGGCCAGCGTTTTGTGCAGCCGGCGTGCGTGAGCGTTCTTTACAAGTGTGAACACCAACGGCTGGTTGTCCATGTAACAATAAAAACGCCAGGTGACGGCGCGCAGTTCCTTGGATTGAAAAAGGTCCGCGATGAGTTCCTTCTCCAACTCCGCGTTCGTCTCCAGCATTTTTGTGTGTAACACCTCCGCCTTGGACAAACGTTTCTGCAGGCTTGCCTTGCGGTCCCGCAGAATCTCTAGTCGTGTTCGTCTTTTGCCCATTCCGGGTCCTCCACCGGCCACTTGCCTTGCAGCTGGCCGCACTCGAGACAGAGGTCGAATTCCAGGTAATCGCCGCCACCGAGGTTCAAGTCGTAGGTGACGTAGTCACTGTGCCGCGTGGCGCCCAGGCGCATGGAGCACATATCGCTCGTCTTGCCCGACACGCCTAGCACTCTTTCACTGTTGCATTTCTGGCACGGCATTTCGTTTTCCTTTCACCTCACACTGGAGGGGTTTTTGCACTCAAGAAACACACCACACCGATCGTGCGTTCTCCGCACATTCCGCAGCGCGCGAACATCAAGTAACTCTCAGCGTCCTCTCCGTCCACCATTTCGGTCTGGTGCGGGATGGGACACTTCCACTTCCGCGGCATCGGCTTGAGCCGAATCTCGCCATCCGGCTCCGTGGCGTTGACGTAGTACGTCTTGCAGTAATTGCACTGGACCAAGCCCAGCTCCTGCGGTGTGCCTTCATCGATGCACACCGCAGAGAGTGGGCATGTTGAACACTCGCTCATACGAACCTCAACCAGCCTAAGGTGCCCAGTCTTTGGCACAGCGGGCAACGTTGAAGGGGAACACAGCGGTTTTGAAAATCACGAAAGATGACGTGGGTGCGGTGACACCTCCAGCCTCGTACTTCCGTGAGCCCTTGCACGCCGGTTTCGATGACAACGGCACCGCACTGGGCGCACTTCGCCAAGCCCAGGTCCTCGGGGCCGCCACGCTCGATGCACAGGGCGCTGACAGGGCAGCTCATGCAAAGCTTAGCCATCGCAGGCCCCCCTGCGACCAACAAGCCTGGCAAGCCAGGAGAGTGGGCGACCCATAGATGATGTAGAAACGGGCGCATTCCAGAGGAGGTAACACCTGCAGCATTGGGTGTCCCTCATCTGCCTTGTACTCGATTTGCCACGTCGAACAATCGCGGCAACGGTGTAGATTGAGTCCTTGGGGACCTCCTGCCTCCACGCAAAGTGCACTAATCGGACATTTTGCGCAGGAACTGCTTGCTTTCAAGGCGTTTCACCGCTGCGCCTGACGCGCAACGTCCTTTCTTGAACCCGCACGCGGGACACGAGTACCAGGTATCTATTGTTTCGCCGCCCGTCATGACAGCGTCGATGCAGCTTTTGTGCACACGGCGCAACGTTACGTATCGAACTCCCGTGCTGCTCAGGTCATCGGTGGGAATCGGTACACTAACGTTGCTGCAATTGGGACAGACTGTGAGACAGCTCATCACTGTGTTGGAATCGTGCAAGCAAAAAGCAGCCAGACCACACGTGCTGCAGATGTACTTACACCTTGTATCTCGATTCATAGATTGTGAACACCTTTCCAAGACATGTCACCGTCCCTTGGTCACAAGCTGGGCAACTCCCATACACAAGGGTTCGCTTCGTGAAGTCTGTCAACAGAAGAGGGTGGCACTTGATACCCAACGCACGGAACTGCACCGGGCCTGTCTTTATCAGATAGGTTTTGCAGGATGCGCACAGTGCGAGTGTCGAGATGAACTCAAGCCGACAACGTGCAGCCAAGCACAGCGGCGCGGCGACGCAAGCGGAGCAGCTTTTATAGATGCCCTTGCCTCTCGCGAGTTTCCTTATCCGCTTGGCAATATGGGCAATCCTTCGCCGCAACGTACTTACCACGCTCACGAGACCACCAATCCCTGTGCGCGAGTTTGTGCATGGGTGCGCATGTTGGCGCGCGGCTCTCCTCGAAGACGCCGGGATGGGGCGAAAAGAGCAGCCCGAAACAACTGCTGCACCAGTAGAAACGATCCCGTAACCCATAAGGGCCTCCGTAGGACCAACACAACGCGCTCTTTTCACAAGTCTTGCACTCGGCGTAGAGCGTTGAGTTTGACATGGGGCTCTTTCGTCCACTGGAGTCGGCTCTCGAATTCGGAGATAACGACGTTGTCTTGGGGGAACTCTTGCGCTTCTCCAATCGAACGCAGCATCTCGTGGTTGTCCCAGGAGAACTCTTTCACGGCATCCATGTCGGCCGCCTCAATGACGATGCGATGCTCAACTGTTTGGACGAGTCGGACATCAAACAGGGGCACTGTTCTTGACTCCCAAGATGCCGTAGCCGGTGATGTCGTCCCAGGGGCTCTCGCCCAGGGCGTCTTTGTCAGTGGCGATGCGGAACATCTTGTCAACGACCCGGACCATCCCGAGCATGTCTCGGTACTGGGAAGGCTTCACCCCATCTGGGTAGAGGGCTTCGAGAATCTTGCAGGACTTGGCGAACGAGTCGCCGTAGGCAGCGTTCTTCTTCTGCACCAGCTGGCCGATGCGCGTGCCGATCTCTTCGAACGTCTCGCGGCCGACCGGCAGCTCTTCTTGTCGCCCTCGAGCCGGCAACTTGATTTGCTTCTCGATGCGAGACAGCATCACGTTGACGGGAATCTCCGTGCGCACCCGCCCCCGCGGCAGCTGCTTGTAAGGGACCTTCACATTGAAGATGCGCTCGTACAGGCACTTGACCTGGTAGGTAGCGCGACCTGGGTGTTTCTTGGACTCACTCGTCATCGGGAACCTCCACTTGCCCGGTGCACACGGGGCAGTCGTCTTTGGTGAACTCCACGCCACAGGGATCCGGTGCCTTGACTCCCAGCTGCTCCCGGACCGCCTTGGCCAGAGGGTGATCTGGGCGGATGGCACCGATGGTGTCGCAGTTGGTGCACTTGAAGAAGATGCCGCCCTCCTCGACCATCTTGACCTGGGCCTTGCAGTCGTCGCACAGGTCGCCCGGAAGGCGCTCGTGCTCTTCGATGGTGCGCTCGAGCACAACGCCCGAGGCGCACTTCTGGCAGCGTCCGCCCTTGGGTCTGCCGATGTGAACGAGGCCGCAGTCAGTGTTGGTGCACTTGTAGACCTTGTCGTGCGCTCCAAGCAGAAGCAGCTCGGGCCCGTCGTTGTAACAACGAGGGCAGTATGTCAGGTGGGGATTGAGACCCTTCTTAGGATGAAGAACCAAGCTCATTGTCTCTCCTTGCCAGGTACGCTGGCACGTGTTTACCCTTGTCACGCCAGACAAGCCAGTCGCCGAACTCGTTCGGCACGCGTGGATCCGGTAGCAGGTCTTCGAGTTCCTTGAGCAAGCTGTGGACACGTTTCCACTTCACCTTCTCCAGCTCACCGTTGATGTAAGCGTTCAGGACGTACTCGAACCGCACGTTGGACTCGTCTGGCGTCATGAGGGCTGGGTATTTGCCCCTGAAACCTTTGCCTAGATACTTGGGAAGCTGACCCACGACGCGAGACGCCAAGTACCACTTTCGATTCTCCGTCTCGAACTCGCGACGCTTCCAATCTTTTTTGGACCCAGGGATCTCGATCCCCTTACGCCGTAAATTCTGGCGCTCGGTGCGTTGCCGCCTTTTGGCGGCTTCGGCAGCTGGGTCCTTCTCTTGTTGTTTTTGCAGATGGTAGGCCGCACGAAACTCTCGCTTGTCGGCCGTGGTGTAGTGGTGCACAAACTTGACGTTCTTGGCAGTCATCAGCTTCGCTTCGTTCAGAGCGCCTTTGCCTTCTCCCTCCAAACGGATGACTTCGATTCCCCGGGTGTCGAGCACTGTGATGTCGTCGTACGTCAGCGTGGGACGGAACCAAACGCGGTCACGCAGAAACCCCATCTTGGCCAGGACCCACTCGGGCACGACCCAGGAATGGGATTCTGCACAGCGTTTCCAGTAGGGGCGCCCAACGAATTTCTTGTTCCTCTTCCAGGCATTCTTCATGATGAGTTCCCACGAAGGGCACTTGATGAGGTCCTGGAGAACACCCTTCTTGGCTTCCTTCCAATCGAGCACAAGGAACCCGTGCTCCGGCTCATAGATGATTCCCAAGTTGGACTTCTGCAGAGTGAGAGGATCCCCGTTGAGGAGGATGTCGTAGACCGATTGCCGTTCACCGTAGACAGTGAGCGGCCGGAACAGCACGATGGCCCAGAAAACCGAGGCCTCGTAGTTGTCGAGTGACAAGCGCACCATGCCTTCACCGAAGATGCTCTCCAGTTGCTTCTTTGTGGCCTTCAGAGTGCGCAGCATTCCAGAGATGTGTTTGTGGGGTAACCTGTCTTGTGGAGCATCAAAGAGCGTGCTCAATAGAACACGTCCAGTCTCCGGGCTCATGAAGTCAAATCGTGCGTACATCTAAGTTCTCCCTCTCCATGTGGCGTACGGCGGCGTCAGGTGCGCAAGCCATGTTGCGTAGACTATTTGCGCGCGATGCCGACATTCTTGCACAAACGCGTGGCTGTACCAAGACTGCTTTACCAGAAAAACGCCGGGGCCTTCATGGAAGAGATCGAGTACACGCTGGCCGGCGTAGGGCCCGCGAACGACTTGGAGCCCTGCCAGGTCGATAGTATGGAAGACGGGGAACGCCATGTTGTAGTGCAGAGCGAAAGGCGCGGGAGAGATGGTGTGTACCCCATCGTAGCGCAACTTTGCTTTTCGGTGTGGCACGACGTAGACGTAGCAGCCGTGGTTGATCTGCTTTGCGGCCCAGCGCCGAACGTGCCTGATGGGATGGGCGCTGTAATCGGCGTAAGGTATTTTGTAACTGGAACCACCGACGGCTTCCAGCTGTGCACTGTGTTGGCGCATCCAATCGTCTAGGTCGTGGCCCAAAGGCGTTGGGGCGTGAACCAGAATGAACTCATTTGGTAGCGCGGACGGGCAGAGACGCGTACGGTCTCTGAACGCTTTCACGAGCACCTTGGCTTCTTGCCTGACGCCTTCACTGTCCCCCTGGTCTGCTAGCTGACTCAGGAGCGCATACATCTTTTTCGCTTCTCGCGGCGCGAAGTCGTATACGCCAGAGCGAAAGGTCAAACGGTTGTCCAAAAAAGTCCTCCTAAGAAAAAGGGCCCGAAGGCCCAGGTCACTACATACTCGGAAAGTGCATGAGGATCTGCTCGCGACTTGGCTCGGTGACGAGCATGGGGTCATACACAACAGGCAGTGCAGCGTTGGGAAGATCCGACCCACAGTTGGGACAGGTCTCTTCCTCTTCCGGGTCGCGGGTGAACCCGCAACCTGAACATTCTTCCAAATCGAATCCGCAACATGAACAGTACTTTTGCATGGTATTTCTCCCCTGACGTTTAGGTAGTTGAGTGGATAAAAAACTGCTAAGGTTTCTGTATTCTTTTACCAGATTCCGTTGTGATTTCTAAAAAAGTGGCGTGCCCAAAATGGACACGCCACCCCGCGGTGTTCTGGAGGGAACATGCGGGTTTGCGATGGGAAGGGGGGACGCGCTGCGTTTTCGCAGCAAGAGCTATCCAAAACTGGAAACGAAGGTCGTTTCTTTCTCACGAGAAAGAACGGCCGTTGGTGGCCCAGCGATACGAAGGTCTCATCCAGTGAGATGGAGACCTTTGGACACGAAGGTTAGATCTGTGTTGCAGGACATGCTGCGGCGGCGGGGTCTCCGGAGCGCATGTACTTCAACACAGAGATGCCGTGTGGATACGTCGGTAGCGGGACAGGGACGGTTTCGTCGTCGTGCAAGCGTAGCGCCGCCGACGCGAGTTCGTCCCAGGTCGCATCCCTCCCATCTTGTGCTTCTTTTCAGTCACGAACGTAAGTTGATTGAGGCGTGCGAAATCAATTCGGTTGGTGAGGTAACCCCACCAGGGGCTGACTGAGTTCTACAAAAAACCACGGCCACGAATTTATCTGACCTCACTGCAGCTCGCCGGCGGAGTCGCCTGGCTGACGGAGCTGATGAGCTCGAGCTTCCGCGGACACAAAGTGTCCTGCGGAAACATGCGCTGTTGCAGCGCACCCTCGCAAGAACAGCGAGAGCTGGCCGTAAAAAAGAGTTTTGTTGGTCACGAATTTTGGGGCGAGCTCCTAAGGCGCCTCGAGTTCATATCGCCCGGGGCACCTGAATTTGGGGAAAACGCGCGTTTGCTTTTTTCCCCAAACCGCGGCGAAGCCGGCGCGCAGCGAGCGGGTTCTCTTTCTCACCCACCTTGATGCTCGTCGCGAGCGCGCGCCGGGCTTCACGCGCAGATGTGCGTTGTTGCAACGCACGCGCGCAGAAGGTAAAGCGCATTACTGACCAACGAAACAAAACGGGTCCGACGTTTGTAACGCAGTCCCGTTGGACACAAACAAAAGGGGGGCCGGAGAGCAGAGGAACAGATCGCCTTCTGTTCTCTCACCCTCCGACCCCGAAGTTATCCATTGATAGCACTACGGATTAGCAGTCCGTCGCTTAGTGGATTTGGTCCGCATCATGGACCATTCGTGCAGTATTGGTGCCGGTGTTCGGTCAGTCGCACTGACTTAGTATCCCATGCCGAACGCTCTACGACTGAGCTACTCGCCCATATAGCGGGCGAACCCGGAATTGAACCGGGGCCTTTCGGCGCTCTGGACAGTGCAATGCCTAGTAATCCGTTCCACTGCAGGGACGCTGTGGGAAGCAATACGCGTACTCGAAAGTGTCCCCCGCCAACGCACCATTACGTTGGGTCTTTGGGGCTCTTGAGAATAAGGCGAACACGAACGCTGTTCCCAAAGTGAAAATCAAATGGACCCGGCGAGAATCGAACTCGCGTCCACAACAACTTCTTCAAAGCTTCATATGGCTATATCCGCTCACCCCTGGTTTTCTAACGCGCGCAGGGATTGTGAGCCACTACGGACGCGCGGGGCATTACGCCTCCACCAGCTGCCTTGAGGAATTGGCAGCGACCCTTGGCTTTGGTTCGCAGGGTGCCTTGCTACCCTGGAGCCTGTTGCAATCAAGCAACGGCAGCGACGGGGCTCAGGAAGCCCACGCCGCTCAGCTCTGCGAGAACGGTCTTGTTCTTGGCACTTTTGAGTTGAGCCTATTTTAGGTGGCCTGCTCATCCACCAGCCATCTGCTTTGCGCCTATCGCCATGTCGAAACCAGGTCGGGCCCGTATTTCTTTTTCAAAGAGCTTGTGCCTACCTTACTCGCCGAGACTACCATGGTTCCCAGCTTTCATCCACCCTTCCCTTAGCCTCGGCACAAACCCCAGAGGGGGCTACTCGTCTTCGGGGAGGTCGTCGTCCCCGTGGATGAAGCTGAAGAAGGACTTGCTCACCGCAGTCTTCACGACCGTTTCCTTGTTGGCACGCATGCGCGCCTTCTTGACCGCGCTGATGAGCGCGCTGACCTTGGCGAGGAGCTTGGACTTCTCGGCGGGCGTGATCTTGCTGGAGAAGCGTTCCTCGGTGAACTCGCCGACCGGCACGTTTTCCTTCCACTTCTCGAGCTGCGCCGGATGCTTCTCGGTGGGCGGGACGAGAACCTTGTGCTGGATGGTCTGGATGGTCTTGAGCTTCTTGTCCTTGAAGTCGTCCCGGTAGATGCCCTTGCTGCCATCGGCGGCGATGAGGTCGTTGTCCTTGACCCACTTCTTGTTGGGCGCCAGGGTCTTGATGGTCTCCAGCAGGGCACGGTACTCTTTGAGCTCACGCTCGAAAGCCACCAGGGCGCCGGCGGGGACGTCTTTGGCGATGACGGTCTTGCCGATGACGACGTCGGCCTTGGCGTTCTGGTTGGTGCTCTCCTTCTGCAGGAGACAGTCCCAGTGCTTGCCGATGGGTTTCTGCACGTACTTCAGCTTCGCGCCCACGGTGGTGGCGATCTCCTGGTGCTCGGCGTGTGCGCCTTCGAGGTTCTGGTCTTTCTCGTCGAACATCTTCAGGATGCGGTCACGCCCTTCGAACAGGTTCTCGCGGTTGTTGAACGTGTCTTTGCCCTCTTCGAGGACGCGACGCGCGTTGGCCTCCAGGTCTCCCTGAACGGCCAGGACCTCGTGCAGCTCGGGACCCTTCTTCTTGTTGGTCTCTTCGGACATTCGGTACTACCTCCTTGGATAAAAGAATTGACGGTCCGGCTAAAAGGGCGCATGCGCGCCCCGGCTCCCGGAGGGGAGCTTTGCCGGCCATTACTGGTCGGTTGGTCCTGCGTCTGAATGTGGCTGCTCTACTTCTTGGCGCCCTTACCGGCGTGCAGCTCCTCGAGGGCCTTGAGGCGCTCGTCCTTGCGGATCTGCTCCTCGTCGAGCTTCAGCTCCTTCTTCTCGCGGTGGCGCCAGACGAGGGCCTTGATGCCGTGGTAGGCATCCACACCGATGGCGGCGAGGATACCGATGCCCACGCCCTGAGCGGCGAACTTGGCGGCGGTGCCAGCGGCGCTGGCTGCGCTGCTGGAGCTGGAAGCGGTTGATTCGGCGGCGGTGGTGGTGGTGTTGGTTTCGGCCATGACAGTTTTCTCCTCCGTGCAGGCGCGAGTTTCCCGCACGCTAGATTTATAGGCACCCGTCTCGCAATCAGGCACCAACGAAAGGCCTAAGCTTTCCGTCAACTACTTCTACCAGAAATGTTCTAGTTTTTATAAAGCAGGCGGATGCGGCTTCCGTCGCGACCGTAGATGTTCACTTCGAGGGAGCCATCGTCGTCGATCTTCTTGAAGTTGGTTGCTTCCATCTCGATACGGTCGATGCCGGTCAACGCGTCAGCACGCCCGGGGGCCTTCCACACACGAAACGCTTGTCCCTGGCGTTGGAAGAGCTCCAGGTTGGTGAAGAGCTTCGTGTTGGGCTTGTTCGACATGTGGTTGCTCTCGGACATGACAAACACACGGATGTCGTCTCCCGGGCGCCCAGGCCGGCGTTTGCGTTTCTTGCCTGGTTTGGGGTAGTCCGGCAGCAGGGACATCCACTGCCGAACCACCCCGTCAGGGTCAAACTTGTCCACACGTCGCAGCACGGAGTTCGGTGTGCGTTTCGATGAGACGACAGGACGTGTGCTGTTGAACACCGAGGGTGCTGGTTTGGCACAGTTGTCGCACACACGAGGGATCTGACCAATCTCAATGAGGTGGGCCACCTCACGGGACGGGTCAAATGTAGCGCCGCACTGTTCGCAGATCATTTACTTGAACCTCAACAAGAACCTTTCCACGTCCTTCAGTTTACGCACAACCGAAGTGAACGGCAAGCTCTTGCCGAGACGTCGAGGGTACTTGTTGCCTGTGTACATTTGGTTTGCCAGCGTGCGATCCAGGATGGCTACCACACCGTAGTCGTTCATTGTGCGAATCAGACGGCCTGCCGCTTGTTTCACGTCCATAACCATCCGTGGCACATCCAAGGTCAGAAACGCCTGGTATCCACTGCCTAGTTCCTTCTCCAACCTCTCGCGCTGGGCTTGGTGAATCAGGTTGTCCTTGTGCGGAAAGGGCGCTTTGGTGACGATGACCATGCGCAGCTGGTCGCCTTGGATGTCTATGCCTTCCCAGAAACTCTTGAGACCGAAGAGCACAGGGTTGGACGTGTTGCGGAACCACTCTTCGAGAACAGACGCCGCGATGCCTTCCTTCTGCTCCATGATGGGATACTTGTCGCCAAGGTCGTCTCGGACACGCTTGATGGTGTTTTCCATCTCTTTCCTGCTGGAAAACAACACAAAGGCGTGACCGTCGGAAGCGCGCACAAGGTCACCGATTTCTTCGGCCATGGCGTCGGTGTATTCGTCCAACGCTTTGCCAAAGGCCACAGGGTCGTTCTTGTTGAGACCCTTGTTGCGGTACGGGTGGACGGGCACACGCTTGGTGGTGTAAAGCACCGAACGATTGACGTAGTCGAAAGGGCTGACGGCCGTGTAGGTGTCTGTCTTCTCCGGGTCGAATCCGAGTTCCCGGTGAAAATACTTGAACTCGTCGTTGACGGTGATGGTGGCCGATGTCGCGAGGACCTGACGTACAGGAAACAGCATGCGCTGCAGCCTGGGTGCGAGCTCAATGGGCTCCGCCACGAGCTTCCTTTTCTGCCTCGGGTTGAATGGGAACTCCACGTACCGCACAAACGGGTCGTTCTCCTCGTCGTGTGATAGGTCCCGAAGCACGTCCCCCAGTCGATCCAGTTTCTGCACGAAGGTCACCGCGGCCGGGTGCGCTTTGTGCTCAGCGGCGCAAGCGAAGAAGGCTGCTCTAAGCCCCTTGCGGGAAGCATCGTGATCGAAGCTGGCCAGCCCCAGGAGGTGGTCGTTCACCTTGGCGATACACTCACGCATATCCGACGTGAGGTCCCGCACGACATCGACTGTGAATGACTGCTGGGCTTTCCGTCCGTCTTGGCGGAACTTGCCGAACAGGTCTTTGTTGAGTTGTTCCAGGTCGCCCAGTGCAGCTCGAGCGTCCCGTGCGATATGGTCGTCCCACAAGAATGAGCGACCGTAGTGCTTCATCGTTTCCCGAACACCGCCTTTGTCAAACAGGTCAGTCTGGTCGATGTCGTTGACGAGGTTGGGAGCGCGACGTTCACCCAGGGAAGAAGCGAATGCTCCGCGGAAATACTCGCCGGCCTTGTGTGCTTCATCGAGGATGAGCAACTCGTATTCCGGCAGGAAGCGATGTTGCAGACGCGTGTTGACGCCTACCAAGCTGTGGTTGGCTACCACAATGTCGGCTCTGCTGATGAGCGCCTTGGCGCCTGCGTAGCCGCAGTGCTTGGCGTCCTTGCAGTAGCGAGGGCCTGGACAGTCTTCTGCACAGACCTTCCAGAACCACTCAGGGCAGTTCTCTCCCAGCTCTGCCTTGTCGCCAAAGGTCGTGTCTATGACCCAATCCGTGAACTCGGCAGGGATCTTCAGCCCCTTTTTCTTTTCCTTGGCGACGGCACGGCTGCACACGTAGTGCGACTTACCCTTGGCCAAGGCGTAGGCGAACTTGATGCCGTAGGGCGCGAGCTTCTCTTCCAGGAAGGGAAGGTCCTTCTCGATGTACTGACTCTGCAGGAGCGTTGTCGCAGTCGAGACCACGGTCTTCTTGCCGGACAGGATTGCCGGGATGAGCAACGCAAAGCTCTTGCCCGTGCCTGTGCCGGCTTCGGCAGTCACGTTCTTGTCTTCACGGATGCCGCGGTCGAGGACCTTGGCGAACTCCACTTGGGGGGCACGGATCTCGGAAACGATTCGAGCAGAGGAATCGCCGAGCAGGTCATCCGCCGTCATGCGCACGGGACTACCGCACGTGAGGCACTTCTTGGTTGTGGAGCGATAAGGCCAGAGCGCTCCGCACTGCTTGCAGATCATTCGTCTTCCTTCGAAAAGAAGTCATGCACCATGCTAGGCATCTTTGCCAACGTGTGGAACTTCAACGCGGCGCAGTGATCTCCTTTGGTGCACAGTTTGTTGTACTCGGCGTACTCACACGCGTCGCACGGGTTCTCCTCCGCCGATGCTTCCAGGCGAAGGCCCTCGGTATGTCGGATGTTGGGCACGACCACGTCTGGGTCGTCCAACAACAACAGGAACTCTTCGTATGTTTTCATGGTCTCCTCAGCCATCCCGGCAACGCAGTGCCGAGGTACTTCATGTGTGTGGTGAACAGTTTCCGCGCGTCGCGCCGGCGCAGCGCGAAGGACGGGTGAACACAAGGGAAGAGGAAGAAATGCCGGTCCTCAACGTAGATGCGTTTTCCCGCCACTTTGTCGGCGAAGCCACCGGCAGGGACTTTGATGCCAAATTTGTAAGCGACGACGTTGAGCGCCGGCTTTCCCAGGGTGACCAAAACCTTCGGCTTGATCACTTGCAGCGTCTTGAGTGTCCACGGCCAACACGCCTCCGTCTCATCGGGGTTAGGATCCCGGTTGTCCGGAGGGCGACAGCGAACGGCATTTGAAATGTAGACTCCGTGTTTTTCGATAGGCCGGAGTTGTGTGCGCAGAAACTGCCCCGAACGACCTACGAAGGGCCTTCCCTCCTCGTCTTCGTCTTTTCCGGGACCTTCACCAAGGATTACGATCTGCGCGTCGGACGGGCCCTCACCCGGTACCACCTGACTGCACGTCTTCCTCAGACGGCACTGGTTGCACTTCTTCATCTCCTCGAACAACTTCTCCATTCGAATCTGCCCCTACGAGCTGGACGCGTGGGCTGATGATACTCGCCACGGTCTCGAGTTTGAACGTTTCCACGATGTCGTCGGTAACGTAGTCGGCCACGAGCTGTACGCCGAATTGTCGCACCTCACGCATCGCGTTCACGATCTGGTTCGGACGCTTCAGTTTCATGTACTTCGGTTTTTGGTCGTGCTCTGGCTTGGTGAAGATGCTGCGCAGCAAGCGGAGGTCCCGCGCGATGGGCATTGCCATCGGCTGACCTTCGTGCTGTGTCGGAGTCATGGCCACGCGCTTGTTGACGATGACGATGTGCATGGGCGCTTTGAAGCGCTTGCGGATCATGTCCGGATAATCCTTCTGCTCTGCCAGAATGAGCTCAAGGTAGTCCGGCGACGTAAGCATCTTGTGGTCCTGTGGGACGTCAATGCTCCAGTACTTATACCCGTCCCGCTCGAAGCGCAGGTCCGCTTCGAAATCGTGCTCTTTCCAGAAGTCGACCGTCTCTTGTTTGAATGTGACGATCATGCCAGTTCCTCGGCCACGCGCATCTTGTGACCAAGGGTTTCGTCGGTGCGACCATGCGCGCCGAGCTTGCGTGTTTTCTCAACATACTTCATGAGCAGTCCACAGTGCGGACACTTGAAGGTGGAAGGCGTTCCGTTCACGTGTTCCATCTCGCCGCTCTCGTCACACTTGAAAGTAAAGTTGTACTTCTTTTCGATGGGTTTGCTCATCTCGTCTCCTCTTGTTTGTGGTGGGTTGCGATGAAGTCAAACGTCAACACGAAGGTTGCGTTGTATTTGGATGGGTGCTCCGCACGCTTGGGCAGTTCGCGTTCGAACCAACGGCGCAAGTGTTCCTTGAAGGGCCACATGAAATAGTACGCTGGCCCTGTGAACTGCCTGAGGCAGTGGTTCAGCTCGTTGCGTGCCATCTCCTCGCCGAAGGTCCACCAGACGACACAGAGGGTCATCAGGTAACCCTGTCTTTCGATGAGCATGCGGCCGAAGGCCGGCAACGGTGCCAGAAACCCGAGACAACATAGCGCCCAGAGCCAGCGGTTCGAGAACCAGATGGACAGAAGCGCCAGCAGGGAACCGAGAGCGAAAATTTGGGGTGCCAGGTAGGCCACCTTGTAGAGGGGCCCAGACCAACGCCGCTCATCGTACATATGCCTACCCTCATGCGCCAGGGTGGCTAGGGCCCACGCGCTCTCATTGTTCAGCAGGTTGTCGCTGGCGTAGATTGTCTTGCCAAGAGTCGTGGTGTAGTTGGTCAGGAAGTTCGGGGTAAAAAACAGGATCTTGGCCAGAAAGCGCATGAGCTTGCTGTCCACCTTTCGCACGACACGAAAGCCGGGCAACATGGGTTGGACGTGTTCTGTGAATTTATGAATCAGTTCTGAGGCCATGTGCAAAAACCTCCCACTTTGTCCTTGAAAAGTCAACTCTTTACGAGGTAAACTTTTCACCATCTTATACCACAGAACGTGGGAAAATACCGCTTGATTCAAAAACCCAATATCCTACTATTGGATCCAAGGAGGTCCTGATGGCCAACGGCGAAAAAACTCCGGAAATCACTGACTTCACCCGAAGCGAGAAAGTGGCACCCGAGACGCAGAACGCACTCAAGAGCTTCATGGGCGCCGCGGATCCGTTGGCGGTGGATAGCGCGGAGGGAAAGGTTGAGCCGATCGCTGACCCAAATGCGCACCCGGAAGTCGCTGCAGAGCAGATCGAGCAAGCCATCAAGCAGGTGGAAGAAGCGCCCCAGAAGACGTACCAGGAGCGCCTCAGGGAACACGGCATCACCGTGGAGGAGGCACGCGAGATCGTAGATACCATCATGACCACGGGTGTCTACGAGAAAACTTACGCGCTCACCTCGAAGATCAACGTGACTTTCCGTTCCCGCGACCTGGGCGACCAGGAGCGCACACAGAACACCCTCGAAGAAGAGCAGCCGCAGTTCATGGGCACCGTCAACATGATCATGGCCAAGCACAATCTGGCGGCGTCGCTGGTGGCGCTGGCGAACACACGCTTCGCTGAGGATGAGTTCGACAAGGCACTCGCCTACGTGAGAAAGCTGCCACACGTCCTGTTCAACGTTTTGGCGGTCAAGTTGTCGGCATTCGACGAGCTGGTGCTCACGGTGATGGACGAGGGCGCCATCGAAAATTTTTAGCTTCCCCGTGGGGCAACGCTCGCGCTGTGCTCTTCTTCCGAGGCGTCGAGCTTCCACCACCGGGGTCTTTCGCAGATGAGGTCATGACAGAGCTAGTGACCAGAGAGCGGCACGAGAAAATGGCGACGTGGGAGATGCTCACGTCGGCTATCGGTGCCTTCCTTGGCCACAACAGTGATACCATCAAGAAGACGCTCAGACCTCTGCGCGAAGCTTTGGCGGGGGAAGTGTTCCAGTCGGAGTACAACGCTGAGAAGTTGCTGTCGCAGTTGCGCAAGCGCCTTGGCGAGGTCCGCAAGACCAAGAGTGACCTGGACCGACTCAACAACATGAGCGTGGGATGATGATATGCCAGAGCGGACGCTAGACCAGGTAATCCAGCACTACAAGTCGGCCGGCCACCAGGTGACGATGCCGACACCTGTGCCACCACCGATGGTCACACCGCGGATGGTCGAGCACCCGCCGTATATCGTTCCCAATGCGTTCCAGAGCACACACGCACCTGGCGTCTCTCGGACCATCGAGCACACGATGGGCCGCGGCTTGACGATGGGTGCGCAGATGGCTCCTCCTGTGACGCCTCAACCTGTCATGGCGCCTCCCATTCCCATGGCCGGGCTCACACCCAACCCCATTTTCCACGATCCCTTCCAGGCCATGGCCCAACGCAATGTGATGGGCTTGAGCACGACCGCAGCGGGCATCAACCAACAGTGGGTGTCCCAGGCGGGTCAACGCTGGGGTGGCATGATCGGGGCTGGAGCAGGAGCCGTTGGCGGCGGAATGCTCGGCGGTGGTTGGGGTGCCGTCCACGGCGCGGGTCTGGGCGAGATGTTTGGTGGTTGGGCCGGCAACATGGTCAACGACATTCCTCTCGTTGGCGGTCTCATGCGTGGGTGGAACAACCTGCGTTGGGGCGGCGCCATGGAACAGATGGCAGGGGCCAACCGACTGCGGCAGGGTTTCATGGGCTCAAACATGCAGCTCATGGGCGGCGGAGCTGACCCGCTCACCGGCGGCCTCGGGGCCACAGGGGCGCTCGAACTCTCGCAGCAGTTTGGCCGGTCCAACGTAGGGGGGATGAACCGAAACGACATGATCAACCTGGCCGGCGCAGCCGCCGACACCGGCTTTCTGAGCGATGCGACGAATGTCGACCAGATCGCCAAGACGGTGAAGGGCCTCGCCAACCTGATGGGCGAGATGGCAAAGCTCACAGGCGACCCAGACTTCCGGAACAACCTGCAGCAGCTGGCCAACCTACGCAACGCCGGCATGGATACCAACCAGGCTCTCGACTTCATGCGAGCGGCCCCGATGTTCGGGCGCATGGCGGGAGGAGCGGCGCAAGCGCAGCGAGGGGCCCAAGCAGGCGCAGCGATGTTCCAGGCTGCAGGCCTCACGCCAGGGCTCGGGATGGAAATGGGGATGGCCACGGCCGGCATCGTGAATCGTGGCATGGGTGGCGTTTCCGATATCCAGCGTGGGCTGTGGGGTGGTCAAGAAGGCATAACGCAAGCGATGACCGGCATGCAGGCTCAGTTCATGGGTCGCACGTCCGAGATGCTTTTGCCCTACTTGGTGCAGCGCGGAGAGGGTGGTCAGCTGTCCATCAACCAAGAGCGCATGCGTGCCTTCCGGTCGGGTCGAGTCGGGATGCAGGAGATGGTCGGCCAGGGCGCTGCAAACATAGGACAGATGGGATTCGGCAGCGTCCAGGACCTACTCATGCAAGCTCCTGAGCTTCAGACACAGCTCGGTCAGCAGATGGGACCCATGGGTGGTTTCGTGGCCATGGCCAACATGGCTCGCCGGTTGCAACAGGACATGCCTGGCCTCACACTCGGCGGCGCAGCGGCGCAAGTGGCAGGCGGCAGACAACAGGGCCAGATGCTCAAGCAGTTCATGACCAATCCCCAGATGGCGCAGCGGATGATCGAAGACATCAACGTCCAGCAGCGTCAGCTTCGTCAGCAGGGACGGCAGCGTGCGTTGGCTGCTCAGGAATCCGAGCCCGGTTGGTTCGGTCGTTGGAATGAGGGCCGGAAAGAGAAGATCCGACGTTACTATGCAGAGAACCCAGAAGAACGCGCTGAAGCCATGCGTTGGGGGCTCATCGACGACCCAGGTGAACAAGAGCTGGAAGCTTTCGAGCGCACCCAAGAGCAGGCAATCGAGGAGTCGGAACAAACGGGGCTGCGGAGAACCATCCACCGGCCAGGGGCCCGCGTTACCGAGAGGGAAGAGCAACTGGCCCAAGAGCGCGCCGCGGGTTTTGCAGGCACACTGTCCAGGATCCAGGACCCGACAACAGGTGCCGCACCCGGCGAACTGACCGAAGCCCAGGAAGAGGCCGTCTCCCGGTGGAGGGGCGGAAACGTTTTTTGGGGCAATAGGTTGTTTCAGCCGGGCGACGTTCAGCGGTACCGCCAGCGCGCCCTGGGGCACATTCGGGAGGTTGGAGGACGGCTCCGTGAAACGCGCCGGATCACCGAGGAGCAATACAACCTTGGTGAGAAGCGAATGCGCAAGTCCATGGAAGAGCAGTTCGGTGATAACTACCACCGCATCATGGCAGCCATCAAAACAAAGGTGGTGGAATACGCACGACGGATCGGATCTACCGACGGCAAGGGCCTTCGTATGGACGTGATCCGGCGCATCATCAAGAAGGCAATCACCCAAGACGGCGGTCTTTCCCAGCGCAATGCCGACAAGTGGATGGCCAAGAATGGTGCGTCCATGGAGCGGTGGGCCATCCGCTGGATTGACCAGTCTGGGGACAAGAACGCAGCTCGAGCGCTTCAGCGTACCGAAGGCGCCCTTGGCTTGGCAGAGAACGCTTTTTCCGCCGAAGCTGTGGAGGAAAACGAAGAGGCCTTGGGTGAGGAGCTCAACGAGACCTACGCAGCTATCGGTCTGGCCGCATCGGAAGAGGCCCCCACAAAAGAGGAAGAGGCCGGAATCGCAGCTCTCTTCGAAGAGGAAGACCCGAACGTGCGCATGGCTGCGACGCTGATGGGTCAGACACGCATGGGTTCGCCCGAAGAGCAAGCGGCGATGGAAGAGAAGATGTCCCGGTTGCGCGGCAGCATGGGCGAGCAGAAGTGGGCCCGCGCGCGGGCGCTGTCCAAGAAGCTCACAGCGGGTCAGCGCGAGAGCATGCGCCTTCGTGTGGGTGGTCGCATTGCTCGTGGTGAGACAACCATCGAAGAGGAAGCACAGAAGTTCGAGCGTGGCATCCGCGGTCAGAGGGGCGCAGGGGAATACAAGCTCCTTGGCTTCCGTACTGGATTGGCGGAACTTCAGCGGCGACGCCGCGAAGCTGGCACGGAGGGAGAGCCCACCGAAGTCGGAGAAGGTGCAGGGCTACGGACCCGGGAAACCGAGAAGCGCGTGGCAGCCTTGGAAGAGCAGAAGCAGATGCTGGAAGACATGGCTGCGAACATGAACCAGGCGGCGAAGGCCTTGCAGCAGGCCTCGGCCAACTTCGCGGATGCCGAGTTTCGAATGAGGGTACCAAGCCATGGCTAACAAGAGAACGAAGCTCATCATCCCCAACGCCATCAACCTGGTGGTCGAGGTCAATGAGCAGCTGGTGACACACAAGAAGAAAGGTAAGACGCCGGACATCCGCCTGCCGAACCTGATCGACAGGGCGTTTCTCGTCTTCCACGAGAGCGGTGTCATCCCACTTGAAGAGATCGCGTCGGAGGACTGATGGCAGGTAGCAGATTCAAAGGTTGGGACGGCGGTCTACTCGGTGGCAACAGCCTCACGGGGCAAGAAATCACCACGGAGGCCTCTGGTGATTTTGTTGAGACCACCACGGAAATCATCGACCAGGGTGACGTTCGTGGTGTCTACGCTAAGCATCCCGCAACGACGCCGAAGTACCATACCGGCAACGCGGACGTCACCAAGGAATACATGGCGCGCCTGTTCGTGCCCTTCGCCTCGGACGCAGCACGTGAGGTGTTTGTGAACACAGTGCCGCAAAACGCACGGGCGCTTGCCGAGCATCTGGCCGTCTCCGATGAGACAGCGCTCTGGGGCGGCACAACGTATGGCCTGGGGTATATCGACTTCTTGCTGCAGTCGGCGAACGAGCAGTTCAACGAGAAGCTGCAGGTGGTCGATGCCGTAGGTGACAACTACATCGCTTACTACCTGGGCCAGAACCCTCCGGTGTTCCAATACTCGGGTACGCTGCTCAACAGCTACCAGGATGATTGGCGTGCTGCGTTCACCGTGCTGTACAACGATGTCCTGCGCGGCACGATGCTTGCGCGGCGAAAGGTCGTGACTGTCCTAGCCTACGACGATGTCATGATCACAGGGTCGCTGAGCAACCTGTCGCAGATCCTGACAGCCGACTTCGAGTCGATGGCGCGTTTCAACTTTTCCATGCTGGTGAAGCGTTACGACTTCAGTTCGCGGTCGCCGCGGGCACAGTTCAAGCCCACTCCGGTAGCCAGCTACCCATACGACATCAAGCCAAGTCAGTTTGCGAGCAAAGCTATCCCCGGTGTGACGAAGTCCATCTGGGCGGCAGACAGCGTCACCTACACGACTTCCAATCAGCGCAAGAAAGGTAGCGAGTCGGGTGTCACACCTTCGGCTGATTTGGAAATCGAAGCAATCGACACTACACCGGATCCGGATGTGGAATACATCAACAACACGATTTACAATGCGACCATCGGTCAAATCATTGCCGTCCTGGAAAACGCTGCGCAACAGCAACAGTCGAGCGATGAACTGGACGACGACTTTTTCAACGGACCACAGTCCCAATTGCCCCCTGACGTAGAGTAGAGGAGGTTTCGAACCATGGCATACAAAGGCAAGAGCATTGTGGCAGCTTCGGCGTCACACCTCATC
>Ga0180432_10002848_pt1 | contig 25519 bp, 21 predicted proteins | sample SS_ome_10_FD_132414 | JGI IMG/M metagenome (GOLD analysis project Ga0180432, IMG submission 132414) | Hypersaline lake sediment archaeal communities from the Salton Sea, California, USA - SS_1_MS_2 metaG | ecosystem: Environmental > Aquatic > Non-marine Saline and Alkaline > Hypersaline >... | reverse complement strand
GGCGAGCGCAGCGCCGCGAGACCTCGTACAGATTGACGGGTCGCCCGGAACGGGGTGCCCCGTGATCGCCTCGATAGGCGGGGCGCGGTACGCGGTCATCGTCACCGAGCCGACGGTATCCGGCGTGCACGACTTGGAGCGGATCCTGGACCTGACGCGCCACTTCGGCGTGCCCAGCGGGGTGATCGTCAACAAGGCGGACGTGAATCCGGACATGGGCCGTCGCATCGCCGCCCTGGGCGAGACGGCCGGCGCAGAGGTGCTCGCCGAGATTCCGTACGACAATGCGTTTACCCAGGCGCAGATTCGCCGGCAGACCTTGCTCGAGTACGATGGCGGCGAGACCGCCGCGCTCCTAAGCTCCGTGTTCGAACGGATCATGTACGCTGCGCAACAGCACGAGGACCAGCCCACAGGCGTACCGGGTGGGTCCTCCTGAGACGTGGAGTTTGGAGGTGGGCCATGTCCGAGACAACCATCGGCGAGCGAGTAAAGGCGCTGTTGGCCTCGCTCCCGGAGGAGGTGCTGCTCGTGGGCGCGGCCAAGACGCGCAGCGCAGACGAGGTGCGCGAGGCCGTCCAGGCGGGCCTGCGAGCCGTGGGGCACAACTACGTCCAGGAAGCCGAGTCGATGCGCCAGGAGCTCGCCGCATTGGAACGCGACAGCGGTGCGCGGGCCCGATGGCACTTGATCGGTCACCTGCAGCGCAACAAGGCCAAGAAGGCGGTGGAGTTGTTCGACATGATCGAGACCCTGGACTCGCTGCGCCTGGCTCGCGCCGTGGACCGCCACTGCGCCGAGATCGGAAAGACCATGCCGGTCCTCATCGAGATCAACAGCGGTCGCGAATCGAGCAAGACCGGCGTGGCGCCGGAACAGGCTGAGGATCTCGCTCGCGCGCTCGCCGCCCTGGACCACGTGCGCCTGGAGGGGCTCATGACCATGGGGCCGCGCTTCGGCGACCCGCAAGAAGCGCGCCTGTATTTCCGCGTGACCAAGGAGCTCTTCGACCACCTCTCTCGGCTCGATCTGGGCGACGGGCGGATGCGGTACCTGTCCATGGGCATGAGCAACAGTTACCGAGTCGCCATCGAAGAGGGCGCGAACGTGGTGCGCATCGGCACAGCCCTCTTCGGCGAACGAGCCTCGTGATGCCGGCCCAGTCCGGCAATGAGGTGCGCAAGCCCTGGACTGCCGTCGACTTCGGCGCCAAGGCGCGCTCCTACGACGCCTGGTACCGGACGCCGACCGGGCGGATGTACGATGCGCTGGAGAAGCGCGCGGTCGCGCGGGCGTTGCCGACGCACAATCGGGGTGCCAAGCTGCTGGACGCCGGGTGCGGCACCGGCCACTGGAGCGCGTTTTTCGCCGCACAAGGATTTGCGGTCACGGGCGTGGACGTCTCTCGCGAGATGGTCGACGTCGCCACAGAGAAGCGGATTTCCGGCGCTAGTTTCCAGATCGCGGACGTGCATGCGCTGCCCTTTGATGACGAGGCATTTGACGTGAGCGTGGCGATCACCACGCTCGAGTTTGTCCGCGATGCGCGCACGGCCCTGGGCGAGCTCGCTCGTTGCACCCGCCGGGCCGGCGGCGTTGTGCTCGTGGGCGTGCTCAACGCCTTGGCCGCGATCAACAGGGAGCGCAAGTCCGGCGGCTCGTCGACGTACGCGGCCGCGAGATTCTATCGCCCGGAGGAGGTGCATGCGCTGCTGGCGCCCTATGGAGCGCCGCGCGTGACTGTGGCCGGCTTTGTGCCGCGAAGCAAGGCGGTCTTGCCGCTTGCGGGGTTGTGGGATGTCCTCGGCCGCTTGAGCCGTAGCCGACGGGGCGCGTTTATCGTGGGCAGCGTGGTCCGGTGAGTTCGGCCCGCGGCCTGCGAGGAGAAGCGGCGATGTCACCTGGCGGCCGGCCAGAGCGAGGAGGAAGTCCGATGAATGTGCAGGCCGAGGTAAGCCTGTATCCCTTGCGCACCCAGGAGCTCGGGCCACCGATCAATGCGTTCTGCGACGTGCTGCGCGAGCGAGGGCTGCGCGTGACCATGAGCAGCATGAGCACCGCGGTCCAAGGCGATGTTGCCGACGTGTTCGATGGCCTGAAAGCCGCGATGGCCCAAGCGGGCGCGAACCGTGAGGTAGTACTGGTCGCCAAGGTCTCGAACGCCTGTCCGGCGGCGTCGTCCTCCGAGTAGACGGAGAGGGCGGCTGGCATCTCCTTGCGCCGTGTCGAACGCCGCGTCAGCCGGGTAGCGCAAGTTGCATGAAGCGAAGTCTCGCACGGGAGAGGCTGCAATGCCCGAACATCCGAAGCAAGCTGCTGACGGCAAGATGAAAGCCACGCCTGTAGACGAGATTCTGGAGCGTGAGGCCGTGGGCGCGCGCATGAATCGCGTCAAGCACAAGCTCGTGGTTCTCTCGGGCAAGGGCGGCGTGGGCAAGAGCACGGTCGCCGCGAACCTCGCCATCGCGCTTGCAAAGGCGGGCAAGCGCGTGGGGCTGTTGGACGTGGACATCCACGGTCCGAGCATCCCCAGGCTCCTGGGGCTCGACGAGCGAGAGGCCACGGGATCCGGGGACACGATCGACCCCATCGAGTACGATGCGAACCTGAAAGTCATGTCCCTCGGATTCGTGTTGCGCGGTCGAGACGACGCGGTCATCTGGCGCGGGCCGCTGAAGATGAACGTGATCAAGCAATTCCTGCGCGATGTCGACTGGGGGGACCTGGACTTCCTGGTAGTGGACTGCCCGCCCGGAACGGGCGACGAGCCCCTGTCCGTGGTGCAGCTCATCGGCAGTCCGGACGGCGCGATCGTGGTGACCACGCCGCAGGAGCTCGCCGTCTCGGACGTGCGCCGATGCGTGTCCTTTTGCCGGAAACTGGAGCTGCCGGTCCTGGGCGTGCTGGAGAACATGAGCGGGTTCGTGTGCCCGCACTGCGGTCAACGTTCGGACATCTTCCGCTCCGGTGGCGGCGAGGCCATGGCCGCGGACATGGGCATCCGTTTTCTCGGCCGGGTGCCCATCGACCCGGAGGTCGTGCGCGCTAGCGACGAGGGCACAATGTACCTGCACGCGCACGAAGGCTCGGAGACTGCGCGCGCCTTCCAGCGGGTCGTCCGGTCGATCATGGACGCGGAGGAGCTCCGCGACAAGCCCGACGAACCGGCCACCTGAGCGCGCGAGACCGAAGGCGCACCGACGCGCAAGGCGTCTCGCGATGGAGCGTTATTGTGATTCGTGTGGTGTCTCTTGTCGAGAACACAGCGGATAAGGCCGGGCTGCTCGGCGAGCATGGGCTGGCCATGTGGCTGGAGGTCGGGGACAGGCGTGTGGTCTTCGACACCGGGCAGGGGCTTGCGCTCGTGCACAATGCGCACGAGTTGGGTGTGCCGCTGCATGAGGTCGATGCGATTGTGCTCAGCCACGGCCACTACGACCACACGGGTGGCCTGGCCGCCGCGCTGGAACCGGCCCCGCGCGCGACCGTGTACGCACATCCGGGTGCCTTTCGGCTTCGCTTCAAACGCGACGCCGAGGGCGGCGTGCGCAGCATCGGAATGCGGGACGCAGACCGACAGGCAGTGCAGCGGGAGGGCGTCCAGGTGGTCGAGGCTTTGGCGCCCACCATGGTCGCGCCCGGCCTGTTCGCCACCGGCCCCGTGCCACGCAAGACCGAGTACGAGGAATCGGCGACTGAAGCCTTCTTCGCGGACGCGGACTGCCGGCGGCCGGACCCATTGGACGACGACCAGGCCCTGTTCTTTGATACGGACAGGGGCGTGGCGGTTCTGCTCGGGTGCGCGCACGCGGGTGCGGTCAACACGCTGGCCTATGTGCAGGAGCTTACCGGCGGAAGGCCCATGTATGCGGTCATCGGCGGCATGCATCTTCGAGCGGCCTCGCAGGAACGCATCAGTCAAACGGCGGACGCGCTCGAGCGCATGCAGGTGGCGCACCTGCGCGCGGCGCACTGCACGGGCCCGCGTGCGGTCGCGACCCTATGGAACCGGTTCCCGGACCGATGCGGCGCATGGTCCGTGGGAACGAGCGTGACGTTTGCAGAGAAGCCCGTCGACTAGGCCATGGGGCTTGCGCCCTTGAGGAGCCAACGTGTGGGACGGGTCGAAAGGCCACAGAGAGGAGAAGAACCTTTGGACATTGTCCCGATCGGTACGGCACAGCGCACCTCGGACGAGGAGTTTCGGATTCGGCTTCTACCGGAACACCAGGAAGGTTTGCACGGGGTCCAGGCGGGCGACGAGCTCGACGTGCTGTACTGGATGCACAACCTGGACGGCGCGCAGCGGCGTGCGACGAAGGTGCATCCCCGGGGCGACAGGGCGCGGCCGCGCAAGGGCGTGTTCGGAGTACGCAGCCCCATGCGGCCCAACCCGATCGGCGTGTCCACCGTGCGCGTGGTGCGCGTGGACGGCCACGACCTGGTGGTGACCGCATTCGACGCGGCAGACGGCTCGCCGGTGATCGATATCAAGTCGAGCGCCAAGCGGCGGTGACCCTTGGGCTGGACCGAGCGCCGCCGACCGGTTGACAGACGGGAGGACAGGATGGCATCCCATGTATTCGGGCCCGTGCCCTCGCGCAGGCTGGGGCGGTCGCTGGGCGTGGACCTCGTGCCCTTAAAGACGTGCAGCTACGACTGCATCTACTGCCAGCTTGGCCCCACCACGTGCAAGACCGTGGAGCGCAAGGAGTGGGTGCCGCTGGACGAGGTGACCGCCGAGGTGCGCGAGAAGCTCGCCACCGAACCGGACTACATCACCCTGTCCGGGTCCGGCGAGCCCACGCTGTACGCGCGATTGGGCGAGCTTGTCAGCGCCATCAAGTCGAGCACCGACATCCCTGTGGCCGTACTCACGAACGGCAGCCTGCTCTCCGACCCGGACGTGCGCGCCGGCCTGGCCGAGGCCGACCTGGTGGTCCCATCGCTGGACGCGGGCGACGAGGCGCTGTTTCGCCACATCAACCGGCCGCACGAGGCGATCACCTTCGACCGGATGGTGGACGGGCTCGTGGCGTTCCGGGACGCGTACCGGGGCGCGTACTGGCTGGAGATGTTCCTGCTCGGCGGCATGACCGCGCTCGCCGCGGAGGTGGACAAGATCGGCCGCGTGATCGACCGCATCCGTCCGGACAAGGTGCAGCTCAACACCGTGACCCGCCCGCCGGCGGAGGACTTCGCCCTGCCGGTCACGCGCGAGGACATGGAGCGCCTGGCCGCGCGCCTGGGCGACCGGGCCGAGGTGATCGCCGACTTCCGCGGCGTGCACCGGGAGCGCGAGTTCGCGGCGCGGCGCGAGGACGTGCTCGACCTCTTGCGCCGCCGGCCCTGCACCCTGGACGACGTGGCCGCCGGCCTGGGCCTGCACGCGAACGAGGCGGTCAAGTACGTGACCGAGCTCCAGGAGCGCGGCGCCGTCGCGCCCGAGATCCGCGGCGAGCACACGTACTACAAGGCGGTATGACCGCGCCGGTCAGGCGTTGCGGCGCTGGATCTCCTTCACGAGCGCGACCTTCTCCGGCAGGCTCTCCTCGACGATCTTGCGGCCGATCTCTGCATCGGCCTCGTCGAGCGTGCCCATGACCCCCACCTTCACGTCATCGCGCTGCCTGGTGTAGGGTGCGACCTCGTCGCGGTCCACGGGCCTGCACGACTCCTGGTACGCGTCCGGGTCCTCGCGCATGCGCTGCGCGATCTCGCCCTGGTCGATGGCCCATTGGTCGCGCGGCTTGACGAGGTGCGGCGCCCAGTAGAGCATGAGCGACGTCTCGATCAGGCTCGCGTGCCACTCGCCCCGCTCGCGCAGGGACAGGCGCGTGGGCGAGTCCTGGCTCATGGCGCCCGTGATCGCGAGCACGATGCCCTGTAGGTGGTTGTTCTGGCGGAAGAACATGTCGCGGAAGGTCTGTAGGGATCGGTTGATCTCCGAGCCGCCGTGGCCGTGCACGATGATGATGTTCTTGAGCCCCTGGCGGATGAAGGCCTTGACGATTTCTTCGAGCACCAGGCTCACCACGTGCGGGTGCACGTTGATCGTGCCCGGCAGTTCCCCGCCCGAGTAGGAGTACACGTACGGCGGAGCCACCAGGCAGTCCGCCTGCGCGGCGATGCGCTTGCACATCTCGTACGCGTTGTACACGTCCACGGTGACCGGCAGATGGAAGCCGTGCTGCTCGATCACGCCCAGGGGCAGGAGCACGGTGCGCGTCTTGTCGATGGCAGCGCCGATCTCCTGTACGGTCATGTTCTCCCAGAGCATGGGTCGGTCGAGGTCCATATGGCTGTCTCCTGCGAGGGGAGCGGGTCATGGTCCGCACGCGCGGTGTCCGCGTTCTCTATCCCCGCAAGACGGACTTTTGTCAAGGGCAAGTCAGGCCGGAGCAGGGACGCCCCTTGGCTGCGCACGCGCCGGAGGCGCAGGCGAGTACAGGGCTCGTGGCCGCGGTCACTCGTTGCCCCGGTAGACGCGTTCGATCTCTCGGCCCGCCTTGGTCCAGGCGCGCTCGATGTCCGGTCTCTCCTGCTCGGGGAGGCTCTCTCGGTACGTCTCATAGGCCTGCCTGGCGCTTGTGCGCACCTCGTCGGATTCGGTGAACTCGTAAATGTAGCGCAGAGAACGCATTGTGTAATCCTCCACCCTCCAGCGCACCTCGGACTCTCGCCACCGCTTCAGATGCGCCATCAGGTGGTCGATCGCCTCAGGGTCGTTCATCGGCGTGTCATCGGCGAAGTACGAGATGCCGCAGAATCGGGTACCCGGCTTTGATTCGCGGAGCCACTCGTATCTCTCTTCCAGCTCCTCCTCTCCGACCTCGGAAGGGGGCGGGGCAAGCCCTGTATGCGGTTTCAACTCTCCGTGGAAACGCCATTTCGCACTCAGGCTCGGCACCTTCTCGAACTGCTGCAGGTTCTCCTCGAGGAATCTGATGAGCGTGGGGTAGTCAAGGTCATGGGTCGCCTGGACACCGTCGAGGAACCGGCTGCAAAACGCCCAGGCCGGTTCGTAGAGTCCCTGCGTGCGTCTGTACAGCTCTGCCACGATCTTCGCGTGGGCAAGTAGCGCCTCGCGGTGGCCGCCCAGTGACGCGTATTCCGCGAACAGTTCCTTCAGGTACGGATTCTTCTCCTTGGCGAGCAGGGCCTCGATGTAGGCTCCTGCCTCCCGGCTCGAGGGTAGAGAATACGACAGGACCGCATATGCGCCCCAGCGAAGCCGAATGTCCTCCGAGGAGGCCAGCTTCTTTGCCGCATTCACAAGGGGCTGCGTGCACGGGGCGCCTGCAATGTCTCCAAGAAACGCTTCGAAGTGGGCCGCCGTCTTGAGCAGCGCCGTGCCCTTGAGCCCGGGCGATGCACGCTGGTCCTGTGCCAAGTCAGTCAGCGCTTCCAGAAGCCCAGTGGCACGGGGGAGGCCCGCCCAGGCCAGGTCTCGCTTGAGCCTGATCTCGTTCCAGTCCAGGCCCGTTCCGGGTACGTCCGCGCACGCCAAGAGGAAGCGTTCTCGCCGTCGAAGCCGTGGAAGCCTGTTGTAGAGCTCGAGCGGACTCGCCTGGACCAGGAAGTCGACCACAGCCTGCTCCTCTTCGTTGAGCTCCCAGGCGCTCGCCTCACAAAACTGAAGGTAGTCTTCGGGCACCTGGACCTCGGGGGGCGCAATGGTCCCTTGCCCAGCCCGGGGCACCACATCCGCGATGCACACGGCCAAGGACATCAACGCGAACAGCCGTAGCCTACGCATAGGCATGAGACTTTCCTCCTCCAGCGCGACCGGTCCTGCGCCCACACCACACCCTATCGTATCTTCGGAAACGCCCGGGCTGTCAAGAGTGGATGTGGCATCAAAAGGCCGGGCAGCAGCCCTGCTTGTCAACGGGTGGGTATGGCGCCGCAGCGCGGGAACCATGGGGAAAAGGGGCGGGCGAGGCGGCCGGCTGCCCCCGGTCGCCCCGCCCTACGCGCAGCGGCTCCTTCCCCGGCCCGGGTCACTCGGCCACGGTGGTCTCATACCGCACGCCCTCGGGCGTGGGCACGGGCACGGCGACCGTGACGCCGTGGTCGCCCGCGGTGGGCTCCAGGCTGTCCACGGCCAGGAACGCCGTGTACCGGCACAGGACCCGGTAGGCGAGCGAGGTCTCGGTCATTTCCTCGCGCAGCGCGTCCGAGGGCGCGGTGATCTGCTGCTCGTGCAGGTCCGCGAGGCGCCAGCGCGCCCACACCGTGCGGATGCCCGGGTGGTCGGTGGGCCCGTCGTCCGGATTGAGAGCGAGGGTGTGCTCCGCGGCGCGCGTTCCCATCCGGCCCTGGATGCGCACCTGTGCGGGCGGGTCGGAGGAGAACCGGCCCACCACCAGGAGCGGGCGGCCCACGAACAGGTCCGGGATGGCCTGCGGGTACAGGTCGCCGACCTCGGCGCCGCCCCAGTCGATATGGATCTTGGCCAGAGCCGGCCGGGACGCGCGCTCGTAGAAGGCGTCCACCTTGTCCGCCGCGTCGTCGCGCAGGCCGACGAACGCCGCGGTGCCCCGGCCCATCTTGGCCATGCGTTCGAGCAAGTACCGGTTCACCGACGACCCCACGCCGAAGCTGAAGATCCGCGCGGAGCCGACCTTCTCTTTGACGGCGGCCAAAATGTCGGCCTCGTTGCCGATGTACCCGTCGGTCATGAAGCTCACGATGCGCAGCCGCTCTTCGTCGTGCGGAAAGTCGAGCGCTGCCTTGATGCCCTCGATCATCATGGTGCCGCCCTGGCCCCTCAGGCTGTCGAGATAGCGCAGCCCGCGCTTGATGTTGCGCGTCGTGGCCGGGATCGGGGCGCCGCCCAGGGCCGAGGCGCTCTCCGAGAACCGGATGATCTGGAAGGTGTCGTCCTCGTCCAGGTTGTGCAGGCACCGGCGCATGGCCGCCTTGGCCTTGGCCAGAGGCTCGCCGGACATGGACCCCGAGCAGTCGACCACGAACACCATCTCGCGCGGCATGCGCGGCACGTCGGTGAGCTCGGCGGGCGGCACGAGCAGGAGCGCGAAGTAGCGCCCGTCCTCGGCCTCGTGGGTGAGGATCGCGGTCTTGGGCTTGGCGCCCGCCACGGCATAGCGCAGCACGAAGTCCTTGTTGGGCAGGGTGTCGCGGGGGCTGAGGCTCACCGTCGCCCGGGTGGGCGCGGGCCGCTGTACGTCCACCACGTGCGAGGCGCAGGAGATGTCCTCGATGGACACGCCCGCGTCGATCTCCAGCGTCAGGCCGATGTCGTGGCCGCTTCGCTCGTCGGGCGCGAGGTACTGGACCTCCACCGGGTGGCCGGACCGACCGGGCTTGCCGCGCGCGACCGCGCCCACGCCGTCGGTGTGGCCGGGCGGGTTGAACCGCGGGCCCACGACCATGGGGAAAACGAACTCGAAGCCCCCGTCCACGTAGCGCAGGGGGTTGAAGTAGGTCAAGGACACGTCGATGCCCTTGCCGGGCTCGATGTTGGCCACCTTCTGGCGGAAGATGTTGGGCCGCTCCTGGGTGAGCAGGCTCGCGCGGTAGCCCTGGCGCTTGGCCTGCTCGTAGATGCGCTTGGCCTCCTCCTTCTCGCGGATCACGCCGCGGATGGTGCGGTCGCCGATCTTCATCAGGAAGTCGGTCACCGCCGCGCTCTGGGGCAGGGGGAAGACGTACACTGCCTCGATCTTGGTGTCGAACGGGTTCTCGTACTGCTGGGTCACCTCCACGGTGGCCAGGAACGCCTCGACGCTCGCGTGCACGTCCGTGTGCTTCAGGGGCAGGGGCACCTCCTTGTCCTCGCGCACCGCGCGCAGCTCGCCCTGCGTCGGGGGGCGCTGCTCCTCAACCTCGGGCTGGTAGCCCCCGATGCCCTCCGCAGCCGGCGTAGGTTCACCCTTCTCGATCACCCAGAGTTGCGCATTCGGTCCAGGCGCGAGGGCAGGAGCTCTCGCCTCCATCGATTTGTCTCCGTACTGGCGTTCGTATGCCAGTTGGGCGGCCTCGCGAGACCCTTGAAGAGCGGGCAACATCAGGCCGCATACTATCAATCCAAGCCCGAATGCGATAGTGATCCACAACAGCGCTCTGCGGTAGCTTCGCATGCCTCTTCCTCCCTCGTGTCGCCCGGATTGCGGGCCCGGACTCAAGCCTCGGTGGCCTGTTCGCCTTCGGCGCGGCGCGCGGGTCGCACGTCCGCGTCTACGTCGATCTTGTCCCCGCCCGGCCTGGCCGCGGTCACGGGGCGGACCGTGATCTGTGGGGTCGCGGGGCCGCGCACCCGGAGGTGCAGCCGCGCCACGCGCACGCGGCCCTCGGGCGCCCGATCCTCGTCCAGGGTGAACGCCGCGAGCACGATGCGCCCGCCCGTCTTGCCGCGTTCGTCGAAATGGGGGGCCTCGCGGTACGCGTCCGCCGCGCCGCCCTCCACGCCCACGACCTGTACGGTCGCGGCCGGGTAGGTGAGCTCGACCTGGTAGGCGGCGAGCTTCTCGGGGCTGTCCACGAACACGTCGATCGCCTGGAACCGCACGCCGGGCTCGGTCGGGTAGGGCTCGCCCGCGGCCGTGGACACCCGGGCCGCGGCGCACAGGGTGGCCAGAGCCACCGCCAGGGCGCACAAGGCAAGGCGCATGGTCAGGTCTCCTTTGGCTGGACTGCCACCACGCGGCGGGCGAGCTCGGTCACGTCGCCCTTGTCCACCGCGCCGTCGTCGTTCAGGTCCAGGGCCGGATCGGCCGGCTCGCCGCGCTCCAGGCGCCGCGCAAAGAGATACGCGTCCACGATGTCCACGCCCCCGCTTTGGTCCAGGTCCTCGGCCGGGCCGAGGGCCTTGCTGGCGGTCGGTTGCGGCCCGGCGAGCCAGTGCGCGCCCCACACGACGAGCACGGCCGCGGCCGCTGCCGCGGCCCAGCGCGCGAGGCGGATGACCTTGGTGCGGCGGGCGCGGATCGCACGGGCGCGGGCATGGGCCTGGCTGCGCACTGCGCGGTCCACGGCCTCGGGCACAGGATGGGCCGCGGGCTCGGCGAACTCGCGCGCAAGCCCCTCCAGGAGCGACAGGCCGGACCGGCACGCGGGGCAGGCGTGTACGTGGTCGCGCGCGGCCGGGTCGGCGGTGCCTGCGCGCACCGCGTCGATCAGCGGCCAGTCGGGACGCTCGCACGTTTGTGCGAAGCGGTCCGGATGCTCTGGACTGTGGTCGTTCGGGGTCGGGGCCATGGGGGGCCTCCTGGGCGCCGGGTCTCTATCTGTACAGACGACGGGGCGGGCGAAACGTCAGCGATTTGTTCGACTCTTTTCTACTCCCCGGCGCCGAGCCGGCGGCGCAGATCGTCTAAGGCCTTGTATAGCCTGGACTTGACCGTGGGAAGGGGCAAGCCCAGCCGCTCGGCGATCTCCGGGAGTGTGCGGCTCTCCTCGAAGCGCAGGAGCACAAGCTCGCGCTCGTGGGCGGGCAACGCGGCCACGAGGTCCGAGAGGGCGAAATGATCGGCTTCAGGGCTCACGCCCGGGTCGGGCACGGTGTCCGGCGCGCCCTCGGACAGAGGCACGGCGCGCGAACGCCTGCGCTTGATGCGAAGCGCGGTGTGGCGCACCACGGGGTACAGGAAGGTCTTCATCCGGCAGGTGAGCGTGAAGCCCGGAAACCTGGCGAAGAGATACGCGAACACCTCCTGCGTGGCGTCCGCGGCGTCGGCCTCTTGCCCGCAGATGCGCAGGGCCTGCCCGTAGACCCAGGGCCCGTAACGCGCGTACAGGGCCTCCATGGCCTGGGCGCTGCCGCGGTTGGCCGCGGCCACGAGGGCCTGGTCGGTCGGCTCGGCCGAGGGAGAGGACATGCCCCGAGCCTCCGCAAGCGCGCGTTCGAACGGGCGACGATGCCGGCCCGCACCCGCCCAGGGGTGCCCGGCCATTATAGCGCGCCGAGAGGATCGGGCCAGGGGCGTCTGGCAAGGCGCTGTGCGCAGGTGCGTTCAGTTGACAGGCCCAACGCGTTCGCAGTAGAGTGCCCGTGCGCGCGACTCCCTCGCGCGGCGCGCGCGGCTTGGGCCGTGCCGAGCTTTTCTGGCGGCAGGTAAGATGAGGGGCCAGACAACAAACAGCAAGGGGAGGAAGGATCATGCCGGACCGGCCGAACATCCTGCTCATTATCACCGAGCAGCACCGCGGCGATTGCCTGAGCTGCGAGGGCCATCCGGTGCTCATGACCCCGAACCTGGACGCCATCGCCGGGGCGGGCGTGCGGTTCACGCGTGCCTATACGCTGTCCCCGAGCTGCATCGCCGCGCGCCGTACGCTCTTGTCCGGCCAGGAGCCCGCCACGCATGGGCTGGTGGGGTATCGGAACGCGGAGTGGAACATCACAGAGACCCTGCCGGCGGTGCTGTCCGCAGCCGGGTACCAGACCTGCTGGATCGGCCGGAGCATGCACCAGGTGCCGCTGCGCAAGCGGTTCGGGTTCCAGCACATGATCCTGTCCGGCGGTCCCCATTCCGGGGGCGGCAACCAGCCCACAGAATACGACGACTTCCTGGCGCGCAACCAGCCCGAGGGCGGAGGCGGATACTTCGGCGGTGGCGTGATGCACAACGACTGGACTGCGCGGCCGTTCCATCTGGACGAGCACCTGCACCACACGAGCTGGGTCGTGGGCGAGGCGCTGCGGTACCTGGAGCGGCGCGACCCGACGTGCCCGTTCTTTCTGGTCGTCAGCTTCCTGGCCGCGCATCCGCCGCTGAGTCCGCCTGCCTTCTACCTGGAGCGGTACCTGCGAACCGGGGTGCCCGACCCGGTCATCGGCGACTGGGCCAGGCCGCCGGAGGGCGGCGGGATCGGCAGCGACGTGTCCGCCAACGACGTGGACCTGACCGGCGAGGCGCTCCTGTGTGCGCGCGCGGGGTATTACGGGCTCATCAACCACGTGGACGACCAGCTGCGCCGCCTGCTCAATCCCGTGCGCAGCCCGGTGGGCAAGAACACCGTGGTGCTGTACACCTCGGACCACGGCGAGATGCTGGGCGACCACCACCTATGGCGCAAGACCGTGCCGTACGAACCCTCGGCGCGCATTCCGATGCTCTTGCGCGCGCCCGCGGAGTTCGGCCTGACCCCCGGCACGGTCACCGATGCGGCGGTGGGCCTGCATGACGTGATGCCGACCCTGCTCGAGTTCGGAGGCGTGCCTGTGCCCGAGACCGTGGACGGAAGGAGCCTGTTGCCGCTTATGCGAGACGACGCGGACCTGGACCGCGCGTACCTGCACATCGAGCACGCGCCCATGCACCATACGCTGACCGACGGGCGAGAGAAGTTTATCTGGTACGTGCAGGACGGCAGGGAGCAGTTCTTCGACCTGCGCGAGGACCCCCAGGAGCTCACGAACCGAATTGACGACCAGGCCAGCCAGGAGCGCATCACGATGTGGCGCGGGCGCCTGATCGCAGAGCTCAAGGACCGGCCGGAGGGGTTTTCGGACGGCACGCGGCTTATCGCCGGACGGCCGTACCCCGCCCTGGTCGCCGGGTCCGGATAGGAGAGCGCGGCATGGCAGGCGCCCCCGAGCGGGAAGAGTTCGACCGGCTCTTGGCCGACGTGCGCGGGGCGCGCGTCGCCGTGGTTGGGGACTTTTGCCTGGACGTATACTGGTTCGTGGATCGGTCGGCCGCCGAGCCGTCCCTGGAGACGGGACTCGAGACCCGGCCCGTGCGGGGCCAGCGGTACTCGCTTGGGGGGGCGGGCAATGTGGTGGAGAATCTCGCCTCGCTCGAGTGCGGCACACTGTTCGCAGTCGGTGTCGTTGGCTGCGACCCCTGGGGCCGGGAGATGCTCAGGTCGCTCAACGACACCGGCGCTGATACGCGGGGCATGGTTACGCGCGGCGAGAACTGGGAAACCCTTGCGTATGTGAAGCCGTATGTCGGCGATACGGAGCTCAATCGGATCGACTTCGGGAATTTCAACCGTTTGCCCGAGTGCGTGGCTCGCGAGGTGGCCGAGAGGCTGGACGAGATTGTGCGCCAGGTGGACGTGGTAATCGTGAACGAGCAGGTGGAGCGCGGGCTGCATACGCCCCTGTTCAGGGAGGAACTGGACGCCCTGATGCGCCGCCATCCGCAGACCACGTTCCTGGTGGACAGCCGCCACTTCCCGGACGCGTACCCGGCGGCGTGCTGCAAGGTCAACGACCACGAAGCGGCCCGACGGGTGGGCAAGCAGCGCCAGCCCGAAGAGATGGTCTTGCGCGAGGAGGTGCTGCAGGCGGCGCAGAAGATGTTCGGAGCCACAAGGAAGCCTGTGTTCGTCACTCGCGGACCGCGCGGATGTGTGGTCTGCGATGAGCGGGGCATCCATGAGGTCCCTGGGATCCAGATCACCGGTCGCGTGGACCCGGTGGGCGCGGGAGATAGCTTGCTCGCCGGCATTGCGCTGGGCCTGGCCACGGGGCGAGAGCCGACGACGGCAGCCCGTTTCGGGAACCTGGTCGCCTCGGTCACTGCGCGCAAGCTGTTCCAGACCGGCGTGGCCACTCCCTTGGAAGTGCGCAAGGCCAGCGAGGCGCCGGACTACGTATTCCGTCCGGAGGCGGCCGACGACCCGCGCCGCGCGCGCTACCACGGCGATACGGATATGGAGATCGTGACCGGGGCTCCCGCCGGGTTCCGCCCGGCGCATGCCATCTTCGACCATGACGGCACCCTCAGCACCCTGCGTCAGGGGTGGGAAGAGGTGATGCAGCCCATGATGGTGCGCGAGATCCTGGGGCCGCGCTTCGAAGAGGCGGACGAGTCGCTCTACGCCCGGGTGGTAGACCGGGTGCGTGCGTACATTGATCAGACCACGGGCGTGCAGACGATAACCCAGATGCAGGGGCTCGTCGATCTGGTGCGCGAGTTCGGTTGCGTGCCCGAACCGAAGATCCGGGACGCGACCGGATACAAGCAGGTCTACAACGAGGCGCTTATGTATAAGGTGCGCTCGCGGCTCGCGAAGCTGGAACGGGGCGAGCTGGACGTGCGAGACTTCACCATCAAGGGGGCGCCCGAGTTTCTCCAAGCCCTGCATCAAGGGGGCGTGCGCCTGTATCTTGCCAGCGGCACGGACGAGGAGGACGTCCGAGCCGAAGCGCAAGCCCTGGGTTACGCACACCTCTTTGCAGGCGGGATCTTCGGAGCGCGGGCTGACACCACCGTGGAGGCCAAGCGCGTAGTTTTGGACAGGATCCTGGACGAAGTGGGCGAAGCGGCACGCGCGGGCCTGGTGACCTTCGGCGACGGGCCGGTGGAGATTCGCGAGACCGTACGACGCGGCGGTCTGGCTATGGGCGTGGCGAGCGACGAGGTGCGCCGCTTTGGCCTGAATGCCCGCAAGCGTGCGAGGCTAATCCGCGCGGGCGCGGACCTGGTCGTACCCGACTACGCCCAGGCGAGCGAGTTGCTCAAACTGCTTGGCATGCGCCGTGTCGCGGAGGCGCTTCCATGAGTTTCGAGGAACTCGATCGGGGCAAGCTGCGTCTGTACCCCTTGGCCGAGCGCAAGAACAAGAAGCGCATCGAGGACGATCATGTGCCGGTGGGTCAAGCTCCCCGGAAGCTCGACTCGAGCGTGCGCGAGGTGCTGGATGAGGCCCTGGAACGCATTCGCGCGGCGCGCGAACACGGTCGACCGGTCATGCTGGCCTTTGGCGCGCACGCGATCAAGAACGGTCTGGGGCCCGTGCTCGCCCAGCTCATAGTGCGAGGGTGGTGTACCCACCTGGCCACGAACGGCGCGGGGGTGATCCATGACTGGGAGTTCGCCTTCCAGGGCGAGACGAGCGAGGACGTGCGCGCGAACGTGGCTGCGGGCAGCTTTGGCCTGTGGCAGGAGACGGGCTGGTACATCAACCTGGCGCTCAACGTGGGCGCGTACGAGGGCAGGGGATACGGAGAGTCCGTCGGCGCGCTCATCCACAATGATGGCCTGGACATCCCGGAGCGCACGACGCTCGAACAGGAGATCGCTTGCGCGCGCGAGGATCCGCGCAAGGCCGCTGCGGCCGCGGATCTTTTGGACCGTATCGACCGCTTCGGTCTCGAGCCCGGGTTCCATGCCGTAGAACACCCGTTCAAACAGTACAGCGCGCAGGCCGCGGCCTTTCGGATGGGTGTGCCCTTTACGAGCCACCCCATGTTCGGGCACGACATCATCTATACGCATCCCATGAACTGCGGGGCTGCGCTGGGCAGGGTGGCCGAGCGCGACTTCCTGCGCTTCGCCGCGGAGGTGAGCCGACTCCGGGGCGGGGTGTACCTGTCCGTGGGGTCGGCGGTCATGTCGCCCATGGTGTTTGAGAAGTCCATGGCCATGGCCCAGAACTTGGCCCTCCAGCGCGGGGAGCGGATCGAAGGGCACGCCATCTACGTCGTGGACCTCGCCGAGTCCACGTGGGACTGGTCGCAGGGCGAGCCGCCGGAGGATCGGCCCGAGTATTACCTGCGCTACGCCAAGACCTTCAGCCGTATGGGCGGGCACATGCGGTATCTACAGCTGGACAACCGGGACTTCTTCTTGTACCTGCTCCGGCAGGGCGAGGGGCTTCGATTCCCGATTTCGTCCGATGCGCAAGAAAAGGGCCGCTGAGTCACGCTGGAAGAGCGCGGCGAGCACTCCGAAGGGACGTGGCGCGCCCGATTGGTGCGGTGCCGATGAGCGCGGCCGATCCGGGCCCTAGCTCCTCAGGGCGTGTGGAAGATCGGTGCGCCCTGGATGTCGCGGGCCTGCTCGGTCTCCAGCGAAGAGAAGTCTAGCGCGTCCACGGCGTCGCACGCGAGCCACAGCAGCTCGGCATGGCTCGGGCACACGGCCGCGGTCACCGCTTGGGAGAGCGTGAACGCGAGCGCTGCTTTTGCCTCGTCCAGAGTGTCGATGGGCACGTACCAGCACTTGGGCCACTTCTTCTCTTCGCCCGATTGCACCGGCCGCTTGGCAAGGGCCTTGATGGCCAGGATGCCGGTGCCTCGCTCCTGCGCCCGCTCGCACGCCTGCGGGCCGAACCCGCCGTCGCGCCAGCAGAAGAGATTGATCGGCAGGAGCATGCTGTCGAAGGGAAACGCGTCCAGTAAGCGCAGCGCTGTCGGCTCGTCGTGCGCGGAGAATCCGATATGGCCGATGAGCCCCTGCTCGCGCGCCTTCACAAACGCTTCCAGCGCGCCGCCCGGCGCGAGGATCTGGTCGGCCTGTTCCATCGAGGAGACGCCGTGGAGCTGGTACAGGTCGAAGTGGTCGGTGCGCAGCTCGCGCAGGGATCCGTGGAGCTCGGCCTCCGCACCCTCGGCCAGGCGCTGCGTGGTCTTGCAGACCAGGAAGACACGATCACGATGGGGCTCCAGGGCCGGGCCGAGACGCTCCTGGGCATTGCCGTAGGTCGGGGCCACGTCGAAGTAGTTCACGCCCCGGTCGATCGCCTGCGCCACGGCGTCGGTTGCCTCGTTCGGCGACATGTCGCGGACCACGATCCCGCCGAAGCCGATCACGGACAGCTGCGCACCGGTGCGTCCCAATGTGCGCGTGTGCATACGGGCTCCTTTCTGCGCGGGTCCTCTGGTCAAGCAGCTCTACGATCTTTCGGCCCGGAACGTCCGACTTGAAGTGTGCATCCGCCAGGCCCGCCTGCCTGGTTCGGTGAGCTGGAGAGTCCAAGACGCGCGCGCGGCCAGCCTGCAAGAACCTCTCTACCCGCCTGCCATCAAACGCGAGAAGGTCCACCTGTCAAGGAGTTCCTTTCCAATTGGCCGCGAGTGTCGAGTGTGAACAAGGGCTTGTCAAGGCACCTGACTGCTAGAGCGGATGTGTCCTGCACCGATGGGATGGGAGGAGATGGCTTGGGTGAGACGGGTCCACCCGGGTCATGGAGCATGTGGCAGACGGATGCCTCGGGTCTGGTTGCATCCGCTTGGCGAGGAACGGGTTATCCATCTGCGCTTGCGACTTGACAAAAAAGCGCGACGACATACAGTCTACTGCCAACATGGTCAGCCGGGGCGTCTAATGCAAGCTGTCCTCCCACCTCAGCGATGTCAGTCAAGGCCTTGCGCTGGCCGCGGCGCAAGTCCAAACCGTGGAAATGCCCTCACTGGAGAGAACCTAGCCGCCCCGATGCTCGGGCGGACTTGTCGGCCGGCCGCTCCGCAGGATGCGTCTCGGCCAAGCACATTCTGACGAAAGGCACGCTTCGAGGGATAGGATTCGTCGGAAACAACGCGTACCACACGGGGAAAAGGAGAACATGATGAGGGCCTTGTGCGTCGAGATGGGCCGGGGCCTGCGGCTGATCCTCCTGGTAGGCTTGGGCATCGTTACGGCGAATGCGGCCAGCGGGGCTGACGTAGGTCCATCGGTCGATCAGCTACTTGAGGAGCTGACCGATCCAGAGGCGCAAGTGACGGTGGCGCAGGACCAACGCTCTACAGCGGCCGTCAAGCTAACAGGGGTCTCGGGCGCAGCAGTGGACCCTCTATTGGCGGCGCTGCCTGACGCTGGGCCCGAGGTGCGCCGCAGAGCCACCTGGACGCTGGGCGAGATTCAAGACGCCCGAGCCATCCCGGCATTGGCGAAGGAGCTGCGGAGTCCGAACAGTTTCGTCGCCAGCGCGGCTGCACTGGCGCTTAGCAAGGTTGGGCGCCCTGCGATAGACGCGCTGGTCGAGGCACTCGATAGCGAACGAGCCGAGGTGCGCATGAGGGCGGTACAGGCCCTGGGCAGGATCGGGAGCCCGGCGGCGGTCGAACCATTGGCGAAGATGCTCAGTGACAAGGATCTTGGGGTGCAGCTCCGAGCGATCTGGTCCCTGGGTAAGATCAAGCAGCCACGCGGAGTAGAGAGCCTACTAGGCGCCCTTGCGAGCGAGGATCCCCGGGTCCGGGCGCACGCGGTCTGGGCCCTGGGAGAAATCGGCGAGCCCGCGGTCGGGCCGCTCATCGCTTCGCTGGCGAAGGAGGCTCTGCACGCGCGCGAGGCTGCAGCAGAGGCCCTGGCCGCGATCGGCCGGCCCGCCCTGGCGCCATTGGGCGCAGCGTTGCAGCATGAAAACGCATCCGTGCGTGCGCACGCCGCCCAGGCCCTGGGAATCATTGGTGAGGCCCAGCGCGGACCTGCCTCGGTGCTGCAAGAGTTGCTCGGCGATCCGAACGGGGACGTGCGTGCTTGGTCCGCATGGGCGTTCGGGACAATCGCCGGTACACGGGCCGTGGACCCCCTCAAGGGCCTGTTGAGGGACCAAGATGCGGACGTGCGGCGCCTGGCGGCCAAGGGGCTGGGGGCAACGCGGGATCCGCGGGCGGTCGAGCCGCTCCTTGCCGTGTTGCAGGACGAGGCCGCAGCGGTCCGGCTGGCGGCGGTCAACGCGCTGGGACGGATCAAGGATGAGCGAGCCGTCGAGGCTGTGGCGCGGGCGCTGGAGGACGCGGACTCTCGCGTCCGGGTAGCTGCGGCCCGTGCGTTGGGCCGGATCAAGGCCCCGGCTGCCATTGAGCCTTTGATTGCGGCCATGAGCGATACGTACGCGCCGGTCGGCTACAACGCCAACGCGGCCCTGCAGGAGATCACCGGCCATACGGTGGACATCCCCTTGGGATGGCGAGCAGAGTGGATCGGCACCTATCGTCAGCCCAAGTGGGAAGCCTGGTGGGAGGGCAACAAGGCGAAATTCGAGCGATAGAGGACTGCTGTGTCCGGCGCGTTAGTGAGCGCATCGGAGTCGCCCAGTATTGCGCCCAGGAGGAGGACGTACGGTGGAGATCCGTAATCCCGCGTTTTTCGAGGCACCGGACTTCTGGAAGACCGAGTGGGACGAAGTGAACGCCTTTCTCGAGGACCTGAAGACGGACCAGGTATGGGAATTCGGGCGCTCGCAAGGCGGACGGCCGATTCGTGCCGCGGCGTTCGGAGAGAAAGAGCCGATCAAGCGCTCCAACAACCCGTACAGCGCCGCCGCCGCAGGACACCTGGAGGACTTTTTCGATCCGGATCGCCGCAGCCGCCCGGTTGTGGTGGTCATCGGGCCCATCCACGGCGCGGAGCTGGAGGGGTGCGCGACTTGCCTGAATTTCGCCCACCTGATCGAGCAGGGCACCGATCTTCGCGGCCGCAAGTGGGACGAGCTGCGCGAACTGGCCCATGAGATGCGGGTGGTGATCGTACCCATCGCGCAGCCCGACGGGCGCATTCGTGCAGGCGTGCGGCACTTGGTCGGCGGGACCCCGGAGGACGTCAACTACTATGACCAGGGCTCCGCCAACGGCGAATCGCTGGCCTGGGAGGATTACCTGCGGATGAATCCCGTTCCGCCCGGGCGGGTCAGTTACCTGGGAGGTTACTTCAACGACGCGGGCGTGAATATCGACCTGGATGATTTCCTGTCGCTCGATCGAGCGCCGGAGACGAGCGCGCTCATGGACCTCGTGCGTGACGAGACGCCGGATTGCTTCGTCGTGCTCCACGGCCACGGCCCGGGCCCCTGGATCGCTTCTCCCAACGCCCTGATCCCGAAGCGGTGCCAGTATCACCAGATCCAGATCGCCACTCTCGTGGCCGAGCGCCACCGCCGCGAGGGGCTGCGGCCCGCGCGCAAGTTGATCACCGAGGTGAGGCAAAGCGGGTACTCCGGCACAATCAACCTGCCCACAGCGCTCCACTACGTGTGCGGCGGATTGCCCTTGGCCTTTGAATTCCCGCATGGCATCAAGAAGTTCCCTTACACCTTCGACGAGATCCTCGACATCGGGATGACCATGCTGGAAGAGCTGCTGCGGTACACCATGGAGGCCAGGTACATGCCGCGCAGACCCACGCATAACCGCACCACCCTGCGCGAGGTGCCGGAAGTGCGCCTCACGAAGTGACACTCGCGTGGCACGGCCGCGCATACGGGTTGGAAACCGATGCTTTGCCGAGGACCGTGCATCACGGCCACGGCGTGCACGTGGAAAGCGACGGTCTCCATAAAGAAGGGAGCAGCCATGAAGTTCATGTTTGTCCCGAGGAACGTGCGATTCGACAACGAAGAGCAGGTGCAGGGGCTGATCCGCTTCTGCAAGAAAACGGGCGCCGAGGAGGCGATGGTCCATTCACGAATCTCGCCCTGGGCGCCGAAGGACGCGAATCTTGAGAGGGCGGACCGTGCGAAGAAGGCGTTCCATGTACTGAACGAGCACGGAATCCGGGTGAGCGACCAAATAGTCTCGTTGATGCGTCCCGATGATCGAGGTCCCGTGTTTCCGCAGACCATGGTGACCCGAGCAAACCGCGAGGACAGGTCGCCGTGTCCGCTCGACGCGACCTACCGGGAGTACACGGCCTTTCTGTTTTCGAAGCTGGCCACGACCGGAGCGTGCAAGATCTTCCTGGACGACGACTTCGGGCATCTGCACGCGACGCGGGACACGTGCTTCTGTCCTCTGCATATTGCCGAGTTCAACAAACGGTACGGATACGACTTCGACCGAGAGGGCCTGGTCCAGAAGCTGGCCGAGGACCCCATGGGCAAGGTGCAGCTCGACTGGCTGGACTTGCAGGCGGACGTGCTGGTGGAGTTGACTTCTCTGGTGGAGCGGGCCGCCCATGCGGAGAATCCGGATGTGCGGCTGGGCCTGATGATCACGTGCAGCGACATCACGTCCTATAGCGGGAAGACGCATGAGGTCCTGCGCGCCCTTGCCGGGGATCTGCAGCCGCTGGTGCGCACAGGGATGGGTTGGTACCAGGACTACAACAGGCTGTATTTCATCAATGAGCTCACGGACGTGCTGTATCAGCACAGTCTGGTGCCCGAGAACACGGAGATGTACTCCGAGATCGACGCGGTGCCGCATGGCTTGTTCAGCAAGGGCATCAGGGTGTGCTTCGATTACAGCATCAAGGCGAACATGATCTGCGGCACGGGCACGCACAGCGTCTCATGGCTCGATGCGGGGGAGCGTCTGGACGAAGACTACCGCCATATCGAGCAGATCAACGAGAAGCTGAAGGTCGACCGGGCCATCGCGCAGGTGATTCCGGACCGCGCGGTCCGCAGGGGCCTGGGGGTGATCGAGAACATGATCGGGCGGCGGATGCATGCGCAGGGGCCGATCCTGTTCAACCGAGAGAACGGCGAGTTGGTAGCCCTGTGGAGGATGGGGATTCCGATCACGTTTGACGACAGCGACACGGCGTTTCTGACAAGAAACAGCATCTTGTTCGAACCGGACGAGGTCGAGCGGCGGTTCGCGGAAAAGAACCTGCTGCTCGATCTCGATTCCCTGCTGGCGCTGCGCGAGAAGGGCATGGGCGAGCTTGCCGGCGTGGAGGTCAAGGGACTGCTGGACAAGCGAGGGCAGTTCGGCAGGCGGGGATGGACGGAGGAGCTTACCGATCATCCGGTGAACGGTCGATACGCAGGAGAGACGGTGCGGTTGCGGCTGTTCCGCTCCGCCAAGTTCGCGCAGCTGGCTGCATCGAGTTCGGGGGGTGTGTCCGTATCTCGCGTGCGCAATCCCGACGACGAGGAGGTGGGCTCGGGCCCCATACTCCTTGAGGGCGGGGGGCGCAGGCGGGTGGTGCTCCCGTACAGTCTGAAGGAACTGCAGGACTACCGACATGGTTGCATGTCCATGTTCAACAAGGAGCAGCTCAAGGGGATGGTCGAATGGCTGAGCGGGGGGCATCTGCCGGCGTTCATCGACGACGTGGCGGACGTGTGTCCGAGCGTGCTTGTGGATCCCGACACGGGCCGGACCACGATCGGGCTGTTGAACTTCTCGTACGATCCTGCGCGGGGCTGCGACCTGTATGTGGAGAAGGCCACAGACGGCCCTTATGCGCTGGAGTACGTGACCGATGACGGGTCCATGGAGGCCGTGCCGGAGAGCAACTATAAGGAGGAGAACGGCTATCTCGTCATCCGGCTCACCAAGGAGACCGGGGCCAATCCGTTCGATCTGCGCGTACTTACCGTTACCCCGCGGCCCGAATAGGGCGCGGAGGGATTCTCGAAAGCCTGCTGGGCAAGGGCAGGCGATCGATGGGAAGCTGGGCACGGGATCCCGGGATGCGCCGAAGTCTTGTCCGCAAGGTCTTGACACTACTGATGGAAGAGTAAGGAGCTATCATGCGGCTGGTTGATAACAAGACGCCCAGGGCTGCGATTGTGCACGCGCAGACGGATGCATTTGCCGCCGCGGAATTCCAGCGATACTTGGAGAAGAGCACCGGTGCACAACTGCCCATTGTCACCGATGCTCCCGAGCACGGGGCGGTCGTCTCGATCGGGCATACGGGGTTGACGAGTCGCGCGGGCATCGCATCGAACGCGTTGCCCGATCAGGCATTTGCCATCAAGGCAGACGATCGGCTCCTGGCCATCTGCGGCGCGGACAAATGCGCGACGCTGCATGGCGTGTACTGGTTCCTGGAGCATGAGCTCGGCTGCGGATGGTGCATGCCCGGGGAACTCGGGGAGGTGGTACCCGAGAGCGCGACCGTGGAGATCGGTCGGCTCGACCATTGCCGGCGACCCAGCCTGGGGGTGCGGTCCCTATGCACCTTTCCAGCACCGGGACGGCCCGCGTCCGATGCCCAGGCCATGGTGGACTGGTCGGCGAAGCTGGGGTTCAACGTGGCCAAAATCCCGCGCGTGAGCACCTTCGAAGAACACCGGGACCTGCTGGTGCGCGAGGCCAAGGAAAAGCGCGGCATGCAACTCAGCGTCGGCGTGCATACATTCGAGGACTTCATGCCCGATGATCCGTATTTCAAGGAGCATCCCGAGTATTTTGCACTCGTCAACGGCCGGCGAGGCGGAGAGGGCAAGCACCGGATCTGCCCGAGCAGCATGGAGGCGGCCGAGGTGTTTGCCAAGAACGTGAATGCCTACCTCGACAAGCGCCCGGAGATCGACGTGATCGGGTTGGGCGCCAAGGACGGCAGCGGCGGCTGGTGCGAGTGCGCGGACTGCCGGGAGAAGACGGGCTTGCGCTTCTGCCCGGTGCAATTCAAGGTCCACAAGGCACGCGTGGTCACGGACGCCTACATCCCGTTCTTCAACAAGGTCGCCGAACACGTGGCGGCCGAGCACCCGGATGTCCAGCTGGGCGCGTTGTTCTACACGTCCACCCTGGAGCCCCCCGCGTCGGCCGAGGCCAAGCTGCATCCGAACATCGACGCCGTGGTGGCGCTCTTTTCCCGGTACTACGATCGACCGCTGAACCAACCGTTGTCTGTGCCCGAGGACTACGAGCGCCTGAACCCGGACCGACCGGACGAGGCCACGTATACCTACTACCCGTCGATGCTGCGTCGCTGGCGAGAGGTCACGCAAGGGCGCGTGTATTTTCACGCCTATTTCTCCGGTCACGGCGCCACTTCGGGGCTGATCTTCCCGATCCATGACGTGATTGCCGCTGATCTGGAGTTCTACCATGACATTGGTCTGGACGGCTTCTATACGCAGGCCAACTACGTGAACGCAGCGCCCTATGGCTTCAACTATTACATGGCCGCGCACAAGGCCATGGATGTCGAGACGGACGCGGAGCGAATCCTGCGCGCTTACATGGCGAAGTTCTACGCGACCGCGGCGGAACCCATGATCGCCTACTTCCAGTGCCTGGGCCGGGCCAGGGCCAACGGGTCGCTCCTGGCCGATCCGGTCAAGGTGGCCGGCCTGTTCGACCGCGACACGCTGTCCGAGGCCAAGGCACTCCTGGACCGCGCGCAGGAACAGTGCACGGACGCGGCCGCCCAGCGTCGCATCGCCGTGCAACAGGACGTGCTTCAGTATCTCTGCCTGTATCGCGACTGGGTGCTCGCCTGTTTCCACGTTCGCCAGTTGCTGGCAAACGACGCAGACCGTGAAACCACGGACGCAGCCCTCGACGCCGCGGACCGCAAACGAGCGGCGCTTCGCGATTTCATGGGCGAGCACATGGACGATCCGCCCGTGGTGCCCTTCACGGACATGGATCAGGTGGACAAGCGGCTGCAGGGCGTACAGCGAGTGGTCATGAGCATGAAGCTGGCCCATCAGCCCGCTGGATTCGACGAGCCGTGGGACACGGAATAGGTTGAGGCCTCTGTGCGCCGAGTGCGGCGCGCTGGCCGGAGATCCAGGAGAATGGAATGGAAGAGCGGATGGCGTCGAATTGGACTGAGAGCAGCGGCATGCACTGGGTCAAGACAAAACGGATGAAAAGGTGGGCGATTTCGATATGCGCACCGGCACCCGTTGCGATCCTGGTGCTGACTGGTGCGTGCGCTGCAGCGGCGCCAGCTCGAGACACGAGCCGGATTGTCTGGCCCAGGCAATGGGTGGCGTTCGGGCCGGTGGAGCCGACGGAGAACATGACGGCCGGAGGTCGGCCGCAGGCGTCGACGCTGCTTCCCGGTGAGGACCTGAAAGAGGTCCCGGAGGAGTTGGAGATCGGGGGCGAGCGATTCGCCGCGCAACCGGTGACCCTGGGGCCGGATGGCCGGATCGACCTGGGGCGTCTGTTCGGTGGGGT
>Ga0180432_10002847_pt1 | contig 25533 bp, 20 predicted proteins | sample SS_ome_10_FD_132414 | JGI IMG/M metagenome (GOLD analysis project Ga0180432, IMG submission 132414) | Hypersaline lake sediment archaeal communities from the Salton Sea, California, USA - SS_1_MS_2 metaG | ecosystem: Environmental > Aquatic > Non-marine Saline and Alkaline > Hypersaline >... | reverse complement strand
TCCCGCCCCCGATATGCCGCAGCAGATCCGTCAGAGTGATATAGACCCTCCCCTGGCGAACGAAGCCGTGTTTCTCCAGGTCCGCCTCGCGACCGTTGAACCAAACGATCTCCCGCAGAATGATCTTTCGCTGCACCTTGAAGAAAGCCGGTCCCGTTGTGCGGCTCTGCATGAACAGCGACTGATGCGTCGTGTTGTAGATATGCAGCGGGATCGTGCCCGTAGAAGCCAGCAGCACCTGACCGTCGCTGCAGTCAATACGCAACTGATGCTTGCCGTCAGCCAGCTTTGTCGTATCCAGAACATACTCGGGCATTCTCAAATCCGACATGAATTTCGTCTGCCCGTCAACTACAACGCTGCAGATGCCCTCAGGCATGTCAGCGGATGGCCGCAATACCAGGTCCCCGCGAGCAGCGGCAAAAGAGCCCGTTTTTACCACCGGGTACGGCGAATCAATGGTTATACCCCACTGGCTCCCTGCCGAAACAGTCACCGTACTTGCACTCCCCACCACACACAGGGCAATAAGTGCTATAATGACTGCGTACAATGTCACTTTTCCCATCAGCCGGAGCACCTCTTCTCAGTTCATAGATTCGCCGTGGACTGGCTGCTGCAGTTGCCTAGACTATAACACAGGCTTTTCCGCCAAGTCAACGAAACCGCACGCCTTCCCGGCCTGACACCGCAATAGACCATAAAGCACCAAGCCCAGCGCACACACGCTCTTCGCGCCAGAATGAGGACACGCCCAATCATACAATGATCCCACTCCGCGATAATCTCAGGTCCCGCTCAACGCCGTACGTCAATATCGGCATCATCGCCACATGCGTCATCATCTTCGCTCTCCAGTTGGGCAGCAAAGACCAGTTGCTCAGTTGGGCGTTCGTACCTGCCTACCTCATCAGCCCGGAGGCCTGGCAGACCTACGGCGTCGTCCCCATTTTGCTCTCCGGCTTCACCTCCATGTTCATGCACGGCGGCTTTGTCCACCTCGCCTTCAACATGCTCTTTCTCTGGGTCTTTGGCGACAACGTCGAGGACCGCATGGGGCACGGACGCTACCTCGTCTTCTACTTACTCTGCGGCGTACTGGCGACCCTCCTCCACACCCTCGTCAGTCTCTTCGCCCACACCCCGATGGTCGGTGCCAGTGGCGCAATAGCCGGTGTCATGGGCGCTTATATCATCCTGTTCAGACACGCGACGGTCCGCGCGCTGGTGCCCATATTTATCATCTTCACCATCGTGGACCTCCCCGCAGTACTGTTCATCGGCATCTGGTTCGTCTTCCAGCTTCTCTCTGCGCTCGGCTCCATCGGCATCCAGAGCGGCATCGCCTTCTGGGCTCACGTCGGCGGCTTCCTGGGCGGCTACTTCCTGTGCAAAGCCTTTGTCCGCTACCCGCGCCGCCCTCCACCCCCCAGAGTCATTGACCTCCGCATAGACTGACTCAACTCCGCTTGCGCTCCGTGTCGCGACGGTCGTTGCCGTTCGCCTTTGTCCTATGCCGTTTGGAGGACAGGCGTCCTCGCCTGTCAATGCCTTTGCCGTTGCCTCTCGCCGTTCTCCCCCTTCACCCATCCTCCTCTGGCCGCCCGAGTTCCTCCAATATCTCCGCCCGCGTCATCCGGTACCTCTCATTATCCGGATACTCCGCGACCGCCAGCCCATAATCCTCCGCAGCCTTCTCCAGGTTCCTTAGCGCACGCCACGCATCGCCGCGCAGCGCATACACATTCTGCAGCCCTGCCACCAGTTCATCGGCCCTATCGAAATCGTCTATTGCTTGCCGGTAGCTCTCCTTGCGCATGAACCCGATACCGCGCGCCAGATACGCCTCGGCGAAATCCGGGTCGCGCAGAATCGCCAGACCGAGACTCCCGACTGCCGCATCGAGCTGGTTCATGCCCATCTGATCCATTCCGAGTTGATACGCCTCCCGCGCCGCATCCTTGTCCATGCTCATTCCTTTGGTCGCTCCTGTTTGATCCTCGTCGGGCACTCGGGACACAGCTTCAGCGCCAGCGTGAACGCCCCACCGACGACATCTGCCGCCCGCATCAGGTGAATATCGGCATCACCGATCTTCCCGTCCTTGATCTGCTCGCGGCTGCGCATGTGGTTTTCCAGCGCCTCCCATTCTATCAGGCACGGACCATCGCGCCACAGCCCGCTTGAAACCTCCACGATATGCCCCAGGGGGTCCACAATCTGCCGCCTCCGACCCCGTGGAGCGAGACAATGGCAATGCGCCATCACCTCACCAATATGCGCCGCCGTATTCGAGTTCATCCCTGCGCCCAGCAGCAGCACCCATCCTCCCCAAATCGCCAGCTTGCCCAGCGGCGACTCGTGGCTGAAAGTCCCCGCCTCCAGATGCCCCTCAACCAGCCGGTCGGCCAGCAAGCCAATCGCCGCATACGGATGTGTCGGGTCCATGCTCCGGCGCGCTTCCCCACGCTTCCGCAGCGCCTCCGTTATCGCCCCATTAGTCGAGGGCGTCGTCCTGATGTCATAGATTTCCGCATGTCCGTGATTGAAGGTCGGCACCATCACTGTCCCCTCGGGGCCTACCGCCTCAAGCAGCGCATCCACAACGGTATCTGCCCCTCCCTCGACATAGCCAAACGCGGAAAGCGAGCTATGCACCTGTACCAGACAGCCCTTCCTCACGCCCATCTCAGCCAGCCCGCTCACGATGTCTGCTTTTCGCACCAGCGTATTTCCCGTCCCATCGTACATGCCATCACCACCTGCAGAAATGATCGTCCTCTTTGTTTCTCAGTCCGCCCATTCCTGACCTCCATACTCCGCCACATCAACACTCCGGGAGGTGCCTGACAACCGACAGCGAAGCTTAGCCCGGCGCGCTGACAACTCCACACATTCAGTACCTGGAGGCAAGCTTACTCATGACCAGATGGGTATCCCGTCCCGACGACGTTGACGCTCTCATCGCCCGATGGTCACAGCATTTCCCACACTACTTCAAGGCCGAGGCAAAGACGCAGTACAGTGGCCGGCCCGTCTGGGTGCTCACTGTCACAGACCATACTCAGAACTCCGCTGACAGGCCTGGCGCCATCTTCTTCAAGCCGCACGCACACGAACCGGCTCCCATTGCCGCCCAGCTCAACTTTATCTCTCAGCTCCTCACCGGACAACACCTCGATGGCACACCCACCGATCTCTCCCGTGCGCAAATCCTCGCTGAAACCGTCCTCTGCTTCATGCCTGACGCCAATCCCGCAGGCACCGCTGCCGCACCCGTCGCAGCATGGGATGGCACTCAGTACACCAACGATGAATTCATCGGCTGGGCGTTTGGGGTTGACCCCGAGACCGGCGAGATGTGGACGCGCGTGGACACCTGGGATGACACCCTCGAGAACCCGCTACCTACTCGGTACGGCATTGTCTATGAGCAGGTATCCGCACACCAGTACGTCGAGCCGAACCGCCATCATGCCTCCACGCTATTCCGCTGGCTCTTCGAACTGCGGGAGCGCCGCACGTGGGATCGGCTCCTGAGTCTCCACCAGATGGAGTTCACCGGCCAGACAGCCAACGCCCTCGCCATCCTCCCGTGCCTCTACGACGAGCAGGCCGCCCACCTCCAGCAGGCGGAGAAAGCCTGGGCTGAGCGCATCGTCACTGCCTGGGTGCAGCTCCCCCACGGCAACCCCGTTCCCGATATCAAGCCGCTCGGCTACACCGGCCGGCAGCGCCAGTACTTCGTGGACTGCTGGGGCGACATCTACAAGGACAGCGTCATCCTCATCTCTGAAATCCGCAACAACTCCCCCATCTGTCCGCCGCCCCTCCAACAGGCCCTCAACGAGAAAGCCATCGAAGTCACCGTTGCCGAACTGATCACCCACTGCCGGTGAGCTCCGGCAGCCTGCGCGGTCTCACCGCTCCATCATGCCAAAGCGCACCCTGACCACAGGTGCGCTTTTCCAACCAACCTTCTCACGCCGTCCCTGGCGGGATCGCGTCAGGCTTCCGCCTTCGCCTTTATCGCCGCCAGCATAGAGTCGCAATTCTGCTGCATCTTCTTCAGCAGCAATCCCTTGATCAGCTTCCCGATCAGCGGCACGTCGTATTCGTAGTTGACTACCAGTTCGACATCAGTACCACCGGCGCTTTCCTCAAAGTTCCAAGTGCCGCCATACTCGCTGTAGTCCCCCTCGAGTTGCCGGTAGCGGCACGTGTGTTCCTCATTGTCCCAGAAGTCCTCTTCCGTCCATGTTATCGTCCGTTTGAACTCCTTGATGACGCCGACCCACCGACTCACCTGGCGCTCCGGGGTCTGCTCTAGAATCTCGACCTCCTCCACATCATCCATGAACTCGGGGAATGCTTCAATGTCTCGGCACAACGCATACACCTCCGCCAATGGCGCGGAGATCGTGACGGTGCTTCGCACGCTCGGCATTACCAAATTCCTTTCCGTATCATTACTCTCCGTATCATTGCTCAATCGGGGGTAGAAACTCCTTGATGCGCCGGGTGAGTTTCTGCCTCGGCACCGTGACGATCCGGTCGCAGGTCAGGCAGCGCACCTTGATATCCACTCCGCCGCGCAGAACCTCCCACTCATTCCCTCCGCACGGGTGCGCCTTTCTCAGCCGCACCACCATCCCTGGCTCAAGCTTTACTACCTTGCTCATCTTCATCGTCCTGGTCCTGGTTACTATAGAGGGGCACCGTGAAGTGAAACGTCGAGCCCTCTCCTTGCGTACTCTCGACCCAAATATCACCGCCATGCGCCTCAACAAGGTGCTTGCACACGAACAAGCCCAGCCCCGTACCTGGAACCCGGGCCACGCTGCTACCGACACGCTGGAAACGCTGAAACAGGTGCTCGCGGTCCGACTCCGAGATGCCGACACCCTCGTCGCTCACAGAGAAGTGCGCCATTCCGTCCTCCACCTTACCGGCTATTCTCACCAGGCCGCCGTTCGGAGAGTACTTGATCGCATTCCCTATCAGATTCGCCAGTACTTCCTCCAGCTTCGTCCGGTCCACCCACAGTGACGGCTGCGGCTCTGGCAGTTCTATCTCGAAACGATGCGTATCGCGCCCATGGCCCTCCACAGCCAGCGTCTCCTCAATCATCGCCTTCAGATTGTCAAACCGCACCATATTCATCGCCAAGCCGCGGTCCGCCTCGATACGCGACAGATTCACAAAATCCTCCACCATGTGTTGCATCCTTATCGTCTGTCGCCCTATCACATTCACCATTTCCGCTATCTTCTCGTCCTGCGCGCTGACCATATCATTCACCAATTCCGTATAAAGGCCGATATTTGTCAGCGGCGTCCTCAACTCGTGAGACACAAACCCTATCAAGTTCGTCTTAAGCTGGTCAATCTGTTTAAATTCCGTCACATCCGTGAGAATCATGCACTTCCCCGCGACCTCCTCACTCTCGACCAGCGCGACAGTCACCTGCAGCGACATCGGCTTGTCCCTCCCGATCTCCACCTCCTCGGTATAGCTGCCTCCGTGCAGCGACAGCGGCATCGCCCACAGCCGCACCAGGTCCGCCTGATGAAGCGTTGCCAGCACCGGTTCGCCCACCGCCTCTCCTGCCGAGATCCCCAGCATCCGCTCTGCTGCCTCATTCAGCAGCACGATCCGGTCCGCCTCGTCCGTCGCAATTACCCCGTCAACCATCTCCTGCACCATCGTGTCCACTTTGGCCTTCTCCGAAGTCAATTCCTGGTTCGCGCTCCGCAGCTCGGCATTTGCGTAGTCAACACGATGCTGTAAAATCGAGTATAGCCGGGCGTTTTCCAAAAAGAGACCCGCCTGCTGAGCGATAACCGTTAGCAGCGCTGAATCATAGTCGGTGAAGGGCATCCTGTCTGTCTTGTTCATTACCTCAATGACCCCGATCACCTCACCCCGCAGGAACATCGGGACGCACAGCGCATTGTGCACTGGATAATCAATCGCCTTAGCAATATCCGGATGCCTCCGGGGATCGCGCTCAGCGTTATTCACTATCAACGCCTCACCCGTCTCCGCCACTTTCCCCACAATCCCTTCACCCAGCGCCAATGTGAAATCTTTTACCTCGTCCCCCTTTTCACCAAGCGCCACCTCGAACCGCAGTCTTTGTGTGTGCTCATCAAGCAGCAATAGTGACGCCGCCTCCACATCCAGTTCCGCCTCCACCCACCGCATAATCTCATTCAGCAAGTCCTCCCGCTCAAGACTCGAGTCAATCAGCCGACCGACACCCGTTATCGCCTGCAGACGAGACTGCAACCGAATATTGGCCTCCGTACGCAGCCAGTCCGATATCGCTGCCGACCGGATCACCAGCGCAGAACCAATCAGCGCGATACACAGCATCGGCCCGGCCATCGGAAACCACACATTGTTCGTGAAGCGCCAGAAGATCAAGCCGAAGCACAGCACCAGCACCACCACTGCGATGAACGCTCCCCGGAACACCCCCGCCGAAGGCAAGGTCAGCGACAGCAGCAGCGTGAGCATCGCCATCAGCACAATGACTGCCCATCGAGGCACTGTCCTGATAACCGAACCGTCGAGCAGATTTCCGATGATATTCGCGTTGACCTCAACACCGGGGAGTAACCCACCGGCGGGCGTGTGGAAAAGCCCCGTGCCGGTCCCAAACGTCGGCGCCACGATCACCAACTTGTTCGCAAACTGCTCTCTCAGCTCCTCCGCGGTTGCGGCCAGCACCTGGAAATACGAGACGCGCTGGAAGTGCCCATAACCGCCATAGAAGTTCACCAGCGCCTCCGCAGATGGCAGCACCGGGTACGTCTTTTCACCCACCGAAACCGCATTTCGTCGGCGCCTTATCGAGTCGCGTGGAACCGAAATGAACTGCCGGTAGCTCTCCAGAGCCAGAGAGGGAAACAGCGTATTCTCATAGGAAACCACGACCGGCACTGCCCGCAGAGCCTGATCGCTGTCGCGATACACATTCAGACAACCTACGCCGGCGCAGGCCTCCTCTAACTCCGTGTCCGGCACAAACAGCCGCCCCGGATACAGATTAGCGTGACGCGGGGTCTGCCCTGTACCCACCGCATACTCCTGGAAGCGTTGCAGCTTCTCCCCTGCATCCGCCTCAGTACCTTCCTCGATGTAGAAGGGCAGCACGGTTCCACACCTCGCCGCCGCAAGGGCCGCCCGGAACTCCTCATGACCCGCGACCCGTGCAGACCGAGCCGTAACTGCCGCCAGCTCCTTGAAGTCGAAGACTACAACACTCGCTCCTGCTGTATCCAGTTGCCTTAACAGCCGCGCATGGACATCAAGCGGCCACGGCCATGCGCCCAACTCGTCTATGCTGTCGGTGTCTATGCTCGCGATTACGATCTGCTCGGGCGCGGGACGCTCTCCCCGCAGCTTGTAGCAGAAGCTATACAGCCAGTAATCCATCCCTTGCAGTGTCCCCGCAAGGAGCATGAATACCAGACCCGCCAGCACCAGCACCGAAATGACGATGCCCAGTCTTAGCTCTCTTGGAGCGTACAGTTGCAACGACCCCTCTTCGCGCCTTCTTGCGCCCTCAGACCACTGTATTCACTCTGAAAAGCCCGCTCACTACGTCGGCCCGACGCACCCATCGTTTGCGCCGGCGTTCCATAGTCCACCTGTAGCGCAGGCTACCGGCTTACGAGCTGTTCCCATCTCTCCTCGGGAGCAGCGGATACCAACCACGCCGACGCGACGTGCACCACGATTATATGATAACAGCACTGCCTTATCAATACCGCTGCGCCGGCGCAACGTTCATCACATCCTCCTCCATCATCCCTTGCCAACCCGACGAGGACACCACGCGCCATGCCCGGCCCTCCTTGCGCCACGAAGACATGATTTCATAATCCAGCCTCTCCGCCGCCGTATCGGCCGGCCAGACTGTCACCTTCAGCCTCACCTCCGCACTATCGCCGCTCACTTCCAGACCCCGCGCCTCCGTATTCACCTGCCACTGCTGATGGCTGCGCAAGCCGGCGAGGACCAGCCGCGTCACATCCCCCTTGTCCTGTCCAAAGCCGTCCTTGTACTCATTGGACAACACTCGCGTCACACCACCGACGCTACCACGCTCGACAGACGCTTCGGCATCGGCAATGGCCAGCAGAATCTGCTCCTCATCCGACGGCGGCGTCCCGAAGAACCACACCTTCACCACGATTGTCACGACCGCGACAAGCCCCACCAGCACGAGTACTCGTAGCGTCTTTCCAGCCATCTTCACACACCTGCCTTCTCCATCCCGTGACTTCCCCCGGCATTCATCAACGCATGCTCTCTGCAACCAAGCATTGTGCGAAACCGGCATCCTGCTTGCCATGAGGCCACGCAGTGTTCTCCACTGAGTATAGCACAACCACATCCACCCAAACTCCCTCACAAGGTGCATTGAGACGCCACGGCGAAACAATACCCACCTGTTTTCGCCCCTTCCTCGCAGGGGTCACTCGCTATCCGTATAACACTGCAACAAAACATCTGGGAGACAGCTCAATGCGACTACTGAAGACTTGCACTTGCTGCATCATTGCACTCACTATTGCCGGTCTCGCGCTGCCACAGGACACCGGCGACTTGCCTGTCGTCAACGCCGTCAGGACCACGCAACCGATCGTCGTTGACGGCAACCTCGACGAGCCGGTCTGGGCCACGGACGCTGAATGGTACGGGCAATTCAGCCTCCTCGGCAAGCCCGACCTCAAAGCCTCCGTCCAGACCCGTTTCAAGGTCGCATTTGATGACGAGAACATCTACCTCGCCGCCGTCCTCGACGAGCCCCACATGGACAAGCTCAAGGAGACCGCCACCCAGCGCGACCGTCACATCCACCGTGACGACTGCCTCGAGATCATGCTGGATCCACAGGGCGAGAGGACTGAGTATTTCCACTTTGCGGTCAACTCCCTCGGTACGCTCTATGACGCCGAGCTCCGCCAGGGAGGCCATGTCCGCAGTGTTGAATGGGACTGCCCGTGGGAGGCCAAAGTATCCAAGCAGGACAGTTCGTGGATCGTCGAGACGCGCCTGCCGGTCGTCTATCTCGGTCTCACCGATGCATCCACGGGTGACTGGGCGCTCAATGTCACCCGTGAGCGCCAGGCCGACGAGCGCGAGCTCTCCTCCTTCACTGATGCCCTCGGCGGCTTTCACCAGCCGGCCAGGTATGCCGTCCTCAAGCTCCCGGACGCGGATTTCGCCAGGTTCCTCTGGCAAATCGAGCCGCCCTTCGAAGCCACCGTCCTACCCAGAGACGGCAAGCTCATCTATGAAGCCAAAACCCACATCACCAATCAGACCGGACGCTTCTGGTTCCTCAGCATCGCCCCGGGCCTCCAGAAAAGCGTCAAGCACGAAACCGGCCCTCGCGTTCACACCGGCCTCGACGCCGGCCAGGGACGCCAGGTCGCCTTCTCCGTTCCCCTCCCCGAAACCGGCAAGCAAACCCTCCAGATACGTCTCCTCGACCGTCGTAATCCCGCCCGCATACTTGCCGTAAAAACTCTCCCGCTCCAACTCACCTACAGCCCCATTACCATAGATGTGACCAGCCCCTGTTACCGCCAGACCATCTACGCCACCCAGCAGCTCAGCGCAATCGAGGCTGACATCCACCTGGCGATGACCCCCGCAGAAATGGCAGGCTCCCAGGTGCGTGCCGCTCTGCTCCAGGCGGACAAAAACATCGCCGCAAGCACACCACTCAAAGCCGAAACGATATGCCACATCTCGGTACCAGTCCCAACGCTGGCGGATGGCACCTACACACTTGCCGTCAGTGTAACTAAAGCCGACCAGGTTCTCCATGAAGCCCGCACCGAAATCGCCAAAGTCCCCCCGCCGCCCAACGGACACGAATGGCGCCTTGACGAAAACAATGTCTTGCTCCACAACGGGGAACCGTATTTCATCTACGGTTGGTTCAGCGGCACTGCCGACGACCTCGCCGATCCCGACCTCCCTTACACCGCAACACAAAGCTATGGCGCACACTGGTACGACAGCGAGAAGGTCCGCCGCGACATGCTCGACCAGATTGCGCAAAGTGGCGGCTTCATCACCACCTACCCGTACCCCACACCGCGGATGATGGATAAGGACGACTGGCAGCGCCCTCTCAACGACGAGGAGAAAACCGCACTCCGGCAGCGCATAGCGGAGCTGAAGGACCACCCGGGACTATGGGCATGGTACCTCGCTGACGAGCCCGAGCTCACGCCCGCCTTGCCGCAGCGCATGCGTGAGATTTACGAGATAATCCGCGACGAGGACCCCTATCATCCCCAGCTCCTCCTCAATGACACCATCGCCGGCATCGCCAAGTACGCCGGCTCATCCGACATCTTCATCCCTGATCCCTATCCGCTGTTTGTGGAGGCGGGGATGCGGCCTCACCCATCAACAAGACGTCCCAGTTCATGCGGGCCTGCTACGAGGCCGGCGGCGGCCGCAAAGGCATCATGATCACCCCGCAGGCTTTCAACTACGGCGATTGCGGCAGGCTTGGCAACCGCGCTCCCAACTTCACCGAGGTCCGCAACCAGGGCTACCAGGCGCTCGTCAACCGCGCCACCGGGATCCTCTGGTACACCAACAGGTGGAAGTACAACTACCCGGAACTCGATGTCGCCGTCAACTTCGTCGGCCACGAGATGATGGCGATGAAAGAAGCCATTTTCACGACTCCTGCCGAGGGCCTCGACATCTCTGCCGACCAGCCCGAAGAAGTCCAGGCTTCACTCCGCAAAGTCGCCGACCGCCTCTATCTCTTCGTCGTCAACACCGCCACCGCCGCCCAGACCATCACCGTCAAGCTTCCTGGCGAACTCCCCGGCAAGCTCTGGGTGGTCTCCGAGAACCGCGCCGTCCAGGTGACCGCTAATGCCATCACCGACGCCTTCGACAAGTACGCCACCCACATCTACACTTCCGTTGCGGAACTCGGCACCCGGCCCCAACTGGCCGACGCAATTGCCGCTGCTCACGCCGCCGAGGCCGCCCTCAAGAAGCCCGGAAATATCGCCTACCGCGACAGCGGCGTCACCGTCACCGCCTCCAGTTCCCGGCGCGGCTACGAGATGAAAACCGTGGATGGCGCCCTCAAGGGCCTAGCCTGGTCTGACAGCACTTACCGCAAGCTGCCCGACTGGCTTACTCTCACCTGGCCCGAGCCGCAGACTATCGGCCGCGTCGTCATCTACACATCCACCATCGCCGACCTCAAGCTGCAAGTGTCTGATGAGAAGGCCGAGGGTGGCTGGCGCACCATCGCTGAGACCGCTGCCCTCGAGGACCCCAGCGTCGAGCTTACCTTTGCGTCGGTATCCACAACGACCCTCCGCATCTTCATCACCAAGCTCCGCGGCGACAGCACCAGCTCCATTATCCAGGAGGTGGAAGCCTATGCCAAATAGCCGACTCTGGCTGAGATTGCTGACCTTCGCGCTTATGCTGGGCGTGGCCGCAGCATGTGCCGCCCAGACGACGGCCCCCATCGCGCACTGGAAGATGGACGCCCTCACCGACGGCAAGGTCGCCGATGTCACCGGCAACGGCCATGATGCGCTGCTGGGGCCTGACGGGGCGACACTTCAGGAGGTGGCCAGCCCGTGCGGCAAGGGCCTGGCCTTTGACGGCAAGCAGCAGGGCGCGTATCTGCAGGTCGAGAAATCCACCGACCTCGATAGCTCCCCGCAGTTCACCGTGATGGCCTGGATCAAGCCTGCCGAGCGCTCCAAAGCCTATGAGATTCTCTGCGGCAAGAGCGACAAGTACGGCGACCCCCCGTGGCCCGGCTGGCGCTTCCGCTACTCCTGGGCGAGGCTCTCGTTCGAGCTCGGCACCACCGCCAGCGGTCACGTGCGCATCTCCACGCCTCAGCACACCGTGCCGCCGGGTTACTTCAGCCATGTCGCGGCAACCTGGGACGGCCACAGCGCCCGGCTTTATATCAACTGCATCCTCATGGCTGAACTGGAACACGAGGGGGACGGCGCACTCCTGCCCGGCAAGCGCGCTTACATCATCGGCAACTACATCGGCCGCAAGGACGCTTACCCGTTCGACGGGGCACTCGACGAACTGAAGGTCTTCGCCCACGCGCTGGACGCCGTGGGCATCTTCACCGAAGCCACCCGCGACATGCCGTAGCGCTCGCCACCCGCCCACCAGCCCTGAAGAAGCAACCGCTCAGCGCCCTGCCTGCGCGATGCTCAACTCCACCTCCGCGCTGGTCCGCGCTGCTATCGTCTGGTCGTTGCGACGCTCGATGTAAACTGAGTGCGGGATCACCCACGCCGCGCCTTCCTCGAAGTTATACACGTAGCCCTTGCTGTAATCATTCCTGTCAACGAAGCCCCGCACGAAGCACACCGCGCCGCAATCAATCTTGTACAGGGCCCCGTCCTTCTCTACGCCTTCAATCCGGTAGCAGGCATTACGTTCCCGGTCGTTCTCGATGATGATCTCCGATCCGTGCAGCGTTTCATCGGTCGGCAGCGCCGTATCCACCCAGACATATCCATGCCCTTCCATATCCTTGTCCATCTTGACCACGCTTCCCCTCAAGCAGGCCGCCGCAAGCGACACATCCAGTTCACCCATCCCCACATGGCTGCTGCGGATCATCCAGGCCTCCTGCACGACGCCACCACGGGTCCGTAGCGCCATCAGCCGCCCCGCGAATGAGATCCCCTCTTCCGTCTCATACACCGTCTCCTCATCCGGAGCGCTGAGCAGGTAGTCCACTCTGCCGTCGGCCAGCTCGACCTTCACAGCGACCGCCTCTATCCCCTCTATTTCGTCAGCGACAGCCAGCCGCGTCACTTTGCTGATAAATGGCTTGTCCTTGTATGGCTCCAGCACCGCCACGAACGTTGACGCCAGGCCCGGATAACCGTCCGGCTGTGCCCGTCGCAACTCCCGGTGTGCCAGCAGGAACCGAAGCTTCTCCGGCGCTCCCGACTTATTCTGCGGCGGGTAGCCGTCGGCCAGTGCCACATCATGGCACGTACTCAGCCCATAATATCGCAGATGAATATCATCCCAACTCTCCATCCCGCGATATCCGGCTTCCCCCTTGTAGTCCAGCATGAAGTCGGACACCAACTGCTCCTGGCGCTCGACATTATTCAGCCACGCGTATCCTGTCCGCTCGCCCTCCCATGGAGAATCCTGCCATGCCACATCCGGCCCGTCATAGCTCCCGCCATCCTGCTCGACCAGGTCGAGTCCTTCAGTGCTCACCTCTCCCGGCAGCCCGTGGAAGCTCAGCAGATGGTCCCGGCCGCCCTCGACTCTGAACACATCGAAGCAGTACGCCTGCCCGGGCCCTACCTGCATCATCGCCATCGTCCGGTTATACACTGTCGCCACTTCCGGATAGACCTCCGGGCTGTCCACACAGAAGCCGCCGAAATCTCGGAACTTGGCATAAAACTCGGGATGCCCCACCCAGTTGGTGCTCTGCCCGGTTGCATTCATCAGCACCGTATTGTGTGAAATCGTGTGGTCGGTCCATTGCCGCAGCTTCGGCCAGGCCCCCGTGCAGAACTCCGGATACCCCATCTCCGGTGCCATATCAAACCCGAACGCGCTCAACCCGAAGTTCAGCCGGTCGCGATGCCCGTGACCGAAGCTCCGCCCATAATACATCCACAGACCGTGACCGGTCTCAGCAGGGCCAAACTCGATGCTGGCCAGACCGTAGCCGGTCATGTTCTCCCCGCCGCTCTCCGCTGTCGCACCATACTCCTCGACAATCGCGTCCAGGTCCCTTTCGATCCAGTCCGGGTCCGCCGCGAAGATATCCCTGCCCAGCCCCTTGTAACTCCCCTTGGCCGCCGCTATCGCCATCTGGCCCAGTTTCGGGTCCTTCAGATGCCTGTACCCCCGGATGATGAACCCCGGACTCGCTGCAGTCAGTCGCCGTGAACCGCAAGCCCCTGCATCACCGATATTGGGCGTAAAAGACCCCAGCACACCAATCCGCCAGCCCGCGCTCAGCGTCTGCTTGAACTGCGGAAAATCCCGGTAGATGTCATGTTTGCTGTACGCCTCATAGCCCGCCAGATTATCCGCTGCTACTCCCAGCACCGCACCCCAGCCCAGCGAATACCCCGGTGACCCCTCGGCCCCGACGCCGTCACGGTCTATCTTCCCCACAATCAACTCGGGAATATGCCCGCCCTTGCTGTCCGACATTCCCCCCTCGCGGAAGCACCAGTCTATCCATTCCTCCGCTTGTGGCATGCGGTTGACTGCCATCGCGCACTTGATTATCGCCGACTGATATCCGCCTTCATTGCACCGCGCTTTCCTCGGGTTATAGATCGCATTTACGCCCTCCGCGATGACATTCTCCTCGATGTTCCCAATCAGCGCCGCGTACGAACCCTTCTCAGTCGGCAGCTTGTACTTCTGCCCCTGCGCGGCTAAAAATGCATCTAGCTCCGGGCAGGCATACAGGCCCGACTTGACCATATCGTAGGCATCCGCAAACAAACCGATTGTCCCGTCCGCCTCCCAGATGGAACCTTCGATCTTACCGTCCTTCCGACCGCCGCAGGAATGGTACCAACCCAGCTTCCCATAGGCACTCCAGTCCATATCCGGATAGACGTCTCCGAGCCGGTCCAGCATGATCCCCGCCTTCCGGGCATAGAGCGGATCGCCGGTGTACAGGTACGCCTTTGCCAAATCCGTCAGGCCCCGCTTGATCTCCCCCCAAAGCTTCCATCCATAGTAGCCGATGAAGCGGTATTCGATGCCCTGCTCATCAGTCCAGCCCCAACCATCATCAACCCCATACTTGTGCAGAGCGTCGTTAGGGTCGGGGTGCTCGGTGTTGAACAGCAGGCTTTTATCCGCTTTCTCGGGGTTGAAGCAGCCCGTCTCGTCAATCCCACTCTCGTAATACTTGCCGAAATCGTTCTTCGGAAATACCGCGCCACAACTCGGGCACGTCAGCTTCCACGGCATATTCCAGATGTCCGGCTTATACGGGTAGTTGCCATGCTTCATCAGCTTATCGCCGCACACCGGGCAGGCATGGATATTGATCGCAGGCTTCCCCTCCGCGGCACTCGTCATTGTGGTGTCTATACAACGCGGCAGGTTCTGCCCTGGTATCGCCGCCCACAGCTCTTCATCACTCAGCCCCGCCCACCGCTGTGCCGCGCGCACGGCCGCAGCCCGCTCGGCCTTCGCCCAGTCATACTTCTCCACATTCGCCCGCAGATTCGCGATCCGTTCCTGCGTGTACTTCCCACCGTACTCCGGACCATTCTGCGCCATCGCCGCCGGCATAATCATGCCTCCCATCAGCGCCACCAACAGCCAACGCACACACATGGCCAATACCTCCCTGCCGACACTCTAAACCGCCTGCATGGCCCTGGAGTCTGACACCAATTTCGGAACCAAGCTGCAGCAAACTCCATATGCAAGCTGGGCTCCCGCCCAGCTTGCATCACATGAACCTCTTCACAATCCCCAGCACCCCTTGTTTCCACGCCACCCGGTGCGTCACACCTTCGGCTCCGGAAATCTCCCCTTTATGCTCAAGGTACCACTCATACGAACGAATCAGCGCCTGGGCATTACTGTATTCCGGCTCCCACCCCAGCACTTCCTCGATCTTCTCCGTCGCAACGAACGAATCCGTATCGGCCGTCCCATAGACCCACTTGTACAGCGGCGAAACCTTCAGTACCCATGCCAGTTCCAGCAGCGGCTTGACCACCCACGCCTTCGTCCTCATCACTCGCGCCCCGCTGCCGGCATAATCACACAGCGCCCCCACATCGTCCGCCACCATCCCGAACTCCGTCGCACCCACATTGAACACATCGTTGGCCTGCTCCGCCGGCTCCGTCAGCCCCAGGTAAATCGCTCTCACCAGGTCCTCAACCTCCAGGAGCTGGTACCGATTCGTCCCGTCACCGATGATCGGGATCTTTTTCCCGCTTTCCACCCAGTCGTAGAGTATTTGGAAGACCCCCATCCGTCCGGTCCCGATGAAGGTCTTGGGCCGGAGCGTGCAGATACACAGCCCCCGCTCCCGGAACTCATCACACACCTTCTCCGCCGCGATCTTCGCCTCCCCGTAGGCTCCCACACCGACCAGCGGATCCTTTTCATAGATCGGGTGCTTCTTCGGCACACCATAGACCGCCGTCGAGGAGATCTCCACCACGCGCGCAACCTCATTCGCCAGCGCCGCCGCCATCACCGCCCGTGTGCCTTCGACATTCGTGCTGAAGATATCCGCCCGCTTCCACAGCGGTAGCGCCGCCGCCGCATGAATCAGCGCATCACACCCTGACAGCGCCGACCTCATCGCCGCCTCGTCGCGCACATCTCCCGCCACATACTGAACCTGCTCCGGGTACTCAGCCACCTCCAGCCGTGCTATATCTATCACCCGGATCTCGTCGCACTTTTCCGCAAGCTCGTTGCAGCAGTGGTATCCCAGAAATCCCGCACCACCGGTTACGGCAAGCTTCATCCCGCCTGCCTCCCCACTTCTCAGATGATGACCTTGTTCAGCGGGTACTCGATCAGCCCTTGCGCGCCTGCTGATCGCAACTCCGGTATCAGCACCCGCACCGTCTGCTTATGCACGATTACCTCGATCGCGTGCCAGCCGTTGTTCGCCAGCGTCGAAATCGTCGGGTTTTTCAACGACGGCAGCTTCTCCAGCACCGCCTCCAGGTCCTCGCCACTGCAATTCATCTTCAGACCAACATACTCCTCAGCCGCCAGCGCTCCTCCCAACATCAGCGCGATATTTTCAATCTTATTCCGCTTCCACTCATCCGCCCACGCCTCTTTGTTCGCGATGAACTTAGTCGTCGATTCGAACAGCGTCTCGACTTCCCGCAGATTATTCGCCACCAGCGTGCTGCCGGTCTCGGTGCCCTCCACTATCGCGTCAACCAGGCTCGGGCATTTCGCCTCCGTTGCACCCCACGAGTACTCCACTGTCGCCTCGACCCCGTTAGCCGCCAGATACCTCTTTGTCACCTCGATCAGCTCTGTGGCGATCCGTTTCCCCTGCAGGTCGGCTACGCTCTGGATCTCCGAATTCTCATCCACTGCCAGCACCCACCGATACGGCCTCATCCCTTGTTTGGCATAGATGAGGTCGGCAACCTCGATCACACGCTCTTCGACCCCGGATTCCTTGATCCAGTCCAGGCCGGTCAGCCCGCAGTCTAGCACCCCATCGGCAACATAATCCGGCATCTCCTGCGCCCGCAAAAGCACGCTCCACAGGTCATCATCACCCATGTGTGGCGTATATTGGCGCTCATCAACATGCACATTCCAGCCGGCTTTCCGAAACATCTCTATCGTCGCATTCTGCAGGCTGCCTTTCGGCAATCCGATCCGCAGCTTCTTCTCCTCCGTCATCTTCATCGCTCCTATCCCAAAGCAGCTCCGTTGTCCACCCTTGCCCAGTACGAGCTCTGCTTCCACCGCCGTTTGGAGGACAGGCATCCCTGCCTGTCAATGATCTTAATCAATGCCGTTGCCCTATGCCCTTCGCCTATTCCGATGCCTCTGCCGCATCCCTTCGCCCACTCCCCTCTCCTTGGGGATGCTGCGCATCCACAGAGGGCTGCCGGGGGGCTTAGCGCACTATAACCTCGCCCTCGCGCATGACTTTCACTCCCGAATACACGAACCATACGCCCAGGGCTGACACAACTACCGCGCATCCCACGATCAGCCAACTCAGATTAATCAGCCGCCCGCCGAGCGCGATCACCACCCCCACAAAGCAGTACCACACTACGTCCGACATCTCATGCCCGAGGTAGAACGCCAGATACTCCCGCACATTTTCCGGCTTTAGCTGCGCCATCTGACCGGCACCCACCGTCGCCCACCACGCCGTGAAGTACGGGTTCACGATACACACCACTGCTCCTTGCAGGATCAACATTCCCCACGGCAGAGCCTGCTGCCTCTGTGTCAGGTCAATTGCCTGCCCCTCGGCATGCCGGTACATATCCCAGCCCATGTACAGCAGCGCCAACCCACCCGCGATCCCCACACTCCCGCGTACTACCCGGTTCTCCAGGACTGTGCGCAGCCCTCCGATCAGCGCCCCTACCACTACCAGCTCCAGCAGTGCGTGCCCCGCCACAATCGCCGGTGCCGCCCAAAAACCATGCGCCGATACCTGCCCGATCGTCAGCACCAGCATCGTCCCGGGCATAATCGCACCCGAGAACCCCGTTATGAAAGCCACGCCCGCAATCTGCAAGCTACGCATTAACCTGCCTCGACCAAACTAAATCAGGCAGGGCCGACGCAGCCCCGCCTGCTCGCAATCATACCACATTTTCCCCACGCCGCAAACTCCCCGAAGACCCGCATGGGACAAGCCCCTTGGCCTATCCTCGGCCTCAACTACCCAGCCCCTATCGCCCGCTCTCGATCAGCCCCCGATAGAACTCATGCGCATCGCGGTACACCGGCCCCGGCACACCCTCACCTATCCGGCGATCGCCAAGCCACGTCGCCGGCGCTACCTCCAGCAGACTGTTGGTTAGAAACACCTCGTCGGCAGCAGCGAGGCGATCTAGGCCAAACGCCTCCTCTACGACGTCCAGCCCCCCAACCAGGCATTGCCGCACGATACCCGGCAGCACACCGCAATCCAGCGGCGGAGTGCGCATCTCATCCGCCTCGACGATGAAGACATTGCTCGTCGCTCCCTCTGCCACGAGCTCCTGAGTGTTGAGAAATATCGCCTCATCATACCCGGACTGCCTGGCACGATGCTGCGCCAGGATGTTGTCGAGGTAGTTGAGACTCTTGATCCTGCTAAGCGGCGAGCTGTCATTGCGACGGGCGTCAGTCAGGCTCAGCTTCATCCCTTCTTCGTAGATGCGCGCGGGATAGCCGTGGTATTCGCGTGCGCTGACAATCACCGTACACCCGTCCGAGACCTCGAGTTCCGACGGCCGGCCGCCAATGCCACGCGTGACCGTCAGGCGCAGGTACGCCTCTTCAAAGCCGGCGGCTGTCAGCGTCTCGGTGATGCCGGCCTCGAGTGCCGCCCTGTCGTACTGCAGCGGCAGACCGAGCACCTCCGCGCCCTTCAGCAGCCGCGTTATATGCTCCGTCAGGCAAAAAACGCACCCACCATACGCGCGCATCGTCTCAAAGAGCCCGTCGCCGTAGAGAAGGCCGCGATCGTCAGCTCGCAGCACCTCCGCCGTACCTGAAAACAGCTCCTCGTTTACCCATGTCACCGTCTCACCGTGACCCATACCGGGCTCCTGATCCGACCGCTGCAATTGTCAATGCTCATCGCGACAAAACGGCGGCTCGGCTTCCACATCCAGCGCGCGGGCTAGTGCCCGCCCCTTGTCCAGAGTCTCGACATACTCCGCCTCAGGAGTCGAGTCGGCAACAATGCCACCGCCGACCTGGAAGTATGCGCGACCAGCCTTCACCACTACCGTGCGGATGACGATGCTTGTATCCATTTCGCCGTCGTAGCTGAGGTAGCCGATGCTGCCGGTATACACGCCCCGTCGTGTCGGCTCCATCTCCTCGATAATCTCCATTGACCGGATCTTCGGCGCTCCGGTTATCGAGCCGCCGGGAAAGCCGGCTCGCAGCAGGTCCACGAAGGAGCACTCCTCACGCAGTTGACCCACTACCGTGGACACCAGATGATGCACCGTAGGAAAGCTCTCCAGCACCATCAGGTCCGGCACCTTCACGGTCCCGATGCGGCACACGCGCCCCAGATCGTTGCGCTCCAGGTCAATTATCATCAGCAGTTCGGCCCGGTCCTTCTCGCTGGCGAGCAGCTCCTCGGCCAGTGCCTCATCCTCGCGTTCAGTCGCTCCGCGCGGACGTGTGCCCTTGATCGGCCGCGTCTGGACCCGGTCGCCGCTCACCCGCATGAAACGCTCCGGCGACGCGCTGACGACCTGAATGCCTTCGAAACCCAGATAGGCCGCAAAAGGTGCCGGATTAACCAAGCGCAACCGCTTGTACAGTTCCCATGGCTCCACCAGCAATTCGCAGTCAAAACGCTGTGAGATATTCGCCTGAAAGATGTCGCCGGCGGCAATGTACTCGATGGTGCGAGCGATGGCTTGGCGGTACGGCTCCGGCTCGAAATTGCAGTGCAGGCCGCGACCTGTCCGCCCGTCGCTCACCTCGGCATCACCCGGAGCCCCGAGCGCTTCCTCCAGCGCGGCCCAACTGTCGCTGTCCACATCACCGCACAGGTACGCGCGCTGTCGCCGGTGATCGTAGCCATACACCGCATCATAGAAGCCCAGATACATCTCCGCCCCGCCGATATCATCCACCGTATCATCCGGCAACACCTCAAGGAGCCGACCGAGGTCATAGCCCAGGTACCCGATCGCACCTCCGGTCAGCGGCACCGGTGTATCTATTCTCTCTCGACGCCGGCTCGCAAGCTGCTCGTCGAGCACCTCAAATGGGTCCGCCTCAAAGCAGCGCAGCGACCCGCCCTCGACCAGTTCGATGTGCCGGCCCCACGAACGCAGAATCAGCGCAGGCTGGCAGCTCACGAACGAGTAGTCGCCGAACCGCCCAAGCTGCATCCCGCTGTCAAGAAACACGGGATGCTCGCGGTCTGCCACGGCGTCACACACTGCTACCGGTAACGGCGCTGACTGGATCTCCTGCGATTGCCACTTCCCCACGGACTCACCTCTCTGGTCCCAATATATCTATGACCGCGACTGCGTCAACCACACTATGGCATGACATTCCGCCCCGTGTCGCCCCATTTCGCCGCTCATTCACTATTTCCTGCGCACTCAGATACCGGCGATCCCAAAACACAGAGAGCCGGCTTGGGTAGCCGGCCCTCTCTGCGATACACCTGCGGATTGCAATCAGTCGTCGAGGTCCAGATATATCGGGAATTGCGCGCAGAGCCCGGCCACCTCGCCGCGAATCCGTTCGAGCACGCCCGGGTTCTCGCGCCCCTTATGGATCACTTCGGCGATCCATCTGCCGATCTGCTCCATCTGCTCCTCCCTCATACCGCGAGTCGTCGCAGCCGGCGTGCCGGGACGTATCCCGCTTGTTTCCACCGCCGAACGCTTATCATACGGTACCAGGTTCTTGTTGCAGACGATCCCTGCGGCCTCCAGTAAATCAGCCGCCGCGCGGCCCGTGATATCCTTATTGGTCAGGTCAACGAGCAACAAATGGTTGTCCGTGCCGCCGGTGACAGGCTCGAAACCCGCGTCCATCAGCGATCGGGCCAGCGCCTGGCAGTTGCGGATAATCTGCCGCTGGTACTCGCGGAAGCCGAAGCTCTGTGCCTCCTTGAAGCACACGGCCTTCGCAGCGACTATCTGCATCAGCGGCCCCGCCTGCACACCCGGAAACACTGCGCCATCTATGCGATCCGCCAGTTCCTGCTTGCACATGATGATCGCACCGCGTGGACCCCGCAGTGTCTTGTGCGTCGTCGAGGTCACCACATCGGCATAAGGCACCGGATCCGGATGGGAACCGGCCGCCACCAGACCGACGATGTGCGCGATGTCGGCCATCAGATACGCGCCCACCTCATCGGCGATCTCGCGGAATATCTGGAAGTCAATAATCCGCGGGTAGGCGCTCGCACCTGCCAGAATCAGCTTCGGGCGGACCTCCTTCGCCTTCTGTAACACCTGGTCATAGTCTATCAGGTGCGTCTGCGGGTCCACCGGGTAGAAGTGAGCCTCGTAGAATTGCCCGCTGAAATTCTGCTTCTTCCCGTGGGTGAGGTGGCCGCCCTGGTCAACGCTCATCGCCAGGGTCTTATCGCCAAGCTCCAGCAGCGCGTAGTAGGCGGCCATATTCGCCTGCGAGCCCGTATGCACCTGGACGTTGACATGCTCGCAGTGGAATACTTCCTTGGCGCGCGCGATGGCGAGACTCTCGATGCGGTCGTAGTTCTCGCAGCCGTTATAGTACCGATGACCGATATATCCCTCGGCATACTTGTTGGTAAAGATTGAACCCATCGCCCGCATCACTGCACGCGACGCATAGTTCTCCGACGGTATCATCATCAGCGTCGTCTGCTGACGCTCAAGCTCATCTTTCATTATCTGACTGGTTTCCGGATCAACCTGTGCAAGAGCATGATCTAACATTGTGGTATTGCTCCTTGTTATTTTCGCATTGGGTACGGTTACGGCACCGCAGCTGGCCCCGCTCGCCGCTGAATGTTGCAATCAGCAAGCGGGGCTTCTACCCGTACCGCCCCTTGGCCGACGAAACTTCCACTCGGCCATCCTCGGATCACGCTCCCATAGTATGGTTCACAACACCGACGCAACCTAGTGCCAGAAATGCCGCATGCCGGTAAGCACCATAGCGATGCCGTGCTCGTCGGCGGCGGCGATTACTTCATCATCACGCTTCGAGCCGCCCGGCTGGATAATTGCCACCGCTCCGGTCTTGGCGGCCGCATCAAGCCCGTCGCGGGCCGGGAACATCGCATCCGAGGCCAGACACGCCCCCCAGGCACGCTGGCCCGCCTTCCGCGCCGCGATGATCGCCGAGTCCACCCGGCTCATCTGACCCGCCCCACAACCCACCAGCGTCTTGCCCTGTACCAGAGCTATCGTATTGCTCTTCACATGCTTGGCGACCCGGTCCGCAAACAGCAGCGACTCCACCTGCGCGGGCGTCGGCTGCTTCTGGGTCACCACCCTCAGGTCCGCTCTCTTGACGCTTTGCGCATCGGGAGTCTGAGCCACGATGCCACCCGGAATCTTCTTTATGTCGAAGTCATTGATCCGCGCCGCCGGAGCAAACTCAGGCTGCACCAGCAACCGCATGTTCTTCGACTTCCCCTTCAGTATCGCCAGTGCATCATCACTGTACCCGGGCGCGATGACCGCCTCGACAAACGCGGCGATGATCGTGCTGTCGTAGTCCCCGGATTCCTCACGGTAGCGCGGGGCGACGACTTCCTGCAGATAATCGCTGTTAAAGATCAGCGCAGCCAGCTCGGCGTCAACTTCCCGATTGAAACCCAACACCGAACCGAACGCCGAAATCGGGTCAGCGGTCCACGCATTCGTGAACGCCTCCGCCAGAGTATCGGCGCTTGCGGCCCCGCACGGATTCAGATGCTTGATGATGATAGCCGTCGGCTCATCGAAGTCCCGCGCCGCCTCCATCGCGGCAGTCAGGTCCAGGTAGTTATTGAACGACAGCCCCTTCTCACCATGCAGTTGCTCGGCGGCTGCCAGACCCGGCTCGTTGGCGGTCAGACCCACATACACAGCCGCATCCTGGTGCGGGTTCTCACCATACCGCAAATCCGAGCCGCGCTTCACAAACCATGGCGCATAGTACCTCGGGAATCTGTCCCCGGCCTCCTCCTGCTCGCTCAGATACCTCACGATCGCCGCATCGTACTGGCCCGTATGCGCGAAAGTCTCCAGTGCCAGGCGCTGACGTGTCTCGTCCGAGACCGCACCGTCGTTGGCACTCATCTCCACAATTATCTCGTCGTAGTAGTCAGGGCTGCAGACCACCGTAACATACCTGTGGTTCTTGGCCGCAGAACGCAGCATCGTCGGACCGCCGATGTCAATGTTCTCGACTGCTTCCGCCATCGTCACGCCGGCTTTTGCGACTGTCTCCTCAAAGGGATATAGATTCACTACGACCATGTCAATCATATCTATGCCGAGCTCCGCGGCTTCCTCCATGTGCGCTGCTTTGTCCCGCACTGCCAGCAGGCCGCCGTGTACCTTCGGATGCAACGTCACCACCCGGTGGTCCATTATCTCAGGGAACCCGGTATAGTCCTCCACAGCTTTGACCGCGACGCCGCCCTCCTCGAGCTTCCGGCGAGTGCCGCCGGTAGATAGAATCTCCACCCCCATCTCAGACAGTGCCCGCCCGAACTCGACGATGCCTGTCTTGTCTGATACGCTAATCAAAGCACGCTTTACTCGGTACATTATGGGGGCCTCACAGTTATGAAAAATCGCCGATCCGCAATACACCCGGCCGCGCTCGTCGCCAGGTGAGCAGGATGGCGCTCTCTATGCTGCTATCGCGGATTATACTCGCTTGATCTGGTCCTGTCAAAGCCGCACTTCCCACAGCCAACCCAGGTACCCACAGCCCCTCCTCAACTCCGAATTCCTACTGACCAACCCGCCGTAGCAGCTCGGCAACCTCGTCCCTCGTCGGCATCGAGGCAATCGCTCCCGAACTAATCGCGGCAAGCGCCGCAGCGGCATTGGCGAACCGATACATCTTCAGAAGCTGCTCCCCGCTCAAATCCGAAATGTCGGTATCGCTCTCCACCAGCCACGACAGCGTCCCCGCCACAAAGGCATCGCCGCAGCCCGTCGTGTCAACCACCGGAACCTCGATCCCTTCCACCTCATCCATGTAGCTTTCTGCCGCGAAAGCGCACCCTTCAGAGCCCAGCGTCACCGACGCCAATTCCGGACCCAGCTCCAGCAGTGCCGTCAGGCCGATATGCACATCATCCGTTCCCGTGATTAGCTCCAGCTCATCCTTATTCACCTTAACCATGTCGCACAGCGACACCGCCTCCGCAAGCGTCTCATAGGCAACATCCTCATCAGGCCACAGCGTCTTGCGGTAATTCACATCGAAGGAGATGACGGCTCCCGCATCAATAGCCCACTGCACGGCTGCGAGTGTGGCGGACTTAGCCGGCTCGCTGACAAGCGGAAGAGACCCGAAGTGAACCACGAGTGCGTCCTCGATGAGCTCGCGCTTGATGTCATCAGGGCTGAGTTGCTCATGAGCGGGGCTCTTGACATGAAATTCGAACTCAGGCACGCCGAATCGCCCGATTGCTACAAAGGCCAACTGGGTGGCATAGTCCTTCGTCATAACCACGCCCGACGTGTCCACTTCCACGTCACGGAGGGTATCTCTGAGGAAGCGGCCGAAGCTGTCATCGCCGAGCTTGGTAATCATCCCCACAGAGGTCCCGAGACTTGCGCATCCCGCCGCTACATTCGCCGGTGCACCGCCGGCATTCTTCTCGAAAGTGAACCCACGCGCCAGGGGTATGCCAACCTCCTGGCATGTCATATCTACCAGCAATTCACCGAGGCAGACGACGTCAGCCATCCGCAGTCCCTCCCTCTTCTCGGCGTACTTTTCGCGCCCGAGCCGCCTGATACCTCCGCCCGATTCCCACACCTAGCTGCAAGCGAAGACGGCTGCCACACCATCCCGGCAGCCGCCATTCTGGCTCTGACTCCCAGCCGACGAACAATCCGACCTACTTGAACAGGCTTTGGGCCGGACGCGCACACAGCTTCACATGCCCGTCGGCATAAAGTACGTTCATCGCCCCGATACCGGTACCGTGAATCTTGATATTCGTCGGCTTGCAGAAGAAGTCCGACATCAGCAAACAGTCCGAATCCCACAGCTCAGTCAGTACGCGCGGAGGGTTGCCCCACACCATCTCAT
>Ga0180432_10002846_pt1 | contig 25535 bp, 15 predicted proteins | sample SS_ome_10_FD_132414 | JGI IMG/M metagenome (GOLD analysis project Ga0180432, IMG submission 132414) | Hypersaline lake sediment archaeal communities from the Salton Sea, California, USA - SS_1_MS_2 metaG | ecosystem: Environmental > Aquatic > Non-marine Saline and Alkaline > Hypersaline >... | reverse complement strand
TGTCAAAACCGTAACTCCCCGCGGAACCGTGAAATTTATGCACCGCGGTTAATAATTCGCCGACGATTTCGTTATTATCCGGTTCTTCCGCTATTTTTTGAAGTAATTTTTCAAATCTTGAAATTTTTTCCGGCAGATTCTTCTTATAAACCTCTCGTATAGCTTCCAGTTCTTGTGAAACATCTTTAGCTTTATCAGTCACGATGTCGCTCCCATATCTTATTGATTTTCGCAGCGAGTTTCATGGGATCGAAGGGTTTTGCTATTACGTCTACGGCGCCTAACTGCTTATATCGTTCAATTTCGGGAGGCTGAACCTTGGCCGTTAAAAAGATGACGGGCGTTTTGGATGTTTGAGGAATTTGTCTCAATTTTTTAAGAGTGCTTGGGCCATCAATACCCGGCATCATAACATCGAGCAAAATCAAGTCCGGGGCGAATGATGGGGCTTTCTCAATAGCCTCTGCGGCTGAACTGCATATCTCAACGGAAAAATTACCTACCTTTTCCAATGCCAATCCGGCTATTACCTGGATGTCCGGCTCGTCTTCAACCAATAATATACGATTGAGAACATGGGCGCCCATTTTTTAATCACCTTTAACCTCTCCCTTTAGATTGTCCGGCAACTATTGTGCCGAATATACTTATTGCGTAAAATTCTCCCTCTTTTATTTCCATTCAGGCAGATCGAAATAGAATGTTGTTCCCACATTTTCTTGTGTTTCAAAACCAATCCGTCCCTCGAGTTTCTCAATAATGGATTTGCTTATGTTCAGACCCAAGCCGGAACCGCCCTTTAGACGGGCGTCCGAAGAATCCGCCTGTACGAACCTGCTGAAAATTCTGTTATGCAACTCTTCGGGAACGCCCGGACCGTGGTCGGTAACGGAAACACGGACTGAGTTATTATGACGAGAAACTGAAATCTCAACAGTACCATTGGTCGGAGAAAACTTGGCGGCATTCGAGAGTAAATTAGTGATAACCTGCACCAGGCGGTCACCATCGGCTTTTACTTTGACATCCGGCAGAATGTTAACGAGTTCGAGTTTTGCGCCGAATTTTTCCATATAGCTCCGGTTGGCTTCCATGACCTGCTCCACCAAAGGCATCAATTCTATCGGTTTAATATCGAAAAACATTTTACCCGATTCGATTTTCTCTATGTCCAGGATGTCGTTTATCAAGCGCACCAGGCGCTCGCTGTTTCTGTGGGCGATATCGATCAAATTTCCCGCCTGTTCGGAAAGCTCGCCCAATACTCCGCCACGAAGCAACCCGAGCGATCCGATAATGGAGGTAAGAGGGGTCCGGAGTTCATGGCTGACAACGGAAATAAACTCGCCTTTCATTTGCTCTATACTTTTGCGCTCAGTTATGTCCATCAATGTGACGAGCATATGTTTCTGTTTATCAATGATAATGGGTTCCGCATTCATTAAAAGCCAGATTGGGGTTCCCTCCTCAGCGTTAAAGAAAATCTTGAAGACTTCCACCCCGCGCACGGGTCGCCAAGAAGAAAAGACGTCATTTAACGTATTCCTGAGCGGGCACTTCAGACAATCGGCTCCATAACCACATTCCTCCGGATTCTCCAGACAGTTGACACAGCCCAGCGTATTACCCAACCGTTCGCCGATTATATCCTTCCTACTGCTGGAAAACATCAGCTCTATAACATCGTTGATTTGGGTAACGTTCAATTCTTCATCCAGCAATAAAACCCCGACCGGCACCGCCTGAAAGACCGCTTCCCAGTTTTCTCGTTCCGTTTCCGCCTCGACATAAGCTACGTGAAGTCTTTTTTCAGCCCTCTTGCGCTCGGTTATATCACGAAACACTCCGCTGCTTCCTGCAAAATTGCCGTCTTTATCATAAAAAGCAACAACCTTTACTTCGCCGTAAATTTCTTTTCCGTCTTTTGTCACCCAGACAGGCTCGACGGTAATTTCTCCTTTGGTATGTAATTCTTTTAAATATTGATCGAAAATTTTCAATGTCTCTTTACTTATAACCTGGGTAATATGCATTCCGATCATTTCATCTTTTGAATACCCTAAAGTCCCGGCCATCGATTCATTCACATAAGTAAAATTTCCGTTTTTATCCGCAATATGCATCAAATCACTTGCCGATTCCATAAAGGTTCGGAACTTTTTTTCAGATTCCTCTAAAGCATCCTCCGCCCGCTTGCGGTCGGTAATGTCGACCAACACTCCCTGTATCCCGACTAGACGATCATCCACCATTATTGGCCGGGCGCTGGTCCTTACCCAGATGATGTCATTATCCTTTCTTAAGCATCGATATTCACTCGCTTCAATGTTGCCGGACATGATTTTTTGAAACTGTTTCATTCGGTCCGGCAGGTCCTCATGATAAACAAATTCGGTGAAGTTCCTGCCGATAACTTCCGATTGGCTGTACCTACTTATGGATTCAATGTTGGGGCTGACATAGGTTATCACCGCATTTTCGTCGGTTGTGTAAATTATTTCGCTCAGATTTTCCACGAGGTTGCGATACTTTTCCTCGTTTTCAATCAATGCATCCTCCGCCCGCTTGCGCTCGGTGATGTCACGGACCACCGCTATTACACCGGCAAATTCGCCGCTTTTCGCCCGGCGAGGCGTGAGCTTCGCGAAAAACCAGCGTTTCTCGCCCGCGATTTCCAGCGAATAGTCGAACTGTTCGGCTAAATTTGTGGCCTCCACCTTCTTGATACCGTCCTCCAACTGCCGTGCAACCGGGGGAGGCAATACTTCATGAGGGTGTTTTCCGATGAACACCTGTGGCGGGGCGTACAGGTCAGGCCGGTCTTCAGGCTGATAATAGTCGATAAAAACACCGCTGCGGTCCAAGACAAAAACCAGGTCGCTCATGGAACGCAGGGTGGATGAAAAGCGGTCATTGCTCTCCCGCAGCGCCTCCTCCGCCAGCTTGCGGTCAGTGGTATCAAGAACAATGCTCTGAATGTGAGTAGCGGCACCGTTTGAATCAAAAAGAATTTTGTTTTGGTCCCTCATCCAACGGATTTCACCGGCTTTTGTGATTAACCTGTACTCCTGACTAAATTCCGTAATTCCTTTTTCAAGATATTCGGCAACCTCCGCTTCGAGCCTTGGAACATCCTCATGGTGGGTAATACCGGGCCAAGAAACTTTTCCGGAAACGAATTCTTCTGCGGTATAACCTAATATCTGTTTCACGTTTTCCGAGACAAATTCAACGGGCCACCCCTCCTGTATAGGCCAGAGAAAAACCATTGCAGGACTTCTGTTTATGATAGATTCTAAATCTTTCAGTTTTTTAATAGCTTCCTGTAGTGCTTTCTCGACCCGCTTTCGTTCGGTGATGTTTTCCACCATCAAGACATAACCGATAACCCTATTGTTTTTATCGAAGTGTGGAACATGACTTGCTTTTCCGGCTTGCGTCTTTCCATTTCTAAAAGGCAACACGACCTCGTAGGACACTGATTCCCCTCGCAAAACCGTTTCAATTTTATCTTTGATAATTTCATATACTTCAGGGCCCAATACCTCAACAACCTTTTTGCCGATAACTTCCGAAGCAGGTATCCCAAGCCATTTTTCATATTTATCATTGGCGAACCGGTATCGCTGTTCTTTATCTATGTAAGCAACAAGGACGGGCAATGCCTTTGGTATTATTTCAAGGATATTATCGCTCACCACCCCTGTTTCCTCCACCTGTTTGTGTTCCGAAATACCCCTTTTCACCGCAGTGGAACTCTTTCTTTTTCTCGTAGAAGCAGACTTGGATTTAGCGGATTTCCTGGCCGGAGCCTTGACAGTAGTTTTCTTCGAGGGTTTCGCGGCCTTCTTTTGCGTGGATTTCGATGTTTGCTTAGTTGAAGCCGGTTTCTTTTTGGAATTCGCCTTTTTTGATTTTTCAGGCTTACTTTTCTTTTCCTTCGTTGGCATGACAGCCTCCTTGGAAACGATGTTAAATTGGATTGCGCAAGACTAATTCCTCAAGCTGTAACGACAACTTTGAAACATTAAAAATCAATGAAAACACATACTGAAATTATACTATTGAAGATTTCCGGGTGTCAACCTTCAAGAATTCGTTAAAAGCGTTATTTTAACGAAAACATATTGATCGCTCGCATTTATTTACCGCTTTTTCAAAATTTCCCTTGCTATGACCATTCGCTGTATTTCGCTGGTTCCTTCGTAAATAGTGGTAACTCGCGCATCCCTGTATAGGCGTTCTATCGGGAATTCTTCGGTGTAGCCGTAGCCTCCATGAATTTGCAGTGCTTTGTAAGCAGATCGGTTAAGCGCTTCGGAAGCAAAAAGCTTGGCTATGGATGCTTCTTTTATAAACGGCTCATTTTGTTGTTTCAAGGTCGCCGCCGAGAGCGTTAAAAGCTTTGACGCCTCCAGACAGGACGCAACATCCGCAATCATCCACTGTATAGCCTGATGACCGACAAGCGGTTTATTGAATTGTCGCCGTTGACTTGCATATTCGGTAGCTTCGTCGAGGCAGGCTTTTATCATTCCGGTAGCCTGGGCGGCAATGCCGATCCTGCCTGAATCCAGAGACTGAGTGATAATCCGAAGTCCCTCACCTTCCTTGCCGATGCGGTTTTCCTCCGGAACCTCACAATCCTCGAAGATAATTTCCACCGTGTTGCTGGCCCTCATCCCCATTTTGTGTATGGTCGATCCCACAGAAAGTCCCGGGGAGTCCTTTTCAACGGCAAAAACGGAAAGTCCTCTACCCCCGCCGGCGCCGGTGCGGGCCAGTACGATTAAGACGCCTGCGTAGCCCCCGTTCGTGATGAAGATTTTAGTTCCATTGAGAATGTAGTGAGACCCTTTGCGCCGTGCCCTGCAGTTTATCTCGGCAAGGTTCGATCCGGCTTCCGGTTCGGTCAGGGCAAAAGCTCCGAGAACCCCACCGGAGGCCAATGGAGTGAGCAACCGCTTTTTCTGCTCCTCGTTTCCGAAGTAAACGAAAGGTTCGCAGGTGAGGTTGGTGACACTCATAGTCACGGCGGTGGACGCGCATCCTCGCGCGATCTCCATCACGGCAAGAACATACGCCACCGCCCCAACATCCGAGCCGCCATAATCGGCAGGCACCATCATTCCGAGAAGACCGAGCTTTCCCATTTTGGCGATCAAAGCCTCGGGAAATTCGGCCTCCCGGTCGCGCTTCGCCGCACCCGGCGCCACCTCCTTCCGAGTTAATTGCTCCACCATCATCCGAATCATCTCTTGTTCCTGTGTAATCGGGAAATACATGGCTGTTCTCATTTTGCGTAGATTACGACCAGGAGAACGGTCGGCTCATTGCCAGGATTACCGAGATGGTGTTTCTTTCCGGAATCGAAATGGATGCTCTCCCCCGGCCCCAATGAGCTCTTCTTCCCACCCACCGAAATTTTCAGCCGACCCGAAAGAACATAGATAAACTCTTCCCCCTCGTGACTGTATCCGACCTTCCGATGCTTGCTCTTGGGATCTATCGTGACCCGAAAGGCCATTAAATGTTTATCATGTTCATCATCGCTTGTCAGGTTTTCGTATGCGTAATCACTTGTCCGTTTTGTCATGGCTTTACGACGCTTCATCGGCGATGCTGCACCCGTATCCTGCCCCATTAAAGTTGTCGGTTCTACCGCGAGTATTCGTGCCAGGGTGAGGATTTCCGCCACCGGCGGCAGAAATTTATCCTCTTCCATATCCCTGAGATATGATGGCTTCATTTTTACCTGGGTCGCCAAATCTTCAAGACTTACGCCTTCCTTTTCCCTGAGTTTCCTTATTTTGGCGCCGAAGCTTTCGACCACATTTTCAGTTTTATTCTTCTTTGGCATTTTATGCCTCCATATTTTTCAATTCAGTCGGCTCTTGTTTTTTTAAGTGATAGCATGTTTTCCCGGTAGCGTCGAGCGAATGTTTTTTCACATAACTTTTGTTTCGATAACGGGCGTCGCGCACGCTTGCGCACAATAAGAATAATAAGCATTTGCCATATGAATATATTCATCCCTTGATTTGAATGAAAAGTATACACTCGTTCAAAACGAGATATGGGGATGCCGTTTCAAAATTGCCACAAGAAGCGCATGGCCATACGCCCTTTGTATAAATTATTGTTTTTGCAGACGATTGCCAACCAATCGAAGTCCGACCCCCGAAAAACGATCAGTAATTCAGTTCCAGTCTGGCTGCCTGCATCAGGTTGATGTCGGTCGTTCCTGCGCCGATTTCAAGGAGTTTCGCATCACGCATCAGTTTTTCGACCTGGTATTCCTGCATATAGCCGTATCCGCCGTGGATGTCTATAGCTTCGAGAGCGACTTGAGTCGCCGCACGCGAAGAGAACGCTTTCTGGGCGCACACAAAAGTGAAATCCTTCTTGCCGTTTTTGGCCATCCACGCCAGCCTGTAGACGGCATTCCGGACGTTTTCCTGCATGATGTACATGTTGGCCAGTCTGAGCTGGATTGCCTGGAACCGCCCGATGGGTTTTCCGAACTGCATCCTTTCCTTGGCGTACTCGACGCTCAGTTCATAGCATTTTTCGATTATACCGAGCGCCATTGCGGGCAGAGCGCTTCGTTCGGTACCGAGGCTCTCTTTGGCTGCATCGCGGATATTGTCCTTCTCGGCGCCGAGCAGATTTTCCTTTGGCACGCGCACGTCTTCCATAAATATCTCGCCGGTTGGTGAGTCTCTCATGCCCATTTTTTTAAACGGTTTCCCTGTGCTAAAGCCCTCCATACCACGCTCGAGAATAAAGTTGTGCACAGGTTGCTGTTTCTTCGGTTGGCCACGGTCGATTTTTGCGTAAATCACGAAAACATCGGCGTATGGGGCGTTGGTGATAAACGATTTCGAACCGTTGAGGATGTAATGATCTCCATCGGGTACCGCAACGGTTTTCATGCTTCCGAAGGCGTCGGAACCGGCGCCCGGCTCGGTCAGGCCCCATGCTCCGATCTTCTCGTACGTCATGGTGGGTATGGCGTATTTCCTTATCTGCTCGGCATTGCCCTTGGCGACGATGGCGCTGCCGCACAGCCCTATCCCCGCGCCCCAGCTCATCGCGAATCCCGGTGCCAACCGGGAAAGCTCTTTCATCAAGATGAAACTGATCATCGGATCATCGCCGCCGAGAGTCATACGTGAAGATTTACCCGATTCGCTTTCCTTCTCAAGCGAATCGACTTTCGCCTCCAGCGCCGCGCGGATCATGTCCCCGATTCCCAGCGCTTTCATCATCCTTCGGATCAGGTCGAAAGGCAGAATGGTCATAGTGTCCAGATCCTCGATGGCCGGCGCGAGTTCCTTCTCGCTGAAGTCCCGCACGGCTTTCTGGATCATCAATTGTGCTTCCGTCAATTCAAACATGTTTGTCCTCCATTTTTTATCGAATGGTTAAAAATTCGCCGTTATCGATAAGAAGTACGGTAGACCAAAAAGCGAAAACTGCAAATCAAGGTGTTTGATATAAGAAAATGGCGGCGGATTTCCGGCCCTTGGATTCCAAGTCAACATAAGGATTTTCCCCGCCAGGGCGGGACTGCCATACCGACTGAATAAATAATTCCTCCTAAACGAATTAAAGCATTAACATTAAGGAGTAACTTTCGGTTCCCGCCGACGTTAGGGTTAGCATGATTCCCCATCAGTGTCGAGCATAAACCGCAAGACCGGGGTTGTCGGCCGGAAAGTATAGGGATAGCGCACGTTCGATACCTTCAAACCGGCGCTGCGTCACACTCCGGGAAATCTCCCAATGTCCGAAACCGCGCATAAATCCTTATGGGGAACCGTATTTTTGAGGGTTTGACAAATCCAATTTATCAAGACAAACTAATTACCTAAATTTTTCAGAAAGCCAATTAATTGTCATGGAACTTAAATACATAGAAGCAAGAGATCTCCCTGATGCCTGGTATCAGTGTTTATTCGGAATTTTGGATGACGAGAATTTAAAGGAAGGAAAAACAAAGAAATATCTTATTGATAGAGGAAGTTATGAAGGGCAAGAGAGATTGGAATTCGATTTTGCCGTTATAAGAGTTAAATATCCCGGTAGTTTACCCTTGATTCCGGACACACCGGAGGGAATTCCCGCTCCCGTAGATATGGAATATGTAGAGGAATATTTATCAAGATATATTATGAGTGATGTTAAAGCGGAAGGAGAGGAATATACGTATGGAGAGAGGCTGGTAAATCCAAAATTTAAGGATGCTAACAATCTTGAAGTGTTACTTGGTGTTAATCAAATAGATGAAGTTGTAAAGATGTATAAAGAAGATGGTTTTGGAACGAACCAGGCTACTATGGAAATCGGGATGCCCTCCGACGTACTTTCCAAAGATCCTCCATGTTTAAGGTTGATCGATACGAGAATAGAAAAATATAGAACGAAAGGTGACAGTGAGGAAAGGAACAGATTGAATTTCTTCGTTTATTTTAGAAGCTGGGACTTATGGGGTGGATTCCCTGCCAATTTAGCCGGCCTGGAGGTTCTTAAACAATACATGGCAAGCGAGATTGGAGTTGATAGCGGTGAATTAACTGCCGCAAGCAAGGGCTTACATTTGTATGATCATTGTTGGGATGTGGCGAAGATAGTTCTAAGAAGATAAAGATCTATATCTTCAATCAATGATTTTATTTATTACCAGATTCTTTCCCGGATGACGTATACGGCTTAACCAATGGAATATAGCCTTTGCTAAGTTCCGAATCGATTGGATTTTTCCATTATCCGGGCCCGCTCAACCGGCGACTAACCATCAGGTGATTTACCGGCTCGGCGCTGTCCGCCACCTCGAGCCGGCGGTTCCACTTCGATTCCGTAGTTTTTAATTTTTGAGAGAAGTCCCACTCTTGAGATGCCGAGGATTTTGGCTGCCGCGGTTCGATTTCCACCCGTGTGTTCCAAGACGCGCTGGATATGTTCCGCTTCAAGTTTTGCCAAAGTTTTTTGAACGTTTTGCGGTACCAGTGGTGCATGGCTCGCGGTCGCTTTGAGCAAGTAGGGAGGCAAGGAACGCATGGACAAAATATTACCATTCTCTAATACCACGGCTCCGGCGATGATGTTTTCCAATTCCCGGATGTTGCCGGGGTAATCATACATCCCCAAAAGATTGATAACTTCACCGGAGATGGACTCAATTTTCTTATTATTTATCTTGCCGTACTTTTCTAAATAATGATAGGCAAGTAACTCCGCATCACCCCTTCGCTCCCTGAGAGGCTGAAGAAATATAGAGCTTATGTTCAGTCGATAATATAAATCTCGACGGAATCTTCCTTTCTCAATTTCCACGCTTAGGTCTTTGTTGGTTGAAGCAATGATTCTGACATCCGCACCCCGTTGCTGTGTGGAGCCGAGCCTGAAGTATTCCTTTTCCTGAAACACCCGCAGCAATTTAGCCTGGATCGGAAGTTCAAGTTCTCCGATCTCATCAAGGAACAAGGTACCGCCATCGGCCTCCTCGAAGAATCCCGTTTTTGCCATAACCGCGCCGGTAAAAGCTCCTTTTTCGTGTCCGAAAAATTCGGAAGCGAAAAGTTCGGATGCAAATACCCCCGCATTAACAGCCACAAAAGGCTTATCGCAACGTTGGCTGATCTGGTGAATGGCTTTTGCCACCAGTTCCTTCCCGGTACCGCTTTCACCCCAGATCAGCACATTGTTGTCGCTCTCGGCAATCTGCTCCACTTTCTGGAGCACCCGTATAAAATTCCGATTCTGAGTAATAATTCCCTTAAATGCTTCTTTGTATCGCAATCCTCCCAGCTTTATCTGATCCCGCAATTTGGATATTTCCCCTCGCAGTTGTGCGCGCTCGAGAGCTCGTTCCAGCGTGAGAACCAACCGGTTGTTATCCACCGGTTTGCAGAGGTAATCGTAGGCGCCCATTTTCATAGATTCCACCGCGAGTTCTACATCATCCACACCTGTGAGAATTACTACTTCGATATCAGGATGATTTTGACGAACATATTGCAGCACTTCCTTGCCCGTCACTTCCGGCATATCCATATCCAGGAGGATAAGATCAAAGTTTTCAGAGTCTATCATTCCGAAAGCTTTGGCGCTGTTACTCAACACTTCCACTTCAAACTGCTGTGTCTGAGTCAGGGATACCAGAAGGTAGTTTAGAACGGCTTGATCGTCATCAATGACCAGAATCCGGTTCATCAGATATTCCTTTTAACCGGCAGATAATAAGTAAAAGTGGTTCCTTTTCCTAATTGGCACATAACATCAATTTGACCGCCGTGTTCCTCGATGATGCCGTAAATAACCGATAATCCCAAACCGGTACCGCCGGTACGTTGTTTGGTAGTAAAAAAGGGATCGAAAATCCGGTTTTTGGTTTCCTCGGTCATTCCCGGGCCGTTATCGGAAATGGACAGCTTGATACTTTTCCCATTATCCTCGGTTTGGGTGGTTATTTTTATAGTACCGTCGGGGCAACAAGTATTCAGCGCTTCTGCCGCATTGATAAGTGTAGCTATTATCACCTGCTCCAGTTTACTCTCACTGCCCCATAGTTTAGGAAGCTCCGGATCCATATTTTCCTCGATCTTATAATGTTTAACCTTATTATAAGCCAGTCTCAAAGAGGCCCGAACCACTTCATTTAGATCGATTTCCTCATTCGGCCGACTCTCGTCACGGCGAGCAAAGGTCTTCAGGTCTGCAGTAATATTCCGGATGCGTTCCGCCCCCTTGGTCATGTCATCAAGAAGGGTCTGACTTTGTTCCCGGAAGAAAGGATACTTCAGCCGGGCCAAGGTCAAATCAGGATTACTTTCAACATGTCTATCAAGAATGGGAAGAATATCTTTAAATGATTCTTTGATAATACGCATATTTCCCAAGATAAATTGCGTGGGGTTGTTAATCTCATGCGCAATTCCGGAAACCAGGCCGCCAAGGGAAGCAAGTTTTTCCGCCTGGACAAGCTGTTTTTGATTCTCCGTCAGTTTAAGGTTGGCTTCCTCCAAGTTCCTCGATTTTTCATCCAGAATATTTCGGGTCAAAAACAACTCCTTCTCCCGATCCCGAAGACCTTTAACAATGGAAGAACTCATATAAATGGTGATAAGTATTGTAGTCAGCAGACCCAGGCACTTTACCGAGACAGAAAGTAAATCCCGATGAAAGTCCATGGAAGCAAAACCTTCTAAATGATAATGAGGAATAATATCAAAATATTCAAGCGCAACAAAGGTGACAAAAAGCACAAAAGCCCCTAAAGACTGCAACGAAACATCGGTGCGAGAAAGAAGAATACTGCCGATTATGGCGTGAAATAGATAGAAATAAATGAAAGGATTCTCCACTCCTCCGGAGAAATGGATCAAAAAACTCAAAGCCACCAGGTCCAGAGCCATCTGTAGGTTGGTCTCTACCCGCATCCTTCCGGGTTTGATCTCCATCCCACCTCTAGGAAAACGGCGAGAAAAATAAAAAACTGAATTATAAACAAAAAGCACCCCTGTTACTATCAGGATTTTATTCAGGGGCAAAGAAACCTTGAAAATTTGGGTGGCCACCAAAATCGTAATAAACAGCCCCAACAAAAACAACCAGCGAAGCTTGATGAACCACTCTATACGGGTAGAAAGCTCTTCTTCTCTGATAGAACTATACGGTATTTTCATTACCCCCTTTTGGGCTCGCGCATTAACCCGAAATAATCGTCGGCCAAAATCACGAGTTCTTTACCCAAATTCGGTGAAAAATCGGTTACCTCAAGTAGGAAAAGCCTCAACCCCCCCAGATATTACCTTAATATCGAATATATACAAAAATAGCAGCGCTATCAAGCGTTCTTGAATCCTGCCATCCCATCGTTCCTGTCCCATCCCCCTCGTTTTAATTCTATACGAGCATCCCCATCCGGGTCAGCCTCCGCTGAATATATCTGTCAAGAGTGGCATAGGGATAGGGGACTGGATGCGAGGTTTTTGTGGACAGCCGAACCTCCTTCAGATGTTGGAAACCAAGAAATTCTTTTAAAACGGGCCACGTTAGTTTTTCCGCGCGAGCTTTTTCCACCGGTGGAAAGATTTCCAGCAGCGACGAGAGTTCTCGTCGGATATCAGCCGGGTCCGCAGAGGGAATCGGATGCCCCAGTTCCGTGGAGAGTTTGCAAATAACTTCCGCAGTGCTTAACCCGCCCGGCGGTGTACTAACCCCGGTTAACGTCTGTACCCGGCGGTCGAAACTGACCACTGTTCCATCGCTCTCGGCAAGCGTTGCTGCCGGAAGCACCACATGCGCCGCCTTGGCTGTTTCCGAAAGTAAGTGATCCACCACCACCAATGCTTCCAGGTTTCCCAGAGCGCGTTTTGCTTCAGGGTCGTAAAGCGGATCCTCGAGCATAACGAGGGCCCCGGCAATCTGTCCGGAAGAAAGCCTCTTAAAAAGACCTTCTCTTTTTTCCGATACCAATCCATCAAGGTCTACATTCCAGCATTCAGCCACTTTACGGCGAAACTCGTCATTCCACAAGGAATATCCACCCGGTAGCTTACCCTCTCTCATTCCGACCAATCTCGCTCCTTCCGAGTTGCAGTCATCCTGTAGCAGTAATAGCCCGCTTCCATCCTTGGCGATATGGCCGGTAAGGATCAGTATCTGCGCCAGAACGGCCAGATCGTCTACGGCCCTTTCCATCGTATCGCCCAAGTCGTATATTGCTACTATCTTTTTTTCACTGGCGAGCATATCAACCAATTCGTCAATCCCGGCAGCTTCAACCCCTGCTACCTGAATTACCTCATCCAAGGTGGCATTGGCAACGGAATCGCTTAATAATTTCAGATCATCGTCATTAATGTCTGAAGATTTCAGGTCAACTTCACCACGGTCTAACATACGGCGCAATACACCGGCAAGTAGAATACCCGAGGTTCCTCGACGTGGATCGAGCCACAACTTGGAAGAACGGACCAGGTCGATGTTGTTTGAGTTGATTACGACGACCTTGGCGCCTCTTCTTGCCGCCCGACGCACTGCAATACCTATTACCGGATGAGTAACGGAAGGATCGGCGCCCACTACCAGCACAAGGTCTGCAGAGTAAATATCTTCCCGGAAGCATGTTGAGGCGGTTTCGCCGACGATTTCGTCCAGGTCGTCCCGCGATCCTCCCTTCAAAAACCGGCCGAAACTTCCAATCTGATCCGTGCCCAAAGCCGCCCGGGCAAGCCGTCCCGTAAGATAACACTCCTCGAGAGTCATCCGGGGAACTGCCAGAACCGCTACCGACTCCGGCCCGTGCTTATCCCGAGCATCTCCAAGAACCCGTGCGGCTTCACCAAGTGCTTCCTTCCAGTCAGTTTCCTTTAGTTGCCCGTTTTTTCTGACCAAGGGTTTGTTAAGCCTGTCCGAGCACTGGACCAGACCTGTTCCGAAACGTCCTTTAAAGCAGAGGTCTCCTTCGTCCGGACGCGAATTTGCCGGAGAAGTGGCCCAGAGAAGCCTGTCAGTCACTACATTCAGGTCCAGAGGGCAACCCACGGAGCAGAAACTGCACACTGAAGGAAGTCGTTCGGATTTCCACGGCCCCTGCTTGCCGTAAGGCAGTTTTGCCGTCAATGCACCCGTGGGGCAAGTTTCTATGCATGCACCGCAAGCGATACAAGAAGTCTCTCCAAGTGGTCTTCCCAGCGATGGTTTGATCATAGTGGTGAAGCCTCTTCCGACAAAACCCAGTATCGATTGGCCTAGTATGTCCGCACACATCCGCACGCAGCGTCCGCAGAGAATGCATTTATTAGGGTCAAGAGTGATAAGCGGATGGCTGTCATCCACTTTATGTTTTCGTATTGCACCTGCCAGCCTCATTATATCTACGTCATATTCAGTAGCATACCTGCGAAGGTCGCATTCAAACTGTGCCTTACACCCGCATTCCAAACATCTATTTGTCTCCTCTTCCATTTCCGCCGTGGAAAGGCCGATATCCACTTCTTCAAAATCACACTTTCTCACATCGGCTTCCCGTTCCGGCATATGGTGCCGTGGTATGCGTTCGACATCATCAAACATACGCTCGGGAATCGAACCGAATACATCGCGTTTGCTGAAAAAGGATGTTTCGGATTTTTTCACCTTGCCGGAATTTAAGTATTCATGGATAGAATCGGCAGCTCGATGACCGTGAGCGATAGCGTCAATGACCACCGAAGGCCCGCTTACCACATCGCCTCCGGCAAATATTCCCGGCAGGTTGGTTGCCATCGTGGTTTCATCGACCTCGACGGTGTTTCGGCGGCTGAGAGAAGGGGAATTCCCGCTCGTTTCTTTCTTTACAGGCTCAGGATCGGTAATCTGCCCGATAGCGGTAAATACGAAATCACACGGATACTCGAACTCCGATCCCTCAATCGGCACAGGCCTACGTCTGCCGCTCTCATCGGGCTCTCCCAGTTCCATGCGGATACACTTTAAACCTTTTAATCGACCGTTGTCGGTTATCACTTCCACAGGAGCGGCGAGCATATCAAGCCGTATCCCTTCCTTTTCCGCCGCGTCCACCTCCTCATAATGCGCGGGCATCTCTTTGCGGGTACGGCGGTACAGAATGGTAACCTCTTTCGCGCCGGAGCGAACAGCGGTCCGGGCGGCATCCACCGCCGAGTTCCCTCCCCCTACCACCACTACTTTCCCGTGAAGTTTACGGGGACCGTGCAATTGGGTATTCAGGAGAAAATCAAGGGCCGATTCGATACCCTCGGCATCCTCCCCGGACACGCCCATGTCCCTGCTTAGAGGCGCGCCCATAGCCAAAAATACGGCATCGAATTTATCTTCGTTGCGCAGGCTTTCCAAGGTAAAATCTCTGCCAAGCTTTTTATCGAGAGCCACTTCCACCCCGAGGCCGATTATCTCGTCAATTTCCTTGTTCAGCTCCGCTTTGGGAAGGCGATATTCAGGAATTCCCCACATAAGCATACCGCCGAGAGCGGACATAGCTTCGAAAATCTTTACCGAATGGCCTTGAAGAGTAAGGTAATATGCGCAGGTCAGACCGGCAGGCCCTCCACCTACCACAGCCACTCGCTTACCGGTGGGAGGCTTAACTTCCGGACGAAGCATTTCATGGTTTGAATGCTCCGCCACATAACGCTTCACGTAGTTGATCCCAACCGGTTCGTCCACCTCGTTGCGGCGGCATTTCAACTCGCACTTGCGCACACAAATCCTTCCGCAAACCACCGGTAGGGGGTTACGCTCCTTGATAAGTTGCAGCGCATTCTCGTAAAAGCCTAGTTTTGCGAATCCCAGATATCCCTGCACATCGACTGCGGCAGGACAGTTCATCTCTGCCGGACAGACACAGTCGGCATAATGGTCGGAGAGCAGGAGTTCGAGCGCGGTTTTGCGGGCATGATAAATCCTATCACTACGAGTGGTTACTTCCATTCCGTCCCTGACCCGAGTGGTGCAGGAAGGAAGTAAGCCCCTGGCTCCTTTAACCTCCACCACACACAGGAAGCAGGATCCGTAAGGTTCCAGCTTGGAGTCGTGGCAAAGAGTGGGAATCTCGTCCAGTTCCTGCTCGCGAACCACCTCCAGAATGGTCTGACCGGGGCGGGCATTTACCGTCCGCCCGTTTATATTCAATTCTACCGGGAGTTGAGACCTTCCATCATCCATTTTTTTAGGCATCTTGTTACCTTTTCTCAACCGCTTCCTGACGACAAACGGTTATGCACTTGCCGCATTTCACGCAAATGCTCTGATCAATTTTATGTGGTTTTTTCTTTTCACCACTGATGGCGCCTGAATCGCATGCTTTGAGGCAGAGACCGCACCCGGTGCATTTTTCAGGATCAATATGAAATTCGACTAAAGCGAGGCACACCTTTGCAGGACATTTTTTATCCTTAACGTGCGCCTCGTACTCATCGTAGAAATATCGCAATGTTGTCAGTACCGGATTGGGTGCGGTTTGGCCCAGGCCGCAAAGAGAACTCGCCTTGATCTGCTCGCCCAGTTCCGCCAACAGCTTGAGGTCTTTTTCCTCGCCTTCACCCGCGCAAATCCTTTCGAGGATTTCCAACATCCGCTTGGTACCTATACGACAGAACGTGCATTTCCCACAGGATTCGTTCTGGGTAAAGGTCAAGAAAAACCGGGCCACATCCACCATGCAAGTGGACTCGTCCATAACCACCATACCGCCGGAACCCATAATCGCGCCTGTGGCGGTTATATTTTCATAATCAATAGGAGTGTCACCCAGTGAGGCAGGAATACACCCGCCGGAGGGACCACCCATCTGCACCGCCTTAAAAGGTTCTCCTGAGATGGTGCCGCCGCCGATTTCGTAGATAACCTCGTTGATGGTGGTACCCATTGGGACTTCAACCAGCCCGCCCCGCTTGATCTTGCCGGCCAGAGCAAACACCTTGGTACCCTTGGATTTCTCCGTTCCATAAATATTGAAAGCTTCGGCGCCGTTTAGAATGATCCATGGAATATTTGACAGTGTCTCTACGTTATTGATACAGGTAGGATGTCCCCACAGACCGGCCTCAGCCGGAAAAGGGGGGCGGACTTGGGGCATTCCTCGCTTACCTTCAATGGATGCAATAAGCGCGGTTTCTTCACCGCAAACAAATGCTCCAGCTCCTTCCTTCAGTCGGATCGAAAAATTGAATCCCCTGCCGAAAATATTATTGCCAAGTAGACCTTCCTGTTCAGCTCGTTCAATGGCGTGACGCAGCCGGCGAATTGCCTGTGGATATTCCGCCCGCACATAAATGTATCCCTGATCTGCGCCGATGGCATAACCGCCGATAGCCATACCTTCAAGAACCGAGTGAGGGTCTCCCTCAAGCACGCTTCGGTCCATAAAAGCGCCCGGGTCTCCTTCGTCCGCGTTGCAGATAAAATATTTATGCTCGTCCTTTGAAGTGTGGGCAAAGCGCCATTTGGTGCCAGTGGGAAATCCGGCTCCTCCCCGTCCACGTATGCCGGATTCAGCTATGGTGTCGATCACCTGCTCCGGCGTCATTTCAGTGACTTTCTCCAATGCGCGATATCCGTCTCTGGCGCGATAAGCCTCGAGGCTGAAAGGATCGATTTCACCGCAGTTGCGAAGTGCTATCCGCTTTTGCTTGGCAAGGAACTCATCCTCTTTTACCACCCATTCTTTAATTACCTTTCCACCGCGCAGATGTTCTTCCATTATCCGATCTGCGCGCTCCGGAGTTACCTCGCCATACAAAATTCTGCTTCCGTCGTCCTCTATTATCTCAACCAACGGCTCGCGAAAGCACATGCCGATACAGCCGGTTTGCTCGAGAGTTATGTCGTCTTTTTCCGGATCAAGAAGCTCGGCAAATCGGTCGTAAACGGTCAACCCCCCCGCAGCTATGCCGCAGGAGGCCAATCCAACCACTATTTCCTGCATAGAATCCTCCGTTATAAATTTCAGTGTACTGGATCAAAAATATATTGTATCTTGTCCGGCCCGGCTCTCTGAGGAGACCGGCCGATCCCTGTCTGCCGCAGGCAAGCTCCGGGACATCCCGCCTTCGGCGGGATTCCTCAGGAAATCGGCCAATCGTCTCGAAGAATCGGGCAAAACATCATGTGATATCATTTATGACACACCACACTAGTGCATGTCTCCGGCGACTTTCTCTTTTTTGCGATACTGGCGAAGAATTTTCCGGAGCTTGCCCGGGGTAAGCTTGCCGTATGTCTGATCATCAATCATAACCACCGGGGCAAGACTGCAACAACCAAGGCAGGCAACCACCTGAAAAGTGAAAAGTCCGTCTTCGGTACTTTCATCCGGAGAAACTCCAAGCTCATCCTCTATCGTCTGTGCAATCATAGACGCGCCTGACACGTAGCAGGCCGTTCCCTTGCACATACGAATAACATGTTTGCCCAGCGGCTGAAGACGAAATTGCGTATAAAAGGTAATTACCCCATAGACCTCGCTGGACGGTATTCCGGTAACCTCCGAGATCTGCTCAATTGCAAGTGGTGGAATGTAGCCATAGGTGTCCTGGGCTGCTTGAAGTAAAGGAATCAACATGCCCTGCTCGCCATGATGCCTCCACAACATTCTGCCAAACCCCGGCAAAGAGGTTTCCGGATTCGATCTTTCCAATGCTTTTTCCAGTGCTTTTTCCATTTTTCCTGTCTTTCCATTACATCGCTATCAATTCCATTATATTTAGTATTTTGGCTCTGAGCACACCGGGCTGAGTAAGAACTTTGCTCGATATGGTTTTCCTGATCTGGTCAAAGTCCTGAGCTTGAACAAGTAGGATAATTATATTGCCCTCGTCGGTGGCATCGCAATAAACAACATTTTCAGTGAAGTAGAGCTTGGAATATAATGGAATAAGGTTGGTATGGTCTATCTCTAAGATCGCATAGGCTGACACATTTCGCCGATTTCTTTTATCAGCAATATCCTCACCTATTTTTTCCATTGCGGACATCCGCTCGTAACTCTGAATGAATGACTCCAAATCCTCTCCCAACCAAGGTCGTTCCGAATGGTGGATTTCCACCTTTTCGATCCCTTCGAGGGATTGAACATGGTTTTCCACCAGCTTTTCAATTTCCTTGGGGTCCGAAGCTTGGACTAATAGAACGGTGTCCCAATCGTTAGCCCTATCACCCCGCACTGCGTCGCAATAAAGCACACCATCAGCGAAGTAAAGCTTGGTGAAGATATTGTTTAGGTCAGCGTCGGCTTTACCACGGATAAACACATACGCGCTTACCAGGCGACGCTCCTCAGCGGCGGCTTTTTGCCCGAGATTGTCCTCCTCTTTCGGCAGGCCGATCCGCTCGAGCTCCGCCTCTAGCTCATGCACCTCGAAAGGTTTATCAAGGTAGGCATTACCGAAATAGTCCTTAACATCATCTTGGGTTTGCTCATCGCCATAACCGGAAATCACTACCACCGGCAAGTCAGGATACTTGCTCTTAATTACCTGCAAGAGCTTGAGACCGTTAATGTCCGGAAGACGAATATCCGTAACAACAAAATGATAGGGCGCCCTGTTTTTCTGTGCAGCTTCGATCTTTTTCAATGCCGAGAATCCATCCTCGCAGTCCTCAACCTCAAATCCACCCTGCATGAGACCAACCAAGAGTTGACGGCGCACTGATGCTTCATCGTCCACTAACAAAATTTTCTGATTTTTTTCCATCTTCTTACCCTCCCGTGTTTTTTTGTTTACTTGCCAGCATATACTAGCATATACCGTGCCAACTGGGTTAATGCTTCTAACTGCCTGTATTTCAAAGAAATCCTCCCTTGTTCAGCTATTATACAATAACACAGCAACTGTATGGTATTTTAGCAGTTATCAGGTAACCTCTTGAAAAAACAAGGATAATTGTTTCTGTTAAAAATTATTACAGTTTATAACTGGCGTCCGGTAAAAATTTAATTCCACACCAATAACGCCGCAAACTTGCTTTCAAAGGGTAAGGACTCGTACATGCCCCTACCGCTTGCGCCGTTTGCTGCGGGTTATAACATGAATGTAATGGAAAGAAGGCTCGAATCGCTGGGGGGCGAATGGGAAGTCGTCCGAATCGACAAGAGATCGGGGCAACCTGCCGGAAACCCCTTCACCGGTACGGTGCCGGGTGACCTGATAAGCGACCTGGTGCGCAACGGCATGCTTGATGACCCTTACCTCGACGTTAACAGCGAAAAATGCCTCTGGATAAACGATTACGATTGGGTTTACCGAAAACGTTTCAGCGGTGGGTGTCCGGCGCTCGAGCGGAAGTTCCTCCGTTTTGCGGGAGTGGACTACGAGGCGTGGATACGGCTGAACGGCCACGTATTGGGCGCGCACGAAGGAATGTTCGGCCGGATAGTTTTCGAAATCACGTCGCATATGGAAGAGGAAAACGAAGTCGAGGTGCTGCTCGTGGGCCGCGCAAACACGTGGCGGGAAAGAATCAAGGGCCTCAACCCGATATTGCGATCCGGCAAGGCGCGTATGAAAACTCTGAAGGCGCAATACTCCTTCGGGTGGGATTTCGCGCCGGCGCTCAAAGGCGCGGGCATCTGGGACGAGGTGCATATTCATTCTACCGGGCCGGTAGCCATCGACGATATATGGATAAGGCCCGACTTGACGTCGGGATCGGTGGACACCGAAATATTTTTATCGAGCAGAGCTTCGGGCGACGGAGAATTGGCATGGCGTGTCGAACCTGTGGGGCACGAGGCGCCCGGTTGCGAAGGCGTCAAAACGATAAGCTTTGCGGCGGGTCCGCAAAGCGTCGGGCTGAAATTCGACGTTCCCGACGCGCAAGCCTGGGAATCGTGGGATTTGGGCGATCAAAACCTGTACCGGCTGAGCGTCGAGGTGCGGTACGGGTCCGAACCGAGCGATGAGGCGAGCGACACCTTCGGATTTCGGAATATCGGCTTCGAGTCAAACCCGCGCGCGCCGGAAGGTTCGGCGCCCTGGACGTTGGTGATAAACGGCAGGAGGCTGTTCTTGCGCGGCGTCAACTGGATTCCGATGGATTCGCTGCTTGCAAGACTGGACGAAAAAAGGTACCGCAAACTGCTCACCATGGCGCGAGACATGGGCGCTAACCTCATAAGAGTCTGGGGCGGCGGCTTGAGGGAAAAGAAGATTTTTTACGACCTGTGCGACGAACTCGGGCTTCTGGTGTGGCAGGAGTTCCCGTTTGCGTGCGCCATCATCGAACATTATCCGCGCTCGGGCCACTATTTGAAACTCGTGGCGCGTGAGTGCGCAGACATAATACGGCAATTGCGCAATCACCCGTCGCTGTTCTTGTGGTGCGGCGGGAACGAGCTTCACGCAAAGAAAAACGAAGCGTTAATCGACACCGTTCGCCACCAGGTGGAAACGCACGACACTGAGCGCAGGTTCCATCCCGTTTCGCCGGCGTTGGGCGATTCGCACAACTGGGTGGTGTGGCACGGCAAGGGCAACCCTGAAGACTACCTCGAAGATAAAGCGCCGATGATCAGCGAATTCGGACTGCAAGCCGTTCCGGTCGGGGAAACCGTCGAGGCGATGCTGAGCGAAAAGTTCCGGTGGCCGCCGGATAAAAAAGCGTGGAAGCACCATAATATCGACTGGGGGAAAATGCTTAAATACGTTCGTAACGTCCCGGCCCCGAACTCGCTCGAGGAATTCATCGAGGCTACGCAGCGTATGCAGGCGCACATTCTGAAAACATCTATCGAGCGATGGCGCAGGATGAAATTCACAAAGGGCGGGTTCGCTATATGGCAGCTTAACGATCCGTGGCCCGCCGTGACGTGGAGCCTGGTGGATTATTTCGGCCGCCCGAAGCTCTCGTACCATGCGCTTAAGATGAGCATGGCGCCGCTGGCGGTGGCTATTTTTTACCCCCTGCGCAGATGGCGGTACGGGGATAAGGTTCCATACGACATAGCGGTTATTAACGACTATCACCGGTCGTTTCACGGGCTGACGGCTCGAGTGTTCCTCGGCGACCGAGAAGTGGATTCGGCAAGGTTCGAGATTCGGCCCAACTCGGTCGCAGCGGCAGAAGATCGTCGGGTCGAACTCGACTGCGACCCGCCGCGAGTGTTACGCATTACACTATCGGACGCTCAAGGCGCCGAATTAGCCAAAAACGAGCACGATCTCGAAGTGTTCGATCCCGTAAGAGCGCCGTTCCTCGCAAGATGGTTCTCCGCCGCCATGTGGAGGTGGATGACAAAAGGTACTGCCGGGTAAAAGTGAACTGACTGATGTCAAGCAACCGGGCGCCACGCACCTCCACACGAAGTGGGTGGGCATGGCAGGTGCCACGGACACGCACAGATTGCTCGTATGGATAAGTTTTCGGCGTATACCCGAGCCGTTGTGTGAAATCCCGCTGTCGTCTATAATCCCTTCATCCGAGTGACGGAGAAAACACGGGCCATGATTGACGAGCATGATGATCTTAGCCGCCGCTGCCCGCCGTTGGGCGGGCCGGTGCCGTTTAAGTACTGCCGCACTATGAACAGGAAGCTTCCCTGCCAACGTATCGTCCAATGTTGGGGGCCGAAGTTCAACGTAATCGAGTGGCTGAAGGAAAATTATTCGCCGGAGCAGATTGAACAGGCGCTGACGCCCGACACCCGTTCACGACTGGATAAGATACTCGAAACAGCCCACGAAACCAGCTCGAAGAAAGACAAATAACCTCTCACGGCCGCCCATGCGGGCGCCGGCGCCCGTACGGGTCAAACGCTGCGATACCGATCCTTCAACGTCACATATAAAAACAGGGGGATGTAACGATGAGCGAATATCCGAATTTATTTTCGCCGCTGAAAGTTGCCGGAATAGAATTAACAAACTGCGTCATCATGGCGCCGATGTATCTTGGGATGGCAAGCCCGGACGGCACGGCGAACAATGTGTTGATCGACCACTATCGCGAAATGGGATCGAGCGGCGCGGGGATGGTGGTGGTCGAGCATACTGCGGTGGACCCCGCAGGAATGGGATCGCCGACGATGCTCCGGACCGATTCGGACGATTTTTTGCCCGGTTTGCGACAGGTGGCGCAAGAGACGAAAAGTGGCGGCGCAGTAGCTTTCCTTCAACTAAATCACACCGGGAAATATGCTTTCCATAAGGAAAAATGGAGCGCTTCGCCGATGCAGATGGGTGACGTCGTCATCAAAGAAATGCCCCGAGATGAAATCGACCGTGTGGTCGGGGCGTTCGCATCGGCAGCACGGCGCGTAAAGGATGCCGGGTTCGACGGCGTCGAGCTTCACGGCGGAACGGGGTACCTGCTGGTGCAGTTTCTCAGCCCCCGTACGAACAAGCGAACTGACGAATTCGGCGGCTCGCTCGAAAACCGCATGCGTTTTCCGCTCATGGTCGTCGAGGCCGTTCGCGAAGCGGTGGGACCGGATTACCCGGTCGGGTATCGACTCCTGGCGGATGAATGGCTCCCCGACGGCCTGCACCTCGAAGAGACGGGAGTACTTGCGAGCGAACTCGAAAAACGAGGCATCGCCTACCTGTCCGTAATGGCCGGGACTTACGATTCATTCTTTCTGCCGGAATACCTCCAGGCGGATAGAAAGGAAGGTTATATGGTTCATTTCGCCGAAGGAGTGAAAAAGGCCGTCCCCGGCGCTGTGGTCATCACCGCAGGGCGTATTCAAAGCCCCGAAACTGCCGAGGAAATAATAGCTTCGGGCAAGGCGGACATGGTCGGCCTAGCGCGAGTGCTGCTCGCAGATCCGCTGTGGCCGAAGAAGGCTTCGGGAGAAGTCGCCGAGCCGATAAATCCATGCGAGCCGACTTGTAATTTCTGTATGACGAAGCGAGTCATGAGAGGCAAGCCCGCATATTGTATCAGGTGGCCCAAACCGCGCCGCGAAGCATTTCTGTCAAAGATCGGAGAAAAACTTGACGAGGCTGAGAAATAAAAAGCAGGTTATGTGTTCCTGATCTTACATCGCTCCGTCAGTATCTAATGCCACTTTCCTTGACAATTGAGCGGGAGTGCGCCTACTATATTTACACACGACAAAGACTTGAGAGGAAATTCACATGTCTACTCGCATAGAAGAAATTGCCGAATGGGTGGAGTCGTTATCGTTCGACGACATTCCATCGAGTGTAGTTGATCGCGCCAGGTATCAACTGCTTAACATGACGGCTGCGGCACACGCGGGGGCTATAAGCCCCGGGGTCCGCAAGCTGCTGGAAGCCGTCCGTAAATGGGATGCGGGCGGCGATTTCCCGGTGGTGGCCACGGGCGACAAGCTGTCGCTGCACGGGGCGCTTTTCGCGAACACCGCGCTGTCGATGGCGCATGATTTCGATGACTACCTCTTTTTAGGCCATTCGGGCCACTCGGCGGTTTTCGCGAGTTTGCTTGTCGGTATGGCCGAAGGTAAGGACATGCGCGAAATTATCGCCGCGCAGATTATCGGCAACGAAATCGGAGGCAGGCTTGGCGCAGCGTGTCTTATCGGGCCTCATAACGGCCAGATGTGGACTTTCATCCACGTGGCCGAGACGGCGGCGATAGCGGCCAAGTTGATGGGCCTAGACGCAAAGGGGATAGCCCACGCCGTTGCTATCGGTTTCTATCAACCGCCGTATGCGCTGCCGCCGGGTTTTTTGGGTCCGGACAGCAAGCTGCTGAGCGCCGCCCAGACGTCGTTGGCGGGGTTGATGGCCGCCGAGCTTGCCCGCGAGGGGTTCACCGGGTCGCTCGATATATTCGAGAACCCTCGAGGTTTTCTGGCGCAGTTTTCGTATGCGCCGTTCGAGTTTATGCTGACCGGGTGGGGAAAAAGCTGGGTTACCGACTCGATTGCCTACAAGGTCGTTCCCGGCTGCGCCTACATAGACACCACCGTTGACGCGCTCAAGATGGTGCTCGACGAATTCCGTACCAAAACGGGCCGCGACTTGACATCAGACGACATTCGCGAAGTCGAGGTTCACGCAAGTTTGCTGACTATAGGGATGAACCATCTTGCCGAAGATAACGTCGGCCGTGGAACGCTCAACCCCATCGCGATAAACTTCAGCATACCCGCCAACGTCGCAATCGCCATACTCACCGGCGGGCTGAAGGTCGAGAACCTCGACCCGGACTGGCTCGAGCTACACCGCGATGACATCCTTACGCTTTGCAGAAGAGTAAAACTCGATCATAACTGGGAGATGAGCATAGGCGTAACGGAAGCCATGTCCAGGGTTCTTGACCTTGGCCGAGTGGTTGATGCGGTGGGGATGGCGAAGTTACTGAAGGCGCGCAAGCGCGCGGCGGAGCATTTCGGTATGGGAGTGGAACTCGGGATCAAGGACCTCCTCGAAATGCGCAAGCAAGCCGGAGATAGGGGAAAGGAATATGTCGGACGGGTCGCTTCGGGAACATGGAAACGCCTTATAGGAGGCAAAAGACCTGGCCGGTCGGCAGGACCGCCGGATCTGGGCAATTGCGATTTCTCGAAATTCAGAATGCCGTTTGCGGCGCACGTTTGCGTCAGAACGGCGGACTGGAAAGAATATTCCGCACGACAGGATATACCGTGGGGCGGACCCGGCCAACCGTGGGATGACACGACCCGGAGGTTGGAGGACAAGTTCCGCCGCGAGGCCGGAAAGCATCTCGACACGGAACAAATCGAGTGGGTTATCGAGAATATAGGACGGCTGGAAAAGGTCAAGTCGGCAACCGAGGTGATGGAGAATCTTGTACCGACGCGTAAGACGAAAAAAACAACGCCTAAAGCTGCGAAAAAGGAGGCCGGCAAAAAGCGGGAACCCGCCGGTAAGACGACTCGTCCCAAAAAGAAATCCAAGGAAGTTGAGCTTCCGCCCATTGAGGTGGAGCCTGCCGCGCCGGCTCGGCCTGCGAGAAGAAAGTCGGCTAAACCCAAGTCGGATAAATCCAAAGCTGCGGCAAAGCCGAAGTCCCGGTCTCCAAACGTCACGCTACGGCCCGCCGCGCCGGCTCGG
>Ga0180432_10002843_pt1 | contig 25565 bp, 21 predicted proteins | sample SS_ome_10_FD_132414 | JGI IMG/M metagenome (GOLD analysis project Ga0180432, IMG submission 132414) | Hypersaline lake sediment archaeal communities from the Salton Sea, California, USA - SS_1_MS_2 metaG | ecosystem: Environmental > Aquatic > Non-marine Saline and Alkaline > Hypersaline >... | reverse complement strand
GGATCGCTTGTGTGGACTTCAGATGGGCCGGGTGACCGGCTGGGGTGATGCATCAGAGCGGGCGGCGGAACTCGAACCCGTGATAGCCTGCTGGACTACGCTGTGGTCTGGCATTCCTTTGGCCGGGTTCTCCGTGTGTGCGAATAGTGCAATGATCCTGAGCGCTGTGCACACATTGGCAGTCGAAGGCCGAGGTTTGCTCAGATCGCGCGGCGGTCTTGCGGCGGATGTGGATGGAGACCATCATCGTGCTCTTCCGTGTCGCGGAGAAGACTGCGGAGATCGAGAGGATCTCACGGTCCGGCCAGGGAACAGGTAGGGTGATCGCGGAGGAGAAACGAGCGACTCGGTGCTCCGGCGCATCCTGCGGACCGCGGCCGATCGTGAGTAGGCACTCGTAGCGTCAGGGGACGAGTGAACCGCACGCGGCAGGGTGAAGCCGTGCCTCCGTCACTTCCACACTGCCCATACGCCTTCCTTCAGCCGGTAGGTGCTCCCGTCCGGCATGGTCGTGTAGAGAGGATCGTGACCGGCGGGTCCTCGTTCCTGCTGTGTCACCTGCTCGTAGGTCGCAGGCGTGCCTGTCGCCCAACCCATGAGATCGCGCAGTGGTCCGACGCCTCTGTAGCGACCGTCCCTGAGTCCTCTCCAAACTGGATAGAAGAGACTGCTGGGCACGAACAGACCTGGCGGCGATACGAGGCCGGGATCAGGCTCTTCCGGACGAATGGCCATGAAGGTCAAGTAGCGGTTCTCTCCTCGGGACGTATCGTGGAAGTAGGCCGTCACGGCGCTCGGAGGAGTTCCGTCGTGCAACGGGACGTACACAATGACCCCATTCTCGAAGGCCTGCGCGGTTGCCTCAATGGATCGTGGCGGTCCTTGTGGGCACCACTTGGGAGGGTTCGGCATGAACCATGCGTCCGTGCAGGTCAGCGGCACGTAGACGTCGGCGCGATCATCCACCGGATCGTACAGTAGGTTGGGATCATGGGGATCTGTCCTGCCACCGGTGGCCTCCAGCCAGAAGTGAGCGTAGTGCGACTCGCCGCCCTCGTACGGCGTCAGTGATAGTGTCTGTGAACCGTTGGCGGGCAGGTGCGTGAAGCAGCTCCCGCCCTCCTCGCGCGAGTCCCAGGGCTCCCCGGCGCTGTAGCGGAAACAGAGCGTCACCTTCACGGCATTGTGAACTGACCACGTCACGGTGACCATCTCCCCGAATGAAAGCCGATCACTCGGTGCTACCTCGAACGCGACGATCTCTGGCGTCAGATTCTCGGTTGCCGTGGAGACGGGATACGGAGGACCCTGATCCGGTGTGGGTGTCGCCGGAGATGCGCCTTCCGTGAGTCTCACCGCGGCCGTGGCTTCAGATCTGGTGACGACCGAGGGCACCGCTCGACCCAGCGCGGGTGTGCCCTTGGCCTTCGGCTCCCCGGCCCGACAGGCCGATGCGAGCACGCTCAACAGGAAGAAGGTGGACGCGATCGCCTTGGCCAGCCGATGATCGGATAGTAGCATTGCAGCCCTCCGATTGAGAGATGCTACCAACAGATTGAAAGTTCCGCTTGGGTAGCGATCAGCAGTGTGCCGCCACCTTTCCGCCGTGCGGCAGGCAGACGGCTCGGTCGTTGGACCGTAGGGAGTCCGACTACTCAGCGCTGCCCGGCGCCGCGTAGCACATCCCAGGAGGTTGTGCGTACCGTGGATCTACCGCACTATCTCCAGCTTGATGCCGCTCTGCCGGCAGTGTTTCTTGATCTGTGCCACAACCTTCTCATCCTTGAAGGCCATGTTCGGTGCCGATTCGGCCGACCAGAAGACCTGCTCGCCCTCTGGTAACTCATCCAGGGCACTTCTCAAGGCCTCGATGCCCTGCACGCGTACCTCCTGCGCGGTGACTTCGTCGCCGGTGTTGATCTGATTGGTGCCCTCGAGCAGAGCGAAGTGCCACTCGCCACGATATTCCCAACTATACAGCTCGTAGCCCTTCATCGATTTGGCCAGGGGATCCTCGGGGCCTGTGCTGTCCTGCACCTGACAGCCGCATAGCGTGGTCATCAAGTAGAGTAGAGCGGTCATCATGGCTATTACCTTACGCGAGTTGCACGGACTGGTCATACGTCCTCCTGTGCTGAAACCTGCTGCCATTCGTTGCCACCGAGGTGGCTTCTCCCGTGCTACTCACAGGCCCGATCAGGTCGTCAGCGGGCAACTGGAAGCGCGGTCGGCCTCGGATCCGTCGGCCGGCCAAGGGCCGTTCGCCGGAGGAGCTAGCGTCTCACTCTCTGGTCCGGTCTAGTCGGCCAGGATGGCGGATGCCGGCCGAGTCTCCAGACGGCCGTCCAGCAGGAAGTAGAGCCGGTCGCTGACGGAATCGTAGGCGGCGAGGCGCGCCCCTCTGCTCAGTAGGGTCTCATCCGTTCGCGAGATGACCTCGCGCGAACGAGGGTTCAATACCCAGATTTGCTCATCCAGGGCCTCGTAGATCAACCTCCGTTGCCGATCCACTACTATGCCTCCCAAACGGCGACCATCGTCGGCCAGTTCGTGCCACGCTTCGTCACCATCCCATGCCCAGGAGACGCTGCGACCGAGTTGGCTGGTCGTCGTGCCATGGAGGCGGCCTGAGCAGGGCAAGGCCTGGAAGGTCCGCTCTGTCTTGTGGCGGCCCAACTCCGCCAGGGTGTCCGCGTCGTAGGCCACGAGTGTCTGCTGCACCCACGGTGTACAGACGTAGGTCACGAACGCCAGGTAGAGCCTATGCGACGTATCGTCGTAGAACGATGCGTTGATGGCTGCATCCTCGCCTGCGTCGCCGCAGACGCTGGTCGGAACAATCATCGTTGCCGTACGTGCAACGTCCAGGCTGACAGGATCCAGTACGTAGACGCTGTTGCCTCGAAACGCGTACAGCAGACCCGATGAGGGGTCAGCCTGCGGCTGAGCCTTGGCCGGTCCGACCACAGGCAAGGTGACGACTGAAAGCAAATCCCCTGTCCCAGCATCGAGAACGGCGATGCCTGCTTCTCCTTGATCGACGAACAAACGTCCCCTGGCCTGATCCAGGGCCAGCTTGCCGGTGTGGTCGTACGCCTCCAGCAGACTGCCGTCCTTCGTGGACAGCTTGACGGTCTTCCATCTGCCGTCGAGTTGCCCGGAAGCGTAGATCCATCCGGCCTGGCCATCGATGACCAGCGGTTCCGCGAGCCGCATAGCGGCTTTGACGGGCAGTGGGGTTACGCCGGGTACATCGGAGGGCAGCCGCTCTGTAGGGTCCGGGGCCGGATATGGATCCATAACCTGGTCTGTCGATGATGGCGAGGGCTCCGGCTCATCCGGAGAGGGGCTTGGAGTAGCCGACGGTGCTGGCACCGAGACGGTCGGGAGTGCGGTCTCCGTCGACACGATGGTAATCGTGGCCTCGGCGGCCTGCTCGGGCACGGTTGTGTGTTCCTCAATCACATCCTGTGCGGCACACGAGAGCAGGAGAGATGCGGCGAGCGCGAGACCCAGCGCGTGTAGCTTGGACCGGGCGTAGCGGTTGAGTGTGATCACTTCAGCTAGCCTCCGTCTTGTCTTCCTGCTCGGCGGCAGGGGCGTCGAGTGCTAAGTCTGGTCATTGCGACCTCCGTGACACGATCTCCCAGGTCGAGAAGGAGCACGAGAGATGCACGACGGCCTTGTCCGGCAGCGTGAGATAGACGCCGGTGCAAGGGTATCGTCCGAGGCTTTGCCGCACGGTCTCAACCACCATGGTGTAGCCGCTTTCCTGGGCCGTGGCCCAACCCAGCCGTTCGATGAGTTCTGGTCGACTCCAGTACACTCTGCCGAAGCCTCGCACAGGCGCGAATCTGCCTGGGGGTGGCTCCTCTGTGACGTCGAACGACTCACTTTCGTTCCAAGTGTCTTCGTACTTCTCGTAGGTCCCGTCATCAAGCAGTACGTAGATCTCACTCGTGTCCCCGCGCCAGATCATGCGCCCCCGCTCGAACCGCTGGTAAGCGGCGCGCGCGTCACCGTGGGTGAGGGGACACTGAGGGCTCATGTGATCCTGGTACGGGCACACGATGCCTGCGGTTGCGTAGGCGCCGCGAGTTACCCCGTTCTTGTCGCGAGCTGCCAGGTAGTAGGTCACCTTCGTCACGTACTCCGCCGGAACCTGGAGCTGGACGGATCCACTCTCCGGCAGGTCAAAGACCTCGGTGGGCAGGAAGAAGTTCTCGGGACTCAGGCGAATGATCCCCACGTTGGCACCGCCGGGTGCCTGCCAGGTAAGGGTGACGGTTCCGCCTCGCTCGACGGGGTCCGGAGTGACGGTGAAGGCGAGGATGGACAGGTCGGTCTCCAGTCGAATGCTGAGCCTCTGGGTCACGGGCCGGCCATGCTCGTCGAGCGCCACCTGGCCATCGGGACCGTTGGCAACGAGGGTGAAGCTAACCTGATCTCCACCGGAGAACTTGACCCCTGACAGCGGAATGGTCAGGTTGGCCTTCGTCGCTAGGCCCGAGCGGGATACGTTCTCCCCGTCCTTGTCGACCCAGCCAATCGACACGCTGCTGGCACCTTCTACCGTCCAAGTCAGTGTCACCGTCCCCGCGGGGTCGGCCGGACTCGGGCTTGCGGAATAGAAGAGCAGGCGAGCTGGTCCAGCCGGCGTTGGAGAAGGGGGCGGCGTCTCGGTCGCATGTTCCTTGGCAGTCTCCGCCGGACGCATCGATTCCGCTATCTGGAACAAGACGGCATCGAGACTGTGAGGATCGTCTTCAGATGGTCGCGCATCACTGCCGTTGAGCCAGATGCTCACTTTGAGGTCGTCCTCCTGCCAGATCAGGACCGCCGTGCCGCTTTCAGGCTGCCAGAAGGTGTAGCCGGGGTGATCCCGGACCGTGGTCTCGGTGAGGCCACAGGCGTTGACCAGGCGTGTCTTGAGATAGCGCACGATTGGGAGCCTGGAGCGATTGTAGATCACTTTGACCCGCGTACGTGGGCCATCGACCGACTCGTCGGACCGCCAGGATATGGATAGGTCGCTTGAGCCATCGGCGTACCGCGTGTGGAACGCTTGCTGGAAGATAACGCCATCGGGAAGATAGGCCGGCAGCTCCACCGGAAAGGACACCAGATGCAGGTCGGACAAGCTTGGTATGTCGATCGATTCGCCGCCGCCAGGATGCCATTCCTCTACCCCCAAGCACCTGGTAGGCTGGGGCCGTGATGGTGAGGGGGACTCGGGAGTGGGCGAAGGAACGGGCCGCGTGTCGGGCGGCATACTGGGGGTGGGGCCGAGCTGTAGGCTGGGTTCGTCCGGCACCGTCGTTGAGCAGGCGAGGGGAAGCAGCGCGGCGGCGGCGAGTAGCGTCACTACTGCTATCCCTATCCACCGACTACGCGAGTCACTCATCAGCTCTCCTCCTTCGCGGGCCTCCGGTGGGGGCGACACTCCGTTCTGTGCCGCCGAGTGTTCAAAGAGGCCGCGCCACATCATCGCTCGGGTAGAGCCCGTCGCGTTCAGGATTCTTCTCTGGTAGACAGCATACACGGCGACTGTAGCGGGGATATCGCAGCGCTGTGACAGTGCTGAAGCAACCTGTCACGGTTCTGTGACACAGCGGCCCGGGAGACACTGCGAATCGGCGTAGATCAAGCCTTGTCTGGAGGGGGCCGCACCCCGCCGTGCCCTCCGTGCGGTACTGGAGTAAGGTGGGCCTGTGCAGGGAGGCGGCCAGGGGTGTGCGGCCGGCCGCATTCTGTGCGACCGTTCGGTCAGCAGAAGGGATCCGCGCCGCAGGGACGGCCGACAATGCGCGAGCTGTCGCAGGCGAGGCAAAGCGAGCGGGCGTTGCGAGGATGCTGCTCCGGCTCTGTCACGGCAGGGGGATGATCCAATCTACCAGGTATGCGTTGGGTGGCAGAGCGAGCGGGTGCAGATCCCACGCGCCCACCTTTGCCAGCACGATCGCGGGCATGCCGTTGTCGAGAGCGCCATTGAAGGCCAGCCATGCGCCATCGGGACTCCACACCGGATTGCCGCCCAGGCCCAGATAGCGCTCCTCTTCCCGTTGCTCATCGGCCCGCATGACCCAGAGGCCTGCCTCGTCGGTGTTCTTCGCGCCGGCACCGTAGGCCAGCCACCTTCCGTCGGGACTCCAGACTGGAGCCGCAGGCCAGCCCCCTCTCCCGGCCGGGTCGTAGGGGTGCAGCAGCCAGGAGCTGTGGGTTTCGAGATCGAATATCGCGACGGCTATACGATAACTCCCGTCCCCGGCCAGACCTCCCCCGACAACCCAGGCCAGCTTCGTACTGTCGGGAGACCAGGCAGGGCTGCCCATGTGGATGCCCTTGGTGCCGGTCAGGCCATAGTCTGCCGGATCGAAGACCTCGGGTCCTGTGGCCCAGTGATACAGCCAACCGGTGCTTCCCCCGCCGTAGGCGATTGTCTGGCCGTCGGGCGAAGGCGCGAACTTCCCCGGGCCGGTGTCGTGCTCCGCGTCCAGCAGGCGGTACCCCTGTCCGTTGGCGTTGATGGTGGTCAGGTAACCCATGATGCCGGGCCCCTGCTCAGATTCCTGCGCGAACGAAGTGAACAGCACGGTGTCCGGTCTCGCGGCCCACCACCGGAAGTAGAACTCGACGCGATCCGGGCTCAGCGTCAGATTCCATCCGCTGCCGTCGCTCAAGTTGAACAGCCACAGATCCTTCTCGATGGAATCATAGTTGAGAAGCCGGGTACGATCCAGCGACAGGAGGGCCTGGGGGTCTTCGTGGAGCTGTACCTGCTGCTCGTCGGCGTCGATCCACCACAGGACTTCCATGGTCTTGTACACCAGCCCTGGGGGAAGAGCTCGCCAGACGATGGGACTCACGGGAGTGTTGGTTCGGCCCACAGTTGCATCGGGCTCGAAACGTATGGTGGTGGCGATCTCCCGAATGTGCCCCCGGTCGGCGTGGAGTAGCAGGAACTCGCACCTCGACCCTTCGACGTCGATGGGATAGGGATACAGGACGATCAGTGCCGCCTGGGCACTCAGGCCTCCTGGTTGGTCGGCTGAAGGCAGGATCAGGCGTGCCTCCTGACCTTCGATCTGAAGGCTCTCGATGGTGGGCCGGGAGCCGTACGGCTGCAGTCTGTGTCCCGCTTCGGCAGCGGCAACGTCGTCGATGGTCGCGGTCGGATTGCCAATGGCGCCGAGGGCGAGGAAGCCATCCTCCCCGGAGAGCTTGGCCACGCCGGATCCTTCGTCGGTCTCTCCTGGCACGATGCTCCAGTTGGTGGGATGCTCCAGCGAGACGCCGAGCACCGGATTCGAGTAAGGTATCCAGCCCTTCACTCTGGACGGCGTAGAAGTCGGTGCGAGCGCGGCCGGCGGTGCGATTGTCTCAGTCGGCATCGGTGCAGCGGTCAAGACGGCCGGGCCCAGAGTCGCCGCCTGCTCTGCCAGCCGGGCGTTATCCGTTGCGAGGGCTGCGATCGTGGCGTGCGCGTGCGGATCTGCTGCGGGCGGCTGTTCGATCCCTACCTCGAGCGTACCACAGGCGGCAACTAAGAGCAGAGCCACGCTCCAGATCGCGAGGATCCTCGCGATCCCGTCGGCCTTTCGCGCTGCTGTTGGTTTGCCAGACACGACCACCTCCACACTTTCCGAGCGCCTACTCAGCACCTCAGTGAGGCGCTGGGTAGGCGTTCTTTGCGAACGGCTATCGAGGCTCCCACTTGACCGCGTCGAAGGCGATCATCTTGGAGAGGTATCGTTCGTACGTGACGTCACTCAGCGACACGTGATCGGCTCTGGTGCCTCTGAAGTGATAGGTGCCCAGAGAGACCCAGCCGCCGCGGTTCGCCGATTGGTTCACCACCCGCAGAGTGTAGCCGCCGGAGTGGGAGACCCAGTAGCGAGCCTGGGTAGTCGACGCATACGCTGTCGGGACGTGGACGAAGACCTCGTACCTGCTCGCGGCGAGATCAGGATACCACCGGGCCCAGTTGTAGTTGTACCGCGGCCGGTCGTTGTTGCGGGTCCAGGTGAGGGTGCCGCCGTGACCCCCGGAAGCGGCGCGCCACGCGGTTGCCAGGCCGTTCTTGGAGCAGCCCGCGTCCGTGTCGTCGACGATGATCGCGTCCGCCGGTGGTTCGCCATCAGACGGTACCCAGGTGAGTCTCGCAGCCGCCACTCCCCCGGCCTCGTAGTACTCCATCTTGACCGGCACGTCGCCCGCCGCGTAGATCGTGCCCGAGTAGGACCGGAAGGATTGATCCACCCATCTGTCGATCAGCAGGTGGCCGTTCACCCACAGGCGTACCCCGTCGTCGGTGCTGGTGGTGAAGCGATACGAGGCGCCGGCGCCGAAGTCGACCGTGCCGGTCCACCGGATCGAGAAGCCGTCGGCGGGTACACTCCCCACGGGCGAACCGTAGCCCCAGTGAAAGTCGATCTTGTCACTGTCGCGGATCATGACGGGCGCTCCGCTGAGCCAACGGTTAGCGAAGTACTCTCCGCGCCAGTGGCGCGGTCCAATGGGCACCGGCGCCCATGACACCTTGGCCACCGCGTCGCCCATGTTCTCGTAGTACTCCACGACGGCCAGGTGGTGCCCGGCGGCCAGGTCCAGGTCTGCCGTGTAGGTCCGGATCGAATGGTCGTGCCACTGATCGATGATCAGGCGATTGTCGACGTAGACCCGGATACCATCGTCGCTGGTCGCATAGAAGCGGTAGCTGCCCGCCGTGAAGTCGAGGTAGCGCGTGCAGCGCAGTGAGAAACCGTCTGCGCCTACGGCGGGGTGCGGCGAGCCGCTTCCCCAGTCCCAGTCCAAAGCTGCGTGGGTCTCCTGCAACACCGGATCGCCCGCGAGGGTCACGTTGTTCCAGTACGATACGTGCCAGAACGGATCGCTGTGGCGCGGCTTGATATCCTCCCCCTGTGCGGAGATGGGGCCCGCTGCCAGCAACAGAATGAGGAACGCCAACGGTACACGTAGCCTGCGATGCATGATCTGCCTCCTTTTGACCTTACGGATCTACCCTCAGTGTAGCCTCCGCGGGTTACGAGGTCATGGCAGCGGCGTCACAGGTTTGCGACAGGGTGTCACAGTTTCGAAATGCCGACTCTCCGAGTCCCGTGGCACTTACTTTAGCTGGATGCGTTGGCGGCGTCAAGTGGGTTTGATTTGCGGCGGGGTTGAGTTGGACTCGTACGTCTTCAAGGGCATCCCGTCTGGTAGAGAAATCCACGCGGGGCCGCGCGCGGTACCAGGCCTACTGACGCAACAGGGAGGGTGGCTTGGTGCCTTCGCGGTATCGATCTGACACAGCGGGAATCATGGGAGGTGCAACGCACCTCCAAGGTGCGTTGCACCTGGCCGGTTGTCCAAGACGAAGCCCCCTGCTGCCGCCGGTGATCGTGGCGTTAGGGGGCTTGACGGTGACGCGCTAGAGCGGGCGACGGGACTCGAACCCGTGACAACCTGCTAGACAGCGCTATGGTCTGGCGCTCGATTGGCTTGGTTCCCCGTGCATGCAAATCGTACAGTAATCCTGAGCGCTTTACACACACTATCGCTCAAGAGCTGTGGTTTGTCCAGATCGCGCCGCGGTCTTGCGATGGATGCGGATGGAGATCACCCTGGGTTTCCGCATTGCGGAGAAGACAGCCCGGCTCGCCGACAAGATGCCGGACGATCTGGACAAGGTTCACCTGCCGCTGACGGTGTGAATGTACCACCTGGTGATCCTTCGGGGGCCATGCGCTGGTGGTGTCTGTGCGGAGCCCCCGGCACACAAGGTGGTTAGACCGAAGGCTCAGCAACAGCCGATATCCCTGGCCGGTGTTGACCGCAGTGGAAGCCAGGACCAAGTCGCTGGATCCCACATTCCGGCGCTCTCACCTCGAAGGACAGGATCTAGGAAGCGGCTTGCAGCTTCGCCGGCATCCGCTAGCATCCGGTAGCTCAAGCCGGTCTCGTCGGCAAGCCTGCGAAAGGGTGCCGACCAGGTGGATGGTGGATCGGCAAGGCGCGAAGGCATCTGGTGGGTTTTCCGCTTGCCGAACGTGGCCTGCAGCGCTTGCTGCAATAGCTGTCCGTCAATCTGCCCGAGTTCGGCGATCAGCAAGATGTCAACCAGGTCCTTGACTCGGCTGCCTTCGCCGGTCGCGTGAGGCCGCGTGTAAGCATGGGCCTTTTCGGCGAGCTGTTGAGTCAGTGGATAGCAGGGGATCGCAGTGGGCCGAATCCCGGCGAAGGCAAGGAGCGCCGGCGTGGTCAGGGTATCCGCCGGTCCGACCAAGGGATCCCCCCAGCCGACATCGATGTGAAAGGTCTCAAAACGCCGCCCGTCGAGCAGGGCCCGCACCGTGAAGCGCACTCCCCCGATAGGTTCTTCAGGTGTGTCAGCGGCGGGCCCTTCCACCTCGAACTGGAACCAGTCTCCCAGGTCCAACAGCGCAGCGCGCACCAGCGCCTGGTGAATAAGATGAAGTCCGTCATAAGGAGTGGTCAGAAGCACATCGATATCCTTCGTCGTCCGGGCCCGTCTTCCGAGCCGGAGCTGTAGGGCCAGTCCTCCCTTGAGCACCCAGGCATCGGGCTGATCCTGGATCAGGCGAGCCAGGAAGCGATCGAAGACGACCATCTTGCGCATCCGGACCAGGGGTGCTCCGGTGCGCAGACTGCGAGCGCGGAGCCTGTCCTCCAGGGCACGCCGGAAAGCTCCGCCGGTGCGATAGGCCATTGCTACCTCCCCTCGCGTAGTGCCTCGTCGACAAGTCGTTTGATCCGACCTCCTCGTGATACACCCAACTGGAGAAGACCTTCTCGCGACACCATGCCCCTGCGCAGCGCTTCGGAGATGGCCTGCCTTACCTGCTCATCGGCCAGTCCGGCGGCAGCAACGTCGGTCAGTGTGCGAAGGACCGTGGTCACAGGCAACCCTTCGTAGCGGGTCACATCCGTCTGATCCAGTCTCTTGGTGTGCAGTCGGATCCCTCGCCTGCGGCGCGAGGCAGTGCGGGGCACCGTCACGTGGATTTGGTCGGGAAGCAGGTCGGACAGATCATACAGTGCCAGGGCGCTGTCGTGGGAGATGACGGCGTCTGGGCCGGCGTGGAGCCAGGCCACGAAGAGATCCTCGAGAGGAGAAGCGGGGTACCGGACAAGGCGGTAGACGCGTGGTTTCTGCCGCTCGAAGCGACCAGTACCGACATGGTAGGAGATTAGCGAGCGGCTGAAGCCTGCCTGGCGCGCCTGCACCGCTGTGAAGTAGCCTGCCTGTTGCTCGGCGACCTGGTAGAGTTCTGTATGGTTTGGCATTCCTTTCGATGGACTCCCCTTGTGTGCAAATAGTTCAGTAATTCTTGACTCTGTGCACACATTGTAGCTCAATAGTCGAGACTTGTCCAAATGGTGCAGAGGTCCTGCGGCGGGCGTGGATGGAGACCATCGTCGTGCTCTTTCGCATCGCGCAAAGCGCTTCTGAGATCGCGAGCGACCGGAGCTCCGGTCGGTAGACAAGAGTGTGTGGCGCAAGACAAAGCCCCCTGCTGCCACCTGTGATCGTGGCGTTAGGAGGCTTGACGGTGATGCGCTAGAGCGGGCGACGGGACTCGAACCCGTGACAACCTGCTTGGAAGGCAGGAGCTCTACCAACTGAGCTACCCCCGCAATGGGCAGCAAGGGGGCTCAACTGTGACCCTGCCAGCTGTAGCTTGGCCCTCTACGGCGGAAGGTTCTCAGCAAGAGAAGAACCCGCCTCAGATGACTTATCATCCTTGCCGGGCAGATGATGCAATCCCGTGGCTCCGGTGTCCCGCGATCCGGACCATGGTCTAAGTGGTGGCGGGCACGTCAGAACCCCTGTCTACTCCGCCAGTGTCCTGCGGGTCAGAGGGGTCTGTCAAGCGTGCGCGAAGTGAAGGCGCGAGCCTGGGGAAAGGTCGCAGGGTGGGGCAAGTGGGTTGCTCAGGTGGGAGCCAGAACACACTTAGCACAACGCCGCTGATACTCTACCGTTCAGCGGCGTTTCGTTCGGCTCAGCCAGTAGCTCGGTTCAATCGGGCTTGGATGTCATACGGCCTACGCCAAGACCGCCCACGAAACCAAAGGCAAGAGCAACTAGCTTCTCGAGCAAGGCCGGATTCGACACGGCGAGAGTCAACACCAAGAATACCAGCACCACCACTCCCACAAGGCAGAATCCCAAAGCAAACCATCGCCTGTGCTGAGCGTCTTCGTATTGAAGCTCCTCGCTTCGGTCGATGGATTTGATGACAGTAGGCAGGTTCTCTGACGTTACCCTGTCCCACATTGTGGTGGGCTGCGGCGCCGGCCGAAAGATCTGCCCGAGCCACATCTCAAAGCGGGCACGTACGCTCTGGGGAGCCTTGGAGAGTACGTCCTCGACTTCTTGCGGAATGCGGACTGACGGTGCCACCACTGAGGCGGTGGAAGGCTCAACCTCTTCCACCTCACCCGAGGCGACTCCCGCGTCGGAGCTCTCTTCGGCCAGATGGTTGCGATCCCCTTTTTCGTCCTCATCGAGTGTCGCTGACATTTCGCATCACCTAAGTAGCATAGCCAGCGGAGCGAAGACGGTGAGCTAGACCTGCCAACCTCTTCTCAAAAGCCCGGAGGCTCCGCCGGTATCGTCTGCTAGCCATAGTGTCAACGTACACAGCCGCGACGAACTCCAGCAAGGTTTCAGCTTCGTCGTCATTCAGATGTCCCAGTGCTGACTCAGACTGGACAAAGTCAATAAACTCACGAAACTCGCAGGGCATCGCAGGTTCCCCAGATTTCATGCGCGGGACGATCCGGCCGCCAGCGTTGGTCTTCGCGATGACGGACATTGGTTGCTCCTCTCTTGCGGACGTATCCTCTGGTGCCGTATGAAACGCACAGAGCAATGAAACAAATCGCCTCGCGCGTGACGCCAAATGGATAGGCTGTTATAGGCAACTAGCGTACAGTCCTTTGTGGTGTCAATTATACTACACTTTGCACCCCATTTGTCAAGTCTTGGATGTGCGGTGTCATTTGAACTTGAAAAGTGAACCATTTGAAGCTGGAAAGTGAACAGGTCAGGCTATGCTACCCAGCTGTGATGCAGTCGTCTGTAGGATCACCAATCGGAGAGGAACAACTGCGACAGAAGACCATGGTCAGCGATCGGTGATCGCGCATTGGCGTCCGCACCCCCTCTGCCCTGCGGTTCTACCTTAGAGGAAGGGCGTCAGTGCTCTCGCGGGCCGATACGGAGAGCATGTTGGTGTTCATGCCGTCGCTGGCCCAGCCAAACAGGTGCCGGCTCTTGAGACATGCCGCAACGAGATTTCCATTGCCGCCATCACGCACCTCGGCAAAGGTTCAAAAGTTCACCTTTCAACTTGTCCCAACAGTCTCAGATGAAGTGCGTCACTTGAACTTCGAGAGTGAACCGTTTTCATTCGGAAGGTGAACAGGTCAGGGCAAGTTGCCCAGCTGTGATGGAGTCATCCACAGGATCGGCAATCGGAGAGGAATGGTTGCGACAGAAGATCATGTTGCGCCATACCAGGAGTCTCGTGTCTAACTAAGCTGGCGCTGATCTCGGCTGAAGTCGCCGCGTTCGGCTGAGCGAGCCTCCCGCTCACTGCAGGCCCTCTTGTACTTCATCGAGAGCGGCTATCGTCCTCTCTGCGTCGGTGTTTCACTTCGTGGCAGTGGCCAACTGAGGATTCGCAGCACAGCGAGTCCTTAGGCCCGCGGCCGACAGCCTTCGCGCGCGATACCACAAAACCCCCTTGCCACCGGTGACCGTGGCGTAAGGGGGCTTGATGGTGGCGCTTTAGAGCGGGCGACGGGACTCGAACCCGTGACAACCTGCTTGGAAGGCAGGAGCTCTACCAACTGAGCTACACCCGCTGGTCGGCACCAGGTCGGGGTGAGAGGACTTGAACCTCCGACTTCAGCGTCCCAAACGCTGCGCGCTACCAGGCTGCGCTACACCCCGATGTCGGACCAGGCTAGTATAGCCGAAACGTCCCTGTGCGTCAAAAGGCCGCGGTAGCGAAGACGGCCGCGGAATGCGGTGACCCGGTCCGGACCGGCCATGGTGAGTGGCGCCGCACCGGCCTGAAGTGCCGGTGCTGGGTTGACGTTCCAGAACCACCTGTTCACGGTGGTGCGCAACTGGGATGGTACCGCAACACCGCGTGTGGTGAGCTGTGTGGCACCGGTCTGCAGAGCCGCTGCCGGATTGATGTGCCAGCGCCACCTGTTGGTGTTGGCGCGATGCCGGGTCGATGCCCCCGCGTTTCGCCTCCGACTCCGCATGCCTGCGTTCCGCGTGTGGTATGCCCTGGCGGATTGACAGACTCTCTGGCCCGTGATATGCTCATGTGGTTCGGAGGGTCGCCAGGGTCGGCGGCGACGAGCGCGATGGGTGCGCAGATGACTGGAGGCTAGGTCGAGTTGCAGATCTACCGAGTCGCTGAAGTGAATCACTACGTGCGAACCATCCTGGAGGACGATCCGATCCTCTCCGACCTCTGGCTGCAAGGTGAGGTCTCCAACTTCACGCGGGCCACGTCGGGGCATCTGTACTTCACCCTGAAGGACGAGCACGCTCAGATCAGTTGCGTCATGTGGCGGTCGAGCGCGGGACGCCAGAAGTACCTGCCCAAGGGTGGGGAGGCCATCGTAGCACACGGGCGCATCTCGGTCTATGAAGTCCAGGGGCGGTATCAGTTCTACGTCGACGAGATCCAGCCGGCGGGGATCGGGCTGCTGCACCTGGAGTACGAGCGGCTGAGGAAGAAGCTGGAGGCCGAGGGACTCTTCGCCGAGGAGTTTAAGCGTCCGCTTCCACCGTTTCCCCGCCGGATAGGCGTGGTCACGTCCAGAGTGGGCGCCGCATTCCGTGACATCCTGCACGTCTTGGAGCGGAGATTCCCTCTGGTGGAGGTTCTCCTCGCTCCCACGACGGTGCAGGGGGACGAGGCTCCTCCGCAGATCGTCCAGGCGATCGATTCACTGAACCGGTACGGGGACCTGGACCTGATCATCGTGGCTCGGGGAGGGGGCTCCATGGAGGATCTGTGGGCCTTCAACGATGAGACGGTAGCGCGAGCCATCGCTGCCTCCAGGGTACCGGTGGTTTCCGGAGTGGGTCACGAGACGGACTTCACCATCGCGGATTTCGTGGCGGACGTGCGTGCTCCTACGCCATCCGCGGCGGCGGAGATCAGCGTGCCTGACGGGCGAGAGCTGATTGAGCACATTCGGCAGCAGGGGGAGCGCCTGACTCAGGTTGAGCAAAGCACCATCGCCGGGCTACGTGACTCGCTCAGGCAGCAGGCCGATGGGCTGCGGCGCTACTCTCCTAGCACACGGGTGGCCCAACATCGCCTGCGGCTGGACGAACTGTCGCGCTCCGCGCTGCTGCACATCGGGCATCGCACGTCCATGGAGCGCGAGAAGGTCAACGGGCTGGGAGCGAGGCTGAACAGCCTCAGCCCGTGGGGCACGCTGCAGAGAGGCTACGCGGTGGTGAGCCGCAGGGACAGCGGCGAGTTGGTGCGCAGCGTACGCCAGGTCGTGGCAGGTGATGGCATCGAGATAAGAGTTCAGGACGGGGAGTTCTCCGGTAGGGTGGAGGAGAGGCCCAAGGGGCCGACCTACGCGTAAGGACGGCGGGGTTCCGGTATCGGAACCGACCTACGCGTGAGGACGGCGGGCACCTTGGGCCCACGTCAGGGTTCCGGTACTGGAACCGGCCTACGCGTAAGGACGGCGGTAAGGCGAGCGGTGCTCCCACCGGGTTCGCCGACGAACTGGAGGAGGTAGCATTGTCAGTGAATGACGAACTGACGTTTGAGCAGGCCTACGAGCAGCTGGAGAAGATCGTCGAGAAGCTGGAGGCGGGAGAGTTGTCCCTGGACGAGTCCATGGCCCTCTTCGAAGAAGGGATCAAACTGGAGCGGCTGTGCGGGGAGCGGCTCGACGGGGCCGAGCTGAGAATCAACGAGTTGACCGGCCGCGAGGGGGAGAGCGCGGGCGTGAAGCCGTTCGAGGCGGCGGGTTCCTAGGGACTGCAGATGCCCGTCATTCCATCGAGCTTCGAACCCAAAGAGGACAGAGGACAGACACGCCAACCGTGGCGACGCTGGGCCTGGTTGGCGTTGGTGCTGTTGGTATTGGCTGCGGGCACGCTCCTGTTCCTGCAGTTGGAGCAGTATCGATTCGGGGATTCCTACCGGGTCAGCGCGAAGGCCATAATCAGGGACCACGAGTTCAGCGTTGCGCAGTGGGAAGTGGGTGCACTGGGCTCTGAGTTGAGTGAGCGGCTGGGCATCTATCCCTACGGCCCGACCGATTCGAGGGCCCAACAGGAAGTGCGAGACTATCTCGATGTGGCCAGACGAATCGGATCGCTCGAGGACCAACTGGAGCGCGACGCCGCTGCGGGCACAGAGGACGGAAGCCGATCGAATGAAGCACGTTCTCTGCAGAAGGAGATCAACGATCTACGGGCCAGGCAGGAAGCCAGAAGGCCCGCAGTGGAGCGGACGCTGGAACGGCAGATCAGCAGTGTGATCGGGGGGGAGAACCTGGGCTGGTGGGGAGGGGCGCTTCCTCCTGTGGCCTTTCAGTTCACGGAGCCACCGTACTACCTGGTGCTCTCCCCACGCGACGAGATCAAGCTGCGCCTCGGACTGTTGTTGGTGCCGAGCGCTTCGCTGGAGACGCGCGAGACTGTGGAGTTGGCGGTGGAAGAGGAGTTGCCCAACACCAGCGCGCTGGTCGATGGCATCGGTGGTTTCTCCACCTGGCCGACCATGATCATCGACCGGGCCAATCTGGAGTGGGTGCTGAGCACCATCGCCCACGAGTGGGTCCACACGTACCTGATTGGCTTCCCGCTGGGTTGGGAGTACTTCGGAGACAACGACGCGGCGGCCATCAACGAGACCGTGGCCGACATCGTGGGGAACGAAGTGGGAGGGAAGGCTCTGCGACGCTACTATCCTGACCTGGCACCGCCACCGGTTCCAGATGAACGTTCCCTCATGCGGGTGCACCGGGTTCCGGCATTCGAGCCACCACCGTTCAGCTTCAATGAGGAGATGCGAATCACGCGCGAACGCGTGGATGCGCTGCTGGCGGAGGGCAGGGTGGCCGAGGCCGAGGAGTACATGGAGGAGCGACGCCTGTTTCTGCTGGAGAACGGCTACTACATCCGCCGCCTGAACCAGGCCTACTTCGCGTACCACGGGGCTTATCGTACCGGCGCGGCCGCTCCGAGCGAGGACCCCATCGGCCCCCGACTACGGAGGCTGCGCGAGGAAAGCGCCGATCTCGCATCGTTTCTGCAGGCCGTGCGCGGTATGACGGGCCTGGATGATCTCATCGCGCGAGTGCCAGAACCGTAGCGGAGTGGCTATTGGGGAGTTGTACGCTCGGTACTGCGGCTGCGTTGCTGCGACCACGAGCCGAGAGGGGAAAGACAAAGACGCGTGATCCGTTCAGAGAAGGATCACGCGTCCTTTGGTAGCCTCGTACGAGGACACTCCAAGGTGTCCTCGGATGCTATCGTTTGATGTTGTGGAAGGCGGCCAGTCCCGGATAGACGGCCGTGTCGGCCAACTCGTCCTCGATGCGCAGAAGTTGGTTGTACTTGGCAATCCGGTCGCTGCGGCACGGCGCGCCGGTCTTGATCTGCCCCGAGTTCAGCCCCACCACCAAGTCGGCGATGGTGGCGTCTTCGGTCTCTCCGCTACGATGTGAGACCACTGCCGTCCAGCCCGCTCTCTCGGCCATGGTGACCGCGGCGATGGCTTCGGTGAGGGTGCCAATCTGGTTGACCTTGCAGAGCAAGGAATTGGCGGCCTTCATCTCGATGCCCTTGGCCACGCGTTCCACATTGGTGACCAGCAGATCGTCTCCCACTATCTGGACCCGGTCTCCGATGCGCTCCATCAGCAGGACCCAGTTATCCCAATCGTCCTCTGCCAGTCCGTCTTCGATGGAGATGATCGGGTACTTCTCTGCCCAGTCGGCATAGAAGTCGACCATCTCGGCACCGGTGAGGATGCGCCCCTCTTTCTGGAGATGATACTTGCCGTCGTGGTAGATCTCGCTGGCGGCAGGGTCCAGGGCTATGAACACTTGTGCCCCGGGCTCGTATCCCGCGGCCTCGACGGCGGCCAGGATGACCTCGATGGCCTCTTCGTTGGATCCCAGCGAAGGGGCGAAGCCTCCCTCATCTCCGACGCCGGTGTTGTAGCCCTTGCCCTTGAGTACCTTCTTGAGGTTGTGATAGATCTCGGCACCCCAGCGCAGTGCCTCGGAGAACGAGGAGGCACCCACGGGCATGACCATGAACTCCTGCAGATCGGTGCTGTCCGTCGCGTGCTTGCCCCCGTTGAGGATGTTCATCATCGGCACGGGAAGCGTACGTCCACTGACTCCTCCCAGGTATTGGTACAGTGGGAGTCCCACCCCTTGTGCCGCCGCCTTCGCAACAGCGAGCGAGACACCCAGGATGGCGTTGGCACCCAGGTTGCCCTTGTTGGGGGTGCCGTCCAAGCCGGTCATGAACTCGTCGATGCCCGCCTGGTCGATCGCGTCCCAACCGATCAGTTCGTCGGCGATGACGCTATTGACGTTGTCTACTGCCTTCGTCACGCCCTTCCCCAAGTACCTCGACTCGTCGCCGTCTCGCAGTTCCATCGCTTCGTGAACGCCGGTGGATGCGCCCGAGGGGACGGCCGCGCGACCGAAGCCCCCGCCGGTGAGGTAGACCTCCACTTCTACTGTGGGGTTACCCCGCGAATCCAGGATCTCTCGTCCGTGGATGTCCTCTATCAGTGTCAGCATGGTTATCCTCCGTATGCGTGTTGCTGTCGATGCTGGCGCTTGTGCCGGTCCAGAGTGCATCCGCTGGTACGGGCGAAGCCATGGACAGCCTCTTCGTGTGGAACTAGTTGAGACCCAGGTCAGCGTAGAGGCCCGCGAAGTCGAAGTTCTCTTCCATGATAGCTTCGAAGCGCGCGATCTTCCTCTGTGCACGGAAGCGGGTCTTGTAGAAAGACTTCTCGACGCTCTCGACGGTGGACAGAGTGTCTCTGCGTACCATGATCATGGGCACGCCCAACTCCTCCGCCTTGCCCATGATGATGGGACTGGGCCGAAGATTGCCCGTGAGGACAAGACACTTGGTGGAGGTCTCGAGGGCCGCCAACTGGATGTCAGCTCGGTCCCCCCCGGTGATGACGGCCTTGTTGGGCTTGCGGCGGAAGTGACTCAGGGCCGAATCCACGCTCATGGCACCGACCAACAGATGCTCCACGTAGTCGTCTAGGGCTTCCTCGCAGCAGAGTACTTTGCCGTTCACGACCTCGGCCAACTCGCGAACGCTGATGGAGCGCAGGATCCGCTCCTGCGGCAGAACGGCGTACACCTTCACTCCGTTGTCTTCGAGGTGCGGTACCACAACGTCTTTCGCGACCTCCAGCTCTCGACGAGGCACGGCGTTGATGACGATGCCGAGCAGCGAGTCTCCGATGAGCTCCTTGGCTGCCAGCGCGTAGTCCACCTGTCTGCAATTGTGCCACTTCACGATCAGCAGGGTCCTGGCATTGAGCAGCGGAGGCATTTTGAAGGTAGGCAGCTTGATGATGTAGCCTTCCTCCAGGCCGTTGCCGCCCTCCACCAAGACGATGTCCTTGCCTTTTGACACCTGCTCGAAGGCGGTCTTGAGGATGCTGACGTAGTCGGCGCCAACGCCTCTCATGGCCGCTTCCATGGCCATGTAATCGACACAGATGGGGGCCAGCGTGGAGATGGGCTCGGTTAGGTCAAAGACACTCTTCGCAAACGCGGCGTCCTCCTCGACGCACTGGCCTGGGATGCAGCGAGTGGCCCGGCTCACCGGCTTCATGTACCCTATCGTGTGCCCGTCACGCTGGAACCTCTTGCCCAATCCAACACAGAGCGCACTCTTGCCAGCATAGGATTCCGAGGAAGCAATATACAAGGTCACCATTTGTCTTTCTCCCTTTGTCTCCAAGGTCTACTCTGAGCTAAGCACAAGCCGGGCATCCACGGCCACGGCGCCGCGACCTACTTCACATACCAGCAATGGGTTGATATCCAGCTCAACGATCTCGGGAAAGTCAGTGACCAACTGCGAGATACGCAGCAACACTTCGGCTATTGCGTCCTGATCCGAGGCCTGCTCGCCTCTGACTCCACTGAGCAGGTGATACGAACGTATCTCCTGGATCATCTCCTTGGCGTCCGATGACGAGATCGGAGCCACTCGGAAGGTGACGTCTTTCAGCACTTCCACATAGATCCCACCCAGGCCAAACATCAGCAGTGGCCCGAACTGGGGATCTCTGTTCATACCCACGATGATCTCTTTGCCCCCCATGACCATTTCCTGCACCTGGACTCCCCAGATGGTCGCATCGGGCATGTAGCGCGTGGCACGGTAGACGATCAGGTCGAATGCGTCGCGAACGTCGGCAGCGCTGGCTACGCCAACCTTAATGCCGCCGATGTCGGATTTGTGCAGGATATCCGGCGACGCGATCTTCATCACGACTGGGTACCCGAATTCCTCGGCGACCCGAACCGCTTCGTCGGTGTCCTTCGCCACACGGGACTGGGGAATGCGGATCCCGTAGGCTGCCATCACGTCTCGTGCTTCTGCCTCACCCATCGTGAGACGGTCGTCCTCACGCACGGCGCGGAGCAACTGCTTGACCTTCTCCCGATCGACGTCGAAGGTGGGGATCTCCATTGGTGGCTGTTCGAGCCACGTATGATAGTCCAGCATGGCCTTGAAGGCGGCCGCGGCACGCTCGGGGAACTGGTAGTTGGGGATGTTGTGCTTGGCCAGAGTCTCCACCCCCGGGCCGATGGTTGCCTCACCCATGAAGCACCCCAGCACCGGCTTCTCGTACTTGGCCGCGATCTGGCCTGTCAGCTCCGCAGTCTCCTGAACCTCTGTCATCACCTGAGGTGTGAGGATGACCAAGAGGCCGTCAACGTTCGAGTCTTTCAGAATGGCCTCGATTGCCCAGCCGTAACGATCTGCCCGGGCATCGCCGATAACGTCGATGGGGTTGTAGATATTGGCTGCAGGTGGAAGATGGTCTTTGAGATAGTCGATGGTCTCGCGCTGTAGGCTCGCCAGCTTCAGTCCCATGCCTTCCAGAGCATCGGTCGCCATGATTCCGGGGCCACCGGCGTTCGTCACGATTGCGATGTTCTTGCCCGCCAGCGGGGGCTGATATGCGAAGGCGATGGAATAGTCGAAGAGATCCTGGATCGAGCGAGCGCGTAGCACCCCGGATTGGCGAAAGGCGGCGTCGTAGGCCGCCTCTGCTCCGGCCAGCGATCCGGTGTGGGAAGACACCGCCCTCGATCCGGCTTCAGTGTTCCCAGACTTGACCACGATCACGGGCGTCTTCCGGGTCACGCGACGCGCGACATCAATGAAGCGTCTGCCATCCCTGAGTCCCTCGAGGTAGCTGATGATCACGCTGGAATTGCGATCATTCTCCCACGCTTCCAGGAGATCCACCTCGTCGACGTCGGCCTTGTTGCCCAGGCTGACGAAGTACGAGAAGCCGACTCCTTCCGCGAGCGCCCAGTCGAGAATCGCGGTGCATAGAGCTCCCGACTGCGACATGAAGCCGATCTTGCCCGCCTTGGGCATCCCGGCCGCGAAGGACCCGTTGAGCGGGAGGACGGTGTCTATGGTGCCGAGGCAATTGGGGCCGATCAAGCGAATGGAGTACTTGTCCGCAATGGACAGGAGTTCCCTCTCCATTCTCACGCCCTCGTGTCCTGCCTCGCGAAAGCCCGCTGTGATGATGACGGCACCCTTGACTCCCTTGCGTCCGCACTCCTCGAGTGCAGAGGCCACGAAGCGGTTGGGGATGACAATGATCGCCAGGTCTATTTCGTCGGGAACGTCCAGGACGCTCCGGTAGCACTTCAATCCCAGGACCTCTTCGCTCTTGGGGTTGATGGGATAGACCTGCCCGGGGTAGCCGTGGTTGAGGATGTTGCTCAAGACGCCGAAACCTAGTTTGGCCGGATCGCGCGACGCGCCGATGACAGCCACTGCTTTGGGGTTGAAGAACATGTCCAACATTGCACGCCTCTAACTTCGGTGATTAGATAGGCCTATATTACTCCAGATGATTGTCCGCGCCAAATCACGTTCTCTGGTTCTATGCCTAGATGCCGTCGGTGAGAAGGGTGGATTCGAGGGCGCGGGAGGCGAATCTGTGGAGAACCGCTTCCTGGCTGCCAAGCGGCAGCAGAGCGGGCGCCCTCGAGCTCAATGAGTAGGAAGCGGCGCGTTCATGGGGGGCGCCAAAGGTGGTCATGCTTGCTCCTGATGCGCTCGCCCGCGGTATTGACAGCTACCGAGCATCGTGCTAGAATAAACCCGAACAGATACTCGGGTTTGATCGCTGCGTCGGACAGCGTAGGTAGAGGTGGGACGATGAGGTTCTCGGCGAAAGAGCAGTGCGGCTTGCGCGCCATGGTGGAGTTCGGACTGCCGCACTCACGGGGAGTCATCTCGCTACGGGACGTGTCGCGCGCACAGGGTATTTCGGTAGCCTACCTCGAGCAGATCGTAGCTCCCCTGCGCCAGACAGGGCTTCTGCGAAGCGTCCGCGGGGCTCAGGGGGGGTACATGCTGGGGCGGCCGTCCGAGGAGATCACGGTAGGGGACGTGCTGCGAGCCCTGGGTGGTGCCCTCGTGCCGGTGACGTGTCTGGCGGAAGGAGGATGTCAACGGGAGAACTCGTGCCACACACGGGCCGTCTGGCAGACGGTTCAAGACAAGCTATCGGAGACCCTTGACTCGATTACCTTGGCGGACCTGTGCCGAGGAGATGACTGAGGACAGGCTGAATGCTGCAGAGGATTCGTGAGGACATCGATACCATTTTCGCGAGGGACCCGGCCGCCAAGAGCGTGGTAGAGGTTCTGACTTGCTATCCTGGCCTGCATGCCATCTGGCTGCATCGCATCGCGCACTTCCTGTGGAGGCGGAAGCGGCTTCTGTTGGGCCGCCTGGTGTCGCACCTGAGCCGGCTGTTGACCGGGATAGAGATCCACCCAGGGGCCAAGGTTGGCAGGCGATTCTTCGTCGATCACGGCATGGGCATCGTGATAGGTGAGACCACAGAGATCGGGAATGACGTTTTGATGTACAAGGGATGCGTCCTTGGGGGCACGTCTCAGGAGAAGGCCAAACGTCATCCCACCATCGGCGATGGAGTGATCATCGGCTCCAATGCGGTGATACTGGGACCCATCTTCGTGGGTCATCATGCCCGCGTGGGATCGGGTGCAGTGGTGGTGAAGCCGGTGCCGGAGAGGACGACGGTGGTGGGAGTACCCGGACGAATCGTGCGAGGTGATCATCCCGTTGAGGGTGGGGGTGGAGAGCTGGATCATGGGCGGCTGCCGGATCCGGTGATTCGATCGCTGACACTGACCGCTGCGCAGATCGAGGACATGGAAGGCCGGATCAAGGCTCTGGAAGCGATGGTGGCGCAGGAGGAGACCGTCAGGTGAGCACGAGCCCCGAGAGAGCCATCACGGTGAACAGCATTCTCGACCTGGTTGGAGGAACGCCCCTGGTTCGCTTGAATCGCGTGGTTCCTCATGACGCGGCCGCCGTATGGGCGAAGGTGGAGTTCTTCAACCCTGGTGGTAGCATCAAGGACCGGATCTCGTTGGCCATGATAGAGGCTGCCGAGCATGCCGGGGAGTTGACGCCCGGGGCGACGATTGTGGAGGCGACCAGCGGCAACACCGGCATCGGATTGGCGTTGGTCGCCGCGGTCAAGGGCTACCGGCTCATCCTGACCATGCCGGAAACGATGAGCAAGGAGAGGCGGAGGCTCCTGGCTGCCTACGGTGCCGAGGTCGTGCTTACGCCGGGTGACGAAGGGATGAGCGGGGCGGTCAGGCGAGCCGCACAGTTGGCCGAAGGCAATCCGGGATGCTTCATGCCGCACCAGTTCGAGAATCCGTCGAACCCGGAGGCTCATCGAGGAACGACGGCGCAAGAGATCTTGGCTCAGGTGGATGGCCGGCTCGATGCTTTCGTGGCCGGCGTGGGAACCGGTGGTACCATCACCGGGGTAGGAGAAGTGCTCAGAGAGCTGTGTCCCGATGTGTTGGTGATCGCCGTGGAACCGGCGAGCTCCGCGGTGCTCTCCGGGGATAGCGCAGGCTCCCACAAGATCGAAGGCCTTGGTGCTGGGTTCGTTCCTGCGATCTTGAACCGTGCGGTCTTGGACCAGGTGATTCCCGTGTCCGATTCCGCTGCGATGGCGATGGCGCGCCGATTGGGACGCGAAGAGGGTATCTTGGTCGGTGTCTCGTCGGGTGCTGCTGCTTGCGCCGCGGTGGAGGTCGCGACTCAACTGGGAGCGGGGAAGACGGTCGTAGTAGTCCTCCCGGATACGGGCGGGAGGTACTTGAGCACAGAGCTCTTTCAGGGTATTCCGAGAGAGGGCCGAGCTGGAGAGGACTAGTGATGAAGAAGCCTGACCACATCATCTACATGGATCACGCCGCGACCACGCCCGTCGATCCAAGGGTACTCGATGCAATGCTACCCTTCTTCCGTCAGCGGTATGGCAATCCATCGAGTTTGCACTCTCCCGGCAGAGATGCGGCAGCAGGACTGAAGGAAGCCCGGCGTACTGTTGCGGGCATCCTGGGAGCCGAGCCGGGAGAGATCATCTTCACAAGTTGCGGTTCCGAAAGCGATAATCTGGCTCTGCGCGGGGTGGCGTTCGCCAGCAGGGCCAAAGGGAATCATATCATTACCTCATCGATTGAGCACCACGCTATTGAGCATACTTGCCAACAGCTGGAGCACGAGTTTGGGTTCGAGGTCACGTACCTTCCGGTCGATCGCCATGGGCTCGTGGATCCTCAGGCTGTGGCCAGAGCCATCAACGATCGAACGATACTCATCAGCATCATGTATGCGAACAACGAAGTAGGTACGATCGAGCCTGTGGCGGGGATCGGGCGCCTGGCTCGGGATCGCGGTATCACCTTCCACACCGATGCGGTGCAGGCGAGCGGTGCTCTGGATCTGGACGTCAACCGCCTACAAGTAGACCTCATGTCTCTGTCGGGACACAAGATCTATGCTCCCAAGGGCATTGGCGTACTGTATGTGAGGAGAGGCACCCCTCTGATGCCGATGCAGACGGGTGGCGGTCATGAGGGCAACCGTCGAGCAGGAACCGAGAACGTGCCGTTCGCGGTCGCGTTTGCCAAGGGACTGGAATTGGTGCACGCGAGTCGGGAGAAGAGCAACCGGCGACTGGGTGCCCTTCGCGACAAGCTGATACGAGGGGTGCTGGCGTCGATTCCGGACTCGGAACTGACCGGACACCCCAGCAAGCGCTTGCCCAACAGTGCGAGCTTCGTGTTCCGGGGAGTAGAGGGAGAATCGATTCTGCTCAGCCTGGACCTGCTGGGGGTGGCTGCCAGCAGTGGATCGGCCTGTACCACTGGGGAGGCTCAGG
>Ga0180432_10002842_pt1 | contig 25570 bp, 26 predicted proteins | sample SS_ome_10_FD_132414 | JGI IMG/M metagenome (GOLD analysis project Ga0180432, IMG submission 132414) | Hypersaline lake sediment archaeal communities from the Salton Sea, California, USA - SS_1_MS_2 metaG | ecosystem: Environmental > Aquatic > Non-marine Saline and Alkaline > Hypersaline >... | reverse complement strand
CGTACACCACGAACGACACCACGACGTTCACGGCAACTCTGACGGTCACCGACGACGACGGCGCGAATGACTCCTCGAGCCGCTCGGTCACAGTGACGGCGTCTGTCGCTGACCCCTCTCCGCCGCCGTCGGCGCCATGCAACTGCACCGGACCGGATCTTGACTGCGCGGACTTCGCGACGCATGCGGCGGCTCAGGCGTGCTTCGAGTACTGCAGTGACAGGGGATACGGTGACGTGTTCAGGCTAGACGGAGACAATGACGGAGTCGCATGCGAGTCGCTGCCCTAGGGCCATTGGCGCTTGGCCTGGACAGACTCCTAGAGCGCGCGTGAAGGAGGGCGTGGGACAACAACAATGAAGCGATGTAGCGCAGTTGCCGCGATTTCATTGGTCGTCTTGGTCCTGTCTGTCGCTTGCACGAAGAACACGACCCCCCCTGAGTACGTTGCGGATGTTGTGGCATACGCCGAAGGGTATCAGGCGTTTGTGTGTTACTTCGTCTTGGCAGACTCCTCGGGGCGTGAGACGGCCTCACCCGGCAGAGCAAGCCTCAAGGTCTTCGAAGAAGGGTGGAGCTGGGACGAGGACGAGACGTCCGAACTCCTCTTCGAGACGTCCTTCCTCGTTTCGGAGAGGGACTTCCAAACCGCGACAGTCGGGCAAGGCCCATTTCAGCGGAAACGGCTCCTGTGTCCGCTCGGGCGAATCCAGTACAGCCGATTCCGCCGGCTTCCCGCCGAGATGTCGGGTACAGTGGAAATCCGCTTCAAGGTCGGTGGGCGAGAACTAGTGGGCAAGACAAGCATCTTCTTCGACGTCGAGTGAAGAGCACGGCGAGGTCGAGGCCATGAGTGGAGTGCCTCCGATTCGTGGTGCGCCTTCCGGTGGAGCAGGGCGGGCAGGGCGAGACTAGCGCGCTAGGTCTCTGTGGCGGCGACTGGAACACGCAGGGCAATAGCACGACACGTGATCTCGGGTGTAATGGAACAGCCCATGCATCTCGCCTGTGGCTTTGTCCTGATCAAATTTGGGAAGCAACTTATCGAACTGCCGCGCGTACCCTGCTTCGTATCGCCCTTTGACGGCATTCGCGCAGAAGTCTGCGGCTTGGAGAAGCCTTGAGTTCCTGGCGCGCGTGAACAGTGGGATCTCCACTTGGTTGAACAGCTCTCCCCATCGTGTTCCCGATCTTAGGAGCTCATTCGCCAGCGTCTCAATCCTCTGTCGGTAGCTTGAGTCTGCGATGATGACGATTCCCTTCTGCCGTTCGCCTGTCTCGTGATAGGTGCGAGCTAGGAAGCCGTCAAACCGTCTCATGATACTCTCAAACGCGTAGGAGTACTCATCACCGTCCTCGGACCTCAGGCAGGCTCGCTCAACTGCTACGCCGAACAGCACGGAACGATTCGCCGTGATTGCCCTATACCCCCTGTCCAGAACCTCGAACGCTGCTTCCTGGCTGAGTTCACTCCAAGGCGGCTCCTTGCGCGCCCGGATCTTCGTAGCGTGAAACTCAATAGGGGTATCGGCTTGAGGGAAACACTCGCTCTGAAGGATGTCGAAATCGCGACTGGTGAAGTAGGCATCGTGCTCAAAGACAGCGAGGCCAGCGAGGACGAAGTACTCTCCTCCGTCCGTTCCTGATTCATCCAGATAGAGAAGGTGCATAGCGAAAGATTCTAGGGAGATATGCGGCGGGAAAAAAGCGTGACCGAGGGAGCGAGCTCCACGGGTAGTTAACCGTTACCCTCTCGGTCTCTCCTCTTGTACAGTAATCTCGCCCCGTTGTCAAGGATTTGACACCGGCCGTTCAAACGCCGTTCTCATGACCTCTTCGGTAACCTGTGCTTCCTCCATCTGCCGGAACCGCCTTTGCCGTCAGCGTTTGATGCATCTCATGTCACTACGCGATGCGCCGTCGTGGCGTTTCGCTCGTCTGCGTTAATCGCCTTGCTGTCGGCGTTTGGTGTCGTTGATCGCCGAGATCTCGCTTGGCCACTACGTAATTGCTCCGACTAACACCGCCGTGCGGCGAAAGGATCGACTCTCCACTACTTTTCCGAGTTCACCACATGCGTGTGGAGCGATGCGGTTGCAGGATCGCTGTGTCCATGATTCGCTCGCGGGTGCCGGAGGTTGTGCGTTTCTCGGTAGACGCCGTCGCGTCGGTGTGGCGCTGCGGGTGCAGCTACGCGGGCTTCACGATCCTCGCCCTCTCGCCGTAGCACTCGACCATCGCCTGAACGTACCGACACTGCGGCAACTCACCCTCGAGCCCTGTAAGGACATGATCCACGTTCCCTCGATCTTGGTAGCACGGACTTCTCAATACAGCTACTCACCGATACCGATGGCTTCGGCGACAGTCCAGTACTCTGTCGGCTCACCGGGGCGACGGACTGTCACAAGACCGGTCCACACGACGTCAATGAGGTACACGGGCTCGCCCTCCTCGAACTTGCAGCACACTCCTGTCGCGAGTCCTGTTGCCAGCGCTTTCGAGAACATCTCAAGGTCGCCCTGGTTCGCGTAGTCAAGCAGCTCCTCGAAGTGATCGCGGTAGATGCAACCGAAGTAGTGTGGTCCTGCAATCCGGTCACCGGTCCAATCGGAGTATCTTGTCATCCAAGACGTTGTTGCTGGGGCTTGGACCGATGTGTCTGCCGGAGCCAAGGATGAAACTGCGGAGGGCTCATCCAGAGCCGCCGAAAGGAGGATTCCTCCGACTGCAAAGCCCAGCAGAATGGCAAGGACCAGGATCTTACCGAGGGTCTCGTCCATACGAACACCTCACTTCCTTAGCACTCACATCATGCGGGTCTACAAGACCCGCTAGGGGCAGAATTCCTGTCATCTTCACACAGGTCTCTCGTTGGAGGCAAGTGGTCACGACAGGCGGAGCTGACCTTGTGTCCAAGGCCACTACTGCTTCTGCTGGCTAGTGTCGTATGGCTGCTCACAGCCTTGGGGAGCGAGGCCTCGCCAGCCTTGTGAACTGCCAGCAAGAGGATAATCACGTCCGCCGACTTTGCCGCCAATCAGAGCCTCTTGCCGGCGAAAGCGCAGTGCCATCCATCCCTGACGGTTCCGCGGAGTCTTCGGAGCAGACGGGGGGTAGAGCATCACCATGGCAGATGCGCAGAAGCCCGGGACGAAGACTGCTAGTCTTCACCGGTGCCACACGGGATCGGCCATTCGAAAGACTGCTTCGAAACCTCTAGCTGAATCGATGTGTCAGATCTCAATACACCTGGAACACCTGCGAGTTGGTGCTTCCAGAACCCGGCCAAGGCGCGCTGATTCGGGAACACAGCCTGAATCAGCAGGTCGCTTTGCCCGGTCGTGTACGCCACGTACAGAACCCACGGCATTTGACACAACGCCTTCGCTGCCTCTTCCAGATGGGCGAGATCCACATCGAGATGGATGAAAGCGACCGTCGACATCCCGACCTTCTCAGGATCAACGACGGCGACTATGTTGATGACTCCCTCTTCTGTCAGCGCAGCGATTCGCCGCCGGACGGTGCCAGGCGACACCTTCAGCTTTCGAGCGATCTCGGTGTTGGGCGCGCGCCCATCTCGCTGCAAGGCTGCGACAATCGCGCGATCGAGTCGATCCAACGGTCTTTCCATAGGCCTCCTTGCGTTCGACGATCGTGCTAGATCGCCGGACCCAGGATAGGAGATCCTACCCTTTGTGTGCTACCCGATCATCTATGTATCGCCCTATCCAGCTATGAATGTGAGTCTTCATGGGTTCCTCTTCCTTCATCGGGTCGTTTGTCAAAGGCTGCGGATCCATGCCTGTTCACCCTCTCTAGCCTAATCGCTCTGCAGAAGAGGAAGGACGAGTCGTACGTCCCAATGCCTTCAAAGCCTCGCGCATTGCCTTCCTCGTGGAGGGTGGTATTGACAGAATGGGAGGGCGCGCAGGTCCCGGAGAGAATCCCAGCGTCGTGAGCGCTTCCTTGACTGCCGCGGGATGGGACAACAGGAGATCAATGACAGGCAGAAGCTTGAATTGCAGTTCTCGGGCTCCACCCAGATCGCCATTGCGGAAGAGGTCGTAGATTCGAACCAGCTCCTCCGCGATCACGTTGGCCGCTGTACATACGGTCCCGGCCATCCCCACGCAGAGTGCCGGAAGGAAGTTGGCTTCGTACCCTGTCATAACCGTGAAGCTCTCATCTACTTGTCGAAGGATCTCCACGGTGTGTCGAATATCCGTATGCGTGTCCTTGATGCCTTGAACAACGCCCTCCTTGGCTAGCTGCACGACGATCTCTGGACGGACGTCCATTCCAGTGGCTTCGGGCCAATTGTAGATGAAGACCGGCAACCCAACGTTTCGCGAGATTGTGCGATAGTGCTCGCACAGCTCGGTTTCAGTGGGGCGCGGGTAATGGGGGAGGGAGACGACGACAGCCGAAGCTCCGTAGTTCTCGGCGCACTCTGACAACTCAACCGCCACGCGAGTGCTGCTATCGCCCGTTCCAGCCAAGACGGGCACTCGATTGGAGAAACGGCCTGCGACGTAGCCGATCAACCTCTTCCTCTCTTCGATCGAGAGGAGCGTGTATTCGCCGGTACTGCCTGCAACGAAGATCCCGTGAACCCCAGCGTTGAGTAAACTGTCGATCACGGATCCCGTATTCTCGAGATCGAGCTCGAGATCATCGTTGTAGGCCGTAATGACTGCTGGGACGACTCCGTGAATATCCGACATCCGTGGCACCTCCTCCTCTCAGCGATCGCGCTCTTGCATCACGGCTAGAGCATCTTCATCCAACTCCACGCCGAGTCCCGGCCGATCTGGGAGAGCCGCCATACCATCCTCGATTTCGATTCCGCCGACATACGGGTTATCGACGAACCACCGATGGCCTTCCGCGTCTACGGGGTACGCATCCCGGACAGTTGCGGCGAGGTGGCACAGCGCCGTGTCACCAAGAAGCCCGAAGGGACTCGTATCGATGCTGATGCCCAGCGCCGCCGCTTCCGCAATGGCTATGATTCGTCGAGCGTTCCAGAACCCGCCAACTCGGTTGAGCTTGACGTCGAGTCGGTCTGCCGCTTCTGCCTTCACAATGGCGAGCGCCATCTCAGGGGATAGGACAGACTCGTCGAGAATGACGGAGTTGTCGAGGGATTCCCTCAACAGGCGATGTCCCTCGAGGTCGAAATAGCGCAACGGCTGCTCCAGACTCAGATTCGAATGTCCGTCAAGCTTCGTTCTGACAGCGTTGATTGCCGTCTTGGCGCTCCGCCAACCTTGATTCGCGTCGGCGTCGACGTACACGTCAGCCGGAACAACTTCCAGTGCTGCTTGAAGCTTACCTATCTCGGTGTCGAGGTTCGCGATGCTCCAACCCTTTTGCGTGAGGACGTCGCCAACCTTCACCTTCAACCCTCGGAATCCCTGCTGAACGTAGTCTCTGCATGCCTCTGCCATCTTCTCCGGAGTCTTCTGGTACAGATTCGTCAGCAGCTCGAACCGCGTTCGGTGCGCTCCGCCGAGAATCGCGTATACCGGCTTCCCCATCGCCTTTCCTATGAGGTCGTACGCGGCCATGTCGATCGCCGCCACTGCCGACCGGCAGGCGGGGCTTCCACCGCCGATGGCAAGCTCCATCTGTCGATGCAACTCGGCGACGTTCGTAGGGTCGGACCCTCTCAGCCGACTCTCCAGTATCTCAAGAGAGGCGATGAGATGTTCTCTCGTCTCCCCGAAGTACCACGTCTGACTCGTCGCTTCCCCCAGGCCGTAGAGGTCCTCGTCCGTGTTGACACGCACTATGACCGAGGGAATCCGAGAGGGCCACACGTACTCGTCCTCTGTCCAGGCTTCCTTCTTCACGTGCAGCCACACGGGGTACCGATCGATGCTGGTGATTCTCATGTCACACTACCTTTCAAGGGCCGGTGCTCCTTTCCGCGCAGCGGGAGATGCACCTCGCCTCTCGTCGGGCGCTTCCGCACCACAACAGTCTCGCCGCTGATCCCGTTTCTCACATCACAAGAATCGCTCGTACGCAAACTGCTCAAGACCGATCGAGGGCTTTCCCTCCACAATCAGCTCGCTGATCAACCGTCCAATCACGGGAGCGAGCTTCACCCCTTCTAGGATTCCAGTCGCTTCGACAAAGCCACGGCAAGAGCCTACGCTCCCCAGAATCGGCAGTCCGTCGATGTAGCAGTTCGGCCTCAGCCCTGCCCAGGAGCGAATGACCTGCGCGCGGCGCAGAAACGGGAGAAAGCCGACCGCCTTGCTCAGCAATTCCGTGAGAATCTCGTAAGAGACGTTCTTGCAGTATCCGACCTCCTGCTTGCTGGCACCAATCGTCCAATTCCCTCCTCGCTCCTGCACGTACGAGCCGGCTACGTTGAAGGTAGGTCTAAGCCAGTCGGCATCAAGGATGTATCGAAACCGGCTTGGCGGCATGGCTGCGGTAACGACAACCTGCCCTTGGACGGGTCTCACGGGCACGTCGATTCCGACCATTTCTCCAATCATGGCTGACCATGCTCCGGCGGCGTCGACAACCCACTCCGTACGAATCGGAGGGCGATCTGCCACCACTACTGCCTTGACGCCACGCGCGCTTGTCCGGATTCCGATGACCGGCGTAGAGTGGAGAACCAAAGCGCCGAGCTCTCGTGCCCTGCGAGCGAAGCCGTACACGACCCTGAATGGGTTCACCGTGAAATCGGTCGGGCACTCCAACGCGAATCCGACGATGGCGTCACCCAGGTATGGCGCTTCTTCTAGCAAGCTATCCCTCTCGATGATGCGCACAGCTATGCCTTGCCGCTCCAGGTGCCGAGCGTGCTCTTCCAGCAGGGGAAGAACGGACTCATTCGTGGTGCAGGACAAAGATCCTTGCTGCTGATACTCAAGGTCGCAGCCGAGTTCTTCTGCAAGCCCCTTTCGGTAAGCTTTGTGTCCCTCGAGGATAAGCTCTGTGATCGGCGAACCTGTGAGCAAGACTGGGCATCCCCCCTGATTCGCACCGGATGCCTCCGAACAGAGTTCTCCCTTCTCGAGCAAGACCGCTTTGACACCGGCTTTCGCCAGGTAGTAGCAGATGGCGCTTCCGGTCAACCCTCCGCCAATCACTACCACGTCTGCGTGCATCTCGCCCCACCCCACGCTTCCCGGCGTAGCCCGTGGCTCACAAGGACGTCTCTCTGCCCCCGGTTGCGCCCCTCCATCATCGGTTTGTCCTCCGGATCACTGACTCCACGAATTCGTCCATTCCCACATCCCCTAATCTGCCTTCCGACGGGAATCCATCGTGTTCGTAGCCGCGCATGAGGTAGTACTCCCTCATTGCCTCTGCCAGATCGTCGTGTGATGTGGACGTACCTGCGAGCGGACCGTTCTCCAGCGGCGCCATGAGCCGCTTCGGCAGCATGTCGGCAGCTCGCGTGATTCCGAAACGTCCGGATAACCAACGCATCAGCAAGTACCCTCGTTCTCCGATCTTCAGCATTTCGTCGACATCGATCCGAGATCCCGTAGTCGCTTCCACGAGGCGGCGCAATGTCGGGTACGGGTAGTAGCCCCCGGTCCCCATGATGTCCCACGAGGTGATCGCACACAGAATGAGGCAATTAGTGAAAGAGCATAGATCTTCGTAGGTTTTGCAGTAGGCAGCCCGATCCTTCCAGCTTCCCCACTCCACTGGAGCCGGAACGTCCAGTTCGTCGGGCACAAAGCCACTGGGTCCGCCATCGTGATAGACTTCCATGTGGTTCGCCCCACGGGGACTCGTGGCGTAGCTCAGCCCCACGGCTCGTTTCCCACGCGGCTCATGCATCGGGACTTCCATTCCCTTGACGACCACAGCGAAGTCGGCACCGATCTGGTCGGCAAGCTTCGCGACGCCGTCAGCTAGAAGGTTTCCAACTCCTTCCCTGTGCACGATCCGGTCGATCATGCGAACCATGCCCGAGGCGTCTCCCCACTTCAATCCGCACTGGAGCATGCCTCGCTCCTGCGCCTCCATGGCGAACGCCAGGGTGCTCCCGGCGCTAATCGTGTCTAGCCCGTACTGATTGCACTTCTGGTTGAGTAAAGCAATCGCGGTGAGATCGTCATTGCCGCAAAGGGAACCAAATGCAGCGAGCGTCTCGTACTCCGGCCCGCCGTATTCGGGGACGACTGCAACCCCGTCGAACTCAGTCCGGACTCTTCTCTTGCAGCGGATTGGGCACCCTGGACATCCGTCCCGCGCGTCCAGAATAGAGGAATGGAGACGTTCCCCGCTGATTCTCTCTGCGCCTTCGAATGTCCCCTCCCGAAAGTTCCTCGTCGGGAGCAGCCCGACCTCGTTCAGAGGGAGCACGGCACCAGCGGTGCCTAGCTCGCCCACTTCCCGTATTCCGGGGTTGGCGAGAATCGCCTCCGCGAAGTGCTTACGGAGGTCGTTCAACCCTTGCGCGTCATAAGCGCCCTTCCGGGCGGATCCGCGAACCACGAGCGCCTTCACGCGCTTCCATCCAAGAACGGCTCCGAACCCAGAACGTCCGGCTGCGCGGTTCTGATCGTTGATGATGCACGAGAAAGAGACGAGGTTCTCACCGGCTTGGCCGATGCAGCTTACGCTCGCGCGGGGATAGCGCGTCGTGAGGAACTGATGGGTCGTGCCCGTATCCGAACCCCAAACGTCATCAGCAGGCTCGATCCGGACATCGCCATCGATCACAGCAACGTATACCGGTGTCTCTGCACGCCCCCTCAGAATCACTCCATCATATCCGCTCTTGCCGAGCTCATTGCCGAACGACCCTCCTGCGTACGAGTCGCATACAGTCTTTGTCTTGGGCGAGAGCGCCATGACGACGTGACGCGACGCCCCGGCGATTCCCGTACCCTGGAGCGGTCCTGATCCAAAGATCACTGTGTTCTCGCGGCTCAGCGCGTCCTCTGTGCCGTCGAAGACTTCGCAAAGGATCCGAGCAGCGACGCCCCGCCCGCCGAGATACAGCTTGCGCCACACCTCTGGAATCTTGTATTCGGAGATCCGCCCCGAGGTCAGGTCGATGTCGACGTATTTCCCGTAGCTACAGCGCATCTTCCCCTCCCCCTCCCAGACGTGAAGCTACAAGCCCCGTATCAGCGAGCACATCACCGATCCGCCGCGCTTCGTCTTCCGTGGCGGGGAGGATTGGCATGCGAGGCGACCCCGCGGGCAGTCCGCGCTGACGCAGTGCTTCCTTTACACCAGCGGGGAAGTTCTCTTCCTGACAAACCCCGGCGACGACTCTGAGTAGTTTCCTGTGAAGCGCGCGAGCAGGCGTCACAGCTCCCTGTTGCCAACTTCGGTATGCCTCGACGGCCAAGCTTGGAGCAAACGCAGCGACAGCAATGACGGCTCCGCTTGCCCCGATCGCGAATGAGGGAAGGAGCAGATCATCGCAGCCTGAGAGGAAGGAGATCGTCTCCCCTAGCTGGCTTGTCAACCATGATAGAGCCAGCAAATCGCCACTCGCGTCCTTCATTCCCACAACTCGGGCTTGCGCTGCAACCTGTTCGACCGTCTGGGAATCCAAGTGATACCCAGTGTGTTGCGGCGCGTTGTAGAGGACGATCGGAATATCCACGGCGTCGGCAATCGCCGCGTAGTGTGCGACGATTCCTGCCCGACTCGGACGCTCGTAGTATGGCGGAACGACGAGGACGGCGTCGCATCCCGCCGTTGACGCCTCCTTCGTTAACGTGATCGCCATTTCAGTGGAAGGGGCACCGGACGCTGCGAGCAGTGGGGTGCCGCCCGGCAACGCTGCCTTCGTTGTCTCAATGACGGCCGTTCTCTCCTCACGCGTGAGAGTGACTCCTTCCCCAGTCGTACCGTTGCACAAGACACCCGAGACTCCCGCGTCGAGCACGAATCGCAGGTTCGTCTTGATTCCTTCGATATCCACCTGGCCGCGAGGGGTGAACGGTGTCACCATCGCCGGGATGATCCCCTCCAGACGGAGCCCTTCGATCATTGAGACCTCCTTCCAACCCCTTCGCTTCTGCCCTTTCTCCAACGCTCTCTACGTCGTGAAACCATCCTTGAATGGATCCTCAGGATCGACGACGTATTGATGGAATCCGGTGATGTACGCGCTCCCTGTGATCTCTGGCACTACGGCTGTACGGTTGGCGACCTTTGTGATGTTCTTGACTCTCACGTCGAATCGGCTGCCGAGCACACTTGTGCTCTCGAGTACATCCCCTACACGGAGCCTGCCGTCCTCCAGGAACAGCGCTACGAGGCCTGATGTACCTGTTCCGCATGGACATCGATCGAAGAAGTGTTTCCCCTCAACAACGATGTTCGTGACGGAAATCCGCTCAGAGGCCTCAGCCCGTTCCTCGTAGATCATCGTCCCAGTCAGCCTCGGCATGAGTGCTTGATTGTCGGGGTGGCGGAGCTCGAGCCGCCTTTCTGCGGCGTTTTTGATCCTGGTGCCCACGTCGAGTAGGTCGTCGAGCGTGTCCTTGCCAACCTTTACGCCAAGGGCGTCCGCGCGAACATAGACCAACCAGTTTCCACCGTATGCGACGTCGAGCCGGACAGAACCCAGCCCATCGACATCGATTACCACATCTCTCTGAACGACAAACGACGGCACGTTCTCGAGTGTGACGCTCTCGACACGACCCTTCGCCGCGGTGGCCCGGGCTCGAACGAGGCCCGCCGGAGTATCAAGCACAACTTCCGTGACGGGCTCCACCATCGGTATGATGCCCGACTCCACGAGAGCGGTCACGACGCTGATCGTTCCCCCTCCAGACATGTTGTCGTACCCGATGTCCATGGCCCCCATCCAGATCACACCAGCGTGTGCCTCCTCCTGGGTCGGTTCAGTGATCACGGGGCAGTACGTGACACTGCCATGGCCGCGCGGCTCGCAGCACAACATGGTCCGCAAGTGGTCCATGTTGTCCTTTACGTAGTCCCGCTTTTCCCCCATCGTCTTGCCCGGGATCCTTCCCAGCCCGCTGACGATGACCCGAATCCCGGGACCGCCCGAATGAGTGCCAATCGCGTTGATCATCCTCGAGAAATTCATTTGTCACCTTCCTCCGTCTTCTCCTGTTCCGTATCTACGAACGCTGTCACTGTCACAGGCCGGATCGGCAGGCGGACGTGAAGCGGCGTGTCCTCCAGTCGCCCGAGCTCCTCTCTGATCAGTCGGCGGACGACATCTTCACAAATCTTGCTCTGGCAAGGCCCCATGCCGACCCGGGTCAGCTTCTTCACTTCATTGACCGAAGTCGTCTGGTATCTCCTGATCGCCTCGCGGACTTCCTGCTCTGTCACTTCCTCACAGCGACAAACGATCCGATCGGGGTCTTCTTCCGAGCGCGCACGAGCGTCGCCGCAACGATCATTGAATGCGTCGCGTTGCCGATCGAGAGGACGCTCTGCAGCCATGTGGCTTCCAACGACGAAGACATCGTGGGACCTACCTACGTCCTCCCCGGGAACCCGGATCGCTAGCAGGGCTGTCCGATTGAACCCGGGGGACGAAAGGACTCTCTCGACTACCGTCGTTCGCAAGTGCTCTCCATTCTCGTCGACGACCTCTATCGAATCTCCGACGGCCGGAATCGGCAACCGCTCGTAGGGGAAGGTCAGGAGGACGGTGTCGTCTTTGCTCGATGGTGCTGCAAGAACGATCGCCAGCCCGGGGCAAGCCGCCACACAGCTCCCGCAACCTGTGCACTCCTCGGGCTCAACTGTGACGATCCCCGTGATGCCCGGTCCGACGTGAATCACACCGAAAGGGCATGCCGACTCGCACACATTGCACGGTATCTCCTCGTAGCATCGTATAATGGGATGGCTCTTGCCTGCGCGTTCGCCGCACGTCCTCTCCCTTGCCAACTGGCCGCTGCACTCACACATCCTGCTGCCCATCCCTAGGACGTCGTGCTGTTGCCCGTGCCTTGACCAGCTCATCCAGTATCCTGTTCTCCGCCGCCGCCCGCGGTTTCCCGACTGGCCCGTCATTGAAGGCGCGCAACCTCGCTCGGATCGTCGATCGCTCTTTCTGCAGTTCGCTCTCCTTCCCTAGACCGAGTCCTTCTGCCGCTGCGATACCAGCGAGACGTCCTTGGTCCATGGCAATGCTTGCTTCCCCGATCCCCGCGACGTCTCCCGCGACGAATACCAGGGGAACCGTCGTTTCCATGTTTTCATCTCGAAGTGGGATACGCCCCCCTAAACAGGGGATCTCGACGGTCGCGCACCCGAAGAGCAGCGGCAACTCAGCGCGCGGCTTCAGTCCAGCGGCAATGCACACAGTGTCGACGTCGAGGGTTCTCTCCGAGCCAGCAATGGGTTCGCCCGCTTCGTTGACCGTCGCGATGACGACGCCCTGGACCTCTTCTTCGCCGATCGCCTTGACCACGGTGCTCGATGTCAGGACAGGGATCCCCAGCCTTCGTACCTTGTCTGCGTGCACCTGCCAACCCCCGATTTTGGGAAGCCTCTCCACAATGGCGATGACCTCCGCCTGCGCCTGGAGAAGCTGATAGGCAACGATCAAGCCAACGTTGCCTGAGCCCACAATGAGGAACCGTCGCCCGGGGCGAACCCGATGGACGTTGATCATTGTTTGGACTGCCCCTGTCCCCATCACTCCGGGAAGGGTCCAGCCGGTGAACGTGATGGCTCGCTCTAGCGCGCCACACGCAAGAACGACAGCTCGAGGCTTCACGAGATCTCCGTCGGCGCTGTCAATCACGATCCCCAGACTTCCATCTTCGAATCGGCCGTGGACGGCGGTGTCGAGGAGGATGTCAGTTGTCCATTTGCGCGCCTCCGTTGCTAGGGTCTCGGCGATCTCGAAGCCTCTCGCCCCGGCAAGGTGCTCTTTCGAGCCGAAGAACTTGTGGATCTGCTTGTGCAGCTGTCCACCTGGAGACCTGTTTTCCTCGATGAGGATGGTCTCTACTCCTCTCTTTCCTGCCTCGATCGCCGCGCTCAGTCCTGCAGGGCCCGAGCCAACGACGACAAGATCAGCTGTTCGCATCGCGACCCCGCTTCCCCGCCCGGCCTGCGGAGACACCAGCGTCCGAACTGATCTTCATCCCATCTGCGACGAGAGTTGTGCACGCTCTCACGTTCGGTGTCCCGTCGACTGTGACGATGCAATCCGTACAACATCCAATGGCGCAGAAAAGGCCCCGTGGTTCCCCTCGCTTGCTTGTTGTCCTGAATTTCCTGTAACCAGCCGCCAGCAACGCTGCTGCGATGGTCTCACCCTCCTGGGCCTGGACGGCTTCTCCCATGTACTCGATGACAACCCTCCGACTCACGGGAGCATCACCCAAGATCGGATGTCTCCGAATCCTCATGCAGTTCTCGTTCACACGAACCCTCACTTCCATCGCAAACGGAGGCTAGGCCTTGTTGGTCAGCAATCCCCTCAGAAGGTCTCTCTCGCTAACCACGCCGCGAAACTTGCCGTCCTCGTCCGCAACCACAATCGGCAATCGATCAGTCTGGCTAACGAAAATGCCCATCACGTCAACCAGCAATGCATCCCCTCGCACAACGTAGACGCAGGCACCGCCGTGGTCGGCACCACATGGAACGGCGGGAAGCGATCTCCCGTCGATCGCGCATTGTGTGACTTGTCCCGCCTCGTTCAGGCAGAAGATGTCTCCCGTCCTCTCGTCGGTCACCTGCACGCCCCCGCCGTCACCGATGAGCGAGAGCTCCGATGCCTCGCTGCCCAGCGTCCTGGCGACTGTCGAGACCGTCAGTACGCAACCAGTGTCAGCGCGCCGCACGAAACGCGAGACGTACTCAGTCTTTGGCTGTAGGATGATCTCCTGAGGTTCGCCCATTTGGACGATCCTCCCTTGTTCCATCAAGGTCACCGTGTCTCCCAGTCGCAACGCTTCGTCGAGGTCGTGAGTGACGAAGACGATCGACTTGCGCACGTCTGATTGAAGCTTGAGCAGCTCATCTTGCATCTGCAGTCGGATTAGCGGATCGAGAGCGCTGAAGGGCTCGTCCATCAGAAGGACTTCGGTTTCGGCGGCCAGCGCTCGCGCGAGACCGACACGCTGCCGCATTCCCCCGCTCAACTGCGACGGCATCGCCTCCGCCCAATCCGCTAGACCGACCAGTCGCAACGCTTCCTTCGCCTTCTCCACTCGATCGGGCCTCGGCACGCGCTGAATTGAGAGACCGAACATCACGTTCTTCAACGCCGTGAGATGCGGGAACAACGCGAACTCCTGGAAGACCATGCTGATGTGCCGCCGGCGGATCGTCCTGAGCTTGGCGGGAGGTAACTCGGTCATGTCGAGCGCTCCCTGCATCGTATCGAGTTCTACCGAGCCGGCAGTCGGCTCTACGAGTCGGTTGATGCAGCGAAGCAAGGTCGATTTCCCGCTACCGGAGAGCCCCATGATCACGAACACCGTTTCGCGTGCCACGCTGAAGCTGGCGTCCCGAACCGCAACGACAGCCCCGGTCTTCTCTTTGATCTCCTGTTGAGAGTGCTCCGCGAAGGTCTCGAGGATCTCACGAGCCTTCTTCGGCGGTGCGCCGAACACTCTCGCAACTCCGTCCAGTGTGATCATGGTCTCTCTTGCTCCACCCTTCTCCACTTGCCCGAAGCCTCTACCACGTTCGTCGTTTCGGCGTAGCGATGTATGCCAATGGAACCGTGGTGCTGGGACCGCAGGATCGTCGTCTAGCGCTAGTCCTTTCTCCTCAAGCCGATCTTGCACGTCAATCGGTCGAGGATCATCGCCAACGCAGCGACGCTCACGCCGCCAAGGACACCGCGCGCGGTGTTCAACCGTTGCACGCCTCGGATGATCTCGATGCCGAGGCCCCCAGACCCGATCATCGCAGCGATCACCGTCATCGAGAGGGAGAACATGATTGTCTGATTCACTCCGAGCATGATCGTCGGCCACGCCAAGGGCAGTTCAACCCGCATCAGAAGCCAGACGGGATGTGCGCCGAAACTCCTCCCGGCTTCGACCATTTCCGGCGGCACCCCTCGGATACCCAGATTGGTCAGTCGGATGATCGGCGGCGTCGCGAAGATGAGAATTGACACAGCGCCAGCAGGCACACCAAGACCGAAGAACATGACGGCCGGGATGAGGTAGACGAACGCAGAGAGCGTCTGCATGAAGTCGAGAATCGGCCGGGTGAGCGTGTTCAGGAAGTCGGACTTAGCAACGGCAATGCCTGCCGGGATTCCCAAGACGATGATGATCACAGAGCAAAGGAGGACCAACGCAAACGTCCGCATTGCTTCCGGCCATAGGCCGATGATGTAGATGAAGCCAAGCCCGGCGATAACGTAGAGAACCGATTCAAGGTCTCGAATGAGAATGCCCAGCAAGACACCGACTATCGCGAGAACTGGCAGGAAGAAAGATATGCCGAACACGCTCACGCGGACGAACGACACAGCGACGAGAGCGTCCTCGATCCCCTCAACCAGATGATCCAAGACAGCGCCGATCACCTCCGTGTAGGGTTCGACCACATCAATCATCGAGCGGACAAACGCGTTGAACGGCGCCTCGATGTCAACAATTGGTGACGCCCCAGGGAACACGGAGCTTTGCGCAGGGACGGCGATCGAAAAGAGAACAGGGGCCAACGCGATAACAAGCAAGGTCCAGACCCAGATTCTCAACGGCTGACCCCTATTCATTGCTGCCCCTCTCTTGAGGCGACGGCTAGTACTGAACCGTCTCCTCTCCAATCTCGCCAGTCAGCCAGTAGTGGACAGTGTTCGGATGCTCGTCCATCCATTCCCGTGCAAGTTGGCGATACTCCGTCCCGGTCGTGTCGTACAGGACCATCAGGTCGGCGATCACAGAATCCGAGATGTAGTAACGAGCGATTGCTTGGGAGACCTCAAACGGGAATTCGAGGAGGAATCCAGCGTGCACAGCAATCGTGCCTTGATTGATGCTGTTCCAGATTCCCTGCGGCTCCTCGATTGGGCGCATGTTGTACTCCGCATTCAGCCACTGAGGCCGTTTGAGCAGAACCGCTATCCATTCGCCGTCGTCCACGGCCTTCTTCAGTGCCGCTTGCATCGCTGCCTCGCTCCCAGCGACGAGTTCGTAGCCGTAGTCGAATAGACCGTACGCCTCCATCGTGATCTCTGCGTTCTCCATGAATCCAGAGCCCGGCTCAATCCCAATGATCTTCCCATCCAGATTCTCAAACACAACGGGGTCTTTGAAGTCCTCCCACGTGCGAAGCACATCGGAAGGAATGTAGCCGGGAACCTGTACCCCTTGATAGAGGAGCATGTACCCTGGCCCAAGTGCCCGTATGTTCGGTGTCAGTTCCTCGAAGTAGCGCGCGTGGCAAACCGGAAGGCACAGACCCGGGTAGAGATTGATGTCTCCGGCCTCCAACCCAGCCAGCAGTACGCCTAGGTCAGCGTAGACGACCTCCACGGGGTAGTCCAGCTGCTCGATCATGTACTCGATCATGCTCCCCATGATCTCTACGTCTTCCCAGCCGGGAACCTCTCCAATCTTCACGGGAGCTTGTGCCTGCCCCAACACTGAGCCGGTGAACAGAAGCGCCATCACGGCCACGATCAACCATCTTCTACGCCTCATGCGAGTGACCTCCTATAGTTGAACCGACCAGCCACACAACCACTGCGTTGCCTTGAGCCAACTACCACCTCCTCACGATCAGCACTAGAGAGGCATCTCACGTTCAGTACTCCGCGAATGACTCTATTCGACGTAGCCATTTCCGTCGGTACTCTACATCTTCGTGTTCTTTCTGTCAACATTCCGCGGATTTCGTGGCTATATCGTGTGCCATACGGCCGAAATATAGAGCAAAGAGTCTTCGTGCTAGCTGTGCCCTTGGCTTCGCCCGGAGCACCTTGATGATGGGAACCTCGCATTCCTGCATGATGATTGGCGAAGCCACAGCCAACAGGCCTCACGCGGGAATACTGAGCAGGGTGGTAATGCGAGGCTTGTGGGATTCCGAGACTCCGGCGGGACGAGCTCGACGGAAGATGGCCTCAGAGCTAGTGGTGAGAGGTCTTCGGCACATCTGGCCCGCTTTCGGTGTTGGGAGGTCCACTTCCAAAACAGGTCTCGACACCCGCTATCGGTGACGCCAAGTGTCCCTAACACCATTCCAGCACCTGTCTTCGGACCGCCTGACGCTTCAGTTTGGCTCCCTTCGAGAGGACTGCTAGGAGGCAGCACGCTTGGTTTGGACACCCGGGGTGTTCGCTTGATGGGCCGGGAAAGGTCTTGCGCTCAATGAACCTGATGGCATCAGAGTCGAGTAGAGCGCGGTTTGACGCAGGCTCGTGGTCATTGGATTCCGACGGCAGCTACTCGCCCTCACAACTGCGAGCAAGACGCATCTTGCAAGATCCATTGGAAGTGCTCTAGAGTAGTGGGAGTGGCTAGAAGGCATAGAATGGATGGACAGCGGCGATGACCTTCCTAGGAGGTGTCTTCGGATCATGAGGCTCATTCTGCTCAAGCGGCTTTCGCTCGTAGCGATCTGTGTCGGCCTGCTTGCGTTGGCGGCGAGTTGCTTCTTCCCCCAGGCCGATATCGTAGAGCTGCCTGCTGCGTCGGGAGTCGTTGGCAGTTCTGGAGGAGAGGTGCGCGTGGATGATCCAGATTCGGAGCTGAATGGAGTGTCCGTCTCTGTCCCCGAGGGAGCAGTTGCTGAGAAGACAAGCATCACGGTCGACGCATCGAGCGAACTGCCCCCACTCCCCGCGGGATCCGAGGTAGTGGCGCCGCCTGTCGGGATCTCCGTAACGGGTCGGGTCACGAGAATGAGAATCGCACTTCCCGTCTGTGGCGACGACCGGAGCTCGCTTGCTGCAGGAGGTACGACGTACACCGCAGCGATCCGGAGAGGAGAAGGCGTTCCTTGGGAGTACTACCAGGCGGTCGAAGAGGCTGGCACGGTCTTCGTGGAACTGGAGAGTGTCGGATACAGCGAGTCGGTGCGCACCTCTGCCATCGGCCCGAAGGTGATCGAACCGGCGACTCTGAACGTGTGTGTCATCGCCCAAGAGCTCCTGGAGATGGCTGTTCTTCGAAGCCAGACCGTCAACACCGGTTTCTCGGAGAGGGATCGCTGGAGGATTTGGAACACAAGTGAGTACATCTCGGCAGGCTCGACAGAGACCGGGTTGTGTCTTGGGATGGTAGCGTTCGCCCGCTGGTACTACTCGCTTAGGAGACTCCCGGGCAACGGGTACCTTGAGCCGCTGAGTGAGAGGTGGAGCACTAGGGTTCAGGGAGGGGCCGCGACAGCGATGCAGGCATTACTTGGATATAGCCTCGAACGTGTGCTCAACCAAGTCGTTTCAGATGCTGCTGGATCGACCGTTGAAGCACTTGCATTGGCTGAGACCATCTCACAGATGAAGCTCACAGGCCTTCCCGTGGTCATTCTGAATGCGGAGTACAACCACGCGCTTCTTGCAGTCTATTGGGACGGGCCCACAGGGACTCTGGGCGTCTACAACCCGAACAACCGCTACATCGGAAGGGTTCATTACGACTACATCACCGGCGAAACAAGAAATGAGAACGTGGGCATGTGGTCTCAGCACTGGAGTCCGTACCGAGGAGATCATTCGGAGCTGGCGGTCCTCATCTACGCTCTGCTTGCCACGGCGCAGGGTGAGATGCCCGGGGCGTATCCGCAAGCCCTTGCGATCTGCTCTTGGGATGGTGTGACAGGCAGCGGAGGCCAACCTCTTCGAGTGGGGCAGCAGGTTGTTGTGGATGGAAGCACGAGCACCGACCCCAATGGGGACCCAGCAGCCCTGCAGTTCTCGTGGCGCCTGTCGAGCCCTGCCGGCAGTCAGGCATCACTGACCACCTACCCGCAATCGACGAGGAGTAACGCCAGATTGAATCCAGACAAGCCTGGAAGCTACATCATTGAGATGACTGCGCGCGACCCAGAAGGTCTTGAGTCGAGTGACGCTGTGTTCCTGTGGGTGGCCCCAGAGGACCCACCCGCTCTGTGGACATCTGAAACCCACTTCCTCCTGCTCGATGGGGAAGAGCTCGAAATCGTGGTAGGCGTGAACTACAGCGAGCCAAGCCAGCCGGCGCACGGTACTGTACACAGGATCACCGCTACTCCCGTCGATTCGGACGACAATCCTGTAGGTGAGGCGCTCGTTGGCTTGGGTGAAGGCGATCTTGATGCGGCCTCTAGTGAGGTGGTCCTCCGTCTTGGAGCTGATGACTTCCTCGGATTCGGCCAGTTCTGGCTCCTACTGAGTTGCGAGAGCGAAACGCGGTTCCCAGAAGCGTCGAGTGCCTCAGAGCTAGCGCCCAAGCCGTGGCCCTCGGTTATCGACCGCTCCCTGTCACCGTTACGGCTTGCATTGACCGTAGCACCGAGTATCTCAGGAGTCTGGCGAGGAACGGGAGAGGCCGAGGTTGATCTTGTCGTTGACTCGGATCTGGAAGTGGAAGAGACGCAGCAGTGGTCCGGCGTTGTCGACCTTGAACTCGAACTCGAGGTTGACTCCGCTGGCACGGTCAGTGGACACTGGCAGTTCCCTGAAGGTACACAAGTGATCTCTGGCGATGCAGCGATCCAACTCTCTCTCGGTTCGCCCATCCAGATCACAGAGGCAGCCTTTGATGGGGAGAAACTCAGCTTGGATACGGGATTGAGCGGGACGGCAACGATGTCGGATGGTTCCACGAGTGTCCAAGTCACATACAGTGCTGATGCCAAGTTCTTCCTGACGTATGACGCTGCGTCGGGCAAGCTGGTCGGCAGCGGGACCTCAAGAACTGCTTCGACGGCAACAGATGCCCGTGGGCAGCACTGGGCAACTACGAACGGCACAATGCAGATCAGGAGGATCCAGCTTCGCCGATAGGAGGATGTCTACCCGCTCGCGGTTGACAAGTGACATGCGGTCACGACGGGTTGGGGGCACAGCGGTCCCCCCTGACCGCGTTGCGGGCTCATCCTGTAGCGTTCGGCAGCAAGACAACTGCCGCAATCGCTACGTCACCCACTTGGGTCTCCCATCAGCTCGCGAAGCCCACAGACGCGAGCCACCTGCGCCTCTACTTGAACGAGCTCTCTGCAGTTGTCACAAGCAACGCATCCCCGCGGCCAACTCCCTCTAGATCGCCACAGAGTACAGCTTCACGAAGAGAAGCGGCGCCAAGACCAGAAACGCTGTCATGAGGACTCCAATAGCAAGACCAGCAGCTGCCATCCCCCGACCGTCTTGTCGGGTCAATCCGACAGCGCCGAGGACTATCGAGAGCGCGCTCAAGATGAGCGCACCTGGATACCAGAGGAAGGACATCACGATGCTTCCGATGCTGACCACGAGTGCCCCCGATGAGAACCCGTTGATGACCTCTGCGGGCTCTCGTCCTTCACTGCCAGTGTGTGATCCCCTCGGCCCTTCGCTCTCGGAATCCCCCACGATTCTCATGATCAGTCTCTGCTTTGAGTATAGGGAGACAGAGGTCCAGTTCAAGGAATCTCTGGTATGTGCCATCGGCCTCCCTCTCCTCGCTTCTCGACGCATGGGCCGAGGTTCACGCAGGTCGCACGGAGCAGAGCGCTCCTGCCGACGTGATGGATGCCGTGTTCCGAGCGGCCCGCGCCATAAGGAATCGCTCCCGTCGGCGAGGTGCATGGTGAGGCTGGCTTCCTCTCTCCGGGTGGGTTTCTGTGTCCGCAGGCTTCACGGGGATAAGAGACGGACACCTTGCTGAGAGAAGGCCTGCTCCTCAGTTCGGGAGTATCGCCTACCCAGGGAGCGCGATTTCTGACATTGTGACTGGACCCAAGACGGGACAGGGTCAGCGCAGAGAGAGGGCCTATCGTGCCTGGCGCTCAGGACGTCGCGAGCCGTTGCCCGGGTCGACCGATCGTAGCGGAGTAGTCCTCGACGTGGCGTAGGATGTCATCGAGCGTCCGTTGCCGCTGGCGCTGGAAGGGCGCTGCAGGGTTTGCCTTCAGTCTCAGTTGGGCCTGTACCGGCTCACCGCGGATAAGTCGCTGGACAAGCCATGCCGCCCAGCTGTGAGCGAACTGGGGAGTCTCGGGATCAAGGGCATGATGTGGATCCCGGCTCACCCCGCCGATCTGCGCACAGATTCCCATCACAAGTGCACCAAGCTCCGGGCCTGGGCGTACGTGCCCACCGTCGAGGGCCCGATAGACGGCGCCCACGGTTGCCGCCTTCAGACTCAGACGGACGCTCGTGAGCTCTTCTGACAGACGTTCGGCGATAGTCCGAGCAAGAGTCGCAGCTGCCCAGCGGTGGGCTCTGTCAAAGCCGTGACACCGCCTCGGTGTCTCTCGTAGAGAGCTAGTAGTCTGTTCTTCTATAGAGGATGCGCGGTGTACGGTTTCCCTCATACCGTGGTTGACCTGACGCTGCCTCTGAGTGAGGGAGCCGTACCGAGACCACACAACGCGATACCTTGAGTGGCGCCCGCGCCCCCCTCCGCCCTGTGTCTGGACCAAGAGGTTGTGAGCGGTCAGCCAGCGTACGGCCCGGTTGACTGTGGTCCTCGAATATGCTCGCCCTGTGTCGGGATTCGGCTCAGCATCAAGTGCGATCACCACTTCGCCGTTGTCTGCGGTGTCGGCCTGCTGGACCCAGCGCCTGAACAGGATCCGCACAGACTCGGGCGCACCGTGGTCGTCGAAGCAGTCCGGATCGATCTTGACAGCGCGGGGTGAAGCGGTGTAGGCTGGCCTTCCAGATGGGGAAGGATGGTCGGTTGCTCCCGTTGCCGCGGGAGCAGCTGTCTTGAAGGAGAAGGCGTCACCGCCCTTCTCCTACCCACAGCTCAGACGTGCACTGGGAACTGGCTAGCTGGAAGAGCGGTTCTAAGTATGTCCGCTACGGGGAGCCAGGCGAGCGTGCCGCTGAATCGGGCACGCTCGCGTCCTTCATGAAGGGGGATCGGGCGAGGAGAACGCCCCGGGGCCGACAGCCCCGCGGAACGCGTCTCGGTGCGACGATCGGGCTCTCCATGCTTCCCCGGTCTTCTCGTCGACTGACAGAGCCTCACATCAGCGGTCTTCCGGTCTGTTTTGACTTCCCCTTTGCCGATCCCGTCTAATGCTCTCGCTGGAGGTGTTCGCAATGGAACGAAGCCTCAGATGGGCGTTTGTTGCGGCGCTTCTCACGGCTCTATTCCTGTTTGCCGCGCTTCCCGGGCAGGCGCAGCAACTCGCCGCGTTCTCCACGTTCGTGCGCCTCGCAAGCGAGGAGTTGGAGGAGATCCAGCTGAAGCTGACGTACATCGGCTCGCGGTCGAAGCCCGTGGCCAGCCTCGTTCTGGCCTCCGACAGCGAGTCGGTCGACCTGGCAAGGCTCGATGCCCTGCGGAATCCCGATCTCGACTACGGATGCGATGAGTTCTCAACGGAGATCTGTGGCGTTCGTGCTCAGGACGTCGCCGGACTCCTGGAGGCTCTCGCCAACGCACTTCAGATCGGTCCGGACAGGATGCCGGGAGATCCGTTTCTGTCGGTGACGGCATTCCTGGTCACTCCGGCAGGATCCGGCGCATTCGACATCGCTCTCGGTCGGGATGAGGCAATCGGTTTGGTCGAAGAGCTCTGGCTCGTGGTTCAGGACGATGCCTTGTGTTCGGACGCGCTCGCCTCTCGGTGGCGTGCGCTGGGTTTTGGCATCGGTCTCCCGAACCCCGATACGGATGGCGATGGACTGTCGGACGCCGAAGAGGCCCGCCTGAACACGGATCCGAATGACGCGGACACGGATGGAGACGGCCGGCCGGACGGCGAGGAGATCGAAGCCGGCACCGACCCGCTCAATCCACTGAGCCAGTGAGGGAGGTGGGAGCCAATGCGACGTATGGCAAGCAAGACCTGGATAGCGATTGCACTCGCCACAGCCCTGGCCGGTGCTGTGGTCGGTGTTTCGGCTGACGACAAGATCAGCCAGAATGGGAAAGAGATCACGTCGGGTCCATTCAAGGGGACGAAGGTAAGCCCCAGCGGCACGATCAGCATCGTCTTCGAGCCGCACGAGCACTGCAGCGTGTGCTCCAAGATCGTGTTCATCCAGGTGGTCAGACGGACCAGCGTTTGCGCGGAGGGAAGTTGGCTGCTCCCCGGTGGGGTGCCGTTTCCGTTGATGCCATCCGCTATCACCCCGACATGGGCGTACAAGGACAAGGTCACGATCCCGTCCGAGGGGAAGTCTGTCGACTTCCTCGAGGGGGAGAAGGATCCCTACTACAACGGAGACGATCCGGAGGACGGCGCGGCGAAGCCGAAGGAGAATGCGCCCGGGAAGCAGCAGCAAGGCTACAAAGAGAACCCCGTGCGGCGGGCCACGATGCGCGATACCCCGAACATCCCCGTTCCCGACGGCGCGGATCGAGTGATCCTGGATTTCGAGACCGCGGCCTTCTGTGCCGAGGGCCCCGATCGAGGGCACTTCTTCGGCACCGTCAATTGGCGGTACGACCGCGGGAAGGGAGAGCAAGCCTCCGTCACCATCAGGTCGGCCTCGTCGGTCACGGGACCTCCGGACTTGGAGTTCCTCATCCTCGACGAACAGGCAAACGTGGTCGGGGACTTCCGGATGTACTCGATGGGGGCCGCCGGGCAGCCGTCGCAGAACTTCTTCGACGCCCTGAACAAATGGCTCGACCACTACAACTTCACCTTTCCGGGGACCGTCTTCGGCTTGCCCGTTCCGAAGGAGCTGCCGGAAGGCCCTCCCCCGGAGTGGTGGGGAGGATACTTCGACGACGTGTTAGGTCCGTGGGTGATCGTGCAGTGCCCCGGCGTTGCGCGGAAGAACGTAGGCTTCTCTGTCGTCCCGCTTCCTCCGGAGGAACTCATCGAGGATCGTCAACTGGAATCGCTCGGGCTTCGGGCGAGCGGACTCCCGCGTTGGATCGACGCCGCGGATTGGGACGAGCTGAGTCTGTTCGATTGGGAGTCTCTGTTTGTCCTCCCGATCGTGATGACGCTGACGTACACGGATGCGGAGGTCGAGGGGCTCCACGAAGAGACCGTGGGAATGGGCATCTTCGACTGGGAGACAGGGAGCTACACGACCGACGGGATCCGAATCCATAGCAGAGACACGGATGAGAATCGGATCACGTTCTCCACTCGCCGGCTCGGGATCTTGGCCTTGGTCGGGTCCCCGACCGACTGAGCGGAGTTCCGGGAGCGTGGGAAGTCGCTTGCCGCCGGCTTCGGGATCGCACGTCGGGTTGCCGGAGCCGACGGGTCCGGTGGGCTGTTCCCGCCGGAACCCAATCCAGGCTTGACACCAGGGCGGTGATTCTCTAGTCTGCCGAGCGGGATCGGCGTGTCCGTCGAGTTGCGCGAGCCGCCTCGATCGGATGCCATTCGGGGCATCGTGTTGTCAACGGGGGAACGGTGGACGAGAGAACGGTCGTCTTGATCACGGGCGGATCGTCCGGAATCGGCAAGGCGTGTGTGGATCATCTCGTGTCAAAGGGCTATCGAGTCTTCTCCGCTTCCCGCAGCCTCCCGGATGGGCCGTCCGATGCCGGCTCTTCCGCCGTCGGACTTCGGATGGACGTCACCGATGACGAGTCGGTGTCGGCCGGGATCAAACGTCTCATCGAGAAAGCCGGTCGTCTCGACGCGGTCGTCAACTGCGCCGGCTTCGGGATCGGGGGAGCGATCGAGGACACGACCATCGAGGAGGCAAAAGCGCAGTTCGAAACCAACTTTTTCGGAATGATGCGAGTCTGCCGCCAGGCCCTCCCCAGGCTTCGTCGGCAGGGTTCCGGCCGCATCGTGAATGTCTCTTCGATTGCCGGTCGGATTGCCGTCCCGTTTCAGGGGATCTACACGTCGAGCAAGTTCGCGGTGGAGGGCTTCACGGAGGCGTTGCGAATGGAGGTTCGTCCGTTCGGGATCCACGTCAGCCTGATTGAACCGGGCGATTTCCAAACAGGCTTCACCGATTGTCGACGGCGCGTCGACGATCGCACGGACGGGGCGTACGCGGGGCGTGCGGCTCGCGCGATGAAGGCGGCCGAATCGGACGAGCGGGGAGGCCAGGATCCGCTGCGCGTCGCACGACTCCTCCGACGTGTCCTGGAGAGCCGCTCTCCAAGGCTTCGGTACACCGTCGGCCCTCTCTCTCAACGGCTGTCGGCCATGGTCAAGCCGCTCTTGCCGATCGGCGTTGTCGAGCGGGGAGTGATGCAGCACTACGACGTCACGTAGGAGGTTGAGGCATTCATGTCCGACGGAACCGACCGTGCAGGCGAGGGTCGCGGAAGCAAAGCGGACCTCTTCGCGAAGTGCCGCCGCTTCATGGAGGAACCTGCGTTTGCGCAGTCGCTCGGGTACCCGACGAATCCCCGGACTGCGAAGGAGATGGGCGTCTATCCGTACTTCATTCCGCTCGATCATACCGAGGGGACCGAGGTCACCGTCCAGGGGAGGAAGCTGATCATGCTGGGGTCGAACAACTACCTCGGCCTGACGACCCACCCCGAGGTCCGGGAGGCGGCCCGCGCGGCGATCG
>Ga0180432_10002840_pt1 | contig 25579 bp, 19 predicted proteins | sample SS_ome_10_FD_132414 | JGI IMG/M metagenome (GOLD analysis project Ga0180432, IMG submission 132414) | Hypersaline lake sediment archaeal communities from the Salton Sea, California, USA - SS_1_MS_2 metaG | ecosystem: Environmental > Aquatic > Non-marine Saline and Alkaline > Hypersaline >... | reverse complement strand
CATCTCACCACAGAGACACAGAGAGCACAGAGAAAACACAAAAATGTCCTATCTCGGTGTCCTCCGCGCCTCTGTGGTGAAAAAACGATCACCTCGAATAGACATCTGCATACTTGTGGGTAATCACCAGGAATAACTGGATTGGTAGGGCTTGAGAAAATGGAACAGCGCACGTATCGCGGGGACATTGACCCGCAGGGCCTGGCTAACGCGCTGATGGCGCGTTTTGACCACGGTGACATGAAAGCGCAGCAGGTGGAGGGCAAGGAAGGCCATTTGATGGTGCAGATCGCCACCCGCGAGTGGGGCTGGGGCGCGGCCCGCTCGGCGCTCACCGTCGGCATCGCCCCGGTAGAAGAGGGAGTGCGCGTGACGGTGGGGCAGCAACAGTGGATAGACGCGGTCGCCAGCCTGGCCATAACCGGGCTGGGCGCGCTGATCAGTCCGCTCTCGCTCCTGGGGCGCATTGACGATATTGCCCGCGACGTGGGCAAGCTGACGCTGCCCGACCAGGTATGGGATGCCGTTGAGCATTACGTGGACAGCGTCGGGGCAAAGCTGGGGCTGGCCGAGAAACAGTTGATGGTCACGTGTCCCTACTGCGGGGTGGGCAATCCGGTCGGGGCGGGGACGTGCTCGGCCTGCGGCGGAAGTCTGGCGGAAGTGCAGCCGGTGGCCTGCCCAACGTGTGGGTTTGTTCTCTCCAAAGAGGCCCATTTCTGCAGTCGGTGCGGGACAAAGTTGAAATAGAGCGCCCGGCACACCTGGCAAGTGCCGGGCACTTTTTAATCTGGCAGGAACCGTTCCAGAATGACTCTGACTTCCTCCACGCTCCCGTAGGCCTCGCACCGCAGCGCAGAGTTGCCCGCCAGCATCGCCGAAAGCCGCCGCCCCGCGCGCGGGCGGTGGAGACACAGCACCCGCTTGCCCAGTGCCTCAGCCCGACCGATCTCGTATCCTACGCCGTGGCTGGGGATTGTGGCCTCGGCGACCACGACGTCGGCTTCCGCCAGCCACGCCACGTCCCGCTCGTAGATGGCCTCATCAGACAGTCCATCCTCGCCAACGGGGGTCAACCCCGCGTCGCCGACGTGCTCGGTGAGCACATTCCCGTATTCCGCCAGCAGCGCGATGATGCGCTGGTATAGCGCAGCATCATCGCGTCCCCCACGGATAGAGCCTGCAAAGTAGATTTTTCTCACCGTATCCTACTCTGGCTCCCAGCGCAGGATCAGATTCTTGGCCGCGTGTACCTCGTCCAGTCTCTGCAGCGGCGCGTCGTGAGGCGCGGTGTGGAGCAAGTCGGGGTCGGCGCGCGCCTCCTCGGCTATGCGCAGTAACGCCTCGACGAATCCGTCCAGCACCTCCAGGCTCTCCGTCTCTGTCGGTTCGATCATCAGCGCCTCGGGAACGATCAAGGGAAAGTAAACGGTGGGTGGGTGAAAGCCGTAATCCATCAGCCGCTTGGCTACGTCCATCGTGTGCACGCCGGCCTCTTGCACGTCCTCGGGCGGCCCGGCCAGGACGAACTCGTGCATACAGGTGCGGTCGTAGGGCAGCGGATAAGTCGCCTTGAGACGCTCCTTCAGGTAGTTGGCGTTGAGCACCGCGTGTTCCGCCACCCGCCGCAGGCCGCCCGCTCCCAGCATGCGGGTGTAGACGTAGGCCCGCACCAGCACGCCAAAGTGGCCGTAGAAAGCCTTCACCCGGCCTATGGACTTGGGCGGGTCCACGAAAGTATAGAATTCTCCCTCGTCGCTCGACCGTTCGGGGTCCACGTCCACGATGGGCGCCGGCAGAAAGTCGGCCAGTCGCTCCGACGCGCCCACTGGGCCGGAGCCAGGGCCGCCGCCGCCGTGAGGAGTGCTAAAGGTCATGTGCAGGTTGTAGTGGAGCACGTCGAATCCCAGGTCGCCGGGACGGGCGATGCCTAACAGGGCGTTCATGTTTGCCCCGTCGCCGTACATCAGTCCCCCGTGCTCGTGGACCAGGGCCGTTATCTCCTCGACGTGCTCGTCAAAGAGCCCCAGCGTGTTGGGATTGGTCAGCATCATGCCGACCAGACAGTCGCCGTGCTCCCGGCACGCTGCTTCCAGCGCCGCCAGGTCCACGTTGCCGCGCGCGTCTGATGGGATCTCTATCACGCGCAGCCCGCTCATGGTCGTGGTGGCCGGGTTGGTGCCGTGGGCCGAGTCGGGGACCAGGATCACGTCCCGCCGCTCGTCGCCCCGGGCCAGGTGATAGGCGCGCATCATCAGCACGCCGGTCAACTCGCCGTGCGCGCCCGCCGCCGGCTGCAAGCTGACCGCTGCAAAGCCCCCGATTTCAGCGAGAAACTCTTGCAGATGATACATCAAGAAGAGCGCCCCCTGCACCGTCTCCTCGTCCTGGTAGGGATGGAGACGGGCAAAGCCCGGCAGGCGCGCCATCTGCTCGTTGATCTTGGGATTGTATTTCATAGTGCAGGAGCCGAGCGGGTAAAAGCCGACATCCACTCCGTGATTCAATTGGGAGAGGCGAGTGTAGTGACGGATCAGGTCAAGTTCGCCCACCTCCGGCAGCGACACGTCGCGCCGTACCAACTCCTCCGGCAAGTCAGCGGGAGGAACGTCCAGGGCCGGCAGCGAGGCTGCACAACGGCCAGGACGGGAGATTTCAAAGATCAAAGGTCTGGTCACGACGTCACCTCCTCCAAAGCCTCCACCAGCGCGTCAATCTCCTCGCGCGAGTTCATCTCTGTCACGCACAAGAGCATGTGGTCTTGCAGGTGCGGGTAATCCCGCCCCAGGTCGTAGCCGCCGACGATGTCCCATTCCTCCAGCAGATAGCGGTTGATCTCCTCCACCGGCCTGGGGCAGTGAACCATGAACTCTTTGAAGAAGGGCTCGTCGTCCACGACAGTGAATCCATCAATTTCCCCGATCCGCCGCTGCGCGTAATGGGACTTGTGGTAGCACAGCTCCGCCACCTGCCGCATTCCGCATTTGCCCAGCGCAGCCATATAGACCGCGGCCGCCAGCAACACCAATCCTTGATTGGAGCAGATGTTGGAGGTGGCCCGCTCGCGGCGGATGTGCTGCTCGCGGGTGGAGAGGGTGAGGACGAACCCCCGTTCCCCGGCCGCGTCCACCGTCTGGCCCACGATGCGGCCCGCTATCTTGCGCGCGTACTTTTGGCGGGCGGCGAAAAAGCCCAGGTACGGGCCCCCAAAGTTGAGACCGGCCCCCAGCCCCTGCCCCTCGCCCACTACGATGTCGGCTCCGAACTCACCGGGAGGCTTTAGCAACCCCAGTGCTATGGGGTCGGCCACGACGACCAGGAGCGCGCCGGCCGCGTGCGCCGCTGCGGCCAGAGCGCCCAGGTCCTCAATGCGCCCCAAAAAGTCGGGGTACTGGACGATGAGGCAGGCGGTCTCTTCATCGAGTAACCCCGTCAATTCTGCTGCTCCTCCGCCCTCGTCCCCTGCGATGGTCAACCCCATCCCCTGAGTGTAGGTGCGCACTACGGCTCGATATTCGGGGTGAACGAAAGGAGAGAGCGCCACCTTGCGCCGCTTCAGGCGGTGGACGTTGATGGCGGTGATGACCGCTTCGGCAGTGGCGGTCGCGCCGTCGTAGTGGGAGGCATTGGAGACCTCCATGCCGGTCAGGGCGCAGATCATCGTTTGATACTCAAAGATGGCCTGCAAAGTCCCCTGGCTGATCTCTGGCTGGTAAGGAGTGTAAGCGGTGTAGAACTCGCCCCGGCTCAGGACAGCGTCCACCACGGACGGGACAAAGTGGTGGTAGGCTCCGGCCCCCAGGAAGCAGGGACACTCGGCGGTGGTCAGATTGGCGCCGGCCAGCGTCTCCAGTTCCCACCGAACATCAATCTCGGAAAGGGCTGTGGGCAAGTTTAACTCTGGAAAGCGGACATGCTCCGGCACGTCCTCGAACAGTTCCTCAATGGACCGGATGCCGATGGCAGCCAGCATCGTCCCCCGATCCCTGTCAGAATGAGGGATATACGGCATAGAATCACCTCCCAAGCACTATGAATTAAGCCTCTTCCTCGGCGACGAACGCTTCGTATTCTTTGGTATCCAAAAGTTCGTCAAACTCGGCCGGGTCATCGGGGATAAAGCGGATCATCCAGCCATCGTCGTAGGGAGACTGGTTGACCAATTCTGGCTCATCCTCCAGATCCTCGTTGACGGCCGTGATCTCCCCACCCAGCGGCATATAGACGTCGGAGGCGGCCTTTACCGATTCGACGACGGCAAAGGCATCTTTCCTGTCAAACGTGTCTCCCACCTCCGGCAGTTCCACGTAGACAATGTCGGAGAGGGATTCCTGGGCGTGATCGGTGATGCCGCAGATGATCTCTTCCCCATCCTGGCGGGCCCACTCGTGGTTCTCGGTATATCGCGCTCTGGGATCCAGTTTCATCGCTATTGCTCCTTTCTATTAAATGTGAGTTGTTTTCCCTCTGCCAATCGCTGCTGGGTTAGCAGCTTGTCGGATAACCCTGTAATATAAGGGCCTGTGCCCGTTTTTGCCTGTCGAGTTACTCTCTCCGACAGGCTGCTAGGGCCTCGATTACCCGCCGCCAACCTCGCGCCCATATTATATCAACTAACTTTGCCAGGGCAAGCCAGATTTTCCCACCCGCTACACAACCCGCGGCACCCGCGCCAGGATCTCGGAGACCACTTCGTAGTTGATCGTCCCCAGCCACTCGGCCACTTCCTCGGCCGTGATCGCGTCTTCCCACTGGCGACCGATGAGTACCACCTCGTCACCTATGCGGACGTTGGGGATGTGACTGACGTTGATCATCGTTTGGTCCATACAGATCCGGCCCACGATGGGCGCGCGTTGACCACGGACGAGCACCGCCTGCCAGCGAGTCGGCGCGCGGCGGAAGCCGTCGGCGTAACCCACTGGGATGACGGCTATGGTCTCCTCCCGCTCCGTCTGGTAGGTGTTACCGTAACTGACGTGACTGCCCGGCGGCAGGGTCTTGACCTGGGCGACGGTAGTCTTCCACGCCAGCACAGGGCAAAAGTCCGACGGGAGCGAGACCTGACGAGAGGGCTGGAGACCGTACATCGCCAGGCCCAAGCGCACCATATCGAAGCGACTCTCTGGGAGCTGCAACAGGGCGGCCGAGTTGGCGCAATGAACGACCCGGAAAGTGACGCCGGTCTCGGCCAAACCATCCAGCACGCGCCGGAAACGGGCCAGTTGCCAGCGAGTGTATTCTATGTCAGCGTCGTCTGCGACGGAAAAGTGGGTAAAGATACCCTCCAGATCGAGGCCGGGCAGGCGACGGATTTCGTCCACGAAAGGGATAACCTGGTCAGGCAGCAATCCCAGCCGCCCCATACCGGTATCCACCTTGATGTGCACTCGGGCGGTGCGGCGCAGATCGGCGGCGGCCCGGCTGAAAGCCCGCGCCACGTCGGCATCGTAGAGGGTGAGCGTGACGTCGCGCAACAGGGCCGCCTTGGCCAACCAGACGGGGGTGTAGCCCAGCACCAAGATAGATGCATCCACGCCGCCATCGCGGAGCTTGAGCGCCTCGTCTACCGAGGACACTCCGCAGCAAGATGCTCCGTTGTTGAGGGCGGTGCGGGCGACAGTGATGGCCCCGTGCCCGTAGGCGTCGGCCTTGAGCACGGCCATGACGTCTACCTCCGGCCCGACGATCTCTTTAATTTGCCGGACGTTGTAGGCAAGCGCTTCCAGGTCTATCTCGGTCCACGTGGGTCTGGCAGGACGGGTGGTGCGTATCGCCAGCCCGTCCATGCGGCGCACCAAGAGATTGACGCCGTCTGGATCGGCCAGGAGTCCCTCCACCACTCGTTCCATCCGGGCTTCCACGTCCCCTTTGATCAGTGTCACGTCTCCTGGTCTCAATTGGGGCTTGAGATGACGCACTGCGTCGCGGGCGGTATAGGTAACTAGGATGTGTTCGCGGGACAAGCCGGCCTCGGCGGCAGCCTCGGCGATCCAGGTCGCGCGCTCGCCCTTGACGATCAGATTGTCCACAAAGGCAGCGGCGACCCGTCCCAGGTGGCGATGGCCCTCCACCGCATAGCCGCCCAGTTGGGCCATATCTCCCAAAACGGCAATGCGGCGTTGGGCAGGATAGTCGGCCAAAGTGGATAGAGCCTGTAACGCGGTGGCCGGACTGCAACTGGCAGAGCCGTCGAGCAGAAGCGAGTCGCCGTGACCCGGCAATAGCCGCAGCCGGCCAGGGCCGGGTTGCAGTTCCTCCATCGCGTCGAGGATGTCGTCCCACGGAACACGGTATGCCAGGCCAACGGCGATGGCTGCCATGATGGTGTGTGCCTGGTGGCGACCCAGAAGCCTGGTGCGAATCTCCGCTTTGGCCGGGTAACCGGGGGTGCCCAGGCCGCTGACGCCGGGAAAATGGACGACGAATTGAAGCCCCTCCCGGTCGAGTCGCAGGTCGGAGGCTACGATGTCGGCATCGGGGCTGAGACCGTAAGTGACGACGCGGGCGCGGGTGTGCTCCCGCATCGCCCGCACGTGGGGATCGTCGTAATTGAGGATGGCCACACCATCGGGCGGCAGGGATTCGACCAGTCTACCTTTCTCCTGAGCGATAGCCTCCATACTGCCCAGGTAGGCCAGGTGGGCGCGGTTGACGGCCGTGACGACGGCGACGCGCGGGCGGGTCAGTTCGGCCAGGTTAGTGATGTCCCCAAAAGCGTGACAGGCCATCTCCAGGACAGCCACCTCGTGTTCTGTCCCCAGTCCGGCCAGGGAGATGGGCAGGCCAAAACGGCTGCTCAGGTCTGGCGGGTTGGAAAACACCCGGTGGCAGGTAGCCAGGACCGCAGAGATGGCGCGACACGTATCGGTCTTGCTGGTGGAGCCGGTGACGCCCACGACCTGAGTGCCGTGCTGGCGCAGGACGTGATCGGCCCAGTCGGTGAGGGCTAGTTGGATATCTGGAACCACTATGCAGGGAACGGTGGGGCCGGGAGGGGGGAACTGGCAAAGCACCCCGCCAGCCCACTTTTGGATGGCGTCGGCGATATAGTCGTGGCCGTCGCCGCCCCCCTCGCTCTTGACGGCGACGAACAGTTCGCCGGGGGTGATGCGGCGTGAATCGTAGCAAAAGGCGGGGAATTGGGTGGGAATGGGAGGCCCAATATGTAGCCCGCCGGTGGCGGATAAGAGATCATCTAGGCAAATCATCGCGGGGTGATTGTAACACCAGGGCTGAGGTTACGCAAGCGCCGGGTGCTCGAAGCGCCCGGCGCTGTTGGTGGGCGGTACGGGACTCGAACCTGTGACCTCCTCCTTGTAAGAGAGGCGCTCTGACCAGCTGAGCTAACCGCCCGCAGGGTAATTATAGCCGTAAATACGTATCCGTCAACGTCACAGCCGGGGCAGAACGATGGATTGCTGAGCCTGGTACTTGCCCTTCTTGTCGGCGTAGGAGGTTTCACATTCCTCGTCCCCCTCAAAGAAGAGTACCTGAGCGATGCCCTCGTTGGCGTATATCTTGGCCGGCAGGGGGGTGGTATTGCTGATCTCTAGTGTGACGTAACCTTCCCACTCTGGCTCAAAGGGAGTCACATTCACGATAATGCCACAGCGGGCATACGAGCTTTTTCCAACGCAGATGGTCAACGTGCTGCGCGGGATGCGAAAGTACTCTACCGTCCGGCCCAACGCAAAAGAATTGGGGGGAATGACACACACCTCGCCTTTGAAATCAGCAAAAGAGGCGGCGTCGAAATTCTTGGGATCCACCACGATGGACTTGCTGGACTTTAACTCGGCCAGTGCGCGAGAAGCGGCGTCGCGGCGGCGCGTCAGGTACGGCCACACCTGTGAAAGAATATACTGCACATCGGCCCCCTTGCTCACCACCAACTCGCTCTGCCCATCATCCGGCTCCCGCAACCAACCAGTGCCAAAAGTGGCCTGCAGTCCCTCCAACATCCGGTGGTCGTCGCCAGCGATGGTGAGGGCCAGGCTCGGTTTTCCATCTGTCTCCGAGGCAACGTAGCCAATCCGCCCTCGTGCGTCGAGCACGCCGGCCACGTAAGCACATTGCACGTCCGAGAGTTTTGAGGCCGTGATCTCTGGCTGGAAAATCTTGAACTCGTCGGCCACGCGGATGTCATAGCCGTAGGACGAGAGTCCGTAGGATATGACCCCGTCGCGCACCTGCCCGTCCACGAACGGCTCGATCATGCGATGTTCAGACGCCATTTGGCGAATCCAACGATCAGGTTTTAGTCCCATAAGCCTCCCGAGAAGATGCAAGAGGCAGGAGACAAGAGACGGGGGGCAAATCAAGTCCGCTTGTCACTTGCCCACTTGCCTCCTGCTACATACGTTCCGGCGCGCTTACACCCAAAAGGTTCAACGTTCGCGCCAGCGTCAGGCGGGCCGCCCGCGTCAGCATCAGGCGCGCCTGGGTCCGTTCCGGCTCCTCCGGCGCGACGACGTGGCAATCCCGGTAGAAGGCGCTAAAGACGGCGGCCAATTCCTGGGCATAAAATGTCAGGTGATGTGGGGCCAACTGCGTCGCCGCCAGCGCCACGATTTCCGGCAGTTCCAACATCTTGCGGATCAGCGCCAGCTCGCTCTCGTGGGTCAGTAGTGAGACGTCGCCCGCGGCCTCTGTATCCCACCCCAGGTCAACGGCGTGACGCAATATGCTGGCGATACGGGCGTGGGCGTACTGCACGTAAAAGACCGGGTTCTTGTCCGATTGCTCGACCGCCAGGTCCAGGTCAAAATCCATCGTCGAGTCGACGGTGCAGGTGAGGAGCATAAAACGGATGGGGTCCGGGCCGACCTCGTCCAGCAGCTCGCGCAGCGTGACGAACTCGCCGGCCCGCTTCGACATGCGCACTTCCTCGCCGCCCCGCTTCAGGCTGACCAGTTGGTAGAGGATGATCACCACGCGCTCGGGATCAAGTCCCAACGCCCGCGCCGCCGCCTTCACGCGGGGCGCGTCCCCGTGATGGTCGGCTCCCCAGACATAGATCGCCTTATCGAAGCCGCGTTCGACCAGCTTGTCCCACACGTAGGCGACATCGGAGGCGAGGTAGGTGGGGCGCTCGTCCGGCTCCGGTATGACTCGCGGAGAGCGGATCAAGACGGCGTCCGCTTCCAGGTCAGGAGTAGTGAACCAGGTCGCATCGTCCCGCTCGACGATGTGCCCCCCGTCTCGCAGCGCTTCCAGCATACGGTCGAACAGGCCAGATTCGTACAGGCTCTTTTCGTGGAACCAGGTGTCGAACTCTACTCCCAGGTCGGCCAGGTCTCGGCGCATCTCGGCGAGGACGCGCGCTATACCCTCTCGCCCCAGAGCGCGCACGGCCTCGCGGCGAGGCAAATCGAGATACCGGTTGCCCTCCTCTCGAGCTATTTGGCGCCCCATCTCCACGACATAGTCGCCTCGATAGCCGTTCTCCGGGAAGGGCTCGTCCCGGCCGAGGGCCTGGGCATAGCGGGCATAGACGCTCTCGCCAAAGTGACGTATCTGGGAACCGGCGTCGTTGACATAGTATTCCCGTTCCACCTCAAAGCCGGCCGCCGCCAGCAGGCTGACCAGGGTGTCGCCGATGACGGCATTGCGGACCGAGCCGACGTGGAGCGGCCCGGTGGGGTTGGCGCTCACGAACTCGACCTGGTATCGCCGCCCACGGCCAATATCCAAGGCGCCAAAGCTCTCCCCGGCGTCCAAGATGGCCTCGACCTGAGCAGCCAGCCAGTCCACGTTCAGCGTGAGGTTGATGTAGCCGGGCCCGGCCACCTCTACCTGGCCCACGAACGGGGCCGGTGGGATGTGCTCGACCACTTGCATGGCTATCTGCCGTGGTGACATAGTCGCTGCGCTTCCCTTTACACCTGGCGGGTTGGCGGCTTTTGCCAGTTGCAGGCAGACGGGCGACGCATAGTCGCCGTGCTCGAGCTGGCGCGGCCGCTCCACGACGACCGGCGGCGTCTCGAACTCGGGCAGAGCGCCCTTCTCCTGCGCGGCGTGCAGTCCCGCGACGATCAAGTTTGAAACCTGGTCACGAACAAGTTGTGCCATCATCCTCCTTATCGAAAATCAGTCGGCGCCCCACACCGATTGCAAAACCTGGCTCCCGCCCTGAGCCGATGGCCGCATGAGGGGCAGGTTGTCATCTCTGTTCTGTTGTTCGCTTTCTCCCCGACTGTAATCTGCCCTCCACTGACGTTCCCGAACTGGATGACGGGTCCCTCTCCACCCACCGCTACCTGCCCGCTGACGTCTCCCGCTATGTTGATCTGCCCGTGTTGCTCGATGAGCGTCCACGCTCCTGGTTCTGGCTCGATCTCTGGCTCGACGGTGAAAGGCAATCCCTTGGGCTGGGTCTCTCCGCCGGCGTAGTGGGCCAGGACAAAGTTATCGGCCTGCTCAAAGTGGAGGACGGGGTGCTGTCGGTCTTTGGTGCGGCCCGGCACCATCTGGCGGGCGTGCAAGGCCAGGTCTGCCACGCGCACGTAGCCGTCTTTTTTCGAGACGCCCGCACCGCATAGCGATTCGATCAGCGCCAGGGTAAAGGCGCTGTAGGGCCTGCCGGCGTAGGACAGCTCATCCTCCTGCGAGGAGGCGACGAGCACCCGCCCGCTCCCCTCGGCCAGCAACCCCTGGGCCTCGGGCGGCAGGGGTGATTTTGCCATTTGCAGCCCCGGCGCTTTGGCTCCGCCATCGTATGGCGCGCCCACACCACCCGCGTGGCAGCAGTCGAGCAGCAACAGAAGCTTTTGGGCCGGGATGGCGCGCAGCCGGTCGGTGAACTCGGCCCCGCTGATGCAGGTCTGGTAGAGCCGGTTCAGGTCGTGGCCGTGGGGCAGCAGGTAGTAGAACTCGCCAGTGGGAGAGGTGACCTGGTAGCCGTGGCCGGAAAAGTAGACGATGACGGTGAGTGGGTTAGAGGTTGGAGATTGGATACTGGAGAGGTCGTCGAGAGCCGCGAGGATAGCGGCGCGGGTAGCCTCTTCGCCGGTTAGTAAGTGAACCTGGTCGGGCGGGTAGGCGCAACGGGCCGGGTCTTGGAGGATCTTGGCTATGCCGATGGCGTCATCCACGGTGTTGGGCAGGTCGGCACCGACACCGACGACGAGGGCATGTCCTTGGTCAAAGGTGGTCATGGTCTGTTTCTCCAAAAATTACTGCACTAGAAAGATTTTACTCGATGCATCCTGCTCTGATGTACAGCCTTCCGTCTATGCTTTCCCCCGAGTAATAGCTGCCTACCCAGATGTTGTATTCCCCGCCGGGAGGATACGGAATATCTACCCGCGGGTTTCCGTTGCCCAAGGAGTCGTCATCGCAATGCCACGTCCCGTACTCATCCCTTACGATCAGAGTGGTGTCTTTTCCTGCCGTGTTTGCTATGAAGTAGATACTCAGGTTATAGGTGGTTCCTGACCACTGGAGGCGAAAGTCTGGCGCACTCGTGGCGTATCCTCTACACTCGCTGCCCAGGCCAAGGCCGCTTACATTGACGGGGCCGCCGCTAGTCATGTACACCGGATCCGGGTTTGGACACGGGCCTGTCATACTCAATGATCCGTAGTTGGGAGCAAGTGTGTGATCCAAGCCGCTGCTGGGAGACTCCGCACAGTCGGAGTCACAATTATAATGGTCTTCATTGCAGGGATACTCGCTATCACAGATCCCGTTTCCACATACGCAGCAGTCGGACATGCAAGTAGTTCCGTCTTCGCTGCAAGGGTAGTCCCTGTCACAGATTCCATCTCCACACACGCATTGCGGCGTGGGTGTCGGTGATGGGATGAACGCCGTCGGTGATGGGGTGATCGGTGTTGGCGACGGGGTGACAGGTGTGGGCGCGGGGGGCGCAACGTCGAAGGGACATTCCGTCCCGGCCACTTCGTCGCCATCCACGTCGTAGAGTACGGCCCAGAGCATGTGTCCCCCGGATTGCAGGTTCTCGAAAGCCCATTCTATCTCCCACACCTCCCCCGGCGCCAGCCATATCTCCTCAAAGATCGTGTCGTCCAGCCATATCTCTACCCGGCCCTCGATGTTGGTCTCGACGAAGAGGATGGTATAGTCGTCGCGGTCGTATTCCCGGTAGCAGCCGTCGGCGAGTTCTAAGATGACCTGTGGCTCTTCCATCGGGACTTCCGGTGGAACCTCCGGCGGCGGCGGCGGGGCCTCTGTGGGCGGCGTGCGGGTGGGCGTGCGGGTGGGCGTGCGGGTGGGCGTGCGGGTTGCCGTTGGGGGCGGCGCCTCTGTGGCCGGCGGCTGCGTGGGCGTGGGCTGGAGGAGATTCCAGACCCCCCATCCGCCCAGCGCCAGGAGTGAGACGGTGACGAGGGCGATGGCTCCCTTGACCAGCGCCGGCACGCCGGTGGTCGTCGGTGGTTGGGGTGGTTTCTGGGGCGGCTTTTTGGGTGGGGCGGGCGGCGTCAGGAGCAGGCTCAAGTTGTGTTTGGTTATCGCGGCCCCGGCCTTGTCGCCCAGCGCCTCCCGCAGGCGGAGGGCTTTGGTCAGGGCGGTGCGGGCGGCGGAGCTATCTCCCAGGCAGAGGGCGCGGGTGCCGAGCTGGTGCAGCGCCCAGGCTTGGGCGGCTTGTTCCCCCACCGCTTTGGCCGCCTGGAGTATCCAGCGCAGTACTTGTGCCCAGGCTGCCCAACGTCCGCCCAGAGCCAGTGCGCCCTCTATCGTCCGCCCCAGGCGCACGACCTCCGCCCAACGGTCGGCGCCGACTGCCCATTTTAACGTCTGTAGGATGGCGTCGGCCTCTTCCAGTAGACGATCGGGCGCTTGCTGTTGCCCTTCGGCCCACGTGGTTAAGTGGGCCAGCGCCCGCTCCCCCCATGGGGCCAGATCCCACTCTTGCTGCAACGTCTGGGCCAGATCTCCGGTCAGGCTGTAGCGGGGGCTGTGGGCTTGCGCCAGGCCGCGCCGGAGCAGCATTTGGGATGCAGGCCCGACGTCGGTTAGGCCCGTTATGGCGCCCAGGTGTTCGGCAGGGAGGGATGCCCCTTTGAGCAAGGCCAGCACCGCCAGAATCTGCCGCTCCGGTTTTGAGAGCGCGTCTAGTACCTGGGTCGTCAGCGCCTCGACGGGCGAGGGGGTTATCGTCTGGTGAGCCACCTGGGTCAGCGACAGGCCCTTCTCCCGCGCCAGCGCCGCCGCCTGGATGAGGTGTAGGGGATGGCATTTCAGGGCGGTGCAGAGGGCGCGGGCGGCGGGCCGTTCCTGGGGGGTCAAGGAGCGGCCCAGTCGGCGTTCCACCAACGTCAGCGCGTCTTTGGGCGGCAGGCCGCCCAGCTCCATGGCCTGATCTTTTTCCCACAGGCGGCGCTCCGGCGAGCCGAGCATAAAGGCACAGGCCGGCGCGACGTCCAACAACGCTTCCACCTCGTCCCGCTCCAGTTCTACGTCGTCCAGCAGGATGAGCGCCCGTTTATCCTGTAGAGCGTGTCGTAGCTCGGCTTCGGTGGGCTTGAAGGGGACGTCGCTTTCATAGAAGGCGTCGTAAAGGGATTGCAGGAGATCTTTCAGGGGCTGGCCGCGGGCCGAGAGGTAGACTATCCCATCGGGGAGGGAGGCGGCGTTGGGGTGGTGGGCCAGGTAGCGCAGGAGGGCGGTCTTGCCCACTCCTTCCTGGCCGTGGAACTCGACGGGGGCGGGCGCTTGGAAAGCAGCAGTGGCAGCGGCGCTCTCCGTCTCTCGATCCAGCAGGCCGGGGAATGGGCGGGGCAGCAGGGCAACGGGAGTGGGACGCGGCCGGGGCTTGGGTTTTTCCTCCGGCATAGAGACGTTGACCACGCCGCCGTGCACGTCTCCGATCTGGATGATGTTGTTGCCGATGGCGATCTGGCCGCTGACGCCGCCCTTGATGTGTACCTCTACGTCTTCAAGGGGGATGGGAGGAGCAGGCTCGGCGGCAAGGGGCTGGCCGCAGCGTGGGCAGAAGCGGCCTTTCGGCTTGATGGCGGCTCCACAGGAGGGGCAGGTGGTGGCAGACGGCGTGGGCGCGGGTGGAGCGGCCGGCATAGCCTGCCCACACTTGTTACAGAAGCGGGCGCCCGGTCTGACGGCTGCCCCACAGGCCGGGCAGGAGGCGACGGAAGGTGATGGAGGCGCAGGCGGAGCGGTACGCAGTGGTTGCCCGCACTGCCGGCAGAAGCGAACGCCGGAGCGGTTCTCAAAGCCGCATTTGAGGCATTTCATCGTACACCTCACTGGCTGGCTGGTGAGAAACCAGGTTTTTCTGTAAGCGAAGGCGCTTCTGCTTCGCCCAAAGCGACAAAAACCTGGTTTCTTTCCCCAAATCTTTGAGAAGATACATTCCGCCCCTACACCCTTTCTCAGGCTGCTCGACCGCTGTCCCAATGCGCCGCGTGACAATTATTATACCATCAAAGTTGCCTCTCGGCCAAGTGTTCCAACAGGCTCAAGCGGGCAGTCGGCCCAACCCGGCCAGCGCGTCGCGGGCGGTCAGCCAGCCGGTATCCGGGAAGAGACACGCCACCTGCGGGGCAAAGGGCGGTGAAGCGGTCAGCACCTGGGCGGGGGAGCCGTCGGCGACGACTGCGCCCTGATCGAGGATCACGACCCGGTCGGCGGCCTGGGCGGCCAATTCGACGTCGTGGGTTGTCAGCAGCACACCCGTCCCATCCGCCTGCCACTCCCGCAGTAGCCGCGTCAGCTCCCGCTTGGCGGGATAGTCCAGGCCGCGCGTCGGTTCGTCGAGGAGCAGGAGCCGGGGGCGGGTGACTGTGACCGCGCCCAACGCCACCCGCTGCCGCTGCCCGACGCTCAGGTCGCGGGGGTAGGACGCGGCCAGATCGCTCAAACCCAGGCGGGTCAACAGGTCGGCGGGCGCGATGGGAGGGCTATTGGTCATGCCGTGGTTGCGCAGCGTGATCGCCAGCTCGTCGGCGACGGTGTCGGCAAAGAGCAGCGCGCCTGGCTCCTGGGGTAGGTAGCCGACGTTGCGGCAGATGTCGGCCGTCTCCTGTCCGACGAGCGACTCGCCCGCCAGCACGACCTCTCCCTGCCGTGGGCGCAGCAGCCCGACGATGCACCTGAGCAGCGTGGTCTTGCCGGAGCCGTTGCGCCCCATCAGCGCGACCAACTCCCCCTTGCCAAGAGTGAGTGAGACACCACGCAGGGCAGGCGTGCCATTGTAGTTAAAGGAAAGTCCCTCTACTTGGAGGATTGGAGATGGGGGGTTGGCTATTTGGGGTTGGGGATTGGGAATCGGGAATTGGGATTTCGCTGCAAAGCAGCGACCTTCTTCGACGGTCAGCGGCAACGGCTCCCAGCCCAGCGTTTTGCCCAGCGTGACCAGCGGCGGGATCAAATCCATCTGGTGCAATACCTGGCGTGGCGGGCCGCTGAGCGCCGGCCCGCCGGGCCCGGGCAGGTGGATCAGACGGTCGGCGTGGGGCAGGATGCGCTCCAGGCGCTGCTCGGACAGGACGATGGTCAGCCCCAGGGTGCGATTGAGGCGCACCAGTGCAGAAAGCACATCCTGAGCCGATTGGGGGTCGAGTTGCGAGGTGGGCTCATCGAGCGCCAGGATGCGCGGGCGGAGGACTAGCGCGGCGGCAATGACGACGCGCTGCTTCTCGCCGCCGGAGAGCGACTCCAATGGGCGGACGCGGAGGGAGGTCAGTTCCAGCAGATCCAGCGCTTCCTCGACGCGCGCTCGCATCTCGGCGGGCGGGACGGCCGCGTTCTCCAACGCGAAAGCGATCTCGTCTTCGACCCGGTCCACGACGAACTGGGACTCGGGATCCTGAAAGACAAAGCCGACGACGTGGCTGAGTGCCTGTGGCCCCTCGGCGACCGGGTCACGACCGGCGACGGCGACGCGCCCGCCGAGCACGCCGCCGGTAAAGTGGGGCACCAATCCGTTGAGGCAGCGCAACAGCGTGGACTTGCCCACGCCGGAGGGCCCGGCCACGAGAGCGAATTCACCCTCGGCGATGCGCAGCGTCACGTCGGCGAGCGCGGGACGGGAGGCGCCGGGGTAGGTGTAGGTGAGGTGGTTAAAATGGATCATTTGTGATCTGCTCGGCTTCCGCTCACTGTCACTGGCGCGAGCAATCCCAGCAACCCCAATCCGACGAGTGGGTCGAAGGGGGGCAGGCTCAGGCGTGGATAGGGGGCGTAGGCGAGCGTCGCCCGGCCGGGCAAGGGCAGCAGAACCACGGCCAGCGCCAGCCCGCACCCCAGCACGGTGAGAGTGTCGCGCCCGCTCCAGCGGCGCGGACGGTAGGCGGTGCGGGGGGCGGCCCGCCCGGCCAGCCGTAGCACGGCGAGGATCAATCCTGCTCCCGCGATCATCCCGCTCAAAGCAGCCCGCTTCCAAGGCATAAACAGCCACGCCAGCCAGCCTCCCAGGAGCATCAACAGCCCCAGCGCCAGCAGCGCCTGCGAGCGCAACGGCTGCGCCCGGTCGGAGACGGCTCCGTAGCCACGGGCGACCATCGCCTCGGCCAACCCCATCGAGTGCTCCAGCCCGCTCACCAGGAGCGGCACGACGATGGGCAGCCAGTCGCGCAGGCCGCGCACGCGGTGACCGCGCACCGCCTGGGCTTCGCGGATGCGGGCCAGGCTGCGGGTCGTCTGCGGGACAAAGGTAAGGGCGATGGAGAGCACGACGCCGGCCTCGTGGAAGGCGCGCGGCGCGAGTTGCACCAGGTCGCGCACCGGCGTCGCCCGGTTAAAGAGTGTGAACCCGCCAAAGATGGCCGTCAGCACGAGGCCGTTCGTAGCGCCAAAGAGGAGCGATTCCAGTGTCAACGGGCCGCCCAGCAGCGGGAGCCAATCGGGCAAGCGGAGGAGCACAGTATCGCCCAGGTGGGCGGTCAGAGCGTTGAACAGGGCCGCCAGGGGCACCGCTGTGGCCGCAAAGCGGAAGGGCAGCAGCATCGCCCGCCGGTTCTGGTCGGGCGCGCAGATGGCGGATACGAGTGTCACGATCAGCAGCAAGAGAATGGCGTAGAGCGGGTTGCGGGTGGACGAAGCTATCACCAGCACCGTCATTGCCCAGAAAAGCCAGGTGCGCGCGTCAAGCATCGGCAGATCCCCGAGACCCTAAGGGTTTCAGAAAACCCTTAGGGTCTGTCTCGAAGTAGAACCGGCGCCGGAAGCGAGCGAGCACCCGCACCGTCGGTGCGCCCAACAGCAGAATCAAGCTCGCGTTGCCCACCGCCCGCGCCACGTCCCACCCTAGCGAGGTCACGGCGTAAAAGGCGGCGTAGCGAGCCAATGTCTCCCCCAGGCCTATGCCCGACGTCCAACTCTGCTCAACCGGCCCCACGGCAAAAGGCCAAAAGTAGAGATTGATGATCGCGCCGTAGAGCAATCCCCAGATGAAGGCAAAAATGCTGAGGAGTGCAATCTCTAATCTCCAATATCCAGGGGTTGAGATTAGGGATCGGAGGTTAGAGATTTTGAGCCACCCGGCAGTGAGGCCGATCCATCCCGCCGCGAACATCTGGTAAGGCAGCCACGGCCCCACGCCGCCGGTGATCAGCCCGGAGACGAGCAGCGTGAAAGCGCCCATCAGGAAGCCAAAGCGGCTGCCAAAGACGTAGCCCGCCAGAATTATGGGCGCAAAGATGGGGGAAAAGCCGCCCGGCATGGGAACGGCAACCTCGATGAAGCGCAGCGTGCTGGTGATGGCGACCAGCACACCCAGAAGCGCCACCGTCTTGGCGCTGATCGCCTGTCCTTGCAGTTCCACCAGCAGCGCGACCAGCGAGAGTCCGACCAACGCCGTGGTCGCCAGCACCGCGTCCTGGCTATGGGCGGCGCCGATGGAGCCGCCGGCCTGGGCATCGAACAGGAAAGGATAGACGAAAGCCAAAACACCGATGGCTGCGCTGAGGGCGTAAATGGCCCCGCCGACGATCCGACGCACGCTCATTTCTGGCGGATGAAAAAGATCAGCCAACCACCCAGCCCGCCCCCGATGAGGCTGAAGACGATGTAGCCGATTGGGACGAGGGCAGAGGCCGTTCTCTCACCGTTGGGCGCGGCTGGCTGCTCGCCGGTCGCCGAACGAGCAGCGTCCAAGCCGGTGGGTGTGGGCAACGGCTGTGTGACGTGTGGAGTGAGAGTAGGTGAAGACAGGGACATTACCCGCGCTGGAGTAGAAGGTGGAGAGACGGCCGCCACGGATTGCGGGGTAGGAGAGGGAGAGGGGGGCGACGACGGAATTACCGTGAGGCCAGGGGTGGGAGAGACCGACGAGGAGAGGCCGGCCGCAGGCTGAGAAACAGGCAGCGGCGTTGACGATGGCGACGGCAATGCGCCGGTCACTCCCAGCACTAGTGTGTGAGTTTGCTCCCCCGCTGCGCTCGCGACGCGCAAGTGGTATTCCTGCGCTGCCGAGGGGCAGGCCTCGCGGCTGCCGTTCAACCCCACACTTTCTCCATCCAGGTAGACCTCGTGGGCGTTGGTCGTGTCCCAGCGCACCATCGTACAAGCGCCGGCGGCGATGGGGTTTTCGTCCAGGCGGAACCAGACCACGGGAGTCGGTGGGGGCGGAGTGTCGGTCGCCGCCTCCGGAGTTGAAGTGTCGGTCGGGGGCGCGGGTGTGTCGGTGGGGGGGGGCGGTGTATCGGTGGGGGGGGCTGGTGTATCGGTGGGGGGCGGCGCGCAGATCTGGTCGAACTGGATCACGTCCGGTGGGTCGCCGCCGCCCCAGCGCCACCCTTCCACGTCGCCATCGTGGACGGTGTAGCTGCTGACGCCAATCGGGGAATAGACCCAGGCTCCACCATCCAGGTGCCAGTAGGCCCAGTAATTGGGGACGTCGCAGGTCAGGCAACTTTCGGCCGGGCACCCCTCTCCACCAACGGCGCAGACCGCTGCCCCCATCCCAGATTCAAAGGCCGCCACGACGTTCAGGCCAGAGCGTGTCAACACGTCGTAGCCGCTGATCTCTTGCTCGCTGAACTCGATGCAACGAGTTGTGACGGAGCCGTCGCCGTGCTCCACGACCAGGCCGACGCGATTGGCCTGTTGTGCGTGCGCTCCCCGCGGTCCGGTTTCAACGACGGCCGGGGCCAGCAGCAGGATCAGCGCCAAGCAAATAGTGACTATTCTGTATTTCATGTTGCCTCCACACGGACGAGGGGGTTTCGGCGTGGTCTCCGACCACGCCGAAACCAGGCTCGCCGAATTATCGTATCATCTCAATGAACCGGGGTAATGTAAGGCGGAATGGCATTCCGCCCTACTTTTCCCCCAACTTTTTGAGAAGAGACGAATTATCGCTGTCTGAGAACGAGCGGCAAGTAAACGGTGTGAGGCTCCAGCGCGCTGCTCATCACGGGACTATACTGGACACCATCCGGGTCTGTAAAAGTGGCCTGAAACTCGTGGGGCACCGGATCCGTGATGGGCAGTGTGGCGGTAAAGTAGCCGTCGGCCCGATGGACCGTCGTGCCCGTCGTCCACGAGCTGGCGCCCGATGTGCGCCACGCCAGAGCGACGTCTCCATCGCCGTCGAGGTCGCTGCCAAATGGAACAATCACGTCCACGCTGTTGCCCCAACTGGCGCGCGGGGCACAGGTGACCATACGGTCGGGGTCGGGGCCGCGGTTGACGGCGACGAATGGCACGAGCGCCTGCGAGAAGGGATAGTAAACTCCCAGCAGCGCCGGCACCGCCTGCCGGGTAGATAAAAAATCGTCGGTGCTTCCCTGGACAAAGGGCCCGTCCGACTTTTGCAGGTCAGACAGTGCATTGTAGGGACTGTGTCCATCCTTCAACCACTTGGCAGCCATCAGGTCCTCACCGGCAGCCAAAAGTCCCTGCATGGCGTAGGCGGTAGAGTTAGCACTGGGACTGCCCCAACTACTCCAGCTTCCCTGGTCGTTCTGCTGGTCTTGCAGGAACAGAACCCCGCTGACGACGCTGGTATCAGTAGTCGGCACGCCGGCCGCGATCAATGCCTGCAATGCCAGGCCGGTGTTGTCGGGGCCGGTGGTATTCCACCACGCCGGAGATAGGTCATACTTCCAGCCGCCGTCACTCTGTTGCAGGCCGGTGAGCGTCTGGGTGGCGCTGATTGGGACGTTCTCGCCGGCCGCCGCCAATCCCAGGATCGCCCAGGCCTGGTGCCAGGTGTTGGTGGGGACGCCGAAAGCACCCAGCGTTGGGCTGTACCAGGTATCGGTGAGCACGTGGACGATGTTTTCGCCGCCAAAACTGAAGGCGTCACTGCCGGCCGCCTCGACTGCCAGGGCCAGTTTGCCCGCTGAGTCGGCGCTCTCAGTGATGAATGAGGAGGCGGTGGCGGAGAGATAATCCATCGCTGAGGCGACGCTGCCGGAGGCTACCACTGTGGCGGGGTCGAAGCCGGCGGCTGCATAGGCCAGCACGGCGTCACAGGTCGGGCCGGCAGGGTGCCCGAAGAAGGTGGGCCAGGAGCCGTCGCCGCTCTGTTGTTCGTTCATCCAGGTGAGGGCGCGGTTGGCCCGCTGCGTCCGCCCCAAGACGGGCAGCGGCGCTTCGGCCAGCCCGGCGATGGCGTGGGCGGTGCCCAGCGCATTGCCGCCAAAACTACCGTCGCTGCCTGGAGGCCGGTCAGGGCATCGTGTGGTGTACCGTTGGCAGCGGCCCAACTTTCCGTCGCCGGGGTATACCCGGCTGCGACGGCGGCCTGGATGGCGGCAGCGGTCGAGTCGGCGCTCAAAGAACCCCAGGATTCCCAGCCGCCGGAGTCGGCCTGGGCATTTCGCAGGAAATCCAGTCCCTCCTGTACTTTGGCGTGCTCCGGCCCCACGTTGCCAGTGGCGATGAGGGCCTGCAACACTAGTGCCGTGGTGTCCACGTCACCGCCAGAGCCCCAGCCCCAGCCGCCGTCGGTCTCCTGCAGGCCGGTGAGGAAATCGGTGGCCTTGATGGGCACTGTTTCTTGCGCTGCCGCCAGGCCGAGGATGGCCCACAGTTGGTTGGTCGTGTTTGCAGCGCCGCTGGTCCAGCCCTGCTGAGCGGTGGTGCTGTAGGCGCCGGTGGCGGCGTGGTAAGTGGAGGTCAACTCGTTGATGATGTTCATCCCGCCAAAGCTATACGGATTTCCATCGCCGGCAACGACGGCCACGGCCAGCATGCCGGCCCGTCCGGGGAAGAGTTCCCCCGTGCCTGTTTCAGCGTGTGTGTAGGTGATGGCCTGTGTCGCCAAATAATCCAGCGTTGTGGTGCCGCTGACCGAAGTCAGAAAGCTAACCGGACGGCGGGCGGCGACGACCGAGATAACTGTCTTGATGGTAGCGAAATCGTCAGCTTCATTGGGGGTCCAGCCCTCAATGCCGCCATTGGGGAGTTGCTTGGTCTGCAAATAGCCCAGTGCGTCGCTGATGGCGTCGCTGTGGTCAAGCGCAGGAAGCGCCAGTAAAGCCGGGAGAGGCTGGGCCTCCGCCGGGATAGATGAGGCATTCATCATCAGCAGCAAGCCTAAAACGAGCGCGGCGCCTAACGTGATACTCAAAACAAATTTGTAGCGATACATTCTTTGCTCCTAGTTGTGTGTTGTTGATCGGTTGGAAACAAAAACCCTTCTCCCTCACGACAATCAGGAGAAGGGCACAGATCAAAAAGCCCTCCCCCTCACGTTTCGTGGGGAAGGGCCGTTGGTGCTTGGAAACCCTTCATGCAACACCCCCTTTCCGCGAAGGCTGATGTGTGCGCTGGCAGAGGCGGGTACTCTGGCTCGTCAGTCCTATAGTCTAGTGGTCTTGTAGTCACGTCATTTGACTAGTTGACTACCCGACTATCTGACCAACCTACAGTTGCGGGACAGCGCCGGACTCTGCGTGCAGCGCACGCACCACCGGCTTTCCCTCTTGCGCCCCTGGCCTCCGAGCTTTGGGGCACCCCTGCCGCAGCAGTTATTCGATTGTGGGGAAAGTATAGCACAGGGGGAACGGACTGTCAAGGATTCCCTGCCCGAAGCGATTGTGCTATAATCAGGGTTAAAAGATGGGTAGTCTCCCCATTTTGTGTTGGCGCTTTTTATTACCGCAGAGCACGCAGAGATTTTATCGAGTCTTCTCGGCGCTCTCGGCGGTTAAACAGGGCATCCCCAAGCCACCAACACAGTGGGGGGAGACTACCAAAAGATGCGAGTTGGGCGCGAGAGCCTGAACAGGAGAAAAAAGGATGAAACACGACGAAGGTGCGTTCAATGGTTACGGAGGGCTGGAGCTTTACTATCAACGCTGGCGACCGGAAGGGGAGCCAAGGGCGGTGCTGCCCATCGTCCACGGCTTTGGCGAGCACGGCGGGCGTTACGGCAACGTGGTGGACTGGTTCGTGCCCCAGGGGTACGCCGTCTACGCTCTTGATCTGCGCGGGCATGGTCGTTCGCCCGGTCCGCGCGGCTATATAGGCGAGTGGGGCGAGTTTCGCGGGGACGTGAAGGCTTTCCTGGCGCTCGTGCGCGAGCAAGAGCCAGGCCGTCCCCTCTTCCTGCTGGGACACAGTATGGGCGGGCTGATCGTCCTGGAGTACGCGCTGCATCACCCGGAGGGATTGACCGGCGTGATCGCGTCGGGGCCATTGCTGGCCCAGGCCGGAATCTCTCCATTCTTGGTCGTGATGAGCAAGGTGCTGTCGAGAGTCATGCCTCGCTTCTCGCTCGACACCGGCCTCGACGCCACGACGATCTCGCGCGACCCGGCCGTCGTCGAGGCCTACGTCAACGATCCGTTGGTGCACAGCCTGGGGACGCCGCGCCTGAGCACCGAGCTCACCGCGGCCTACGAGTGGACACATGCACACGGGGCCGAGATGCGCGTCCCGTGCCTGATCGTACACGGCAGCGCCGACCGGTTGGTTCCGCCCGAGGGCAGCCGTGTCTTTTACGAGAGTATGACGCTCAGTGATAAGGAGCGGCAGGTCTACGAGGGTTACTTTCACGAGGTTTTCAACGACGTCGGCAAGGAGCAGGTGCTGGCGGCGGTGGAGGCGTGGGTGGAGAGCCATCTGCCCCGCACCGAGTGAGTCGTCGTTTGACCAACCTGTGCCTTTGTGTTAGAATGGCGCGGCTCCCCGTGAGGCGTCCCGACCACAGATGATGCTTGATCTAGGAATCGTTATTGTCAGCTACAACACCCGTGATCTGCTGCGAACCTGCCTGCGCACGGTGTACGCTAGCGAGGGTGATTTCGCTTACGAGGTCTGCGTCGTAGATAATGCTTCGCCCGACGGCAGCGCCGAGATGGTCGCCGCCGAGTTCCCCCAAGCGCAACTGATCGCCAACGTGGAAAACGTGGGCTACCCCAGCGCCAACAATCAGGGGCTGAGGATCTTTGGCCTGCCTCACTCTCAAACCCATCGTTTCGTGCTGCTCTTGAACGCGGATACCGAGTTGCCGCCGGATGCGCTGGCGCGGATGCTGGATTTTATGGCCGAGCGCCCAGAGGTCGGCATTGCCGGCCCCAAACTGGTGCTCCCCGACGGCTCGCTCGACCTGGCCTGCCGGCGCTCGTTCCCCACGCCCGAGGTCTCTATGTATCGGATGGTGGGTCTCTCGCGCCTCTTCCCACACAGTCGCCGCTTTGGGCGCTATAACCTGACCTATCTCGACCCCGACCGGGTCGCCGAGGTGGATTCCGTCGTGGGGGCGTTCATGCTGGTGCGGGGAGAAGCTATCGCTCAGGCGGGCTTGATGGACGAGCAGTTCTTTATGTACGGCGAAGACCTGGACTGGGCTTTTCGCATCAAGGCAAACGGATGGAAGGTCTATTATAACCCGGCCGCGACGGTGCTACACGTCAAGCGGGCGGCCAGCCGCCACAGCCCGCGCGCCCAGGTCGAGTTCTATCGATCGATGGACATTTTCTACCGCAAGCACTATGCCGCACACACTCCGTGGTTGGTTCACGCGCTGATCGTCGGCCTAGTTTCGCTGCGACAGAGGATCGAGCGGTTGCGGTGGATTCTCGCCGGACGTGGATCGGAGGTCGAGGCGTGAGATCAAAGACGCAAACCCAGTTGATCTTTGTGCTGACGTTGGCCCTGACCGACGCGGTTATGGCCGGGATCGCTTTTTCCCTGGCCTATTGGCTGCGCCGGTGGATTCCCTTGCCAAACGAGGCCCAGAATATCGGGGGTTTCTTCGATTACATCAGTATTGTCCTGGCGCACATTCTGTCCATTTTGACAGTGTTTGCCTTTTCTCGCCTGTATCGCCTGGTCCGTATGCCGTCGCGCATTGACGAGTTCTATTCCATTTTCGGCTCTGGCACGGTTGGTACGTTGATAGGGGTGGCGGTTTCCTCGCTGGTTTTCAAGAACAGTCCCCTAGAGCTGGATTATTCACGGGGAATGATCGTTTATGGATGGGCGCTTACCATCCTGCTCATCACCATCGGTCGCTTGGCGCACGCTTACGTTCGAGCTAATCTGCGTAGGCATGGCTGGGGACTCACCAGGGCGCTCATAGTAGGCACCGGTGACGTGGGGAGTATGATCTTTCAGAAGATCCAATCGAATCCCAGTATAGGGTATCAGGTGATCGGATACGTGGACGTCAATGGACAGAACGGTATGCCGCTAGGCGCTCAAATCCTGGGGCATGCCGGCGACCTGGCTCCTCTCATCAACGAGCACCACATTGACGAGGTCATCATCGCCTTGCCAGAGGCGACGCACCAGGAAATTCTGACGCTGATTTCGGAATGTGAGCGGGGTAAGGTGGCGATCAAAGTTTTCCCCGACGTGTTTCAAATCATGGCCAGTCAGGTGAGCATTGGCGATCTGGGCGGGCTGCCGTTGCTGACTGTGCGCGACATCGCGTTGCGCGGGTGGAAGCGTACCGCCAAGCGGTTGATGGACATCGTCGGGGCGGCCTGTTTGCTGATCCTGCTCTCGCCGCTGATGATGCTGATGGCGGTGCTGGTCAAGCTGGACTCGCGGGGGCCGGTGTTCTATGCCCAAGAGCGGATGGGGCTAGACGCCCGCGTCTTCAAGATGCTCAAGTTTCGCTCTATGCGCCAGGACGCGGAGAGCCACGGCCCCGGTTGGACGGTAGACGGGGACCCGCGCGTCACCCGGCTGGGGCGCATCATCCGTCACATCAACGTGGATGAACTGCCGCAACTGGTCAACGTACTGGTGGGGGAGATGAGCTTGGTGGGACCGCGGCCTGAACGCCCCGTCTATGTCAACCAGTTTCGACGTTCCATCCCCCGCTATATGGACCGTCACTGGGAAAAGGCCGGTATGACGGGTTGGGCGCAGATAAATGGGCTGCGCGGAGATACCTCCATAGCCGAGAGGACCAAGTACGATCTGTGGTACATTGAGAACTGGGGATTGCTTCTGGACATCAAGATACTGATCCGCACGTTATTCAATCTCTTAAAGTCACCGAACGCGTATTGAGCGGGTAAAGAAACCAGGTTTGAACGCACATTTGAAAGTCGTAACTGAAACCGCCGATGGACGCAGATTCACACAGATGCTATTGCATGGTTAGTCAAATTCATCAGCGTTCATCTGTGTTCATCTGCGGTTCCATTCCAGTTATGTGGTTCAATTACCCTGGTCAAAGGTGGTG